>Ga0187782_10001145_pt1 | contig 19016 bp, 14 predicted proteins | sample 0715_SJ02_MP15_2_FD_132454 | JGI IMG/M metagenome (GOLD analysis project Ga0187782, IMG submission 132454) | Tropical peat soil microbial communities from peatlands in Department of Meta, Colombia - 0715_SJ02_MP15_20_MG | ecosystem: Environmental > Terrestrial > Soil > Wetlands > Peat | place...
AGCCATGCCGGTTCCCATCAGCTGGCACGGCAAACCAAGAGCCTTGAGCCCTAGCGGACGCACCCAGTTCTTCACGCGCCAAGCGAATTCGGCCACCCGGGAGTTGATCGGAGACTCATCCGAGGAAATCATAAGATAGAGTGCCTGCACGGGCCTATGTGTCATTGCACAGAGTGCTGCCAGTCGGTCGATCGCGGAGTCGGCAAGCCTGCAATCTGCGTCAACGACGATGACAATGCCGGGCGGGTCAAGCTCAAGGTGACGAAGGCCACAAGCCAAAGCATATCCCTTCCCCTTCCGATCCGGATCATTGCGATTAACGACATCAGCGCCCACTGCCGCCGCTAGGGCAGCAGTGTCGTCCGAACAATTATCCGCCACTACGAGCAGGTGATCGCCTGCATGTATTTGTGCCTTGATGTCCGCAAGCGTGGGCAGCAATCCAGTGCTTTCATTGTGTGCCGGTACCAGCACGGCAACGCGTCGGCGAGACTCCCTACTCGGCGGCACCGAGTAATCCTGCTGCGGTAACGCGATCGCGGCAACGACCTCTACAAAAAACACCGCGACCAGGACAGCGAGGAGAAGAGCTAGAGCGACCAGTGCAAATGAGATAAAAGTCACCATTTTGCCAAATAACTAGCTCTTTTTCGATCTCGCCTATGTGGTCGATCGAGCTACTTAAGTTTTCCGCAGAGACATTAGCCAATGTGAGAGCGGAAATACTCAGTCGTGGGCTTGAGCCCTTCGCGCAACGAAATTCTCGGCGCCCAACCCAATCGCGCCTTCGCGACCGAAATGTCAGGCTGGCGCTGCCGGGGATCATCCTGGGGCAAAGGCTCCGTGACGAGAGGTGATGAGGATCGGGTTTCGGAAAGAACCAGCTCGGCGAGTTCGCGTATTGTGAATTCTGTTGGATTGCCCAAGTTGACGGGGCCCGTAAACCCAGCCGGACTGTTCATCAGGCGCATCAACCCGTCGATCAGATCATCCACGTAACAGAAGGATCGGGTTTGGTAGCCGTCTCCGTAAAGCGTGATCGGTTGGCTTTTCAGCGCTTGGACAATGAAATTGGAAACTACCCTTCCATCGGACAGATGCATGCGTGGTCCGTAGGTATTAAAGATCCGTGCGACCTTTATTTCGAGACCATGTTGGCGATGATAATCAAAGAACAGAGTCTCGGCGCAACGCTTTCCTTCATCATAGCATGCGCGAGGCCCGATCGGGTTGACATTCCCCCAGTAATCCTCGGTTTGGGGATGGATCGCGGGATCCCCATAAATCTCACTGGTGGAGGCCTGGAGAATACGGCATTTTAGCCGCTTGGCGAGACCCAGCATATTGATGGCTCCGTGCACTGACGTCTTCGTCGTCTGTACCGGATCGTGCTGATAGTGGATCGGGGAGGCCGGGCAAGCGAGATTGTAGATCTCGTCCGCTTCGACGTAGAGCGGGAACGTCACGTCGTGGCGCATAAATTCGAAGCGCGGGTGAGCGTGGAGATGCTCCATGTTACGTTTGGTGCCCGTGAACAGATTATCGACGCACAGCACCTCGTGCCCCCGCTCCAGCAGACGATCGATGAGATGGGATCCAAGGAACCCAGCGCCGCCTGTGACCAGAATGCGTTTGCGGCTATCGTAGAGGCGTGCCATGCATTTATCTCCCTGCGGAGTTATTGGGGCGGCCGTCCGTGGGTCAACGACGATTCACCTTCGCACGACACACGTCCCTTTCGATATGTCGACTCGAAACCCGAAAGGTTCAAAGGCAGGCCCCTTCTCTATTTCAATATGCGCCGGGACAATCCTCGCGTTTCCCTGCTTGGACTGTCTGGCAAGGTCCCAACTCCAAGTCGAACACTCTGCGGGTCGGTGCGCCGCCAGTAGCCCAATTGCTCTGCCAACCCAGCCACCAATCCAACCTGCACCGCAAAAATATACTGAAATTGGAAACTGACAAAGATCCATTCAAAAAGACAATGAAGGTACACGGTTAATAGCCCTACCCCGAGTCCGAGCATTAGATCACCTCTCAGGTCTCCTCGATTGCGCCACGCACAGTGGAAGGCTACGATCACCGGGCGGAGCAGGAGAAGCACAAAAGTGATCAATCCAGCGTATCCGGTCTCCGCGGCGACCAGCAAATAGACATTGTGAACATTGGCGCTTCCGCTGCTCAGTACCGGAGCGACGCCTGCTTCTCTGTTGTAGCCACCGATATTTGCAACAACAACGTACATATTGGCTCCGACCCCCAAGGGGTAGTCTGACAGGATCATGCTGGCCGCCGTGTTGAAGGCGGCCCGCTCGTCATAATCTGATGAACTCTGGGTGGAAAATCGCTGCTCGAAAGACACCCAGGCCAGGGGCGCAGCTATCGCAGCTACGGCTACGCCGATGAATAAGAGCCGCGCCTTCCGGGACGTCCACTGCTGCAGAGCAGAAAGCATGAAGACGGCTGCATATCCCAAGGCCGCAAATCCCAGGGTCCCACGCGATGTCGTCAGCAACTGGATAGCGAGACCAGCCAGCACAGCTGCGCCGGGCAGCCAACCGCGCGTAGCCAGCAGCAGCGCAAAGAAGGGGAGGACAATGAGGTGCGACATCAAGCCGAGAAGATTTTGGTGACCGACGGTTCCGCTCGTTTGGAGCTCGCCCAATCCAAATCGCTCCCAGATCGCGACGCCCATCTCCATGAACAGTCCGACTGCCAGACCCTGCAGGACCGCAGGCGCAAAGCGCCGGTCGGCACATCCCCTGGTGACAACCGCATAGACCAGAAAGATTCGCGCAAGTTGCCAAGAATAGAAAAGTGCCGCCGTCGGCACGCTCGCCTGAAGCGTGGAGAGCAAAACCGCAAGGAAATAAAGTGCCATTGAAAGCCGAAACGGGAGCGGACGCGGCGCACCGGGCAAGCTGAGGTAAACGGACAGCGCAAGCGCGTCCAGAACGGAGAACTCGGCACCCTTCACATAGCCCGGCCATGCCGGCCAGGAGACGATGGCCATGTAGAGATGGAAAGGCCCCAATGCGAAAGGTAAAAATCCAATGAGAATCCAGATTTTTGGAGCTCCACGGGGATTGCGTCGCAGCCACCAGCTGAGTGGCATTATGGCTGCAAGAATGACGATAAAACCCAACCACTTCACAGGCTACTCCGCCCGCTCGCGCAAATTCATGATGGGAAGCATGGTTCAACCCCATAGGAGTGTGATATTGGCAAGGAATGCCGCACGTCGGACCGGAGCGGTACTCCTCTTTGGCTTTTTGGCAAGGCGTCAGCTCGGGCTATTGAGTTATTGGACTGCTGAAGTCGCGACGTTTTGCAGGAACCTCTGGTACATCTCGCCAATTCTAGGCCAGGAGAATTCTTGAGCTCTATTTATGCTTTCCTGACGCTGCGCCGGCGAGACGTCGCGCGCTCGTATGATCTGCCGCGCGATCGCTGCTTCGTTCTCTGTATCGGTTAGAAATTGGCCATTGCCCACAATCCAGCGTAGCCGGGGCGAATCGTGGGCGACGATCGGAAGGCCGCAAGCTAAAGCCTCAAGGTATATGTTTCCAAATGACTCATCCTTGGAAAGGTGTAGGAACACGTCGGCGGACTGATAAAGCGCAGGCATCTGCTCTGGTGCCGCGGTGACGCGCGAGAACCGGCCCGGCAAAAGACGCGACGCTAGCGCGTCGATGTCGTGACGTAGCGGTCCATCGCCGGCCACTACGAGATCAGCGTCCGCTATTCGGCTGACGGCTGCGATTCCAGTGGCGACCCGCTTGCTGGAAATTAGCGCGCTAACCATGAGAACAATAACCCGGTCAGCTGGCAGACCGAAGGCTTGTCGCCGCGCGACACCTGGGCGAAAACGATTGCAGTCAACACCGTTTGGGATGAGCACGCAATGCCAGCGGTCCTTGTTCCGTTCTAGAAAGTCCGGATTTGTGCAAACAAGCCCGTCGCAACCGAAGAAACGATACTCGGACCTATTTTCGTACGCAGGCCAGTCACCGTTCTCGGTGACGAAAACATGAGCGGGCCGAGCGCCGCGCAACACTGGGCGACGCAGAAGCCAATTGGTAAACGGATAGCTGCAGGTCAACGTTACGTCGTAGTCCGCTGGCCGATATTGGCTCAATAAACCCGGCACGAAGGTCAGTTCTTCATAAGCATACTCGTTGCGCAAGGGCGGAATCGACGGAAATGACTCGAAGTTTTCGCGCGCTATGCTGGGGACTCGCACATATCGGTACGATGTCCCCGCGCACACTGGTCCCGTACCCACGAGCGTCACCGCGTTACCCAATTTTGTGAGTTCAGTCGCAATCGAGATGAACGCGATTTCGGCCCCGCGGTTGTACCGGTGTAGCCCCGGCAGAGCGAAAAGAATTCTCATGCAGTGTGGACTCCGCCCATGCCAATCGCGGTGCAATTTAAATAATTTTGTCTATGATCCCCAGGGCATCATATCTTCGGCGCGACGCAGACGATGGCGGCTTTTTGCCCATTGTGGTAGGCCTCTCGTTCCGTAATCCCGAGTTCCATGCGCTTTTGACTGATATGCAATATTCAAGACTATTCCTCATTAGGGGCGCCGTATGGACGATGGGAACATTTGGTTTCAGCGTATTGCTCCGTGTCCTTACCAATATCGCGTTGGCACGATTGCTGGCGCCAGAGCTATTCGGTATCATGGTTATCGTCAACAGCATCAGAACTGGTATTGAGCTAATTTCGGACGTCGGAATTGGCCAAAATATCGTTCACAACCCAAATGCCGAAAACCCGGAATTCTATAATACGGCGTGGACGTTGCGGCTCATTCGCTCCCTGCCGCTGTTGCTTGTCTGCTTCGCCGCGGCCACTCCCGTAGCTCATTTCTACAAGGCGCCGATCTTCGCATCCGTGCTGCCCGTGGCCGGATCCTTCTTCGTGATCGCAGCTTTAGGCTCAGTGGCACCAAATCTCCTCCAAAAAAGAATACGTTTTGTGAGGCTGTCCATCTACCAGGTTGCCCTGTCGGTATTTTCCTCGGCAACCCACATCCTGCTTGCGTACTTCATTCCAACGATCTGGGCGCTGGTTTTGGCTGCCGCGATTTTCACTGCCGCGCAGTCAGCCAGCAGCTATTTCGTGCTGCCCAACGTGCGGCACAGATTCCAGATCACCAGGGAATATGCTCGGCAGATTTTTTCTTTCGGAAGATGGATCTTCATTTCTTCGGTCATTTATTTTCTGTCAATGAACTTCGACAGGCTCTATTTTGGGAAGATTGCGCCGCTCGGAGTAGTTGGTGTCTACGGCATCGCGCGCACGCTGATCGACCTGGTCGCCGGGCTAACCTCGCAATTGAGCAACAATCTTGTTTTCCCGATTATCGCTGCATCGCAAGCCACGCCACGCGATCAACTGCGCGCGACGTTGTTCCCGAAACGACTTTCACTCCTGCTCCTCAGTGCAATAGGTTTTGCGACGCTGACCACGATCGTCGATGCTGCGATCAAAATCCTGTATGATCAGCGCTATCAGGCGGCCGGCTGGATGTGTCCCCTTCTGCTCCTCGGCGCATGGTTCTCGATGATCGCGAGCCTTAACGAATCGACACTTCTGGGCTTCGGAAGGCCACTCTACGGTGCGGTCGCCAACGGCTTCAAATTTGCGTGGCTGCTGGTCGGATTTCCGATCGGCTTCGCACAATTCGGAATCTTGGGTGTCATTGTTGTCATCGCTATTGGCGATCTTTGGCGCTATATTCCGATACTCGCCGGCCAAATCCGTGAGCGCTTTTCATTCGTAGGGCAGGATTTTGTGGCCACGCTTGTCATGTTCGGGCTCGTCGGCCTGTGCGAATGGTTGCGCTGGGGGCTTGGATTCGGCACGTCTTTCGACAGCTTACCGACGGCCGGTACAAGATGAACGGATTCCGGTTTGAGGTTGCAGCGGCCAACGCGTACGAAACAACTTGCAGATGAAGTCGGCATCGTCGTCATGGACCCCAACGAGGGCGAACGTTTGGTTGCTTCTCTCGCGTCGGTAAAATCGGAAACGAACAACGTCCTGTATATCGACCCTGGATCTGCAGATGCCAGCACGGCTGCCGCGGAAGGGCTTGCGGTTTCCGTGCTCAATCTGGACTTGACCCGGCCATTCACTGGCGCAGGGGCAGGAAGGAAGGCTTTGGGGTACTCGTGGCGTTGAAGCCGCGGGCGGCGGCTTTGGGCGAGAGTTCGTCGAGTCGGCTCATGGTATCCAAACAGACGTCGCATTCCCAGCTATTTCGACTGGGAATTCTTTACACAGAAGACCTGCTTTGATAATAGGCCCGCCATACGGACTGACAACGTCACTCGCCGAGGGCATTGGCTGTTCTCAACGAGCTCGGCTTGCGGGTGAGGGTCTGGCATTGCGCCGTGTTTATGGATCGGGGCAAAAAGGAGGCCTCAGATGACGGACTCGAACGCGTGCCCAGGCGTCGCCGTAGTAATTTGCACCTATAACCGTAACGAAGCACTCGCCGTTCTCTTAGAAGCTCTCCTTGTCAGCGTCGCGCGCGTAGCGGATCGGGCCCAAGTGGGTGTTGTTGTCGTGGATGACTCCGCAGACGGAAGAGCGCGTACGGTGGTCGAAAAATTTGAGGGGCGTTTCGAACTCGGAATCCACTATCGCATCTCCGGCCAGCAAAATATCTCATTGGCTCGCAACCTGGCCATCGAAACAGGCAGTGAAATCGCCGACTGGACGGCCATGACCGACGACGACTGCGAACCGGTGCCAGAATGGCTTGAGGCGATGCTCGATACCCAGCAACGTACGGGGGCTGATGCTGTAACTGGAAGAATGGTACGTCGTGTGCCGGTTGGGTCGCCGAAGTGGATAACCGAGGAACCATTCCTTGAGTACGGCCAGCTCCAGCGCTTTGATGATGGGGCTCAGCTACCGTTTGCTGCGACCCACAACTCCATGATTTCCAGCCGTTGGCTCAAAGACCATCCAACGATACGTTTCAGACCGGACCTTGGGGTCACTAGTGGAGAGGACATGGTGTTCTACCGCACAGCCCACGCAGCGGGCCTGCGAATTCACTATTCACAAAGGGCGCTCGTTTACGAGAATGAACCGTCGTCGCGCACCACGCTCTCGTATTGGCTCCGCGCATTCTTTTGGTTCGGTAACACATCATATGTCACCAGCGTACACAACGGGACTCGTCCCCTCCGTATGTTCGTTCACGGCGTAAATTCGTTGCGAAGAGCGCTCGTTAGGCCAATCGCTCGCCTCTATCGCGGGGAGGGCCCACAAATTCGCTACTGTTTGGCATCGGTGCTTTACGCAATTGGCGTGATGATTGGCTTGTTCGGTATCCGGGTGCGCCACCCCCTTTGAGGTTCAGGGGATCAATTATTGATTACGGTGCGATTAGACGTAGGCCACGCCGGGCGGCTCGGTCAGCGCGCCCGCCCGGCTCCTCCTGCCAACGCTCCAGGTGAACGCATCAATGAGAAGGACGAACGCGACATTGCGCCCGGTACGGCTCCAGCGCACGTTTCGAATCCTGTCTTGCCTCCGAAGTTGCATCCCACAATCACATACGGCGACGATCCGAAATGCCCGCTGCGCGTCGCCGTAGAGCGCGCCCAGTTGTTCGACGCACCCGGAGGGACACAACCGGCGAGCACCGCGGGGCGTCGGCGATTGATGGATGTGCATCTGATGCAGAGCACCTGAGGAGATTATGGAGCCAAAAATGGTCAAATGCGCCTTCTCCTGGGCCGCGGGTATCATCCTTCTTGGACTGACTGGTGCTCCTTACGCACAAATTTCAACTGCAACTCCGCCGCCCAGCGGACTGCCAACGGTCACGTGGCGGCCATTGGCGATTGGCGCCGGCGGCCAGCTCACGGGGATTGATATCGCACCGGATGGCACAAAGGTCGTCAAAGCCGACGTATTTGGAGCGTACATCTGGAACGTGACTACAAGCCGATGGGATCAGCTTGTTACTGAGTCATCAGGCATTATGGGTGCTCAGGGCGTTTGGGAGATCAGAATTGCGCCGAGCCTAACAAATCGATTATTCATGATCTATGGAAATGACGTCTATCGAAGTGACGATCGCGGCACGTCATGGATTAAAACGACCTTAAGGGGAATTTCTGGGGCGAATGCTAACGGTAGCGGAAAATTTGCAAATCAGAAAATGGCGATTGATCCATCAAACCCCAAGGTCGTCTACGTCGGAACGCCGACAAACGGTGTGTGGCGATCGTTCGATGCCGGATCGACATGGGAGCAGATCACCGACGTCGTATCTGGAACGACTCCCGGAAACGCCGGGATCGCTTTTGATTCGTACTCTGGCATGACGAATGGTCGAACGAATACGATCTATATCCCGAGCTATGGGCAAGGAATATGGCGGTCCACGGACGGCGGTGCGACGTGGACCCCAATCGCCAACATAACGCTAGGCGGTCCGACCAAGGTCTGGACGGCACAGGTCGGAGCAGATGGCACCTATTGGTGTAGTGAGCATGAACAAGTTTGGAAATACACGAAGGAAGGATGGACTAAAATAATTAGGCCCGCTACTGGCGGGGCGATCACGGCAAACGCGGTAGCCGTCGATCCGAACCAGGCCGGCCGTGTTATTTTTCTGACTGATAATGCAAAGTCAGGCATGGAAACACTCGATAGTGGCGTAACGATGGTAGGCGACGTGTGGTACCCCCGTTATCCAGTGCCGGGCATCAGCCAAGTAGCAACCGACGTTCCTTGGCTTCAAGACTCCGGCACTAGCTACTTGACGCTCGGCGATGCAATGATAGACCCAACCAATGGGAGGCTTTATATTGCGGAGGGTCTTGGCGTTTGGTGGGCAAACTGGCCGAAAACATTCACTGGTTTTATCTATTACTCTCAATCGTTGGGCATCGAGGAACTTGTCGCGAATGACATCGTAGCTCCTCCCGGCGGAAAGCCGATAACTGCGAGTTGGGACCGGCCTTTTTTTCGTTCAAATGATCCAGCTGAGTTTCCATCAAAATACGGACCAATAAACGGCGCGTTTGCCGGTGGTTGGGGCTTAGACTACGCGTCGTCTGATCCGTCCTTCATTGTCGGCCTTGCAAATTGGGGCGCGACAGATATATCTGGATACTCAGCGGACGGCGGTCAGACGTGGCGTCAGTTCGCCGCAAAACCCGTCTGGAAGCAAGGCGGTTGCATCGCGGCAGCCACGCCATTGAATATCCTGTGGGTATCGGGCAATAATGGAGTTCCTTACTATACCAAAGACGGTGGAAGGAGTTGGAATTTGGCGCCTGGACTTCCATCCGATGGATGGATTTTTGCCTACTACCTTAAGCGTCATATTGCTAGTGCCGACCGTGTCGAAATCGGAACTTTCTTTCTCTACAACTTTAAATATGGCCTTTATAAATCGATCGACGGTGGCGATCATTGGTCCCTCGTCCATCGGGGCCAAATTTCGCCGCAGTCCGCTTTCAACGCCCGTCTACGCGCGACGCCGGATCGTGCCGGAGATTTATGGTTCACATCTGGTGGACAAAGTACGCCACATCCGTATTCAAGCGGGTATTTCAAGCATTCTACGGACGGCGGTGTAACGTGGCGAATAGTTCCTCATGTAAGCGAAGTGTTGGATTTCGGCTTTGGCAAACCCAAGACTTCAGACGGTTACCCCGCAATCTACATCGCGGGATGGGTCGATGGCCTATATGGCATCTGGCGCTCGGATGATGAAGCGGCAAGTTGGATCAATATTGGAAAGTACCCGAATAACAACATCGACATCATCGCGGTTATTAATGGCGACATGAATGCCTACGGGGTGGTCTATGTCGGGTTTCTTGGCTCCGGCTTCGCTTACGGAAAATTGCAGAGCCCCTGATAAATGCATTGAATCAAAGTTCGCGCACCCCCAGGTGAACGAGCGTCAGAGGTCGCCGATGTTTTCAATTCACAAGTCCTGAGCGTCATCTGCGAGGTCAACTTCCTCGGGTTTCTTATGGCTTTCGGCCGGGACGGGACCCACACATGGCGCTTGAGGCGCTTCACGCGACGCTCATGAGCCACCGCGTCTACTGGGTGCTTGATGCTGACATCCGCAGCTTCTTCGATTCGGTGACCGACGAGCGGTTGACGCGGATGCTGGCGCATAGGATCGTCGACCCGCTTATACTCCGGCTTGTCCCGATGCGGCTCGAGGCCAGTGTCCTGGAAAGCGGTGAGTGGCGTGAGGCGGACAGGGGCACGCCGCAGGTGCGGGCATTAGCCCACTCCTGACCAACTTCTTCCAACACTACATGCTTGATTTTCTGGATCCAACAATGGCGCCGACGGTAGGCGCGGGGTCGTGTTGTAATCGCGATATGCCGACGACTTCGTGATTGGCTTCGAAAAAGAGGATGATGCACGGCGGATGATGGCTGCTCTGAAGGAACGACTGGCCAGGTTCGGCCTGGCGATCCACAAGGAGAAGACGCGCTTGATCGAGGTTGGCCGATTACCTGCCTTCGCTCGGCGACAGCGTGGCCTGCGATGCCTGGAAACCGTCGCCCTCCACGGCTTTACCAACGTGTTGCTTGGCCTTTACGGTTATTATGGCCGGCCACAAAATTTCCCAGCGCTCACCGCGTTCCGTCACGAAATGCTACCTATCTGGCTGACTTGTCTACGACGGCGCAGTCAGAAACCGCGGCGCATGACCTGCCGGACCTTTGCGGCCCTGCTCGTACACTTCCTCCTTCCGATCCCCCGCATCACTCATTCCTGGAACAGCCGGGTGCGGGAAATCCGCATGCCCGGATCTGCGAGAGCGAAAGCCGAATGGCTGAGCTACTTAACCAACCCCGCGCAGGTCGCAAATGGCGGGTTTTTGGTATAAATCCTCCCTTCAATTCAAACCGCCTTCTGGTCATAATCACTCGAAAAGATGTAAAATGGAAAACCTCAAAAGTATCCTCATCGGTTGTGGGGCAATCGCGCGTGAACATCTGGCTGCACTCGCACAGCTAAAGAATGTTGAGGTTGCCGCCATATGTGATATTTCAGCCGCCAAAGCTGAGGCCACAGCGGAGCGCTTTGGCATCGCGAAGTGGTATACCAACCACGAGCAATTGGTAGCTGAGATTCGACCAGATATGGTGCACATTACCACTCCGCCATCGACTCATTTCGCTATAGCAAAGACATGTCTCGCTGCAGGATTGAACATTCTTTGTGAAAAACCAATAACGGTTGATTATCAGGACTTCGTCAAGTTGAAGCAGCTTGCTATACAAAATCGCTGCATGCTAATAGAAAACCATAATATTCCCTTTCACTCGTCGATTCGCCGGATTCAAGCACTGGTCACCTCTGGTAAGTTTGGTGATATTATCGAAGTTCAAATTTTCCTTGTTCTAAATCTTTTCGGTGTCAAAAGTCCTTATGTGGATAAGAATATGCCGCATTTTAGTTTTATCCTGCGCGGCGGTGTGATCGGAGACTTTCTTACGCACCTCGCCTGTTTGACGCACTTATTCACCGGCTCCGTAATCGACTTGCGAACGATATGGGCTAAGCATTCGCTCGACTCGCCGCTTCCGGCGGATGAGTTCCGTAGCCTGATCAAAGGTGAGCGCGCGACGGCCCATGTGGGTTTCAGTGGTAACGCACAGCCGAATATGTTTTGGGTGCGTGTCATCGGAACGCACATGCATGCAGAAACAGACCTATTTCAGCCTCCGCGCCTCACTTTAAGGCGCTCTCGTGGCGGTGAGCCCGCTCTCGCGAGCCTTGTTGACGGGTTAGTTGAAGCACGCGATGTTTTAAGAGGTACTGTGGCGGCTTTCTGGCGGAAACTTGCAGGCACCAGCCGTTATGACGGATTTCCAGAACTGATAGCGCGAGTCTATCACTCTGTCGAAATGCATGAGCCGCAGCCGATACCTTTGGACGAAATTGATGAAATTGCGCGCCTTGTTGACAGCTTTACGAAACCGGAGCTGAAGCTATGAGGGTTTTGGTTTCTGGCGCAGGAGGATTTCTTGGTCGCCATGTGGTCGCTCAATTATTGAAGCGCGGCCATAAAGTGCGTGCGATTATTCGGCCAACTTCGCCTTTGGACAAATGGAGCAGCGACGTTGATATATTTCGTGCTGATCTTCGCAATTGTGACAAGCTTGCGTCGGCGTTTGAGGGCATCGATGCAGTGCTGCATCTAGCGGCGGAAACGAGTGGCAATGAGGATGTTCAGTTCGCTTCGAGCGTTGTCGGCACGGAGAGCTTCCTCGACGCAATGACAAAGTCTTCCGTCAAACGTCTCGTGTACGTAAGTAGTCTCGTCGTTTATGACTGGGCGCGCGCTAAAGGGATCATTAATGAGGACACACCGCTCTTGAGTGATGCCTATGATATGGGCGCCTACACTATCGCTAAGGTGTGGCAAGAGCGAGTGGTTTCAAGGCTTGCAAAGGCTCACTCGTGGGATCTCACGATCATGCGTCCTGGCTTCATTTGGGGATATCAGCACGCACAAATAGCGGCCATGGGTAGGCGCGTTGGCCGGACCTACTTGATGTTTGGGCCCTTTTCGCGCCTACCGCTAAGCCACGTGGTGAATTGCGCCGATTGTCTTGTTGCCGCGGTCGAACGACCGGCTGCGGTTGGCGAGACCTTTAATGTGATCGATGGAGACGACATTCGCGTCTGGCGATATGTTCACGAATATGCCAAACGGACCGGGCAACGCGGGTGCCTGGTGCCGCTGCCATATCGATTTGGATTTGGCCTTGCTCACCTTGCGTTGTTTGTGAGCCGGACATTGTTTGGAAAGAAAGGACAATTGCCGTCTTTGCTGATGCCACGCCGGTTCGAATCGCAATTTAAGCCCATTAGGTTTAGTAACCGGAAGTTGAAAGAAAAGTTGCAATGGATTCCGCCGCTGGCCTTTGATGCTTGCCTAAATGAAACTTATGGAGCAAAGAGGATTAATAGCGTTGATTGAACTATTTTGCTATGGCTCTCCTCATCGCTGGATGAGACAAGCTGGATGAAACAAGGGGCTCAGCTTACGGAGCTTCAATGAGACGGATTGTGTATCTGCTTCACCGCTTTCCCCGCATAACAGACACGTTTATAAAACGCGAGATTCGTAGTCTGCAGATTGCCGGCACGGATGTGCGAGTAATTTCGGTATGGAAGCCTAATGAACGGGAGACCACCCCTGATATTCTCGCTCAATGGGCGCCGGATACGCATTTCATCTTTCCGAGATCAACCGCCTCAATTCTACGCATGGTAATCACCGTAATTTGGCGTTCTCCACACCGATTTTTCGCTACCCTTTATCTTGCTCTCTCGACATCAAGACCAGGCATTCGCGGGCTAGCTTATCAGGTATTCTATTTTCTCGAAGCTATACTCGTGGCTCAGGAGCTTCGGCAACTCGCTGCGAGTCACGTTCATAACCACATCGGCGATCAGAGTGGTACTGTGACGATGTTGGCGGCGCACCTCGCTGGGATTGGTTACAGCATAACGTTTCATGGATGGCCTGTCTTTTTTGATGCGAAGTATTCAAGGATAAAAGAAAAAGTGCTCGGAGCGCGATTTATCCGCTCAATCAGTTATTTTTGTCGGAGCCAATTAATGATGTTCTCTGATTGCGATGATCCAACTCCATTCAAGGTCGTCCATTGCGGATTGACCATAGGAAAATACACCTACCGACCCCCGAAGGAGCAGGTCAGGCGGCTCATTTGCACTGCTCGGCTGTCACCGGAGAAAGGCCTGAGGTTCGCTATTGAGGCGCTGAGACGTCTTCTTGACAAGGGTTATAACCTTGAATTGCGGCTAGCCGGCGATGGACCGAGCAAGGCACATTTGGAGGCATTAACAATCAGGTTGAAGGTTGTTGACCAAGTTAAATTTCTTGGATTTTTGACGGAAGATGAGGTCATTAGCGAATTGCAGACATCCGATTTGTTCGTGCTTCCAAGTTTCGTCGAAGGATTACCTGTTTCTGCTATGGAAGCTATGGCAGTCGGCGTTCCGGTGATAGCTACTAACATCGCCGGCGCGAGCGAGCTCATCGAAGATGGAAAGACTGGTCTTCTTGTCCGTCCATCCGACGCAGAGGCTTTGGCGGACGCTGTCGTCAGGATGATTGAAGACCATGGTTTCAGGCTCCGGGCCGCCGAATTCGGGCGAAAGAAAGTGGTGGAAGAATTCGATGTTGATAAGGAGTCCGCAAAGCTGAACCAGAATTTTATTCAATGCTGTTAATCAGCGGCCGCTTTGCGTCGGAGCACTGAAGGCGGTTACGAACCCCAAGCCTCTTCGAGAGCGCATTCTTGCTTCTCCGTGCGAAAGTCACGGTCGAGCACTGCATTGATCTGCCGCGCTAATACCGCCGTGTTCTGCTCATCTCTCACGAGCGACCAATGATCTCCCGTTGTTTGGACGATCTCGAGACCCTGCGTGAAAAGGTCGCCCCATCCATTGGTAAGATCGGGTTCAGGTAGCATCTTCTCGAAGGCCACCTTGGCGCGAAATAGCACGCCCGACGCATCGAGTGGGCGCGGCTGAGATGATTTCACAAGAATGCGAAACAACCGCTTCATGACCGGCAGTTCGACCGGCGTGCCTTCTTCGTCAACAAAGCCAGCGGCATCATCGACAACGCCGGGACCCGCACGCGCGAAGCGACCTTTCACTTCGCGAAGCATCCGGCCTAGCAGCCGCCAAAGCAAACGCCTCAAATTCCGCCGTCCCGTTCCGCGGGCGACCCCACCCCAGGCGAACGCATCGATGAGAAGAACGAACGCGACATTGCCGCCGGCACGCTGCAGCGCACGCGCTGCTTCGAATACAACCTTGCCCCCGAAGGAGTATCCCGCAAGCACGCATGGCGACGATCCGGCATGCGCACGCACCACATCGCCGTGGAGAGCGCCCAGTTGTGCGAGGGTCGGCCAGGCCGCCGGATCCGTGGCCGCGATCGCACGACGCCAGGCCATCGGCATTGGTACATCGGTTCCAAAGACGGCGCGATCCTCACCCATCAATTTCGCAATCCGAATTTCGACTGGCCCGGCACCGATGAAGTAAAGCGGCAAACCGGTATGCCCCGGCTGCAACGGCACCACCTGCGGTTTGGGTCGGACATGATGCCCCCGCTCAAGAGCTTTTGCCAGTCGTTCGATAGTGGGATTCTGAAAAAATGTCGGAACATTCAGATACAGCTGAAGTGTCTTATTGATTTTGCCAATGACGCGGACCGCCAGCAGCGAATGGCCGCCCAACTCGAAGAAGTTGTCGTAAAGCCCCACTTGTTTGATTCCAAGAGCTTCGCCCCAGATGTTCGCCAATGCCTTTTCCGTCGCCGAGCTGGGAGGCTCGAATTCAGCCGGTTTCGATTCGAGGTTCGGCTGCGGCAGCGCCTTGCGATCCACCTTGCCATTCGGCGTCAGCGGGAAGCGGTCCAGAGTGACGAAAGACGAAGGCACCATGTAGTCCGGCAGCTTTGCCTGCAGCAGGCCGCGCAATTCTGAAACCTTCGGCGCTTCTCCCTCTTTGACAGTCAGGTAGGCCACCAATCGTTTGTCGCCGGGAACATCCTCCCGTGCCACCACCACCGTCTCCCGCACTCCTGGAAGCGCCGCCAACACCGATTCGATTTCCCCCAGCTCAATCCGGAACCCACGAATCTTCACTTGGTGGTCCAGGCGTCCCAAATACTCGACGGCTCCGTTAGGCAAGTAGCGGGCCAAATCGCCAGTCTTATAGAGCCGCGCCCCAGGCTCCGATCGGAACGGATCTGGAATGAATTTCTCTGCCGTCGCCTCCGTCCGATTATGATATCCTCGTGCCAACCCAATTCCCCCAATGTGCAGTTCGCCCGGCACACCGATCGGCACCGGTTGACAGTTTCGGTCCAAGACATAGAACGTGGTGTTGGCAATTGGTGGACCCACGAGAACCGGCTGATTCGCCTCGATCTTGGCGACCGAAGACCACACCGTTGTCTCAGTCGGACCATACATGTTCCACAGCGACGCACAGCGCGGCAATAACACGCGAGCCAGTTCGGTTGACCACGCTTCTCCTCCGCACAGGATCTTGAGATGCTGGCTGCCCTCCCATCCCGCCTCCAGCAAGAGCCGCCACGTTGTCGGCGTCGCCTGCATGATGGTCGCTCCGCATTCCTTGATCAGCGAGGCGAGGCGAGAGCCATCGGCTGCAACTTGTCTAGGCGCAATCGTCACCTGCGCTCCGACTATGAGGGGCAAATACAATTCCAAGCCGGAAATATCGAACGACAGCGAGGTCACTGACAGAAGTTTGTCCTCTTCCGTTATCCCTGGACTATGCTCCATCGCTTTGAGAAAGTTCACCAGCGACTGATGCTGTATCAGCACGCCTTTAGGCCGGCCGGTCGATCCAGACGTGTAAATCATGTAGGCCAGATGTTCCGCCCCCACAGAACTGGTGACTTGGCCGGCGCTCTCCTTGGAAATCAAAGGCCAGTCCGCATCGAGCCGGACGAGTCGGGCCTGGTGAATGGGAAGCGATGCCGTGAGATGCGCCTGCGTCAAGAGCACTGGAACACCTGCATCCTCCAGCATGAATGCCAAACGTTCCCTGGGATATTCCGGGTCCAAGGGCACATAGGCGCCTCCCGCCTTGAGAATCCCCAGCAGCCCCAATACCATCTCCGCTGAACGCTCCACACAAATGCCCACCAGAGTGTCCGGCCCCACGCCCAACTTTTGCAGGTAGTGGGCCAACTGGTTGGCGCGTTCATTGAGTTGGCGATACGTCAACTGCTGATCTTCGAATACCACCGCCACAGCCTCAGGCGTGCGCTCAGCTTGCTCCTCAATAAATTCGTGCAGGCACCGATCCCTCGGGTAGTCAACCTCCGTCCGGTTCCATTCCACCACAATCTGTTGACGCTCAGCACTTGTCAGCAAGGGCAAATCTGACAATCGCTGCTCCGGATTTGAAACAATGCTTTCCAGCAAAGTGCTAAAATGTCCCAACATTCGGGTGACGGCCGCAGCATCAAAGCGGCGGGTCTCATAATAGATCTTGATGGCCAATTCTTTTCTCTGCTGGACGACAAGGACCAAGGGGTAATTGGTCCGCTCGACGGACCGTATGTTGGAAATCTTCAAGGTGGTGCTCCGTTGCTCCGAAACCGAAGCATCCACCGGGTAGTTTACAAAATCGACCAACGATTCGAACAGCGGCTGACCGTAGCGCACGTCACTCCAACCCTGCACTTCCACCAGGGGGCTGTATTCATATCGGCGTAACTCCATCAGCTGATTTTGGAAATCCTTCAACCAGGCCAGAACCAAATCTTGGGGTGAAAAGCGAGCCCGTACCGGCAGCGTGTTGATAAACAGTCCGACTGTGGATTCGACGCCCCTCAGTTCTGGCGGACGCCCGGAAACTGTCGAGCCAAAGATGACATCCTCCTCCCCACTATAACGATTCAATAACAACGCCCACGCGCCGTGTACAAGGCTGCTCAAGGTCAGATCGTGTCTTCCTCCGAACGACCTCAGTGCGGCGGACAGCGATGAAGACGGCCTGCTGATCTGTGCAGCAATCTCATAGTCCTGTTTTGCACGGCCCTCATCCAGCCGGTTACCCCATAAAGGTGTCGGTGCGGTGAACCCCTTAAGCGCCGCCCGCCAAAACTCTTCCGCTTTTGACAAGTCCTGTCCCTGCAGCCAATGGATATAGGCTCGGTACGAACTGCGGGGTTCCGACGCATATTCTCGTCCCTGAGAGATAGCTTCGTAAACTGCCACCATCTCCGTGAGAACCAAGTACGCAGACCAGCCGTCCATTATTAGATGGTGGTAGCTCCAGACCAATTCGTAGTGGCTCTCATTTACCCGGATCAGCGTTAGCCGCATGAGAGGGGCCCGGCCAAGGTCGAAGCCACGTTGGCGGTCGGTCCGCAAAAATTCCTCCAGTTTCACCGTCTGTTCGTCAGCCGAAAGTGCGCGCCAGTCGAGTTCCTGACTGGGCAGCGCTACTCGACGGCGGACAACCTGCAAAGGTTTTTCTTGTCCTTCCCAAACAAACAAAGTCCGCAAGGGTTCGTGCCGTTCCACCACGTCTTGCCATGCGCGCTGCCACACCGCCTTCTGGAAGCTACCCGTTAGCACGCACAACCATTGGTTGAAATAAACCCCGGATTTCGGTGCCAGCAGGCTATGGAACAGCATTCCCTGCTGAGTCGGCGACAGCGGATAAATGCTCTCAATGTTCTTGTCTTGTTTAGTCATGACGTTAGTTCGCCGGCTCGCTGAGTTCGGCGAGCAATCGATCCAGCCCTTCCTGATCCAAACCCGCTTCGGCGAAATCCGACGGCGTGTAACCGCCAGCACCTGGCGATGTGCAGTGGCCGATAAGCAACCGCAATGACTCAATAAAGCTCTGCGCCAGCCGTTCGATCGTGCTGCGTCGATGCACCGCCTCGCTATAACGCCAATCCAACCGCAACCGGCCTTCAGCGACCAAGCCGTTAATCTCCAGGAGATGGCCGCGCCGTGCCTCTGGACTGTGAACCGGTCCTATGGAACCCGGCACCAACGTGAACAAAGACGTAGGCAGCGTCTGGTCAAACTGCCCGAGATAATTAAAAAGGACTTCCGGCTGCGGCAAAGCGCGAAGTCGCGTTACGACGTTCTCATCGCCGCGGAGATATCGTAGTATGCCGTAGCCAATCCCGCGCTGAGGGATGCGGCGGAGTTGCTCCTTGACCGATTTCAACACCTCATCTTCTCCGACCCTCCCGCGCAGATCTAGGTTCACCGGGAAGATGGTTGTGAACCAGCCCACTGTTCGCGAAAAGTCCAGCCCGTCGAAAAGTTCTTCGCGCCCATGGCCTTCGACATTGATCAGCACCCGATAATCTCCGATCCAGGATGTGAATGCGAGGCCCAAGGCGGACAGGAGAACCTCATTGATCTGGGTGTTGTAGGCTCGCG
>Ga0187782_10001146_pt1 | contig 19010 bp, 19 predicted proteins | sample 0715_SJ02_MP15_2_FD_132454 | JGI IMG/M metagenome (GOLD analysis project Ga0187782, IMG submission 132454) | Tropical peat soil microbial communities from peatlands in Department of Meta, Colombia - 0715_SJ02_MP15_20_MG | ecosystem: Environmental > Terrestrial > Soil > Wetlands > Peat | place...
CGGCCAGGCGGTCTCCACGCGCCGCGACCTGCTACCGCCCGACATCGCCGAGGAGCTGGCGAAGCTCCAGGACCGCGTCCCGCCATTCCCCGGTGCGGTGGCGCGGCGGCTGATCGAGCAGGCCTACGGCCGCCCGCTCGAGGAGGTCTTCGCCAGCTTCACCGAGACCCCGCTCGCGGCGGCCTCCATCGCCCAGGTGCACCCGGCGCAGCTCCCCGGCGGGCAGGAGGTGGTGGTCAAGGTGCTGCGGCCGGGCATGCGCGCCGTGATCGAGCGCGATCTTGAAGTGCTGTACGCGCTCGCCGATCTTGCGCAGCGCTACGCGCGCGAGGCCCGGCGACTGCGGCCCCGCGAGATCGTCGCCGAGTACCAGAAGACCATCCTCGATGAGCTCGACCTGATGCGCGAGGCCGCCAACGCCTCGCAGCTGAAGCGCAACTTCGCCACCTCCGACCTCCTGTACGTGCCCGAGGTGTACTGGGACTACTGCCGCACCGAGGTCATGGTGATGGAGCGCATCCACGGCGTGCCGATCAGCGACCTCGCCGCGCTCAAGGCCGCCGGCACCAACATCCCGCAGCTGGCCGAGAACGGCGTGCGCATCTTCTTCACCCAGGTGTTCCGCCACAATTTCTTCCATGCCGACATGCACCCCGGCAACATCTTCGTGATCATCGAGGACCCGCAGCGGCCGCGCTATGCAGCGGTAGACTTCGGCATCGTCGGCACCCTCGATCCGCGCGACCAGCATTACCTCGCCGAGAACTTCCTCGCGGTGTTCGACCGCGACTACCGGCGCGTCGCCCAGCTGCATCTCGAGTCGGGGTGGGTGCCGCCGGGCACGCGCGTCGACGAGATGGAGTCGGCGGTGCGCACCGTGTGCGAGCCGATATTCGACCGGCCGCTCAAGGACATCTCCTTCGGCCGCATCCTGCTGCGACTGTTCGAGATCTCGCGGCGCTTCAACATGCAGATCCAGCCACAGCTCATCCTGCTGCAGAAGACGCTACTCAACGTGGAGGGCCTCGGACGCGACCTCTATCCCGAGCTGGACATCTGGAGCACCGCAAGCCCCATCCTGCGCGAGTGGATGCGCGAGCGCACCAGCGTGCGCGCGCTCTTGCAGAACGCACGCGCGCACCTGCCGGAGCTGCTCGAGGCGGCGCGCAGCCTGCCGGCGCTGCTCAACGCGCTGGTCGAGCGCGTGCACCGCCCCGCGCAAGCCCCGGCAGCGGCGGTAGAGCCTCGCGAGCGCGACGCGCCGCTGCGCGAGGCGGGGCGACGGCGCGACGCCATCACGCTCGGCGCGGCGCTGCTGTTCGCCGGGCTCGTATGGCTCGCCGTGGCGCGCAGCCCCGCCTGGCTGGGGTGGGCGCTGCTCGCGGCCGGGCTGGCACAGAGTCTCTACGGCCTGTGGCGCTGAACTGACGTGCAGCGCTCGCTCACCGAGGGCTCGATCCGCGTCGGGCTGTTCCGGTTCGCCCTGCCGATCCTGCTCGCCAACATCCTGCAATCGCTCAACGGCTCGGTGAACTCGATCTGGGTGGGACGCTACCTCGGCGAGGCGGCGCTGACCGCAACGTCGAACGCCAACACCGTGATGTTCCTGCTGATCGGCGCGGCCTTCGGGGTGGCGCTGGCCGCTACGATCCTCATCGGCCAATGCATCGGCGCGAATAACATTCGCGAGACCAAACGCGTCGTCGGCACGAGCGCCACCTTCTTTGCCGCCATCGCCGTGGCGATGGCGGTCGCCGGACTCCTCCTGTGCCGCCCGCTGATCATCGCCATGCGCACACCGGCGGACTCGGTGCCGCTCGCCGTGGCCTACATGCGCGTGATCTTCCTCGCGCTGCCGTTCCTCTACATGTATGCCTTCGTCATGGCGGTGCTGCGCGGCGCAGGCGATTCGAAGACGCCATTCTATTTCATGCTGCTGTCGGTCGGCATCGACATAGCGCTCAATCCGCTCTTCATCTTCGGCTGGGGACCCGTGCCGCGGCTCGGCATCGCCGGCTCGGCACTCGCCACCTTCATCGCCCAGGCCGTGAGCCTCACCGCGCTCATCCGCCATCTCTATCGCCGCCACCACCTCCTCTGCCTGCACAAGAGCGAGCTCGCGCTGCTCAGGGTGAACTGGCCGCTGGTCGGCACGCTGGTGAGAAAAGGCATCCCGATGAGCGCACAGATGCTCGTGCTGTCGCTGAGCGGCGTGCTCATGATCACGCTCGTCAATCGCTTCGGCGTGGACACCACCGCAGCCTTCGGCGCGGCGCTGCAGATCTGGAACTACATCCAGATGCCGGCCTTCGCCGTCGGCATGGCGGTCTCGGCCATGACGGCGCAGAACGTCGGTGCCGGGAAATGGGAACGGGTGACGCGCATCGCGCGCGTCGGGGTGCTCTATAGCGTATTGCTGACGGGCTCGATCGTGCTCGTCATCGAGCTGCTCAACACCGTGGTGTTCGGGCTGTTCCTGCCGGCCGGTTCCAGCGCCCTCGCCATCGCCGCGCACATGAACCGCATCGTCACCGGCTCGTTCATATTCTTCGGGATCTCGCTGACGCTGTTCGGCGTGGTACGCGCCACCGGCGCAGTGATAGCGCCGCTCGTGATTCTCACGATCGCGCTGCTGCTGGTGCGCTTTCCGCTCGCGCAGGTGTTCCTGCCGCGCTACCAGATCGATGCGGTGTGGTGGAGCTTTCCGATCTCATCGCTCCTTGCCGCCGTGCTGGCGGTGCTCTACTACCGCTACGGCGGCTGGCGCAGCATGCGACTGACGATTCCGGCGCGCACCGCCTGAATTCGCGGTGCCTCTCCCATCCGGCGGATGGGAAGAGCCGCGGGCCGCGGCGCAGAATCCGCCCATGGAAATGCGTACCCTCGGCCGCGACGGACCGGCGGTCTCGGCACTTGGCCTCGGCTGCATGGGCATGAGCGAGTTCTACGGCGCTCACGACGATGCCGAGTCGATCGCCACGCTGCACCACGCCCTCGATCGCGGCGTCAGCTTCCTCGACACCGCCGACGCCTACGGTCCGTACACGAACGAGGAGCTCATCGGACGCGCGCTGCGCGGGCGGCGCCAGGAGGCGTTCATCGCCACCAAGTTCGGCTTCGTTCGCGATGCCGCCGACCCCACGGCGCGCGTGATCGACGGGCGCCCGGCGCACGTGCGCGCGGCGTGCGAGGGGAGCCTCGGGCGTCTCGGCGTCACGCACATCGATCTGTACTACCTGCACCGTGTCGACCGCAGCGTACCGATCGAGGAGACCGTCGGCGCCATGGCCGATCTGGTACGCGCGGGCAAGGTGCGCTATCTCGGGCTATCGGAGGTATCGCCGCAGACGCTCGAGCGCGCGCAGCGCGTGCATCGCATTACCGCCGTGCAGAGCGAGTACTCGCTGTGGACACGCGACCCCGAGGACGGCGTGCTCGAAGCCTGCGAGCGTCTCGGGGTGGGACTGGTGCCCTATAGCCCCCTCGGCCGCGGCTTCCTCACCGGTGCGCTCAAGAGCCCCGCCGATTTCGCCGCCGACGACTACCGCCGCAACAATCCGCGCTTCCAGGGCGAGAACTTCAACCGCAATCTCGTGCTGGTCGAGAAGGTGAAGGCGCTCGCGCTCGAGAGGGGCTGTACGCCGGGCCAGCTGGCGCTCGCCTGGGTGCTCGCGCAGGGCGAGCACGTCGTGCCCATTCCCGGGACGCGCCGCAAAGCGAACCTCGATGAGAATCTCGGCGCGCTCGCGGTGGAACTCACGGCTCAGGACCGCTCGGCGCTCGATGCGGCATTTGTGCCTGCCGCGGTCGCCGGTGCGCGCTACGCGGAGCCGATGATGCGGCTGGTGCGCGGTTGAGGGCCTAGCGCTCCGCGACCCTCGGCATTTCACCGCTCAGCGCGCTTGGGGCGGCAGCTCATTGGCCGTGGCGCTGCCGCGCGGCTCGATCCACAGCGCACGGGCCCGGCCGCACAGCTCGCCCTTGCCATCGAACAGCGCGGTACCCGCCTCGTGTTTGCGGCCGCTCACCGATATCGGCCAGCCGATGACGGTGCAGGGTTCGCCGACGTGCACGCGCCGATCGACGTGCGTCGTGAACTCGGCGAGCAGCATCGGACGGTCATCCGGCGTGACCGCGTAGTAACCGGGGCAGTCGAGCGCCGCCGACATGAACTCGGCGCGCACCTTGCCATCGCCACCGTCGAGGGAAGCATCGGCCACCCAGGGCGCCGCCACCACACCGCGCTCGGGAAGCGGGCCGGCAAAGATGCGTAGCCCGTCGCCGCGTGCGCGCAGCGTGCCGCACACGAAGCAGCTCGGGAAGAGGTGGTAGCGGAAGCCGGCATAATGGCGTGAGGCTTCCACCGCCTCGAGGTACTCGGGCGCCGCAGGCACCTCGAGGCTGAGCGCCGTGGGTTGCGCCTCGCCCACCGGCTCCTCGGCATGCCGCAACTCGAGCGCGCCGTCGGCAAGCTCGCGCACCGCGAGCGGCGTGTCGAGTGGCGGCGGCTTCAGCAAGCGCACCCGCACCGTCCGGCCGGCGAGCGTCGCGACCAGGCCGGCGAAGTAACCGCCGTTCGCGGAGGCCGGTGGGCCACAGAAGCGTGCCGCTATGGTCAGGGTCGTCATGCCACGTGCTTCAAGATGAACGTTGCGCCCCGCGCAGGTAAATAGGCCGCGACGCGGATGTCATCATGTCAGCAGCCCCTCAGCCGCCCCGCAAGCTCCGCAGCCACGCAGCGGGATCCTCACCGCGCTCGAGCACCTCGATCAGCGCGGAACCCACCACCACACCATCGACGTGGCCGCGCAGCCGCGCCACCTGCGCGCGGCTGCGGATGCCAAAGCCGGCGCACACCGGCAGCATGGCGTGCGCCCGCACGCGTGCGAGATAGCTCAGCACCTCCTCCGGCACGGCGACCGTGGCGCCGGTGGTGCCGGTCATGGTCACGGCGTACACGAAGCCCTCGCTGCCGGCGCACAGCTGCGCGAGACGCGCCGGCTCGGTGACCGGAGTCACCATCTGCACCAGCGCGAGCTCACTCGGGGCGAGCGCCGCGCGCAGCTCGCTGCTCTCATCCAGCGGCAGGTCCGGCACGATGAACCCCGACACGCCGGCGCGCGCGGCACGCTCGGCCAGCGCCGTCATACCGAAGGCGAGCAGCGGGTTGAGATAGCTCATCAGCAGCAGCGGCACGTCGATACCGCCCAGCGCTTCGAGCTCGGCAAGGATCCACCCGAGGCTCACCCCCTGCGCGAGCGCTGCGAGACTCGCCCGCTGGATGGTGACGCCGTCGGCCATCGGATCGGTGAACGGTACGCCGATCTCGATCACGTCCGCCACGGCTGCGAGCGCGCGCAGCTCGTCGCGGAAGGTCGCACGGCGCGGAAAGCCGGCGGTGAGATAGGCGACGAGTGCCGGTTCACCGCCCGTGCCTGCGGCGCGGATGGCGGCGCTGATACGCTCGCGGGGGCTCACGCGGGCTCCCGAGTCAACAGCTCCCGCTGCAAGGTCGACATGTCCTTGTCGCCGCGCCCCGAGAGGCAGATGAGCACCGTACGCCCGCTGTGGCCACGTGCCCAGCGCTCGGCGCCGGCGAGCGCGTGCGCACTCTCGAGCGCCGGCAGAATGCCCTCGCACTCACTCAGCTGTCGCACGCCCTCGAGCGCCTCGGCATCGCTCGCGGTCTCATAACGGACGCGTCCGACCGCGGCGAGCAGCGCATGCTCGGGGCCGACCCCCGGGTAATCGAGTCCGGCCGAGACCGAGTGGGTCTCCTGGATCTGACCATCCTCGTTCTGCAGCAGCATGGAGTAGGTGCCGTGCAGCACGCCGGGCCGGCCGTGGGCGACGGTGGCGGCGTTGTCGCCGAGTCCCGCGCCCCGGCCACCCGCCTCGACGCCGATAATCTCGACGGTCCGATCGCCGAGAAACGCGTGGAAGGCGCCGATGGAATTGGAGCCTCCGCCGACACAGGCGACCACCGCATCCGGCAGGGCGCCGGTGGCGGCGATCAGCTGCGCACGTGCCTCGCGGCCGATCACGGACTGCACCTCACGTACCAGGTAGGGATAGGGGTGGGGACCGACGGCCGAGCCGAGTAGATAATAAGTATGGAGCGGGTCCGAAACCCAGTCGCGCAGCGCCTCGTCGATTGCCGCGCGGAGCGTCCGATCCCCGCTGGTCACTGGCTCAACCCGGGCGCCGAGCAGGCGCATGCGGCCGACGTTGGGAGCCTGCCGCTCCATGTCGATCGCACCCATGTACACCGTGCACGGCAGTCCGAGCCGCGCGCAGGCGGCCGCGCTCGCCACGCCGTGCTGGCCGGCGCCGGTCTCCGCCACGATGCGTTTCGCACCGAGTCGGCGCGCGAGCAACGCCTGACCGATGGCGTTGTTGATCTTGTGCGCACCGGTGTGCGCCAGGTCCTCGCGCTTGAGCCACACGCTCGCGCCCCAGCGCGCCGACAGCCGCGCGGCGAAGGTGAGCGCGGTGGGACGGCCGACCCAGCTTGCGAGCTGCCCGGAAAGCTCGGCGCGGAAATCGTCCGAATGCAGGTGCTCGCGCACGCCCCGCTCGAGCCGCTCGAGCGCAGGAATGAGCGTCTCGGGGACGTAGCGTCCGCCAAAGGGGCCGAAGCGCCCGCGACGGTCGGGCAGGGCGCCGGAGAGCAGCTCCGTGAGCAGCCGTGCGGCATCGGGGAGGGAAGCCTCTGTGCTCATGGGAAATCCTCGCGGGCGGAGCTTGCGGGCGCGGCCGATGCCGCGCGCACGGCCGATACGAACTTCACGATCAACGCGCTGCTCTTGAGGCCGGGCCGCTCCTCGACGCCGCTCGAGACATCGACCCCAAAGGGCTGAACGGCGGTGATGGCACCCGACACGTTGCCGGCAGTGAGTCCGCCCGCCAGTACGAGCGCGGTACGCCGGGCGAGCGCGCGGGCGGCGTTCAGGTCGGTGAGCACCCCCCTGCCGCTCGCCGGACCCTCGAAGAGCAGCCGTTGCGGGAGCACCGCCGGCAGCGGCTCGCCGGCGCGCACCACCGGCAGTCGCTCGAGCCCCCCCGGCAGGCGCAGCGCGTCGAAATCGGCCAGGTCGGTCTGCAGCATATCCGGGCGGAACACGTTCAGGATCTCATCCAGCGTGCGCTGGTCCGGATGGCGTGTGACCGCTACGCAGCGCACGCGCGCACGCGCCGCCTTGGCGAGCGTCGCGGCGGCCCGCGGGGTGAGCTGCCGCGGTGACTCGGCGAAAACGAAACCGATTGCGTCCGCACCGGCCTCGATCGCCGCCGATACGGCCGCCGCGCTCGTCATGCCGCAGATCTTGATCCACATTCAGCGCACACCGCGCGCGCCCCGTCCCGCTGCGAGCAGCGAGCGAAGCAGCGCCATCGGCTCGCCCGCGCGCATGAGCGCGCTGCCGACGAGGGCCAAGCCGTAACCGGCGGCGGCGACCCGACGCGCATCCGCGTCCGTGGCGACACCACTCTCAGCGACGTGCGGCACGCCGGGCGGCAGCAGCGGGGCGAGCTCGATGAGCCGCTGCGGCACAACGTCGAGCGTGGCGAGATCGCGGCAGTTGACGCCCGCGAGCAGGGTGTTGCCCGCGGCATGCCCGGCGACGAGCTCGTGCATGAGCTCTAGGTCACCGGTGTCAAACGCCTCGAGCAGCACGAACAGCCCGCAGGAGCGCGCGCAATCGATGAGCGCGCCCGTCGCCGCCCGTGACAGCAGTCGCAGAATGACCAGCACGCCGCCGGCTCCGGCGAGGCGCGCCTCGAGCACCTGGTAGGGGTCGACGAGGAAGTCCTTGCGCATCACCGGGACGCCAAGCGGCGCGAGCGCAGCCTGCGCCTCGAGCAGGTGCTCGAGCGAGCCATCGAAGCGATCCGGCTCGGTGAGCACGGACACCGCGGCCGCGCCGGCGCGCGCGTAGGCCGTGACACGCTCAGGAATGCTGGCCGCGGCCGCACCGAGCGACCCTGCTGCGGGTGAGCGCAGCTTGAGCTCGGCGATGACGTCGAAGCCGCCGGCCGCGAGGTGCAGCGGCGGCGGGCGCGGGCAGCGCCGCGCGCGCTCGGCGAGCGCCGCCTCGGAGACGAGCTGTCGTGCCGCACGCACGCGGGCAAGACTCGCGGCCGCCATTTCCTCGAGGAAAGTAGCGCTCACGCTGTGTGCTCCGTGCTGCGGGCAAGCCCCGCGACACCGAGCGCCTCGAGTAAACGATGCGCCGCGCCGCCGTCGATCGCCGCCGCCGCTCGCGCTACGCCCTCGCGCGGGTCGTGCACTTCGCCCGCGACCTCGAGCGCGAGTGCGGTCCCGAGCAGCAGGCAGTCGCGGTGCGCACCGCGGTCTTCCCCCCGCAGCACCGCGCGCAGCGCGCGGGCGTTGTAGTGCGCGTCCCCGCCGGCCAGCTCCGCAGCCGTGCACGCGCTGAGGCCGTAGTCGGCCGGTGTGCGCACGCTCGTCGCGACGTGGCCCGGGCGCACATCGAAGACCGTGAAGGGACCGACCGGCGTCGGCTCGTCCCAGCCGGCGGCACCGTGCACGACGAAAGTCCGCTCGATAGGGAGCCCGGTGAAGGTGTCGGCCACGAGGCGTGCCACCTCGAGGCTGAAGGCGCCGACCAGGTGCAGCGGCGGCTGCGCCGGGTTGACCAGGGGACCGAGAATGTTGAACACGGTGCGCACCCCGAGGGCTGCGCGGATCGGCGCGACGCGGGCCGTGGCGGGATGATAGTGAGGGGCGAACAGGAAGGTGAAGCCGGTGGCCGTGAGACAAGCCCCCGCGGCCTGCGCATCCAGCGGCATCGGCAACCCGAGGACTTCGAGCACGTCGGCACTGCCGCAGCGACTCGACACCGAGCGGTTGCCGTGCTTCACCACGGGCACGCCGCAGGCGGCGGTGAGCAGCGCCGTGCCGGTCGAGATGTTGAAGCTGCCGGAGGCATCGCCGCCGGTGCCGACGACGTCGATCGAACGCAGTTGCGGGGGCAGCTCGGGCCGGCGCGCCAGGCGGCGCATCGCCTGCGCGAGCCCGCGCACCTCCTCGGCGACGACTCCCTTGGTCGCGAGCGCCGCCAGCAGGGCGCCGGCCATGGCCGGCGGCGTCGCGGGGTCGGTGAGCACCGCGAGCAGCTCCTCGGCCTGCGCCTGCGAGAGGTGGCGTCTCTCGAGCAGCTGCTGCAGCAAGTCACGGGGCGCCGGCATCGCTCGCTCCGCCATTGCCGTAGCGCTCGCCGCAGGGGCCGGCGAGAAAATTGCGCAGCAGCCTCGGGCCGTCCGGGGTGAGGATGCTCTCCGGGTGAAACTGCACGCCCTCGACGGCGAGCGTGCGGTGACGCACCGCCATGATCTCTCCTTCGGCAGTCTGCGCGCTCACCTCGAGCTCCGCGGGCAGGCTCGCCGGCGCGGCGATCAGGGAATGGTAACGCCCGACCTCGCACGGCTGCGGCAGACCCTCGAACAGCGTGCGCGCGTCGTGACGCACCAGCGAGGTCTTGCCGTGCATCAGCCGCCCGGCGCGCACCACCTTGCCGCCGAAGACCTCGACGATCGACTGGTGCCCGAGGCACACGCCGAGCACCGGGATGCGGCCGGCGAAGGCCCGCACCATGTCCATGGAGACCCCGGCGTCATAGGGCGTCCCTGGGCCCGGCGAGATGCACAGGTGCGTCGGCGCGAGCGCCAGCGCCGCCGCCGGAGTAAGTGCGTCGTTGCGGTACACACTCACCTCGGCGCCGAGCACCAGGAAGGCCTGCACCAGGTTGTAGGTGAAGGAGTCGTAGTTGTCGATCAGCAGCAGCCGCGGCGTCACAAGCCCTCCTCCGCGAGCTCGAGCGCGCGCACCATGGCCGCGCTCTTCGCCAGCACCTCTTCGTGCTCGGTCTCGGGGACGCTGTCGGCGACGATGCCGGCGCCTGCCTGGTAGCTGAACTCATCACCGCGGAACACCAGCGTGCGGATGGTGATGGCGTGATCCATATCACCGCGGGCGCCGAAGTAGCCGACCGTACCGCCATAGAGGCCGCGGCTCACCGGCTCGAGCTCATCGATGATCTGCATGGCACGCACCTTGGGGGCGCCCACGAGTGTGCCGGCGGGGAAGGCGGCGGCGAACAGGTCGAAGGCGTCGCGGCCGTCGGCGAGATCGCCCTGCACGCCACTCACCATGTGCATGACGTGACTGTAGCGCTCGATCGAGCGGTAGGGATCGACACGGACGCTGCCGGCGCGTGCCACGCGCCCGAGGTCGTTGCGCGCGAGATCCACCAGCATGACGTGCTCGGCGTTCTCCTTGGGATCGGCCAGCAGCTCCGCCTCGCGCTCGCGATCGAGCGCGGCATCCGCCGCCCGCGGCCGGGTGCCGGCGATCGGACGCAGCTGCGCGCAGCGCGCGTTGAGCTTTACCAGCGCCTCGGGTGAGGAGCCCACGACCGTCACCTCGCCGAGCGCGCAGTAATACATGTAGGGCGAGGGGTTGATGTGTCGCAGGGCGCGATACGCCTGGAACGGATCGAGCTGATGCCGCCCGCTGAAGCGGCTCGCGAGCACCAGCTGATACACGTCGCCGGCGGCGATGTACTCCTGCGTGCGGCGCACGGCCGCCATGTAGTCCGCGCGCGTATAGGCGGCCTGCGGCGGCGCATAGCGGGCCGGCCGCTGCGGGTGGGGCAACGCACCGCGCAGCGCCCGCACCACCTCCGCGCGCAGTGCACGGCGCTCGGCCGCCGAGCCCGCATGCAGCAGCGCAATCCCGCGTGTCAGGTGATCGAACACCAGCACCGAGCGCGGGGCGACGTAGTGCAGGGCGGGTACGCCGGCGTCGCGAGCCGCGGACGCGGGCAGCCGCTCGAAGTGGCGCACCACGTCGTAGGCAGCGTAGCCGACCAGGCCGCCGGCGAGCGGCACCCCGGGGATGTCAGGTTGCGGGCGCGGCGCGCGTGCGAGTGCCGCGCGCAGCGCCGCCAACAGTGCCGCGCCGCCGGCCGGCGGCGCCGTACGCTCCCCGTCGATCACCAGGCCCTGGCGGTCGAGACATACCTCCAGGCCTTCGCCGAAGCCGATGAAGGAATAGCGCGCCAGGCGCTCGCCCCCCTCGACGCTCTCGAGCAGGAAGCGCGGCCCGAAGGAGGCGAGCTTCATGAACGCCGAGACCGGCGTATCGAGATCACCGGTGATATCGAAGGGTGGTTGCAATGCGGTCTCCAAAATGATCAAGGCAACAAAAAACCCATCCCGGGGTTATCCGGAGATGGGTTTCTGGTGCCGCAGGATTGCTGTTGAGTCGCGTGAAAAAAGCTGCCGTCAGCCCACTCCGTTATGAAGTGCGCCACCACCAGGGACGCGCGGTGCCGACGGGTTGCTGCGACATGTTGCGAACGAGTATCGCCGGGGGGCGAGGGGGGCGTCAAGCCACGACCCCGGTACCCTCGAGCCCTGCGACGACGCGTGCGGAGCGCGCGCCGAACGCGCGCGCCGCGGGCGTCACGCCATCTTCTGGCAAACCGCCTCGATGTTGTTGCCGTCGGGGTCGAAGACGAACGCCGCGTAGTAGTCGGGGCTGTAGTCCTTGCGTACGCCCGGCGCGCCGTTATCGCGCCCGCGTGCCTTGAGGCCCTCGCGATGGAACGCATCCACGGCGCTGCGGCTCGGGGCGGTAAACGCCACGTGCACCAGCGAGTGCGCCAGTTGGGCGTCGGCGTACAGCCACAGCGACGATCCTCCCTTGGCGGCAAATGCCGCGGTCGATTCGTCCTGCGAGGTGACCTCGTAACCGAGCGGCGCGAGCGCGGCGCCGTAGAAGCGCACGCTGGCGTCCAGATCCTTAACCTTAAGTCCAATGTGGTCGAACATGTGAGACTCCTTGCCCTGATGCGCTGCTCGCGCGATGCGAGAGTCAGACTACGAAGAGGCCGCCAGGCGGTCTTGGAGAATCTTGCGATCGCGGCGCGTCGCACGGCGGAAATGCCGCGGGCTCGCGCCGGCGGCGCGGCGGAACGTGCGGATGAAGTTGGACAGATCACCGAAGCCCGCCTCGTAGGCGACCGCGGCGATCGAGCCCGCATCCTGCGAGAGCAGCCGTGCGGCGCGGCGCAAGCGGGTGCGCACCAGGTACTGGTGCGGCGTAACGCCGGTCACGCGTGCGAACAGACGCAGAAAGTGAAAGGCGCTCACACGGCACTCGCGCGCCACGCGCTCGAGGGCGAGCGGCTCGCGCGCGTGCGCATCGAGCCACAGCGCCGCACGCACCGCGCGGCGCCGGTCGCGCAGCGTCACCTCGGGCGGATCGAAGCGCTGGCCCGAGACGATCGCGACGAAGCGGCCGGCGAGCAGCGCAGCCACCTCATCGAGCCCGAGGTCGCTCCTGCCATCGGCAGCCGCCTGGGCGCGCTCGGCGAGCACGCCGAGCGGCGCGAGCGGCGGCAACGCACCGCTGCGCCAGGGCGCAGCCGGCACTCCCCACGCATCGAGCAGCCCCTCCGAGAAGTGAAACGACAGACATTCGTCGCCGCGCGCGTGGTGCTCGTGGGTGCACAGGTACTCCTCGCCCGGGCGTCCGATGAGCAGCGAGCCGGCAACCAGCTCGAAGGCGCGCCCGCGGGTGCGGCAGCCGAAGCTGCCACGGCGCACATATGAGAGAGAGAAGCAGCCGTGCTGCTCGACAAACGGCCGATCGTGCGGGCCTGCACTGCAGCGGTAGTCGATCACGCGCAGCGCGCCGTCCTTGAGAAGAGTGCTCGCGAGCATGGCGGGCCGATGCTACGCGCGACGGGCGAGGGCTCACAACCGCGTGCGCGGGGCTTTCCGCTAGAATGCGCGCTCCGAACCGGCCGCGTGCGGGAGTCACGTCAGGTGAGCTTCAAAGAGTTGCTGCAAAGCTGGCGCGAGAGCGCGGCCGCACCGCGCACCGTCACGGCCTACTCCGTGCGCCTGCCGCTCGATGAGGCGGCGCAGCTCGCCGCGCTTGCGGAGATGTTCCCGGGGCGTGCGCCGGAGCAGCTCATCACCGAGCTCCTCGGCGCCGCGCTCAAGGAACTCGCGGCCGCGATGCCATACGTGGCCGGTCAGCGCGTGATCTCGACCGACGAGCAGGGCGACCCCGTCTACGAGGACGTCGGCCCGACGCCGCGCTTCATGGCGCTCGCGCGCAGCTACCGGCGGCGGCTCGCAGCGGGCGGCGGCAGCGTCGGCGCCCGTGCGCGCCGGCCGGCGCCGGCGAAATCCAAGCGCTCGCGCGGCTGAGGCCGCTCTCATGCCCTCCTTCGATGCCGTTTCCGAGCTCAACGCCCACGAGGTAACCAACGCGGTCGACCAGGCGAACCGCGAGCTCTCGCAGCGCTTCGATTTCAAGGACACCGGCGCGCGCTTCGAGCTCAAGGAGTTCACCGTCACGCTGCACGCGCAGGTGGACTTTCAGCTCAAGCAGATGCTCGAGATCCTCAAGATGCGCCTCGCCAAGCGCGGCGTCGATCTCGTGTGTCTTCAGGTGAAGGAGCCGCAGACGACGCTCGCTTCCGCGCAGCAGGAAGTGCTGCTCAGACACGGCATCGACCAGGACACCGGCAAGAAGATCATGCGGCTGGTGAAGGATTCCAAGCTCAGGGTGCAGGCGAGCCTGCAGGGCGACAAGGTGCGCATCAGCGGCAAGCAGCGCGATGACCTGCAGGCCGTCATCGCCCTGCTGCGCGGCGCCAAGCTCGACGTGCCGCTGCAGTTCAATAATTTCCGCGACTGACTCCGGCGATCGTCCGGCACAGCTCCTCGGTGGCGTCCACCACGCTCGGCCCGAGGCGGCTGAGCGCCTGGTCTTCGAAGGCCACGACGCGCTGGCTGCGCACCGCGGCAAGCGTCGGGAAACGCTGCCAGTCGGCCACCCACGCCGCGCCCTCGCCGGGCGGGGCCGCGGCGATGATGATGTCGGGGTTGCGGGCGATCACCGCCTCGATATCCACCAGTGGTCCGGGCTCCGGCAGATCCGCAAAGACGTTGCGCGCCCCGCAGAGGGCGAGCGCGTCGCTCATCAGATGCTTGCCGCCGATGGTATAGATCGGGCGGTTCCATACCTGAAGCAGCACCGTCGGCCGCCGCCCGCCCGGGCGGGCGCCGTAGGTGCGTGCCAGCGTAGCGAGGCGCGCCTCGAGGGAACGCGCCGCGCGCTCCGCCGCCGCCTGCGTGCCGGCGAGCATCCCGAGCCGCCGCAGCGATGCCGGCAGGTCAGAGAGTCGCTCGACCTGCTGGTCGTAGATCGGAATACCAAGAGCGACAAGTTTCTGCCGCTGCGCGGGATTGCCACCAGCGGGCCAGGCGACCACTACGTCCGGCCGCAGCGCGACGAGCCGCTCCATGTCGATCGCGGTGACATCGCCGACGCGCGGCACGACGCGCGCCGCCGGCGGCTCGTCCGAGTACTCGACCGTCGCGGTCACCTGAGCGCCCGCGCCCGCGGCAAACAGCATCTCCGTGGCGCCGGGTGAGACACTCACCACGCGTAGCGGCGCCCGCGCGACCGCAACCGAGCGACCGAGATCGTCCGTCACGGCGCGCGCGCTTGCCGAAGCGGCGCCGCCTTCGGCCGGAGCTGCGGCGGCGCAGTCAACGATGACCAGCAACGCGGCGAGCGCCAGCGCCCGAGGAACGGGCGGGGATCGGTCACTCCAGGGTGCCCGCGGCGGGCGTGCTGACGGCATGGCCGAGTGTACACACAGCTCTGGGCAGCGCACGCGTGACGGCCACCCGATCTTCTCGCTCGACTTCAAGCACTGGGGCGCGGCAGAACGGCGCGGCCTACACGCGCTCCGACGGCACGCCGAACTACCAGGCGGCGGTGAGCGACGGCTTCTACAAGCAGCGGGTCATCGGCTTCGAGCGGATGATGAGCGTCGGCGCGGTACTGTCGACGCCCATGATCGACGGTGACACGCTCTACGTCGGCAGCTGGGACGGTCAGCTGTACGCGATCGGCTGAGCCTCAGACGCGCGCGCACAACGCCAGCACGCGCTCGCGCAGCAGCTCGGGCGTGACCTCGCCCGGCGGCAGTGCGCGCCCGACCGTGATGCCGATACGCGCGGAGATGCTCTGCAGCAGCGGCGCCCAGAAGCGCCCGGCGTGGCGGCTGAACACCGAGCCCCACAGGCCCGATAGAGCGATCGGCACTACCGGCACCGGCGTCTGCGCGAGGATGCGCATCAGGCCCGGACGAAACGGGCCGATGAGGCCGTCCGTGGTGAGTCTGCCCTCGGGAAAGATGCACACCAGCTCGCCGGCGGCGAGCTCGCGTGCCACGGTGGCGAAGGCGCGCTCGTATACGAGCGGGTCCTCCCTCTGCGACGCGATCGGGACGGCCTTCATGCCGCGCGCCAGCACGTTGATGACGGGCGCGGCGAAGATGGCGCTCTCCATGACGAAACGGATGGGACGGCGGCAGGCGGCCGAGATCACCAGCGCGTCGACGAAGCTCACGTGGTTGCACACCAGGAGTGCCGCTCCCTCCTCGGGAATGTTCTCCAGCCCGCGCTCATCGAGGCGGTAGACCGTGTGCACGAGCAGCCAGGCGACGAAGCGCAGCATGAACTCCGGCACCAGCGTGTAGATGTAGAAGGCCACCGCGGCATTCAGCAGCGCGGTGAGCAGCAGCAGCTGCGGCACGCTGAAGCCCGCCTGGAGCAGCGCCGCGCCGAAGAGCGCCGCGGCCACCATGAAAAGCGCGTTGAGGATGCTGTTGGCGGCGATGACACGCGAGAGCGCCGCGGGCCGGGCGCGCTGCTGCACCACTGCGTAGAGGGGCACCACGTACAAGCCGCCGAACACACCGAGGGCCGCCAGATCGAGCAGGATGCGCCAGGCGTGCGGCATGGCCAGGAACTCGCGGGCCGTGAGTGCGTGGGCGGCCGGCACAGCGGGCGAGACCCAGGCGAGATCGAGGGCGAACAGCGTGAGACCGATCGAGCCAAAGGGCACCAGTCCGATCTCGACCTTCTTGCCCGAAAGTCGCTCGCATAGCAGCGAGCCCACGCCGACCGCGGCGGCGAACACCACCAGCATGAGGGTGACCACCTCTTCACGGCCATTCACCACGAAATGGCAGTAGACCGGCAGCTGTGCGAGCACCAGCGCACCATAGAACCAGAACCACGACAACCCGAGGAGCGAGAGGAACACCGAGCGCGACTCGCACGCCGCGCGGATGTTGTCCCAGGTCGAGACCCATGGATTCCAGTCGATGCGCAGTGCGGGCGCGGCGGGCGCCACGCGCGGCATGAGAAGGCTCGTGAGCAGGCCGGCAACCGCGACGCTGCAGAGCGCCGCCCCCATCGCCGCTTCACCGCCGCGCGCGGCGAGGAGCCCCGCACCCGTGGTGCCGAGCAGAATCGCGACGAAGGTACCGGTCTCGACGAGTGCGTTGCCACCGACCAGCTCGGCCGGCTGCAGCACCTGCGGCAGCACGCCGTACTTGGCAGGCGCAAAGAACGTCGAGTGCACGCCCATGAGGAACAGGCTCGTGAGCAGCAGCACCAGGCTGTGGGTGAGGAACCCCCAGGCGGCGAGGGCCATGATGGCGAGCTCGGCTGCCTTGACGATCTTCATGACCGCACTCTTGTCGAAGCGGTCGGCGAGCTGACCGGCGAGCCCCGAGAACAGCACGAACGGCAGGATGAAAAGGCCGCCGGCCAGATTCACGAGCAGCCGCGGATCGAGCTGCGTGTAGCGCGCGGTATGGTAGGTCGCGGCCAGCACCAGCAGGTTCTTCAGCAGGTTGTCGTTGAATGCACCGAGCGCCTGCGTCGCGAAAAGCGGCAGGAAACGCCGCTCGCGCAGCAGCCGAAACTGGCTCGATTCAGCCGTCGCGCCCGGCATCCGTACCGCAGCATCCGTCATGCGCCGTGGCAAGGCTCGGCGTCGGGCGCATCGAAGCTGCCGCTGAGGTATTGAATGAGCCGCGTAATGGCCGGCGCGAGATCCGGGCCACCACGCAGGTAGTGGTCTGCGCCCCAGAGCGGATAGAGACAGCCGGGCAGCGCCGCCAACTCGGCAAGAATCGCGAATCCGTCGTTGGGTCCAAAGGCTGCCAGGCGTCTCTGAAAGCGCCGCGAGCGACGGTCGCGCAGCTGCGAGTGCAGCGGAAAAGCCGCGATCTGCACGAACATGAGGTGCGGCGGAATCTCGAAGGACGCTCCCGGCCGGTGCGTCAGCAGCTCGCGCACGCGCTCGAGTCTCCAGTGCCTGAACCAGAACCAGGCACTGAACCACAGCCGCGCAAGTGGACGACGCAACACGAGCTCCGCGGTCGGCGTTCCAAAGGGAAGTCCGCTGACGCTGATCCACGCGTGCACGCGCCGAAAAGCGCGCTGTGCCTGTTGCCGGCTGAGGGCGTGCCGCACTTCGGCGCTGCCCTTGCTGAGGGAAAAGAGCAGCACCCGGCTCTCAGCAGGTAGCGCCAGCAGCCGGGCGATGATCTGATCGGCGGCGCTCTCCAATCCCTCGGTGCCGTCCGCGGGGACGGTGTCGAACGGGATCCCGTATTGCGCCGCGATGTCGCGCACCACGGCGCCGTCCGCGCCGGTCTCGGGAAAGTCGCGGTAGAGAATTCCCGGAACCAACAGGATGCGCAAATCGGCAGCGACCGCAGGGCGGGCCAGCGGCTCTCCCTCCATCGCCCGGCACAGCGCCCGATTCTTCGGCGCCGCGCGAACACGCGCGTAGAGCACCCGCGTGGCATGGTCGAGTGCCCTGATGCGGGGGTCGCGACGGCTTGGCCTCATGCCGCCGGCGTTGTCGCGCGGCGGCGCAGCGCCCAGCCGACCAGCAGCGCGATGAGCGCGCCGATCACCAAGCCGACCAGCGCGCCGACGCGGCCCGCGGCCTTCACGGCAAGGTCCTGTACCGGGTTCGAGAACACGTTCGCCGACACGTGGTAGCTCGCGAGCTTCCACTCGCCCGCCTTGCGCACCAGGGTCGCGGTCCAGCGGCTGGTGAGCGCCAGGGTGTTTCCGGCCCCGATCGCAGCCGTGCTCGCCAGCGCCCGCTTGAAGGTGAACTCATCGTGGATCGAGCCGAAGGCGATCGCCGTGTCGGGGCCGTGCAGAATGGACAGGTCGTCCACGCTGAGGGTGCTCACCAGGTTCGACAGGACACTGCCTTCGCCCTCGAGCATCTCCTTGTAGAAGCGGCGTATGGCGTCCGGGCCGCGACTCACCTCGCCGTTCTGCCAGGTGACCACGATGTTCGGGTCGACGTGCGCCAGCACGCCGTCGATGTCGCGGCGCTGCCACGCGGCGAGCAGCTCCTCGCGCAGCCGGCGAAGCTCATCGTGGACCGCCGCCGTGTCGGAGGAGGCGACCGTGGCAGCAGCCGGCGGCGTGGGTGCGTTCGAGTCCGCCTGCGCCCAGGCGCCTACGCTGAGCGCCAGCCAAACGAGCGCAGCGCCAGCCGCTGCTGATTTGCACGAGCGAGAGTCGGTTTTCATCGTAAGCGTGCCCTCTCTTGGTTCGTTCAACCCTCGGGGACGGCCGCTGCCCAGCGCAGGAATGCCGCCAATGTCTCATCCCCGGCGCGCAGTCCGCCGGCGACGTAGTCCATCTGCCGAAGACGCAGATCGCCTCGCAGGAAATTGCGTACGGCGATCTGCTTGCCGTGGACGCGCAGCCAGTCCTTCAGCAGCGCCGCGAGCCGCCGCCCGGATCGCTGCGCGTTCACGATCACGGTCACGTTGCAGGCATGGGCATTCGCAGGCTCCACGGCGACGACGCCGAACGTTTGATCGCGGGCGAACTGCGCGCGCACCAGCAGCAGATTGCCGCCCCACGCGGCGATGCCGAACTCGACGCGCGAGCCGGAAACCAGCCGTGTCGCGCGCTCGAGCCAGCCGTGGCCCTCGACCGCGTACTCGTAGCTGACCCCGAGGCTGAAGTGACTCGTGGCATGCAGCTGCGGCGCCGCGAGTAACCGCCGCCCGTGCGCAAAGGGGAGGTGGCGGGCGTCGAAGCCATTGGCGCCGATCATGTACCAC
>Ga0187782_10001147_pt1 | contig 19001 bp, 10 predicted proteins | sample 0715_SJ02_MP15_2_FD_132454 | JGI IMG/M metagenome (GOLD analysis project Ga0187782, IMG submission 132454) | Tropical peat soil microbial communities from peatlands in Department of Meta, Colombia - 0715_SJ02_MP15_20_MG | ecosystem: Environmental > Terrestrial > Soil > Wetlands > Peat | place...
CAAGCTGGCGGGTTGTGGGCGGGAGGCGGGAAAACGCGCCAGCACCGAGAATTCGTCCACCAGCGTGCGTACGGTTTCGACGGCATTCCCTATAGTTTCCGCGCAGGTGCGGATGACCTCGAGTGAAGCGGCATCAGGCGCCGTGCCCCGCGTCAAATGGCGATGAATGCGCTCGGCGGAAAGCGCGATCGGGGTCAGAGGGTTCTTGATCTCATGCGCGACGCGCCGCGCCACCTCGCGCCAGGCGGCCTGTTTCTGTGCGCGCAACAGGTCGGAGAGGTCTTCGAAGACGAGAACGTATCCCAACCCCTCGGCGGCGTGGCTCAGCGCGGAGACGGTCACGGCTACGTTCAGCTGCGCTCGGGGCAGGGCGAGTTCCATGTTGGCTGCGGTGATTCCCATGCGATCGGCACGGCGGAGCAACGGTTCCAGGTCGGCGAGCAAATCGGCGGGCAGCACCTGCCGGAGCGGCAGGTTTACCAGTGTCGCGGGGTTAATGTACTCGCTCCGCTCCGGGTAAAACATGCGGGAGAAAGCGGCGTTGGCCAGCGTCACGCGGCGCACGGCGTCGATCGAAATCACTCCGGTCGGGATGCTCTCGAGGACGGTTTCGATGTAGCGGCGCCGGCTTTCGAGCGCCTCGTTCGCAGCGCTAACATCGCGGTTGGAGGCTTCGATCTGGCGCCGGCTGGATTCGAGCTGTTCCGCCATGCTGTTGAACGACTGCACCAGTTCAGCCAGTTCGTCGGTGGCGCGGATATCGACGCGGTAGTCTAGTTGCCCTTTGGAGATCGCCTCCGTACCCGCGGCCAGCGCCGCCACGGGACGGTTGACCAACTTCGACAGAAGGAGCGCGAGCCAGGTCGAAGCGAAGAGCACCCCGACCGTCAGCAGCAGCAGGAACCCGATGTAAGTCCGGCGAAACAGCTTTCTTTTTGCGGCCAGTTCGATGTAGCGCTGCTGGCTCTCCTGAATCTGCCTGGCGGTTTCAGCGAATTTTGGTGGCAGAGGCATAGCGACGAGCACAGCGCCGCCTTGGAACGGAGCCGCGGCGACAATGTAGTCGGTCTGGCCCCACTGGAAATGGGGGTGCTCGCCGCGCAGGGTGGAGGGCAGCGGGAAGCGATCCCTCATGTCGGTCCAGGGCGCCGGCGCGTTCATGCTGGCGGCCGCGTTGCCGGTGCCATTCTTCAGGACCAGAACAAATCCGCCCTGCAGCGCCGGGATGTGTTCGCGAAGCTCCTCGGTGGTGGCAGAAAAATTCCTGGTGGCAAAGGCGGTTTGAAATTCGCTCGTCTGGGCGATGGATTGGGCTTCCGAGGACGCACGCTGGCCCGCGTAATCATAGAGGAGCGCCGACATGGCGGCGGTGTCCGCGCGCACTTCCTCTACCGGTTGCGAGAACCATTTGTCGATGGAGCGGTTCATCAGCCCGTAGGAGAACCAGAACATGGCAATCACGGGCAAAAACGACAGGAGCAGGCTGACGACCACCAGGCGCGTGCGGAACTTTGAACCGGCCACGCCTTGCCGCCGTTCGGCGTAGAGTTTCAGCAGGTTGCGTCCGAGAACGAGGGTCAGCGCCACGAAGGCAAAGAAAATCAGGCCGCTCAATCCAGCGAAGAAGAGGAGTTCCTGATTGCTGTCAGGGCTGATGAACTTCAGATTGAACGAGGCCTGCAACACCAGGATGGTGAGCAGCAGAAAAGCGCCGATCGCCAGCGCGATGACAGCTTTCCGGCGGCCGGAGGTCTTGGGTTCGTGGCGAATTGGATTCGGTGCGGCCAAGGATTGAACACATTATAGGGGGTCGCTGGTCGTTAGTCGTTGGTCGTTCGCGGTTCGTCGCATTCCGCGAAGGGGCGGGGCTTGTCCGCCAACGACTGAGACCGACGACTAACGACTCCTTACTTCCAGCGCACCTCGCAGCGCCTCGTATGCAGGCTTAGCCCGATAGTTCCGGTCGAACAGCAAAGCTGCGCCTTCGGTCTTCTTCGAGTGCGATCCGATCCAGGAATATTTGTCCGTGAATCCCCAGGTCTGGATCGCCGTACACCCGGGATGGGACACGCAAGCGGTCGCAATCTGGCGATAGATGTCCGCCTGGAGTTGCAGGTCCTCGGCACGAGCATTGGCTTCGGCATCGACCGGCAGGGCGACGTCCATCTCGGTGATGTGGACCTGCACTCCCAGAGCAGTGAAGCGAGCGATATTGGCAGAAATGGACGGGACATCGGCGTGCAGATGCGCGATGTGCATCTGAAATCCCACGCCATCGATGGGAACGCCACGCTGCCGGAAATCGCGAACCATGGCGTAGATCGCGTCTGATTTGGGATTCATGACTTCCGCCTCGGCTTCGTTGTAAAACAGAAGAGCTTGCGGATCGGCTTCGTGCGCCCAGCGGAAGCAACGCTCAATATAAAAGTAACTCTGCATCGAGCTTGGAGCTTCGGGCTCCGAGCGAGCTTGGGTATTCGAAGCTCGCGGCTCGGAGCTCGCAGCTGTGGCGATTTCCGGCTGGTCTCGCCAGATCGTGCTGCGCAGTTCTCCCGGGTGCAACTCGTCGTAGGCCTCGTTCACCACGTCCCACGCGAATATCTTGCCCTGGTAGTGTCCGACCACGGTCTTAATGTGTTTCTCAAGAATCTCGGCAAGCTCGCCGGAGGTGTAGGTTCCTTCCGTCAGCCATTTTGGATTCTGCCGATGCCAGACCAGCGTGTGACCGCGAACCTTCATGCCGTGCCGGGTGGCGAAATCGACGATCTGGTCGGCTGGAGAAAAATCATAAGACTGCGGCTGCGGATGCAACACCTCCCACTTGAGCGCGTCTTCCGGTTCCAGCATATTGAACTCGCGGGCGAGAGTGGACGCGTAGGCCGCTTCTGAGAGTGCACTCGGCCTCACGGCAGCGCCGATGAGCAGTCCGGAAGGCTGTGCCGCTTCACGCAACGACGGCTCGGGGACGCCGCCGGAGCCATTTTCCAGGCAAAAGGCCGCGTTCGCCAAGACAAGAACAAGGGCTCGCCATTTCACGTTTGACTCCTCACTCTCGAAGTCTCTCTGAACTTGCTCCGAACTTGCTTCGAACTCCTGCCGATCACTTTGCCTCAGGAAGGAACTTCTGCAAAGGACATTGCTCACACTGCGGTTGTGACTTTAGGCAGTAAGTCTTGCCGACTCCGACGAACAGCCCGTGCATTTCATTGAACACTTGAACCCGCGCAGGGCGCTCGGCTGTGCCTATGCGCGAAGGACGATGAGACGAGCCTCGCGGGCCGGACGGGTACTTATTCGCCGCCGAGGCGTTGAGAGCGCCGAGGGAAGCTTCTTGAGTTCTATCAGACCCACTCGGTTCGCCCACGGCCTGCTCGAACAGTTGTCGAATTTCCTCATAGCTGGCCACGGCGGAGACAATCTGGTGCCGTTCCAGAATGCGCTTTGTGTAAGCGTCCACAACAAAGGCCGGATGATTGCCGGCATACAGAAGAATCGAGTCCGCGGTCTCCGGCCCGACACCATTGAGCGCGAGCAGTTCGTCGCGGAGTTCGGCGGTTGGCCGTGCGAACATTCGCGCCAACGATCCTCCGTAACGCTGGTCGAGAAAGCTCACAAACGTTTTCAGGCGCTGCGCTTTCTGCCGGAAGTAACCCGAGGGGTGAATCAACTGCTCCAGTTTAGGCTGAGGCGTGCGGCGGATTCCGCGGATGGTCAGTAGCTGCGCTTTCCGAAGGTTGGCTAGCGCCTTCTCCACGTTCGCCCACGCAGTGTTCTGGGTCAAATATGCTCCGACGATTACCTCAAATCGCGACTGTGCCGGCCACCAGTGCTGACGTCCCCAGGCGGAAGACAAGGTGCGGTAGTAAGCGCGGATGGCGTCGTGTTTGGAATGGCTCATGGGCGCGCAGGTTGAGTACGGGTGTCCTTATTATTGTAGGGCGTCGTTGGTCCTTGCTGGTTGGTCGTTTGCGGTTGGCCGAATCCGCCGGAAGGCAGGCACTTGCAGGCCAACGACTAGCGACCAACGAGTAACCACTATCGCGATAGCTCGCAGCCCTCTGGGAGCAGTATCGGCGCACCAAAGAACATGGTCTGCCGCGTTGTAGTCCTGCGCATAGGGCGAGATTCTGGCACAAATGCGGCCAATAACGGCCACAAACGGCACGTACCGCGAAGGACAGGTACCGAAGTTACTTTTGCGGAATTCCTCTTGGGTTGACAATTTGTGTCAGTGCGAAAGTGTCCGCGCTGATCCCCCCGGAAATCAGCGGCTTCGCGCTGACTCGGACTGGGTGAGAATACAGGAGAGATATGTCTCAGCGGCTGGGTGACCTGCTGGTCAAAGAAAAGGTCATAACCCCAGAGCAGTTGGACCAGGCGACCAAGCTCCAGAAGGAGTCGCACTCGCGGCTCGCCTCGGCGCTGGTGAAGTTGGGTTTTCTCTCGGATGAAGATGTTACCAACTTTCTTTCGCGGCAGTACGGCGTGCCCGCCATTAATCTGTCTTATTTTGAAATCGACCCGGCCGTGGTCAAGCTGATTCCTTTCGAAACCGCCAAACGCTATCAGATTTTGCCGCTCAGCCGGGTCGGCGCTTCGCTCACCATCGCCATGGTGGACCCCACCAACGTCTTTGCCATGGACGATATCAAGTTCATGACCGGCTTCAACATCGAACCGGTCGTAGCTTCGGAAAGCTCCATCATCGAGGGCATCGATAAGGCCTACGGGACTTCGAAAGAGGAAGAGCTCGAGCAGGTGATGCAATCGATGAACGATGTCGGCGAAGGCACCGACATCGAGGTGCAGGCCGAAGCGCAGGAACTGGAACTCCGGGAACTGGAGAAAGCGGCCGACGAAGCTCCGATCGTCAAGCTCGTGAACCTGGTGCTCACCGATGCGGTGAAGCGCGGGGCCAGCGACATTCACATGGAGCCGTACGAAAAGGAATTCCGGGTCCGCTTCCGCATTGACGGAGTTCTGCAGTCGATCATGAATCCTCCGCTGAAACTGAAGGACGCCATCACGTCGCGGCTCAAGATCATGGCCAAACTCGACATCAGCGAAAAGCGGTTGCCGCAAGACGGCCGCATCATGCTGAAGATGCAGATCGGCGGCAAGAAAAAGCAGCTCGATTTCCGCGTCTCGACGTTGCCCACGCTGTGGGGCGAGAAGATCGTGCTCCGGTTGCTGGACAAGGAAAACCTGCGCCTGGATATGACCAAGCTCGGCTTCGAGCAGGAGTCGCTGGTCAAATTCGAGAAGGCCATCCTGAAGCCCTACGGCATGGTGCTGGTCACGGGGCCGACCGGGTCGGGCAAGACCAATACGCTCTACTCTTCCATCTCGCGGCTGAACCAGCCCGATACCAACATCATGACCGCCGAAGACCCGGTTGAGTTCCAACTGGCAGGCGTGAACCAGGTACAGATGAAAGAGCAGATCGGCCTGAATTTTGCGGCGGCCCTGCGCGCCTTCCTGCGCCAGGACCCCAACATTATCCTGGTCGGCGAAATTCGCGATTTTGAAACCGCGGAAATTGCCATCAAAGCGGCACTGACCGGCCATCTCGTCTTGTCCACGTTGCACACCAATGGGGCGCCGGAAACCATCACGCGTCTCATGAACATGGGCATCGAGCCCTTCCTGGTGGCGACTTCGGTGCATTTGATCTGTGCCCAGCGCCTGATCCGGCGGATCTGCAAGGACTGTGCCGAGCCGGTCGAAATGCCGGTGCAGGCCCTGATCGATGAAGGCTACTCGCCCGAGGAGGCCAAGACGGTGCAGATCATGAAGGGCAAAGGGTGCACGACTTGCAACAAAACCGGCTACAAGGGCCGCACCGGTTTATATGAAGTAATGGAAGTGGACGACGAGATCCGGGAACTGGTTCTGGTCGGAGCGTCGGCGGTTGAACTCAAGAAGAAAGCGATTGAACGCGGCATGATCACCCTGCGTCGCAGCGGGCTGATCAAAGTCGCGGCAGGATGGACCACACTCGAAGAAGTGGCTCGGGAAACGATCCACTAGAAACGGCACCAGGAAGGAAAAACTATGGCACTCTCGTTAAGCGATCTGCTCCGCCGCATGCTGGAGATGAATGGCAGCGACCTCCACATCACCACCAACTCGCCGCCCCAAATCCGGGTGCATGGGCATCTGGTGCCGCTCGACCTGCCCCAGTTGACGCCGGCCGAGACCAAGCAACTGGCCTACAGCGTGATGACCGATTCGCAGAAGCACCGTTTCGAGGAAAACCTCGAACTGGACTTCTCGTTCGGCTTGAAGGGGCTGGCTCGTTTCCGCGCCAACGTCTTCAACCAGCGCGGCGCTGCGGCTTGCGTCTTTCGTCTGATTCCGTTCGAGATCAAATCATTTCACCAGCTGGGCCTGCCTCCAATCGTCAGCAAACTGTGCGACAAACCGCGCGGGCTGGTGCTGGTGACGGGGCCGACCGGTTCGGGCAAGTCCACGACGCTCGCGGCCATGATCGACAAGATCAATACCGAGCGCCACGAACACATCCTCACCATCGAGGACCCGATCGAGTTCGTGCATATGAACAAGAACTGCGTGGTCAACCAGCGCGAATTGCACTCGGACACCAAGAGCTTTAGCGACGCCCTGCGCGCCGCGCTTCGTGAAGACCCGGACGTGGTGCTGATCGGCGAAATGCGCGACCTCGAGACCATCGAGTCGGCGCTGCGCATCGCGGAAACCGGCCACCTCACCTTCGGCACGTTGCATACCAATTCGGCATCGTCCACCATCAACCGCATCATCGACGTGTTCCCGTCGCACCAGCAATCGCAGATCCGCGCCCAGCTGTCGCTGGTGCTCGAAGGCATCATGTGCCAAAGCCTGCTGCCGCGCAGCGACAATAAGGGGCGCGCCATGTGCATGGAGATCCTGGTGCCCAATGCGGCCGTGCGCAACCTGATCCGCGAAGACAAGATTCACCAGATCTACTCCGCCATGCAGTCGGGCCAAGAGAAGTACGGCATGCAGACGTTCAACCAGGCGCTGGCCACGGCGTATTTCCAGAAGCAGATCACATTGGAAATGGCGCTGACGCGCTCCAGCAGTCAGGACGAACTGCAGGAAATGATCGCGCGCGGCGCCGGGCTTATGAACCGCAGCAATCCGGCTCCGATGGCCAAGGGTGCTGTGCCGGCAAAAAGATGACGGTCGGGAAATGCCCGCTAGCCAACCGGGCCGCAAGACCTATGAAAGTGAGACTAACCAATTGACAAGCAGGCGGGGGCACTCGTCAGGATGGGCCGCCCACGCGCGCGGAACACGAATAAGGAGAAGGTACCATGCCAGTTTTTACGTTTTCGGGAAAGAGCGCTACGGGCGAGAAAGTTCAGGGAGAGCGCATAGCCTCCACCAAGGACGGACTGGCCTCGCAACTCCGGAAGGAACACATCACGCCCGGCCGCATCCGGGAGAAGGGCAAGGAATTCTCCCTGCCCACGTTTGGGAGCGGCAAGGTCAAGGTCAAGGACGTGGCGGTGTTCTTCCGCCAGTTCTCCGTCATGATTGACGCCGGCCTACCGCTGGTGCAGTGTCTGGAGATCCTCGGCGCCAACCAGGAGAACCCCGGCTTTCAGAAGACGCTGCTCGGGGTTCGGACCACCGTCGAAGGTGGCGCCACGCTGGCCAATGCCATGCGCCAGTATCCAGCCATCTTCGACGACCTGACGACCAACATGATCGAGGCTGGCGAGACCGGCGGTATTCTCGACCTCATCCTGCAACGCCTGGCGGTCTACGTGGAAAAGGCGGTCAAACTGCGATCGGCGGTCAAATCGGCGTTGATATACCCGGTGGCCGTCGTCTCCCTTGCCGTGCTGATCGTGGGCGCGCTGCTCAAGTTTGTGGTGCCGATCTTCGCGAATCTCTTCGTCGGATTGGGAGTCGCGCTGCCGCTGCCGACCCGTATCGTGATCGGCCTCAGCGCCTTCGTGGGTCATTTCTGGTGGTTCTTTATCGTGGGCGGCGCGGGCGTCGTCTTCGGTATCAAGCAGATTCGCAAGCACCCACGCGGCCGCTATTACTTCGACGCCATGATGCTCAAGACGCCGATCATCGGCCTGCTGCTGCGCAAGATCGCGGTCGCCCGTTTTACCCGAACCCTGGGCACGCTCATTACCTCCGGTGTTCCTATACTGGAAGGCTTGGCCATTACCGCCCGCACCTCGGGCAATGCCGTGCTCGAAGAAGCGCTGATGAAGGTGCGCAAGGCCATCGAAGAAGGCCGCACCATCGTCGATCCCCTGCGCGAATGCGGCGTCTTCCCCAACATGGTGACGCAGATGATCGGCGTTGGCGAGGCCACCGGCGCCATGGACTCCATGTTGCAGAAGATCGCGGACTTTTATGAAGACGAAGTCGACGCCGCCACCAAAGACATGCTGGCCATGCTGGAGCCGGTGATTATCGGGTGTCTCGGCGTCACCATCGGCGCCATAGTGATTTCTCTGTACATGCCGTTGTTCGCGATGATCTCGAAGCTGGCGGGATAGAAGAAGGCTGCGAGCTACGAGCTGCGGGCTAGGAGCAGGCAAGGCAAGAGGGTTGCTCGAAGTTCGCGACTCGAAGCTCGCAGCAACTGGCCCGCGAACGACCAACGACTAATGACCGACGACCAACGACTGAATTTCATGCCCTCCATCTCGGATGAGCGAAACTGGCTGACCTGGCTGGTGAAGGTTCGCATCCTGATTCTGATGGTCCTGCTGGCCATCGAACTTGCCGTCATGCGCCTCACGCCCAGCCCTCTGCCCATAATGCCCTTTCTCACCGGGATGGTGCTGTGGTTCGTGCTCTCGCTGTTTTTCCTTTTTCTGGTTTCGGTGTGGAGGGAACACCGCCTGCAGGCGATTCTGCAGGTACTCGCCGATCTGGCCATGGTCACGCTGGTTGTCCATCTAACCGGCGGCATCGACAGCTCGCTGAATTTCCTCTACCCGCTGGTCATCGTTGTCGCCTGCATGCTGCTGCCGCGAGGCTGGGGATATCTGAGCGCGGCCCTGGCGTTCATCCTGTTCGGAACCGTGCTCGAACTCGATTATTACCTGGTCATTCCCTCGTATGCGAATTCGCATCCCAAGCTGGAGGCGCTGCGGGTAGTCATTTTCGTCAACCTGTTTGCCTACTTCGCCATCGCCTACCTGGCTGGATTGCTGATGAGCAAGCTCCGCCAGGTGGATGTGCAACTGAAGGATGCCAGCGGCGCGCTGGAAAATCTGCAGGCGCTTCATGAAAATATCGTGCAATCCATGAGCGGCGGTGTGATCGCGACCGGGCTCGACGGACGGATCACGCTGATCAATCGAGCGGCGCAGCAACTGCTGGAGATCTCGGAAGCCGAGTTGTGCGGGCGCTCCGTGGCCGATCTGTTTCAGGATCCGTTGCCCCACTTCGGCATGGCCCGGGGCGATGCCGAAGTCCGCTACGTTACGGCCAACGGTTTCCGCAAGACTTTTCGCGTGCTGGTTTCCGCGCTCAACGTGAGCGCGCGCGGTGACCTAGGCTTTGTCTATTCCTTTGACGACCTCACCGAGATCCGGCGACTGGAGCGCGAGGTGCGCATGCAGGATCGCCTGGCGGCGGTGGGCCGCCTGGCCGCTGCCATCGCTCACGAAATCCGCAATCCCTTGACCTCGATTGCTGGCTCGGTCAGCATGTTGTCGGATGCGCCCACCTTGAACCCCGAGGAGCGGCACCTCTTGCAGATTGTGACCCGCGAGTCCGATCGCCTCAACAACATCGTGACCGATTTTCTGGCGTACTCACGGGGCAAGCAGTATCGTTTCGAGCGCGTGAATGTGGTTCCGTTGTTGGAAGACATGCTTACCTTGCTTGAACATCGCCTCACCTCCGAGAACGCCGGCATCAAAGTGGAGCGCAACTTCCAGAAGTCCGAAGCCTGGGTGCTGGCCGATGGCGACAGGCTTAAACAGGTGTTCTGGAACTTCTCGGAAAACGCGGTGCGCGCAATGAAAACGACCGGCACAGGCGGAACGCTGATCGTGACTCTGGCCGAGCGCGGCCCCGACTGGGAGATGAGCTTTGCCGACACCGGTCCAGGCATCAATCCGCAGCAGACGGAAAAGATTTTCGAGCCCTTCCAGTCGAACTTTGAAGGCGGAACCGGGCTGGGCTTGGCGATCGTGTACCAGATCGTGCAGGCGCACGAGGGCAAGGTGTGGGCGCGTTCGGAAGTCGGCAGGGGCACCAGCTTCGTGGTGCGATTGCGCCGTCTGGAGCGGGGCGCCGCGGGCGGAACTTCCTCCGCAGCGGAATCCGCGGGAGCGGCGCTGGCGGCGGGAGCAGGAACGGTAGGAGGTCCGCGTGGGTAACATTCTCGTCTGCGACGACGAGCGCTCGATCTGCGAACTGCTCGATATTGCCCTGCGCCGCGATGGCCACAAGGTGGAAACGGTCACCGGTGGCGATGCTGCCAGGCGCAAGATCGACAGCGCGCTCTTCGACGTGATTGTGACCGACATCAAGATGCCGGGCGTGGATGGGGTTGAAGTCCTGCGCCACGCGCACCAGATCTCGCCCGAATCCGCGGTCATTTTGATGACTGCGGTCGATGACTACGAAGCTGCGGTGCAGGCCGTCAAGGCGGGGGGCGCGACCGATTACATCCGCAAGAGTCCGGGGCTGGTGGACGAGGTCAAACTGGCCATCGCCCGCTCGCTCACGAAAGTTTCACTCAGCCGTCAGAACTTTGCCCTGCGCCGCGACGCGGCCGCGCGCAATTCGCTCGACAACATCATCGGCGTAAGTCCGGCGCTCGAAAAGCTGAAGCAGACCATCCGCACGGTTGCTACCACCAGTAGCACGATTCTGGTCTACGGCGAAAGTGGAACCGGCAAGGAACTGGTTGCCCGCGCCGTGCACACCTGCTCGCCTAGAGCCGGCGAAGCTTTTGTCTCAGTCAACTGCGGCGCGTTCCCGGAGACGCTGCTCGAAAGCGAACTCTTCGGTTACGTCAAGGGCGCCTTCACCGGGGCGAACCAGAACCGGAGCGGACTGTTCGAAGTCGCCGACCAAGGGACGATTTTTCTCGACGAGATCGGCGAGATGACCATGCCCATGCAGGTCAAACTGCTGCGTGTGTTGCAGGAGCGCACGGTGCGTCCGGTCGGCGGCACCAGCGAAATTCCGGTGGATGTGCGCGTCATTGCGGCCACCAACCGCGATCTCGACCGGCAGGTCACGGAGGGCACGTTCCGCGAGGACCTCTACTATCGTCTGAACGTTATTCCCATTCGGGTGCCCGCCTTGCGCGAGCGTCGGGAGGACGTAGCGCTGCTAGCGAATCACTTCCTGAAAAAATATGCGCCCGGGGCGGGGAAGAGCATTCACGGCGTCCGAGCGGCGTCGCTCGAGGCTCTGACCGGTTATGACTGGCCGGGCAACGTGCGGCAACTGGAGAACACGATCGAACGAGCAGTGGCGCTGGAAGCCACGAGCGTGCTGCACGTGGAGTTGCCGGCGGAGCGTCCGAAGGCTCGCGCCGCGGCGGCGGGCGCGGAAAGCGCAGGCATAATCAATACGATTATGACCACGCCCGCGGGCTCGGTTCTGCCCGAAGGTGTGAACATGGAAAACTACGTTGCGCAGATCGAGCGCTCGCTGCTGCAGTCCGCGCTGGGACAAACCAACGGCGTGCAGGTTCGGGCCGCCGACGTGCTCGGCATCTCCTACCGGTCGTTTCGCCACTTGATGAAGAAGTATGAGTTGTAGGACAGCTGTCAGCTCTCAGTTCTGTGCTCAGTTTTCAGATGTCCCCGGGAGCCGCTTCTTGCGTTGGGCGATTTTTATCTTGGGATCAGTGCAGTATGACTACCGTCTCGGTTGCAAAGTCACCCCGCTGTAGGCCTATGCGAACCTTCCCGGTTTTGTCCGTTAGCTCAGCGGCCAGCTCCATCGGAGTCCTTACTGCTTTGCCATCCACCGACCTGATTAGATCGCCGGGCTTCATGGATGCCATTTCGGCGACGCCTCCGGGCACGATCTCCAGAACTTTCGCTCCGTCGAATTCCTGGGGCGCAACCAAGACGCCGAGCGCAGGGATCGACATGCCGCGACCCGGCACACTAACCGCAGCAGGCTGACGGGCGGCCACGGGCGAGGGTTGACCGCCGGAAGGAACACGCGTGGACTTAGGCGAGGGCTCGCCATAAGCTCCACGGCCAAAGCGAAAAACGATTCCGCCACCGACGCGGTAGCTGTTTTGGCTGGAAACGCCGTCATTATTCAGGTGATTGGTGTATATGAAATCGGCCGGCCCAAAGCGGATTCCGACGCGACGAAGGACCCAATAATCGATGCCACCGCCTCCGGCAAACGCCACAGAGGTATCAGACACGGAAGTCCCGGAGGAGGTTTCAGGAAGATCCATACGGTCTCGCCCAACCAGGCCGTGGACAAAGCCGGTGAACTTTCTGGAGCGATTTCCAACATTAAAGCGCAACCCGCCCATGTAGGAGAAATTGCTGCAGTTCAACAAAGCATAGCAATCGCTAAGCTGATGCCCGCTGAAGTCTCCCTCAACCGCAAGATGATGAAGCAAACTGACCGAGAGGGAGAAGTCCCATCCGTTTAGAGCCAGGGTCTGCGCGGAGGAAAAGGACGTAATCGCGTTTTGCGGCAGGTGAAAGCTGAGGTAGGAGTAGCCGCCGAATACATCCATTGCCGGAATGTTCTGAGCGGAAGCGATGCCGAGAAGAAAGAGAGCTGCCAGAGCGAAGTGGACAAATTTCTTCATGTTACTTAACGTTCCTCCAGGGAATGCAAAAAATGCCCACAACCGACCGAATACAGAATGCAGTGACCGCTCGGGTCTGACGGGGCCAGCCTCGCCGCAACGCGCTCCTGGTAGGGACTTGTTTTCGGTCAACACTGGCACGAGATTACGGTGAACGGTGATTATAATTGCCGCGTGGAAAAAAGGAAAATGGGACCAACCCTGCCGTGCGCCTCGCGCTCGCTTTCACGTTGGTCCAGTGCAAAGCAGCTTCCTAAACGGAAGTTACGACGGCGAAAGCTCCCTCCATATTCCTGTCTTGCGCCCTGCCTCTGTGCCGTTGCGATCGCACATCGGTAACCCTGCGTTTCCTCTAAAGTCATTTTCCGGTTCAGCCGATCAAGTTTGAAGCGCGGCAACTGAGTCACTGTCATGCGGTAAGGCGACGCGCCATCTGGAGAAAATCTATGTCAACAGCGGCAGTTTCCAGCCCATCAATTTTTCAGGAGCTCCAAAGTTTTTATCAGAGCCGTCAGGCCGATGTTAAGCAGCTCGGCAGCGCTCTTCAAAACGGAGATCTGAACGGCGCTCAACAAGCCTACAATGCCCTCGCCGCGCTCGGGCAAAGCGGACCCTTTGCGAGTTCCGAGCCTTTTTCCAAGTCCAGCCGCGCCCAGGCTTTCGAGGCTGTCGGCCAGGCCCTGCAATCCGGCGACTTGGCTGGAGCGCAGGCAGCATTCGCTACGCTAACCGGCAAAAGCAGTCCGGAAGGAGCGGCGCAGCCCGCTTCGTCCGCGGTCGCAACACTCAGCCCGGCGCAGCCTCTTAGCGGACAGCCCATCAGCGCCACAACAGCCCCCAGTGCGTCTTCGATCTACCAGCAATTGCAATCCTACTGGCAGGAGCGGAAGGCCGATCTCGCGCAACTCGGGACGGACCTCCAAGCCGGCAACCTGAATGCAGCGCAGCAGGACTTTAACACCCTGACCGCACTCGGCCAGAGCGGTCCCAATAAGAATGGGCAAACCTTTGAGCGAGCCGATCGCGCCCAGGATTTCCAGGCCATTGGTCAAGCTCTCGAAAGCGGCAATCTCGCTGGCGCTCAGTCTGCCTTCGCCACACTTGAGGGAACCTTCGGCCAGCAAAGCCCGCAGGCTCAGTCGGCCATCTCAGCTTACAATTCCAATTCGGGTGAGGCGGAGATCGTCATCAACCTGGGAGGCACGCCGAGCACGAGCGCTTCGAGTGGGTCGAGTGGGTCAACCGCGCCGGAAGTTGTCGTGAACCTTGGCCAGGGCGGCGGTTCTCTGTCTGGCGCATCCAGCGGTCCCGAGGTCGTCATCAACCTGGGAGGCGCGTCCAGCGCGTCCAGCACGGGCGCTTCCGGTGGATCAACCACGCCGGAAATCGTCGTCAATCTCGGCCAAGAAAACGGTTCGTCGGCTTCTCCCGAAGAGGTCACGATCAATCTAGGCAGCGGCAGTTCGGGAGCGCCGGCGTCCATTGACGCAACTCAGGATGCCACTCAGGGACAGAACAGCAGCCCCGCGGGGCAACTCACCATCACCCTCAACCAGCAGAACAATTACGAGGTCATTCTGAACTTGCTGAACTCCAGCGCGACAAGCCCGACTCAGAGCTCCAGCAATGCGCTGAGTGTGAGTGCGTAGTTCTGGGGCATGCTCTGCGAGCGGTTCTGCGGAGATAAGTTCTGTTGGCCTAGACGCACGTCGCACCCACCGCGCGAGGCCACAGACCGAGGCCGGAGACCGACTCCGCAGACCAGGGGCGTTTCGGAAGTGTCTCCACCCGAAACGCCCCTGCGATCTTGCCGCTCTCCGGTCCCAACATTTCACCTGCCGAGACGGGGCTCGGCCCGCCTCCGCTGACGCGGCAAGCCGCGTCTCTACGGGAAAGCGAACGCCCCTTCCAGGACCGCAACCTGCTAGAACGTAATGCGCACCCCGAGCTCTACTTGCCGCGGAGCCCCGGTCGCGTACGTGCCCGAACCGGGGAGAACGCGGTCCAGCCGCGCCGTGCAGAAGGCGGTTGTGTTGCCACAGTACCCCCCCGAACTCGCGTTGTTCAGCGAAGTGCCCGGTGCGCCGTTCATCACGCCGCTCAACTGGTAACCCGGGCCTCCGAAGTTGGCCCAGTTGAAAACGTTGAACACGGAGACGTTCGGCTCCATCTTCACCCGCTCCCCAACCTGGAACGGCCGGCTCAAATGCAGATCCATCGTCTTCAGCCAGGTCGCTTCCGCGGCATGCGAGGGCAGGTCTGGAATCAGAGGCGCATACGCGCCCAGCGCAAGCAGTTGCTGCTGGCTGAACAGACCGGCATTCACCAGCGCCTGACCCGCGGGAGTCAACTTCCCGGCATATGTTTGGTTGTAACGCGTGATGACCTGGGCCAGCTTAAGATTCGAGTATTTTCCCGTGCTGCCAATCGTCGTGTTCGGCAAAAGATCGCCCACGGTGCCGTCGCCGGAAAGGTCGCTGCGGAAGATTTCCCCCGCCACTCCGCCGCCGTCCTGCTGTGGAACATAGGCGCTTAGCGGAAGGGGCGACGCCAGGTGCGTGATCATCGAAAGGCGCAGACCGTACTGCATATCCCACGTGGGAGTGAGGTTAAACTGGTGCGTGCGGTCGAGTCCCGAGTCTCCCCAATGTCCCAGATGCGGCCGGTTGTAGTCTTCCGCCACATTCAGCAGCGAATAATCTCCTCCGCTGCCGTTCGGCTCTGCCAGGTTGGTGCGATAGCGGGAGAGCGTGTAGGAAATCGCCACGTCCAACCGCCGCACGCGCTTCATCGGATTGTCTCCGCTAACCCCGCGGTACGCCAGCTGTACAGCGGTGTAGCGCGACCGTCCGCTCGGAAAGTACATGATGTTGGATCCCACCGCCGGATTGATCCCGCCGAAGGAGGCCTGCCGCTGCTTGCCCAAGACCGAGCAGGGAAACGGTCCGCAGAACGCATTCGACGAATCCAACCCCTGGCGCGCGAAATCGGTGATGCTCGCTCCCGGCACGTTCGCCAAATAGCAACTCACCGCAGCCTGGGAGCTGCTGCCCGCGAACGTTGCCTGCGGGCATGACATCGACGCGGTGTTGGCTCCGAGCGTCGCATTGATCGCATCCAGTTCCGCCTGATAAGTATTAAGTAAAGGGTTCAGACTGTGCCCGTCAGTCATGTAGCCCGCGTCTCCCACGTGATTGGTGTCAATCCCCAGCGGAAACTGGGTGCCAATCTCGCGCACGTAGTCGGCGGAGAACATGCCGCGTTCCCCGATCTGATGCTGAATTCCACCGCTGATGTGAATAACCCGGGGCGTCCTGAAAGCGGGCGCCAGCAGGCCGCCAAAATCCGCCACGCTGTTGGCCAGCGAGTACACGTTCGGCCCACCCGTCACCGCCGACTGTGCCGCCATAAACTGCTTCTGTAGATCCTCGATTGCTTTATAAACTACAACCGGCCCCTGAGTTCCCGTTACCTGAGCGCCGATTGGCTGCCCGCAGATCTGCGTGGCAATATCGAGCCCATCGACCGCGCTTACAATGCCATTGCTCTCACTTATGACGCCATTGTCTATGCCCGATGGCGCATTGGGAAACAGCACCGATCCCGTCGGACACAGGGTCAGGCTGCGGTTATATTGCCCATTCGAGAGGCGGTTGATGCGATCCTGATACGTATTCTGCAGCAGAAAATTGTCATAGAACATCCCGCCGCTCACCCGCACGACTGTCCGGCCACTGTGTCCGGGGTCCCACGCCAGACCGACTTGCGGAGCAAAATTCGCAATCGGCTGGGTCACGCTCTGGCCGAGGAACTGGTGCAAGCCCGGGACAACAGGGTAGGCAATCAAACCGAATTGATCGAGAATCAAACCAGTCGTGCAGGGCGGAGTCTGCACGATCTTGGTGTTGATCGCCGAACATGGGACCCCAGGCAAGTCGCTGTCCGTGCGCCCGGTGTCGTGCACATAATTCACGCCAAACCTGATGTTGAGGTTCGGAAGCAGGTTGAAGGTGTCGCCCAGGTACCCCTCTAGGCGCGTGTCGAAGTGACCGCCCGTCGGCCGGTTGAAGGCCGAGTTCTCGCTGAAATTTCCAAGACCGTTGAAAATCGTGACCGTGCCCACCGGATAGTTCAGCGGATTATCCGCAGCTCCGCGCGGATCGCCTGGGATCATCGGCACCAAGCTCGAATTGCTGTTGATGGCATCGATCACCTCCAGTCCGTTCGAACTGGTCACCGACGGCCCGTAATTCCCCGGAGCGTAGAAATCTCCCTGCACGATGCGGTGAATCGCTCCTCCGAACCGAATGGTGTGATGCACGTTATAAATAGTGCTGCTGTCGTAGCGTCCGAAAAGGTCGCGTTGAATCGTCTGCCGGGGACCTGCCACGCTTGGCCCCACGGCATACGATCCAATCTGCAGGTGAAAAGGCGCTGGCGCCGAGTCGATCAGGTCGGGATTGATCGCGTTCACCAGCTTCTGATAGCCGACGCGCGCGCTGTTCACGAACCGTCCCCGGTTCCAATCCAGCCCGGCAACCGCCGCCGGAACGTTCACCTGATTGCGAAAATACGACTGGCTCTCCGGCGGCCCAATCTGGTTCGCATTGTCGTAGCTGAGCCGCACGAACCACTTCATGTTGTCGCTGACGTTATAATCCAGCCGCGCCGTGAGCATGTTCTCGCGAAAATAGGCGTTCCGCAGGCCGATCTGGTTAGGAGCTGGGAATCCGAACACGGTCGGCAAAGAGCCATCCTGCTTGGTGCGTTCCCCGCCGATGAATAGAAAGGCCTTGTTCTTGATAAGCGCGCCGCCGCCACCAAATCCATATTGCTGGCGGCTATAGTCACTGGCTGGCGGAAACCCCGCCAGGCCGAGTACCTTGTCTTGCAGATCTCCAAACAGATTGCCGTGCCATTGATCTCCACCTGAGCGCGTTGAAACCTGCACCGCCCCGGCGGCGTTCAGCGACTGAAACACGGGTGGCGTGACCCGCGAGACGATCACTTCCCGGACCGCCTCCGCCGGCAGGTTCATCGTAGCCGCGCCCTTGGTCTCATCCATCACCTCGACTTCATCCATGTCGTAGTGCGTGGTTCGTCCCAGTTGGCTGTTGATCGAAAGCGATTGGAAGCCGCTCTTGCCCGGATCGAGAATCCCCCCATCCACCGCCTGCACGCCCGGCTCGAGTCCGCCCGCATGCACATAGTTCCGCCCGTCGATCGGGAGCCTGACGCTGGCATCACCATCGAACTTGCTCTCCAGCTGCAAGGGCCCCGGATTGATCCATTCCAGACTGAAATCCGCAGTGACCGCAGCCCCCAACACCACGTTCACGGTGCTCTCGGCCGGCGCCATGTCCCGGCCTTCCACCCGCACCACATAAGGGCCGGGCGGCAGCACCTCGGAGACATACTTCCCGTCATTGCCAGTTCGCGTCCCCCCCCCGGTCTCGGTGGCCTGCGAGCGGTAGAAAACCCGCGCCCCTACCACGGGGCTGCCGGCGTCATCCCGCACCGTACCTTGAATGGTGGCGGCTGTCGGATTTTCTTCGGTCGTTTCCTGGGCCCATAAGTCTTGGGCCCACAAGGAGACCGTGAGCGCAACCAGAACGAAGGGCAATAGGCTAATCGGCAGAGAACGACGAACCTGCAATCCAGACCAATCAAGCAAAGCGACTCTCCTGGGGACAGAACCTCAAGTAGAACCTGGAAGCGATTCCGCGTCTAAGGATCCTGGTTTTCCAGCGCAATGATTTTCTACTGAAATCGAATAGAACAGTCTACTAGATGCGCCGACTTCCACGGGGCGATGTGTGCGTTTTTCTCTGCAGGCTTTCCAATGCGCGGCTCAAACCAGCGCCGGTGGTTTCTCGGGGCAAAAAAAGGGAGCCGTAAAATCCGGCTCCCTGTTATGCAAGCGATGCAGAACTAGAAGATAAATGACGCCCCAAAGCGAATTGAGCGTGAGATCTGCCACAGGTTCGGCAGGCCGTACAGCGAGTCTGTGTACACACCCGACGCGATGGCTGTTGACTGCACGTTGTACCCTGACTCGGCTGCTTTGTAGAAAGCCGCGCCTTGGAAAATGCTGCAGGGGCCGGTGGTGCCACCCGGGCCGCAACCCGCACCGGGAGGGTACAACGCCGAAGTGAAGTGGTTGGAGTTGAATCCCTGCCAGTAGGCGAGAACGGCATGCTGGTTCAACAGG
>Ga0187782_10001148_pt1 | contig 18994 bp, 15 predicted proteins | sample 0715_SJ02_MP15_2_FD_132454 | JGI IMG/M metagenome (GOLD analysis project Ga0187782, IMG submission 132454) | Tropical peat soil microbial communities from peatlands in Department of Meta, Colombia - 0715_SJ02_MP15_20_MG | ecosystem: Environmental > Terrestrial > Soil > Wetlands > Peat | place...
GAGAAGCGCGCGGTCGGCAAGTGCCGAGGCGCCCAGAAAGTCGATCGTCCAGCTCCCTTGCACCTCGGCCGCGAACACGTTGTAGAGGAAGGTCTGCTCAGCGATATCGGGGATCCCGAGGCCCCGCTGGCGGCTCGGGGCGAAGCCGGCATCGAGGTGCGGGTAGAGGTTATCTCCGACCTGCTCACGCACCTGCTCGTGCGCGGCCCGCAGGTTGGCCTTGGCGGCGGCGAGCGACTGGTTCTTCTCCAGCGCCTCACTCACGAGCGCATCGAGCTGCGGGCTGCCGAAGGCCCGCCACCATTCCGGAACCGGCGCGGCACCGATGACGAGCTGCTGCGGTGGAGTGTGATCGGCGGACAGTTGAGGATTCGACGGCGCAACCGAGTAGTGGGCCGGCGAGGCCATGCTCGGGGGCGTGCGAGGGGGTCCAAAGGCCGCGCAGGCGGTGAGCATCAATGCTGCAACGAACGCGGCCGCGCGGTTTGCGAGCCCGAGCTTCTCATTCATAACGGACTCTCCAAGGCTGGCTGCGCCTGTGGGGCTGGCTCCCGAGCCGGCTCATCGTGGCGGACACGGAACCAGGCCGCGTAGAGGGCGGGCAGGAAGAAAAGGGTGAGCACGGTAGCGACCGTGATCCCGCCCATGAGCGCGGTGGCCATCGGGCCGAAGAAGTTGCTGCGCAGGAGCGGGATCAGTGCGAGCACGGCGGCCGCCGCCGTAACGGTGATCGGACGGAAACGACGTACGGTGGCGCCGACGATGGCCTCGAGGTGCGTATGGCCGCTGCGCACGTCCTGTTCGATTTGATCGACCAGGATCACGGAGTTGCGCATGATGATGCCGAACATGGCAATCGTTCCCAGCATGGCGACGAAGCCGAACGGCTGATGGAAAAGGAGCAGTGCCAGCACCACGCCGATCAGCCCGAGTGGCGCGGTCATCACGACCATGAACACACGGCTGAAGCTCTGCAGCTGAATCATCAGAATGACCAGCACAGCGATCACCAGCAGCGGCATCTGCTCGACGATGGAGTTCTGCGCCTTGGCGTTCTGCTCGACGGCGCCGCCGATCTCGATGTGATAGCCGGCCGGTAGATGCGCGCGTAGCTCGGCGAGACCGCGGTCGATGCGCTGCGTCACATCGAGCCCCTGCGCGGGCGGACGGACGTCGGACTGCACCGTGATCGTCGGCTCGCGATCGCGCTCCCAAATCACCCCATACTCGAGGTCATAGCGCAGGCGGCCGAGTGTGGTGAGGGGGACGGCCGCACCGCTCGAGGAGGGCAGGGCGTAGCGCTCGAGGGACGAGGGATCGGCCCGGTCGGACGGCGGGGATCTGAGCTCGACCGGAATCAAGAGGTCACGCTTGCGCAGGTGAGCGAGCGTGTAGCCGGAAAGTGTCGTCTGCAGAAAGTTCTGCAGATCCTGCGAGGTCACGCCGAGCCGGCGGGCCTGCGCCTGATCCACCTCGAAGTGCACGGAGCGCCCGGCGGGCTCATCCCAGTCGAGCTGGACATTACGCGTGTCCGGGTCGCTGCGGAGGCGCCCGGCCAGCTGGTCGGCGATCTGTCGTACGGTTGCGATCTGCGGCCCGGAGACACGGAACTGTACCGGAAAGCCCACGGGCGGCCCGTTCTCGAGCCGGCTGATGCGCGTGCGCAGCGTCGAGTAGCGGGTGCGCAGCAGCTGGTCGAGCGCGGCGGCCAGTGCCTCCCGCTCGCGCACGCCCTTGGCTGTGACGACGAACTGTGCGAGGTTGGGCGCCGGCAGCTGCTCATCGAGCGGCAGGAAGAAGCGCGGCGCGCCCGCGCCTACGAAGTCGACGTAGTGATCAATCTCGCGGCGTCCGTCGAGATCGTGCTCGAAGCGCTGTGCCTCGCGCAGGGTCGCAGCGAAGGAGGCATTCTCGGGCAGGCGCAGGTCGACGAGCAGCTCCGGGCGATCCGAGCTCGGAAAGAACTGCCGCGGCACGAACGTGAAGGCCGCCAGCGCGAACACGAACGCGGTCACGGTGGCAACGAGCACTTTCCAGCGATGATCGACGCACCAGCTCACCCAGCCCTGAAAACGCTGATAGAACGGGCCGCCATAGACGTCGTGCGCGACGGCTCCGTGCCGCTCGGCAAAGGCGCTACGGCGGCGCTCGGGCAGCAGCCAGTAGCCGAGCAGCGGGATCACGGTGACGGCAGCGAGCCAGGAAAGCAGCAGCGCAATCGCCGAGACCTGGAAGATCGAGCGCGTGTACTCGCCCGTCGAGGAGCGTGCGAGTGCGATCGGAAGAAAGCCCGCAACCGTGACCAGCGTGCCGCTCAGCATCGGGAAGGCCGTATGGCTGTAGGCGAAGGCCGCGGCTTTCATGCGATCGAAGCCCTGCTCGAGCTTCACCGCCATGGATTCCACCGAGATGATGGCATCGTCGACCAGCAGGCCGAGGGCCAAGATCAGGGTGCCGAGAGATACCTTGTGCAGACCGATGTGGCTCACGGCCATGAGGAGCGCGGTACCGGCGAGCACCACCGGGATCGAGATCACGACCACCATGCCGGTGCGAAAGCCCAGGCTCACGAGGCTCACGATCAGCACGATCGCAATCGCCTCGGCGACCGCCTCGACGAAGTCATCGATCGAGCGCGAGACAGCCTGCGGCATGCTGGCAACCTGGATGAGCTTCAGCCCGGCGGGCAGGGCACGCTGCAGCTCGCGTGCCTTGGCATCGAGCTGCTTGCCGAGTTCGATCACATCGCCGTCCGGAGCCATGGTGATGCCGATGCCGAGCACGTTGGCATGATCGAAGCGCATGTACTCGCCCGGCGGATCGGCGTAGCCGTGCGTGACGCGGGCGATGTCCCCGAGCCGCACGTCATGGCCGTGCACGCGTAGCAGGGTATCCGCGATTTGCTCTAGGTCGCTGAATTGCCCGCTCGGCCGCACGAATACCCGATCATCCGCGGTCGTAAAAACTCCTGAGCCGACGACCGCGTTCTGCGTATCGAGTGCCGCCGAGATTGCCTGCGGCGTCAACGCAAGCTTCGCGAGCTCCGCATTCGTGATCTCGACGTAGATGCGCTGTTCCTGGTCGGCGAAGAAATCGACCTTGTTGACCTGCGCGACGCGCAGCAGCTGCGCGCGCAGCCACTCACCCCAGTCGTGCAGCTGCGCGGGCGAGAAGCCATCACCCTCGAGGGCGTAGATGTTGGTGTAGACGTCGCCGAACTCATCGTTGAAGTACGGCCCCTGGATGCCCGCGGGCAAGGTATAGGCAATATCGCCCACGCGCTTTCGCACCTGGTACCAGGTTTCCGGCACCCGCGAGGCGGGCGCCGAGTCCTGAATCGTAAAGAAGAGCGTCGATTCGCCGGGACGGGAGTAGCTGTTGAGGAAGTCGACATGCGGGGTCGCCTGGAGCGTGCGCGCGATGCGGTCGGTGAGCTCTTCCTGCACCTGCCGTGCGGTCGCGCCCGGCCAGAAGGTGCGAATGACCATGACCTTGAAGGTGAACGGCGGATCCTCGGACTGGGCGAGCCTTCGGTAGGAGAGGATTCCGAACAGGCTCACCAGCAGCACGAGCAGCACGACGAGCGATCGATGCTCGAGCGCCCAAGTCGACAGGTTGAAACCGTGGGCAGCATCCGTCGGCTTAAGGGTGGAGTCGCTCATGGCGGCGTTCCCCAAGCGAGCTGGGCGCTGCGCACGGCTGTGCCATCGGCCGGCGTGGCTGGTGCGTCTGCAGCGAACGAGGGGACGAAGGGCGTCACGCGCTCGCCCGCAAAGACTGTATGTACGCCCGCCGCAACGATGCGGTCGCCATCGCGCAGACCGCCACTTACGATCACCGAGCGGTCCCGATAGCTCTGCACCGACACCGATCGCAGTGCGAGGCGCGGCTGCGTGCCCTCGAGGACCCAGACGGCCGGGTGCGTTCCCTCGTGAAAGAGCGCCGTTTCCGGAATGACGATCTCGCGCGCGGGCACATGCGCCTCGAGCGGGAGCAGCGTCGCTTCACCTACCGTACCGAGTCGGATGTCCGCCGGGGGATCCTTCAGGCTCAACTTGATGCGGAAGGTGCGGCTCTGCGGATCGGCCGCGGGAGCGATCTCCCGCACCCGAGCATCGAGCGGCCGCGAATCGGCGGACGGAAGCACGACATGCGCGGGTTGCCCCACGGCGATGCGGTTTGCATCGCTCGCGGCCGCATCGATCACGATGTCAACCTCGCCCGACCAGGCGAGCTGGTACACCGCCTGACCTGCGGAGAGGACCTGGCCGGTATCCGCATCCTCGGCCGTTATGACGCCATCGTGGTCCGCCGTGAGCGTGTGATAGCGCAGCGCGTTAGCAGCGACGGTGAGCTGATCGGCGGCCTCATTGCGCGAAGCGAGCGCGGAGGCAAACGCGTCCTCGGTCTGCTCCAGTTGATTGGCGGCGATCAGCTGGTGCGCGAACTGTGCCTGATCGCGATCGAGCTGCTGTTTCGCGTATTGGAGCCGATGCAGGGCTGCGGTAAGCGCGGCGGTCGCGCTTGCCACCTGGCGTTGCTGGTCGGTGGGATCGAGCTGCGCCAGCACTTCGCCTGCGGTGACTCGATCGCCTAGCCGCACGCGCCGCTCGATTACCTTTCCCGGCACGCGGAACGAAAGTGGATTGGAGTAGCGGGGCGCGACTTCGGCGGGATAGGTCGGAGGATCCGTATCGTCTGAGGTGTGCACCGTGTAGGTAACAACGGCGGCTGCGGGTGCCGGAACTGCGGAGTGCGTATGGCAGGCGGCCAGCAGCACGGCAAGAACCATGAGAAGCGCTCCGCGCCGACGATTCAGGGGCGAAGTCGGTGTAGATGAGAGGTCCATGACGACACATTCCCTTGATAGATATACACTTGTATAAGTACTAGACATCTATCTGAATCTAGGCAAAAAAAATCAGCCCGGAGAGCTACGTAGCAGCGTCCGGACGAGCTCAAAGGCGTAGTTGCTGAATACGGGCGCGGCCACGCCCTGGCGAGCGAGGTCGCCGGCTTTGGCGATCGTGATCTGAACGATTCCGTGCGTGAACGCCCAGAGACTCATACCCAGCATCCGTGGCTCGCGGGCCAGTTCCGGGGAGATGCTCCCGTCCGCCACCCCCGCTTCGATGCCCCGGACTACCAGGTCCATAACCGCTTCCCCCGATTGATGACAGGCTTCTTCATTGGGCGAAGCCGCGGCGCTCACCTCATGGCTCTGGAAGCGTGAACAGAAGTCAAAAAAGTGTCTAAATTCAAGTGCATACCCCATGTATGCTCGCCCAATCGCGTCGACCTTGTCCCGCCCGGTACCTGGAGTCTCAAGCGCAGCGGCAAAGCGCTGGTGCAGAACCTTCATCGCGCGCTCGCCGATTGCAAACAGCAGATCGTCCTTGTCGCGAAAGTAGACGTAGACCAAAGCGCGCGAGAGGCGCGCCGTGCGCGCCACCTGGTCCATGGTCACGGCTTCCCACCCATGCTTGGCGTAAAGCGACTCGGCCGCATCGAGCAGTTCCCCCCGACGGCGCTCCTTCTCCTCCTCTCTGCGTTCGACTATATAGGACATTTCTGAACACTAGCCTAATTGTTGACACTCTGTCAATACATAAGCCGTTGAGGGTCCGATCGCTACGCTCGGCGACTGGGAGCCGACCACCTGGCGCGGGTACAAGATGAAAGGATGTCACGCTCCGAAAAACCGCGTGCATATCGGCAGCCACATGAATCAAGGCAATGGTGTCCACCCCGAACAGCAGATGGTTCTTGCCCGAGAAATCGACCGGATGCCCGTCAAACTTCATGGTGAACACGCCGAACTCGACGGTCGTATCGCACGCGAAATCGGAAACACTCACATGAGCCTGAGTCGGGACAGACCAGGTTAAAACAGCAGCCGACGGAAGCGCGTACTTGTCCGCTGCGCGCCCGGGTGCGCCGGGTGAAGGCAGTACCGCACCAGTAGCACCAACAATGCGGTTCGGCCGCGCACTCGACTCAACCGCTTCTCGGCGGTGAACTCGAAGTCCTGCTGCGGTGGACGCTGCATGTGCAGCCTGAGCCTGCAGAGCGAAAGCTCGCGCACTCTTTACAGGGATGCAGGCGCCCTGATACTGGATGAGACCGCGCGCCGCGATCTCGGCGTAAGATCATTGATACACACTGACTGCTTCGGACCGAGCCATATGGCCACCCCTGACCTCCGAGTACACGCGACTGATTCCGTGCAGAAGCTATTGCTTCCCGCGGACACAGACATCACCTGCCCAATGTGTAAGAGCACGTTTGGCCTGGAGCAGGGTTTTGCGCGCGCGGCGCTCGAGCAATTCGAGCATAGCACTGAAGGCGCGCTTGAGGCGGTACGCAGGGCGGAGCGCGTGGAAGCCGATAAGCGCGCGCAGCAAATCGCGAGTCAGCAGGCGAATGCCCTGCGCGACGAGAACGCAGAGCTCAAACGGCTTTTAAAGGAGCAGGGCGAGAAGCACGCGCAAGCACTCAAGGAAGTCACCAGACTGGCACAGCAGGCCGCCGCGCCGCAACTGGAAGCCATGCGCGCGGAGTTAGCCGCGCGTCAGGCGAAGATTGATGCGTTCACGCGCCGCGAGTCCGATCTGTCTGAAAGAGAGCGAGGCTTGGAGACGCGAGTTGCCGAAGCCGCCCAGAAGAGGGTGGAGAGCCTCGTGGCAAACGAACGCGCCCTGTTCGAGAGCCGCCTGGCGGAGAAGGAGTGTCAGCTCGCAGACATTCGCGCCCGGGAGCTCCAGCTTCTAAAGGACAAGCATGCCCTCCAGGATCGGGCCAGCGAGCTGGACATCGAGATTGCCCGCAAGCTCGATGCAACCCGCGTCGAGCTGGAGTCGCGGATCCGGGCTCAGGAGCGCGAGCGCAATGAGCTCGAAAGCGCAGAGCTGAGGAAGAGACTGACCGACATGCAGGAACAGCTCGCTGAAGCCCAGCGCAAGGGTGCTCAGGGCTCTCAGCAGCTGCAGGGAGAGGTTCTGGAGCTCACGCTGCAGGAAGACCTCGAGGCGGCGTTCGCGCTGGATGCAATTGAAGAAGTGCGAAAGGGCGCACGCGGCGGTGATGTCATCCAGAGAGTAATGACGCGCAGTGGCCAGCTGGCGGGAGTGCTGCTCTGGGAAGCAAAGCGGGCCAAGGACTGGAGTCCGCAGTGGGTGACCAAGCTCAAGGACGATATGAGAGCTGCTGGAGCGGATGTGGGCATCCTGGTGAGCGTGGGGCCCTGTTACCCGAAGGATTGGGAGGAGGGGACGCTCTTCGATCTGCACCAGGATGTCTGGGTGACGTCCTGGGCGACAGCAGTGCAACTCGCTACGGTGCTGCGTTCAGGACTGCTGGAGGTTCACAAGCAGCGCCTCGCCTCCGCCGGTAAGGGCGAAAAAATGGAGGCGGTCTACGACTACCTGACGTCTTCACAGTTCTCCAACAAGCTCAAGGCGGTTTACGGCGCATTTCATCGCATAAGGCAAGAGCTGGAAGCGGAAAAGAGCCAGACGCTGCAACGCTGGGCGCGCAGGGAAAAGCAGCTGCAGATTGGCGCCGCGGAGCTGGTGGGCATTGCCGGCGACATCCAAGGATTGGCGCAGCAGGACCTGCCCCTGCTGGAAATGGAAGACTCCGTGTCGTCCGATGAAAAGCACGAATCGGACACAAGACAGATTGGCCTCGGCATCGATGGCTAAGCGGCGGGCGACGCTCCGCACGGACATTGCGCATCAGTCCTGCCGCGAGAGCCTGTTCACCTGCTCGGCGCAGAAATTCGCAATAGCCTTCCTGGGTACGCTGGGGTTACTCACTTGAACCTGCGATACGCATACGTCAATCAGCGCCTGCTTATCGATCTTGCTCGATTCGTGGCTGGTGGCCGTGCTCTGGTCTGACGCAGCAGTCTGCTGCCTCTGCGACTGGTCTGCAGGTCTTTGTGGGCTTGTCTGTGCTAGCGCAACAGTTACGGCAGCCAACGCGGTCAATACCAATGCTTCGAGCACTCGTTTCATGGGGGATCCCTCCTGTCGAATGCAACCGCAACACGTTAGATCAAATCAACCCTTGAGTAGCATATGTTCGCGTTCGGCGACAGTTGATGCCGTCGCCTCGACCTAACACTCGGCTTTGGGTGTCGTGACCTGGCGACGCAGTTCTGCCTTCGATCCTTGGTTAATCCATCGTTAAGCGGCGAAGTGTGAGACTGCCGCGCGGGCTGCCAGGGATGGCGGCCCTCCGGCTTTCGCATCGCATCCTCGAGCCAGGTCCGCAGACCCGAACGGAGGCGTAACGGCGAGCTCCCCGAGTGGTGCTGGCTATGCAAAACTTCGGTCGCGTGTCGCTTGGGCACGTCCGTCGTTGTAAGGGAAGATGCGGTGAGGCGGGGCGAAGTGTTGCAATACGCGTCTGCGCGACGCAGGGCGCTGACTGCGTTTGCGTTTGGCCTGGTTGCACTCGTAGCCGGAAGCGCTGTTCCGCATGCACAGAGCTTCGATTGCAAGAAGGCGTCGACGGTGGTCGAACACCTCGTGTGTAGCGATCCCAGGCTCGGTGAGCTGGACGTTACTCTGGCGACTGCACTCAAGCAGGCAATCACCGCTGCCCCGGCTCGACGACAGGAGCTGATCGGCGATGAGCGGGCGTGGATTGCTGAGCGCGATGCCCGATGTACAGCGACGCATGGCGGACGCACCGCAGCTGACTCGCAATGCGTCGCGGACCGGTACCGCGCCCAGATCGCGCACCTCGAGGCACTCTCCGCCAAACCCGTCGACACTGTCTCTCGCGGCTCGGGGAGTGAGGCGATGGGGGCTGCGACCTGTAATACGCTGGCTGCCAAGTATCGCGCGCTGGGCGCGGTGAGCTTTGGCAAGGCGCCGCTTGCCGCGTTGACCGAGTCGCCAAGATCAGGGGTGGCGACCGTCGAGCCGAGCAACCTGCCAGACGATCTCGCAGCCTGGGCGAGCAAGCAAAAGCCGCCCTTCGAGATCGGGGAGGACGTGCAGCGCGAATGGGACCGCAAGAGCAATTTTCCCGCCGTATGGCAGCTGGGTCAGCTCCCGGGCACGGGTTTCTACTCGATCAGCAGCATCGAGGGCACCGCGCACTGCTATGACTCCCTGTACTTTGAGGTCAAGGACGGTCGCGCACATCTTGCGAGTGCGCCGGCCGGCTTTGAGGATGAAGAGGGCGCCGGGTGCGGAGTCGGGCGCTCATTCGGGCGCATCGACGATCGTCCGGCCTTCTTTCAGGAGGTCTACGACTATACCCCCAACATGTCGTCCACCTTGATGGTCACCACCTGGGAAGGAGGACGATTTGCGCCGGCCTGCACGATTAACTTTTCTTTTGTACCTGCCTTCGGGGGTGAAACGCTGAATCCGCACGAAGAATCGTGCAAGGGACCTGCCTGCGAGCAGCTGCGTCGCGCAGCATTTCAGCTGGCAGCGGCCGTGCAGAAGAGTCCGAAGAACGCCGAAGCGGAGCAGCTCGCCGCGCTGTCCACGGCTCAGAAGTTGCAATACGAGGCAGCAGTACGCCTTGCGAAGCCTGAAGAGACTTCCCAGATGTCAGATCCCGGCTCGCTAACCGAGGAGGGCCCGCTTCGCGTTCCCTACGTTGCCGCCGGGCGGGTGTACGTCGCAAGCCTCGGCCACTTTACGCTCGGGTGGCGCGATTTCGCGGACTGGAGCGTTACCTTCGATGCACTCGAGGGTGGGAAGCTCGTGAGACAGGCAGCATTTGCGGTCGGGATGAGGAAGGGTGCGCTCGAGAGCTTGACGGTAGAGGCGGTCGGTGCCGGGGAGGAGTCACACCGCTGACTAAGACCCGGTCAGGCTCCATCGCTGCATGACTTCGCCGTGACATTTACGGGCTGTGCTGGTGTTCGCTTGCGGGCGTCGGTGCGGGTGAACCGTCCGACCAGCGCCGCACGGGGATAAACAGCACAGTCGGTTCGAACGGTTTGCCGTCGGTGCCGAGGATGGGCGAGCCTTCCAGTCCCGCGCCCCAGGTCGCCGCCTGCCCGTGCGGCACAAAAAACATCACGTGCGGTAGCCAGGGGCCGGCTCCATCGTCGCTTAAATAGCCCTGCTTGGACAGCATGAAGGAGAACGAGCCCGACTCTGGATTGGTGAAGCGGTGGCTCGCCACGGCAGCGCGAGCGTCTTCGATCATCTGCGGCTTACCAATCCCGGCCAGCACCCACTCGGTACGTTTCAGGTACTGCGGCAGCACGCTGCGCACAGCAGGTGGATTGAAGCAATTCGGTGCGCGCAGCTTGGGATTCCAGAACTCGGGGTCGTCGAAACCGGCGGCCCAGGAGCGCTCGACAAAGCATACGAAGCCGTTCTTGCCCCTGACCGCTGTCTCATATCCCTGCTTGCCCAGCACGAGTACCTCGGCGTCAGCGGAGATCGACGGTGGGGCCGCGCTGCGTGCCAGGGCGATCTCGTCCGGCACGTTGGCGATAAGGTATTGCTCCACCGACGCCATAGCGGGGTAGGGCACCGGCTTGTTCTCTTGCCCTTGAGCTATCCCGAGACAGCCGAACAGAAAAGGAATCGACAGGAGTCCTAGTTTGCTCATGAGGGGCTCCAGGAGTTTGTCTTTATGCCGTCGTCGTCCCCGATACTCGCTGCAAGTCGAATCTGCCCGGATATGACGTTGATATCGGCGTCGCACGTGCGCCTTCCGAACGTGCGACGAACGGGGACGTCCGAAATCGACAAAGGGAACCCCGCGTGAGCGGAAGATTAATTAAGGGTCACCGATGGCGGCAGCTTGGTCCGCAGGGCTCATTTTGCGCGGAGGGCGCAGAATCTGCGTCCTGCCTGATCGGCATGCGGCACCTCGAGCTCTCACGATGCCGGGGGGCGCTTGGCCGCAGCCAGATCCTGGCGCAGTTCAGCGGCCGTCCGACGTGGACCGTAGCCGGGAGTGTCGCGCTGAATTCGCCAACTCTCTTTGAGTGGCCCGACATCGACCGTGTCGAACCCGAACTCGTCAATCAATTCTGCGACGGCAGCCTTTGCCGCGGCATCGTTTCCCGCGATGGCCAGGGCGCGACGCTTACTCGTACCGTGCGGCTGACCATCGGTGGTCAGCGCCGCCGCGTAGATATGGTTGAAGGCCTTAACCACCTTCGATGTTGGGAGGTGCGCTTGGAGGAGCTCGGAAGTGGTTGTGGACTCGCTGTCGAGCACTGCGATGTGCCCGTCGCGCTCGGGATAATAGTTATTCGTGTCGATCACGACCTTACCTGCCAGCGCTGCCACCGGCACCGCGCGGTAGCTCTTGAGTGGGACGGTTACTACGACAATATCTCCCGCCTGGGCGGCCTCGGCGGGCGTAGCAGCGCGGGCCTTCGGCCCGAGCTCGGCAACAAGCCCCGCCAGGGATTGGGGCCCGCGAGAGTTGCTAATGACGACATTGTGGCCGTGGCGCACGGCGAGGCGTGCCAGCTGGCTGCCGATATGGCCGGCGCCGATCAATCCAATGGTCTGCATCACAACGACTCCTTGAGGAAAGTGCTGTCCTTGCGTCCACAGGCGTCGAGTGCACTTTGTAGCGCTCGATCGCGTCCGTTTGCAAGGGCCGCAGAACGTGGTTCCGGGATGATCCGGGCGTCTTCTTGGGCTTGGCGAATGGCCGCACGCTACGGCCGGCACTTCAACCAGGCATTCTGTGTTGCTCCAAAGCACCCGCGGTAGGCTCCGGGTGAAACCCCGAACCTGCGCTCGAATGCCCTGCGGAACACGTGAGTGCTTCGATAGCCGAGAGAAGCTGCCACGCGCTTGATACTGGCATCGGACATGATGAGGCGGCGCTGCGCCTCCTTCACGCGCAAGCTCTCCACGAAGTCTGCGGGCGTAGTTCCGAACGTTGCCCTGAAGCGTCGCGACACCTGCCTCGGACCCAGACTGACGCGGCGCGCGAGCACATCGAGGGTGATCCTCCTGTGGAGGTTGGTGGCAATCCATTGCGCGATGTCCGCAAAGCGATCGATCGACTTCGCTTCAAATTCCAGCGGCTCGGAATACTGGGCCTGACCACCCGCACGCCGTAGGTACACGACCAGCTCGCGCGCCACCTGCAACGAGACATGTCGCCCGAAGTCTTCTTCAATCAGAGCTAGCGCGAGGTCGATGCCGGAGGTAATTCCGGCTGAGGTATAGAAGCGTTCGTCCTTGAGGTAGAGCGCGTTGGCATCCACACGCAGTTCGGGGTAACGCGCTGCCAAATCCCGGGCGTAGCGCCAATGCGTGGTCACGCGTCGATTGCACAGGAGCCCTGTGGCCGCGAGGCCAAACGTCCCGGTGCAGATCGCTGCAACGCGCCGCGTCCGCCCGGCCTGTCGTGCGATCCACGGCGCAAGCTTGCGCGAAACACCTGGATCACGTATCCCGCATCCGCCCGGGATCACCAACGTGTCCATCTCGGGGCAGGAATCGAAGCTATGGTCCGGCTTGAAGGCCACACCCGATTCCGATACGACCACCTTGTTCGAGGCCGCCACGGTAAAGACTTCGTACAGCGGCACGCGGCTTCCCTTACCTTCGGCAATGGCAGCCGCCGCGAAGGCGTCCGTTGGCCCGACCACGTCGAGCGCCTGCACATTCCGAAAAACCAGTACTCCGATGCGCTTTGGCACAACTCATTCCTCCCCAGCCGGCACCGCCAATCTAGTTCGGGGCCCCACGTCTATCGCGACGTTAAACGGATGTTTTCAGACATTACTCAGGAAGTCCATGGACAATGGCGGACACGCGGCACAAAAATCCTCGCGTGGCTTACTGGCTAACACGTGGCGCATCGTTGCTGAGGCAACGAGTTATGAACAGACGGCAACTGATCCTGAGCTCAACGGCCCTGGGCCTGTCACCGCTGGTGGCGGCTGTCGAGCCTGGAACCGCCGGACCCGCCGCGGGGTCCGCGGCGAGCAACGAACCGCGCAGCCCCGCGACGACTCAGCCCGGTGCTCCGCTTCCAGTTCCGGCGACAGGCTCGATACCGGTGGCGTTCCTGCTCTCCGCCGGTGCGGTGGTCATCGACTTCTCCGGTCCGTGGGAAGTGTTCGACTCGGTGCACGTAATCGGCCGACGCGACGCCGCTTTTCAGCTCTATACGGTCGCTGAGACCAGCGAGCCGATCACGGCGAGCGGTGGCATGAGGCTCCTGCCGAACTTCACGTTCGAGAGCGCACCGGCGCCGAAGGTAGTCGTAATTCCAGCGCAGAGTGGTGCCGGTGATGCCGCGCTCGAATGGATCCGCCAGGTGACGCACCGTACCGATGTCACCATGTCGGTGTGCACCGGCGCATACGTGTTGGCGCGCACCGGTTTGCTGAATGGTAAGTCCGCCACCACGCACCATAGCTCGTACTCCGAGTTCGCCATGGCATTTCCGGCGGTGCGCATCGTCCGCGGCGCACGCTTCGTCGAGGCGGCCAACCTCGCGACTTCGGGGGGCCTCTCGAGCGGCATCGATTTATCGCTGCGGGTCGTGGAGCGCTATTTCGGCCGGGACGTGGCGACGCAGACCGCCTACTACATGGAATACCAGGGCCAGGGCTGGATGGATCCGAATTCAAATCGCACCTATCGCACGCGGCGTGCATCGACCGCTGCGCATCCGCTGTGCCCGGTATGCGACATGGAGGTGGACCCGGCCACCGCGCCCCGGTCGGTCTATCACGACAAGACCTACTATTTCTGCATGCCGGCACACAAGCTCATATTCGACAAGGCGCCAGAGCAATTCCTCGACAGCGGCGACAGTTAGCCACCGATTGGCAGGAAGATCCACCGCAGCACAGCCAGATGAAGGATGGCTACTGCCAGGTTGAAGGTTATCAGGCGGCCGGCGTAACTCAGCCGCGTTGCGATTCCTCGCACGCGCCATCGGCTATCGCCCCCCTCGGCGCGAGGCTGGCGGGGCAGCCCCAATGGCTCGAGGGCTTCTCTCAAGTCTGCGTGCCACGACTCGGAGGTGAGGCGCTCCCCTGCATCATCATCCCGCCACTGAAGCACGAGCGGCGCTGTGGTGCGCGACGTTGCATGGTGAGATGTTCTCGGACGATCCACTACTGCTGTTTCGGTCACCCACTTATGCGGCCGCCTTTGTCCGCCGTCTCTCACAAGCACTCGGGTCGGCGCGCGCGTCAGTCGTTAATCGATGATCCCAACGCTGGTAGCGGGAGTGGTTGAGAGCGCGCCGGCCGTGCGAATGCCCAAAAAAATCTGCATCGATCGACTTGGTTCCGACTAAGGCGCAGCTGAGAAAGCAGGTGGTGAACTTCGATGCAATAAGAGTGTCACAGCGTGAATCAAGCATGCCGAGAGGTGACAGATTGCCAGAGGCAGATTCATCGACCCGTGGCACCCGATTATCGGACGAGACTACCGTTGCGGCGCTTGCGAAAGAGACACGCACCTCTCCGGATGTTGTGAGCGATCTTTACCATGAAGAGGTCGCAGCCTTGGGACGTGCGGCTAAGATCAGAAATTACATAGGGATCCGCTGGCCGGCGAGTCAAGCAGCGACTGACGGCTGAGAAGAAGACCGCCGATATCTAAGGCAGCTCAGCCGCGCGCGTCATACAGCGCGACGACATGTGTCGCGCACCGCGGCAGGGGTCGGCGCTAGCCTTGACGACGTTTGAGCTCCGAATTCCTGTGCTGCACCGCGAAACTTTCCAAGACGCGACGTGATTCGCTGAAGCGCTCCCGCTCTTCGGTGCTAGCATCCGCCCGCTGACGGGGAGGGGCGCGGTGACGCGCCCGCAATTGGACAGCCAGGGGAGTGCTCACCAATGCTGATTCTCACGCGGCGCGTCGGCGAGACCGTAATGATTGGTGATGACGTGACTTTCACGGTTTTGGGGGTCAAAGGGAATCAAGTCCGCGTCGGAATTAATGCACCGAAGGAGGTCGCGGTGCACCGCGAAGAAATCTACCAGCGCATACAGGCTGAAAAACTCGCAAACGTGACTCAGACTGGAATTGAGAAGCTATCTTCAGCGGCAGTTCGCCGCCAGTAACTGGCTGAGGAGCTAGGCAGCGCGGTAGCGCCATCCTTGGCGCCGCCTTCCTTGGGAGGGCGATCCCTACGCTAGACATGCTCCATGACGGCACGGTTTAACTTTCGAGAACAATCACCAACACTTACATCTCGTCGCGCATGCCATTCACGACGAGCGTGGGTTGGCGGATACGCTTGAGCGTTGCGAACCGGTCCCCCGTCACGGTCTCCCATTCACGGAAGGCGGCGATCTGTGCTTGCGCGACAGCCGGTCCGGAAACGGGCTCACGATCGCCCGTGCGCTGCATCAGACGCTTGATGAATCCCCAAGGAGCTCGTGCTTGGGTCCGCCGCTTCCCGATACTGCGCAGCTCAAGCAAACATTACACACCGGACCGAGAAGTCCTCTGTTGCGCGGTTCCAAGCCGGCCGCATTCTCATATCGTTCATTCCTCGCGCGCGGCGTGAGGAGACGATGATGTCTGTTTCTTTGCATCGCCCTCGACAAACATGAAGCGTAGCATTGCACGCTCGCTGACGACGGGTTCGGACCCGATGTGGCAGCGGCAACGCTTGCGCCTGCAACGGCGTGAGCAGTGCGGCGAAATCGTCTGGATAAGCGACCTTGAGAGAGGTAATCGAGGAGGATAGACAAATGCCGGACATCCAAGCGACATGGGAACCGTATGAAGAGCATGGTCGGCTCAGCACGCGAAGCAATCTGCCCGATAGCGTTTTCGCCTTTCCGAATCAGCGGAAGGAACCCCTGACCGATGCCCAGCACGTGCGCAACGCCGTTGCAAGATTCGATCAGGTGATCGATGTACCCGAAGAGGATAGGGCCCTCGCGTTCGCGAACATCGAGAAGGCCGCGCGGCACTACAACGTGGACCTTTCGGAGACCAACTGGCACCAGCTGGGCATCCATCCACAGCAAAATCGCAAGGAGGCAGCGGCTCGCGCTGCCGCAACGAGGCAGCGTGAACGTGACGAAGGAGAGCTGTGACGATTGCAACAGCAGCTTCAGCGAACGCTGGCTCGATCGACTCCTGGCAGCCGTCGGAACCTTCGAAGAGAGACCGCTCAGAATCGAGCCGGGACGCCGCCGTTCGCGCGGCACTGGCGCAGGCGACCGCTGCTCTGCGGGGAGCACTTCACAAGTAAACGGCGGTCGGCGGGCGGCGAGTCGCCGCCCGCCGATAACCCGAACGAACCGTCTGTCTTGATGCGCCCGGATGAGCGTGCGCGGCCGTATCGTTTTCGCTCGTTGTCGGAAAAAACGGGAGCTATGCCATGGCTGTTCGCCCCCTGATCGTCTTCGATGTCAACGAAACCCTTCTCGATCTCCAGACGATGGATCCGATCTTCGAGCGTATCTTCGGCGGAAAGGAGGCCATGCGGCTCGCGCGCGAGCTCGGTGTTAGTCCATCGAACTTGTGCCTGATCGCCTGTCACACCTGGGATGCGCTGGGTGCGGTGGCGGCCGGCTGGCAGGCCGCGCTGATCAAACGCGTCGGCAACGAGGTCCTCGGAGTTGGACCACAGCCACAGATCGTCGGTAGTGACTTGAACGCCGTGGCGGATCAACTCATCGCGCTAAGCGCAGCAGGCTGACAGCAAATCGAGGCGGGACCCCCGGCGGCGAATCATCTATAGTTCGCGCGCAAAAGCGAGTCGATTGTTGACTCGACGCCGATGCGGAAGTCGCCGGGAACTGCTGTCGAGGCCTCAATGATTTCGACGATTCAGATCCTGGTGCTTCTGCTGATAGTCATCTCCGCGGTTGCGGTTGCCGCGAGGCGACTGAGGATTCCTCCGGCCATCCTCCTGGTGCTTACCGGAATCGTGCTGGCCCTCATCCCCGGCCTACCGAGACTGGAGCTTTCTCCAGAGTTCGCTTTGCTGGTCGTGTTGCCGCCGCTCATCTACGCCTCGGCGGTAGCCATGAGCTGGCGGGAGTTCAAATTCAACCTGCGGCCCATTTCGCTGCTGGCCGTGGGGTGCGTATTGTTCACGACGGTCGCCGTCGCCGCCGCAAGCCGCGAGCTGTTAGGTTTTTCGTGGCCGGTCGGATTCGTTTTGGGTGCCATCGTTTCGCCACCGGACCCTGTTGCCCCGCTGGCGATCGCACGACGCATGCATCTCCCCAAGCGCATTCTGGTGATCCTGGAGGGCGAAGGACTGGCAAATGATGCCACCGCGCTGATCCTCTATCGTTTTTCGGTGACGGCCGTGAGCGCCGGCGTCTTTTCGTTCGGCCCGGCGGTCGGCACGTTCACGCTCATCCTGGGGGGAGAGATTCTCTGGGGAATCGGCTGCGGCTGGCTAATGCTGCGTCTGCGACGGTGGGTCGATGATCCGCGCGTCGAGATCATGCTCTCACTTCTGACCCCGTTTCTTGCCTACTGGCCCCCGGTGCAGATGGGCGGCTCCGGTGTGCTTGCGACCGTGACCGCTGGTCTGTACATCAGTTGGAACGGTCTCGAGCTGATAAGCCCCGCAACGCGACTGCAGGGTGTTTTCTTCTGGGATTTTCTCGTTTACCTGATCGAGGGCATGGTGTTCCTGATCACGGGCTTACAGGCACGCACCCTGCTGGCCGACATAGCCGATAGCTCGAAGTCCGAGCTTGCTCTGGCCGCGGTCGTGGTGAGCGTCGTCGTGATCGTGACGCGGTTCGTCTGGACCTTCCCGGCAACTTATTTACCTCGCTGGCTTATTCCCTCCCTCCGACGCAAGGATCCCGTGCCGTCGTGGCAATGGCCCTTTGTCATCGGCTTCACGGGTGTGCGTGGCATCGTCACCGTGGCCGCAGCGCTTGCAATACCCCTGACGACGGAAAGCGGCGCTCCGTTTCCGCACCGCTCCCGCATCATTTTTCTGGCTTTCGTCGCAATCCTGGTGACGTTGGTCGGGCAGGGGTTGCTACTCCCTACGCTAATCCGTTGGCTCGGCCTTGCTAACGCCGGCCGCCGGGAGCGCCAGGCCAGCAGGACCCAGGAATCCAGGGCCGCGCGCCAGGCGCTCGAAGCGGCTATCGACCAGCTCGGCGCGCTCACCACGGAGCAGAAGCTCCCGGAGGACATTGTGCGGGTACTGCGCGCTGACTATCGCGAACGCGTCGCCACGGTCGCGAACCGACAGGATGGCAACGAGGCGCACCACCGGTTAGTTGAATTAAGCGACGATATCAAGCTCCGCCTGATCGAGACTGAGCGGCAAGTGATCAACAGGCTCTATCGCGAGGGCAAGTTGGAGGACGAGGGACGACGCAGGATCGAGCGCGCGATTGACTTGCGCGTCGCAGACATTTTCGTTCAGCGTAGTGAGGAATGACGAATAAGAGCGATCGGCTTGATCCTTCAGCCTGCTTTTCAGTGGGAATCACCCAACCGGATGCTCCGCATGCGTCGCACCTGAGTAAGCCCCAGCGGACCGTGCCGAGCTGGCTCCGTCAGCGGCCGAGAGACGGACCAGCAACGCCTCGATTCTCAGGCGGCGCCGTAGGTGGCGCGAGAACGCATCGACCGACATGGAGAGCGCAGCGACACTGACCAGGAGCAGCGCCGCCGTATCGAGTCGGAGCTCCGATATCGCGGCATCGACATAGTAGCCGAGGGTCCTGATGCCGAGAATGCCGAAAATGGCACTCTCTCTGAGGATCAATTCCCAGCGATACAGCATGTAGGCGAGGAATTGGCCGTAGAGTGTAGGCGTCGTTAGGTAGAGATAGAGGTTGGCTCCGCTCGGGGCGTCGATGCGCAGTGCAAGCTGGTCCGCCTGCCGGCCGAGCAGATAGCCGACGATAGCGCCATTGTGCAGCGAGAGGGCGAGGATGGCGGGCAGCATTGAGGGACCCATCAACTGCAGCAAGAGATAGGCGAGCATGTATTCGGGGGTCGAGCGCACGACGACCAGCATCGCTCTGCCGAGGTAGTGGCCGACCTGCCCGAGAAAGCGCCGAGAC
>Ga0187782_10001149_pt1 | contig 18992 bp, 18 predicted proteins | sample 0715_SJ02_MP15_2_FD_132454 | JGI IMG/M metagenome (GOLD analysis project Ga0187782, IMG submission 132454) | Tropical peat soil microbial communities from peatlands in Department of Meta, Colombia - 0715_SJ02_MP15_20_MG | ecosystem: Environmental > Terrestrial > Soil > Wetlands > Peat | place...
CTCTTCAGCCATTTTCCTCGCGACTGGGGTGATCTTGATGCGCCCTTCTCCGTCGGTCTGGGTCGACGGCGCTCCCACGTTTCCGGGGGCTCGGACATGGGCCTGCGTCGAGATACTCTTCGCAGGGAGCCCTTCATCGGCGAGCTTCTTCAACTCTTCCAAAGAATCAGCGAGAATGCCCATGACGCTGCCAACAGCCGCTTTCTCCCCTTCCGCGAGGATTATGTGCAGGTAGCCTGAAACCTCCGCTTCCACGCTCCACTCGACTTTCTGAGTCTCCATCACGGCAACAACAGCGCCCTTCTCGACCCACTCGCCCTCTTTAGCCTTCCACTCGATGATGGTCGCCTCTCCGGCCGTCAGGCCGAGTTTCGGGATTACTATGGGCGTCGCCATGGAAAACCTCCTCACTTTACGGGTAGACCGCAGCCGGCTCGGGAAGTCGGAAATCAGGAGCAATATGGTAGATCTCTGCGATCAGCCCCAGGTCCTTTCCTTCGTCCAGGTAGGTATAGGTGAGACCCTTCCAATTGCCTCCCTGGAGAATTGGTTTCCCCTTCTTTCCGTATGACTCCATCACCTTCCCATAGTCGTCAACGCCGAATGCCACATGGTGCAAACCTTCTCCGTGTTCTTTGAGGAACTCCGCATAGATGCTTTTGTCGTCCTTGGGCTCGATCAGCTCTATCTGGACCGAGCCGACGTTGGCCGTGGCGAGCCTCATGGCGTACCCTTGCGCCTTCCCGCGAACTGTCATCTGCTCCACGGTTTCAGGGTTGAACTCGTAAATGCTCCAAGGGCCTACGCCGTACTCCTCCACCCAGCGCTTCACCGAGCCGTCGCAGTCCTTCACGACGATGCCGATCTGCAGAACCTGCGTGAACATAGGTTTGTCGGCCATTTAATTCCACCTCCCAATCGCGCCTTTTTTTCCGGCAACGACAATGCGAAACATTCCAAGCCTCCTTTCCTAGAAGAGCGACCTGACTGCTGCGGCGATCTTCGCCGCATCGGGCAGATATGCGGCTTCGAGAGCCGGGCTGAACGGAACAGGCGTATGGGGCACCGTCACCGTCACCGGCGGAGCATCCAGGTCGTCAAACGCGAATTGCGCCACGAAAGCCACGATGTCTCCGGCCAAGCCGCAGCGGGGGTTGTCCTCGTCGACGACCGCGATCCGGTGCGTCTTTTTCACGGACTCCAGGATCGCATCCTCGTCCAGGGGCGAGAGCGAGCGAAGATCGACCACCTCTGCGTCCACACCGGAAGTGGCCAGCTCTTCAGCCGCCTCAAGGGCGAAATGGAGCATCCGGGCCGTGGCAACGATTGTCACGTCCTTGCCGGCCCGCTTCACGTCCGCCGCTCCCAAAGGAATGATGTATTCCTCCTCCGGGCAGGTTCCTGCAACGTCGTAGAGCATCTTGTGCTCGCAGAAGATGACAGGGTCCGGGTCGCGGATGGCCGAGATGAGGAGCCCTTTCGCATCGTAGGGGGTCGCAGGAACCACAACTTTCAGGCCAGGGTAATGGGTAAAGACTGAATAGTAGGAGCCGGAGTGCTGGGCAGCTGCGCACAGGCCAGCGCCGATGGTCGTCCGCACCACCATGGGGACCTCGGCCTTTCCCCCGAACATATAGCGGAATTTGCCACCCTGGTTCGATATTTGATCCAAACAGACCCCGAGGAAATCGATGAACATCAGCTCGGCCACCGGCCTCAATCCCGTGAGGGCTGAGCCTACCGCAGCACCCATGATGGCAGACTCGCTGATCGGCGTATCGATGACCCGACCGCGACCGAATTCTGTTACCAGCCCCTTCGTGACTCCCAGGGGACCGCCGAAAGCCTCATCGTTCTTTTCTTCGAGGTGGGGGATGTTGGCCCCTCCGGCCACGTCCTCCCCGAGGACGATCACCCTCGGGTCTCTGCGCATCTCTAGCCTCAGGGCTTCGTTGATCGCCTCACGGAACGTCAGTTTTCGTTCGCTCATTTTTCACTACCTCCGCTGCCGGTTATAGACTGCGTAGACATCCCCCAGCACCTCTTGAGGGGCAGGCCAGGGAGAACTTTCCGCGTAGGCGAGTGCTTCCTCGAGGGTTTCCAATACCCGCGCGTCGATCTTTTCCAGGTCAGCCGCGAGGGCTAGACCGTCACGCAGGAGGCGAGCCCTGAACTTGTCGATAGGGTCAGTCGCCCGGTACCCATCGATCTCTTCCTTCGTCATGTAGGTTGCGGGGTCTCCCACGTAGTGGCCGTAATAGCGGAAAGCTTTCGCCTCGATCAAGCTAGGCCCTTTGCCTTCCCGCGCCCTCGCAACCGCCTCTCCGACCGCCTCATAGACGGCAAAGGCGTCGGTCCCGTCTATCTTGACGCCGGGAATATTGTAGGCTGCCCCTCGCGCGCAGATGTCGCCCACGGAACAGTGGTAGCTCGCCGGGGTTGCCTCACCGTACACGTTGTGCTCGCACACGAAAACGAGAGGCAGTTTCAAAATACTCGCGAAGTTCATCGATTCATGCATTGTTCCCTGTTCGGCGGCGCCGTCGCCAAAGAAGCAGACCGTCACCTGGTCGGTCATGCGGGTTTTGGCGCTCAACGCCGATCCGCACGCGATGGGGCCGCCAGCGCCCACGATGCCATTTGCCCCGAGCATGCCTTTGTCTATATCGGCGATATGCATGGAACCGCCTTTGCCTTTGCAGGCGCCGGTTGCTTTCCCGTAAAGCTCAGCCGCCATTTTCTTGACGTCTACGCCTTTGGAGATGCAATGGCCATGTCCCCGGTGCGTCGAGGTGATGTAGTCCCTCTCGGTGAGCTGCGCGCACGCGCCCGCTGCAATTGCCTCTTCGCCCGCATAGACATGGGCAAATCCCGGAATCTTGCCTTTCATCACCCCATCCACCACTCTCTCTTCGAGGTTGCGGATCAGACACATCCGCTCGTAGATCCACAGAGCAACTTCCCTGGTCATCTGTTGCGTCATCTCAACCTCCGCAATTCGATTATGGGTCCCCTCCCATGGCTCACCCAGCCGACTGGCTGGTCAGCCTCGCAAAACCAGTTGCCGGGCGTGCTCCATCGTGTCGCCAAACAGCCGCGGAGCCGGTGAGCCTTTCATCTCACGCCCTACCTTGCAACTCCCAGGTACCTGTTCTTCAGCTCCTCGTTGTCCCTCAATGCCTCGGGCTCGCCCTCGAAAACGATCTCCCCCCTGTTGATGATGTAGACATAGTTCGCTATTGTCAGTGCCATGGTAACATTCTGTTCCACGAGGAGAATGGAAAAGCGACTCGCCTTCAGCTGCTCGATGATGCGGCCAAGCTCGAGAACCATGACAGGCGCCAGCCCCTCTGACGGCTCGTCCATGAGGAGGACGTCGGGGTTCGTCATCAGTGCCCGGCCAATAGCAAGCATCTGTTGCTCGCCGCCGGAGAGCAAGTTGCCCCTATACTTGGCTCGCTGCTTCAGAACCGGGAAGAAAGAATAGACCCTGTCAAGGGTCCACGCCCCCGGTTGAACGACCTCTCTTGCCGAAGCGGTCAGGTTTTCCTCGACGGTCAACGAAGGGAAAATATGTCTGCCCTGGGGGACCAGTCCAACGCCCATGTGGGCGATCTTGTGAGGCGGCAGACCGGTGATATCCTTTTCTTTGAGCATTATCTTCCCGCGTCTGGGAGGGGTAAGGCCGACAATCGAGCGGATGGTCGTAGTCTTGCCCATGCCGTTTCTGCCCAGGAGCGCCACAACCGCGCCCTGCGGGACCTCCATCGAGATTCCCCTTAGGATGTAGCTCTCCCAGTAGTAGGTCTCGACGTCAGTCAGCTTCAGCATGTTTCGCTATCCCTTTATTCCCATGTAAATCTCTTTGACCTTCGAGTCCGCTTCGATCTCTTGAGGCGTGCCCTCGGCTATCGTTATCCCGTAATGGAGCACGATGATCCGGTGGGCCACGCTTAACACCAGGTCGATGTCGTGAGCGACGAAGAGGGTCGTCGTATCAATGGCTAGATCGTTCACTATGTTGAATATGTTCGCGCTTTCAGCCTCCGTGAGACCCGCCGTCGGCTCGTCGAGGAGGAGGATACTCGGTTCTGACGCCAAACTGAGTATGATCTCCAGATTGCGCTGCTCTCCGTGGGACATGTTGCGCACCAACTCATCCCTTTTCTCCCACAACCCCGTGGTGCTGAGCAGCCGCCTGGCCTTCGCGAACATGTCCCCGTACGCTTCGATGGCGTGGAACATCTGAAAAGGATGGGCCCGCAAGCCCTGGATCGCGAGAAGCACGTTATCGAGCACGGTGAGATTGAAGAACAGGCTGGACACCTGGAAGGAGCGCGCCATACCGAGGCGGGCGCGGCGATGGGAGGGGAGAGCGGTAATTTCCTGCCCAAAAAGGTACACCCTGCCTCGGGTTGCCGGAAGCTGGCCTGCGAGCACGTTGAAGAGGGTGCTCTTCCCTGCGCCGTTGGGTCCGATGATGGCCAGTCTCTCTCCTGCCTCCACGGTGAAGGAGACATCCTGCAAAGAGAAGATGCCGCCAAACATCTTCGTCAATCCTTCGACCCTTAGAGCCTCCATCCTCAAAGCATCCTTTTCCACAATCTATAAAGGTAGACGCCGACGCCGGCCCGGGAGTACATGATCGCTAAGACGAAAGCGAGGCCCAGAATGAGAGGCCACCTATCGGGGGTGACTATGGATGCGTAGTATTGAATAACTATTATCAGCGCGGCCCCGATAACCGGACCATAAATGGTGCCTGTGCCGCCGGCGATCGTCATGAGCATCGCGAGACCCGAGTTCGCGACGGCAAGGTCGCCCGGAACCATGATGCCGTTATGGTAGGCGGAGAGAACCCCTGCCACGCCGGCAAACATTCCGGCGACGACAAACGCGACGTACTTGAAGAGCCATGTATTATAGCCGAGGGCAGCCATCCTCGATTCACCCTCTCTGATTCCCTGCAGGGTCTTTCCGAAGGGAGACTTGACGAGCCGGTAGAGGAGAAAGAAACAGATGACGAAGGCTATCAAGACGAGATAGTAGTAAGAGGCGGCGCTCCATTCGAAATGGACGAAACCCAGCGTGGGAAGGGGGATGCCATACAACCCGTAGTCTCCCCCGGTTATGTCGCGCCATTTCGACGCGAGGCTGTGGAGAAGCTGACCGAGGGCGAAAGTGATGAGAATGCAGTATATACCCCGCACCTGAAGGGTTATGATCCCGAAGAGGATGGAGACAAGCGTTGCCAGCAGGACCCCGCAAAGCAGGCCGATCCAGAGGTTGTCCATGCCGAGACGGACTGCCAAAAGACCCGCGGTGTAGCCTCCCACGCCGAAAAAGGCTGCATGCCCCAGGGATAGGATGCCGGCGTATCCCATAAGAAGGTCGAGGCTCATGGCGAAGATCGCAAAGATGAGGATCTTTGTCGCAAGGCTTTGCACGTACGTGGGCCCCATGGGAACAAGGGCCACAAGGACGAGGGCCACAATGATCTGCGGGGTAAAGCGGAATACTTTCCACTGGGAAACCGCGTAGGCCAATGTCCGCTCCCTCGCCATGGGTCAGCCTTGCCTTCCAAGGATGCCGGACGGCTTGATAATGAGGACCACTACCATCGCCATGTACACGGTAAACATCGCGTAATCGGGAAAAAGGGCTTTCCCGAAGGCGTCTATCGCCCCCAGCACGAGCGCGCCGAGCACGGTACCCTGGACAGAGCCGACACCTCCGATGATGATGACTGCCAATACCAGGAGCATGATCGCCATGCTCATCTCAGGGTAGATACCCATTACCTGGGCACCTACAACACCGGCAAAACCAGCGATGAAGGAGCCGACAAAAAAGATAACCGTCGCCACTACAGGCAGGTTTATGCCGAGGGCCATGGCAATCTCCCTATCGTCCATACCCGCCCGGATCATGGCCCCCGCCCTGGTCCGGTCCTGCAGCCACCACAACCCTACGGCGATGACTGCTCCGACGAGGATGATCACCATTCGCATGGTGGGGTATCTCGCGCCCAATACCTTCATACTTCCCAGCAGAACGGGCGACGTGAAGGGCGCCTTGTATGTCGATCCCCAGATCCACCTGGCCACGTTGTCGATGATGTAGACAAAGCCGAATGTCAAAAGCATCTGCTCGTTAAGCTGTTTGTAAAGACGCCTGAAAAAGCCGGCCTCCATGACGAGACTTATGAGTCCCGCGCACGCCCCGCCGGCTACCGCGCCAAGCCAGAAGCTCGCTCCGGCTTTGACGGCGATCGTCCAGCCAACGTAGGCGCCGACCATGTACAACGCGCCGTGAGACAGGTTGAGGACGCCCATCACTCCGAAGATTAGGGAAAAGCCGGAAGCGAGGAGAAATAGGATGGCGGCGTACGAGATCGCGTTCAGCGTATTCAGGACAAGGGTGTTCACTAGAGCCGGCCTCTTCTCCCCGATGCCGGTTTGGCCTTACAGCCGGCATCGGGGCCTTATTCATTTGAGCTTTTCAGTACCCTGGGTCACGGGGCCGCTCAACGGTCTTGATCGTGTGCCATACCCACTCGCCGTTCACCTTCTCGATATCGCAAATATGAGCGTTGCTGCGGCCAACAAGGTTGGGATCGAAGAACAGCGGGCCCTGGGGAGTATCCATTTTGAGTTCGAGAACCGCTTTCTTCAATTTGTCGAACGAAGTATCCCCCTTTGTCTTTTCCAGGGCCGCCAAGAATACCGAAGCGCCGGCATAGCCGTGCGCCTCATGGTGCTCCGGCAGCCTCTTGTATTTTGCCATGCAAGCCGCTACAAACTTCTTGTTGGCGGGATAGTCCAGACCCCAGTGGTAGCTGATGTTGCCCACTATCCCTTTCAGAATTTCCCCCTTTTCCTTGACAATCGATGAGACCAGAACGTTCGCTTCGGGCATCACTATCGGCATGGTGAGGCCAAATGCCTTGTACTGCTGCATGAAAGGCACGATGTCACTATCTATCGTCCAGACTGCCACACAGTCGGCCTTCTTGAGGTTCGTAAGATAGGGCGCCCAGTCCATTGTCCCGAGGGGAGCCCATTGTTTCTGGACCGCCCCTCCCCCCATCGACTGGAACTGCGCGACCAGCGTTTCTATGTAACCGTGTCCCGCGTCGAAGTCTGCGCCGATGCACGTGGCTGTCTTGAAGCCCAGATCCTTGGATGCGTACTGGGCAACCGGCAAGGATGAAATGCCAACGGTATAGGGATAGATTATGTCATTGCCGAATTTCGTCCCGTCGAGTATTTCGCCGTGGACGCTTATCCCAAGAACTTTCTGCCTGGCCAGATACGGGAGAATGGCCATCCTCATTCCGCTCAAAACCGGACCGATGACGAAGGAGACGCCGTCTCTCTCCACCATCTTCTTTGCCTTTTCGGCTGCGATGGAAGCATCGGTCGCCGCATCCTCGACCACAAGCTCCACCGGCCTCCCGGCGACCCTGTAGTTTGCCTGCTCAAGGCGCAGCTTGACGCCATCCACCACAGGCGGACCCACTACTGCCATGGGACCGGTGAAATCGACGAGGACCCCAAGCTTTATGGGCTTTCCCTGGGCCGAATCGGCACTGATCGCTGCCCCCGAGAATGCGATCAGGGATAACATCACTAGAATGATACCCAACATAACCGTCCACTCTCTCTGTTTCATCGATATACCCCCTTTTCAATCTTTACGCTTGACGCTCCCTTTAGGTTCCTCTATCCCTCCTTTTTCACCTTAGTCTAGCCGAAAGGCCGGTGAATACGAAGGGCGCCGACTCCCCTTTTTGCGCATCCATTGCCCGCTACCACATGGCATGCCCTCCATCCACCACCAGCGCCTGCCCCGACGCGTTGTCCGCTCTGCAGAAATAGGCGACCGCTTCGCCGATTTCCTCCGCGGTCTGCGGCCTTCCTAAAGGAGAGTTGGCCCGCGCCACTGTCTCGATCAACTGCGAGGGTTCCACCCCGAAAGCGGGGGCATAGGCCGGGCTCAGATGTTCCGACCACATGGGTGAATCGACAAAGCCCGGGCACACGGCATTCGCGGTGATATTGTACTGACCCAGCTCCACGCACCAGGCCTGGGTGAGACCGATCTGGGCATGCTTAGACGCTGCATATGCTGTTTGTAGCGGACCTGGTCTTTTGGCCGCGACAGAAGAGATGTTGATGATCCTCCCGCTCTTTCTCCGGATCATGTGGGGCACTACCGCTTGAGCGCAGAGGAAGCTGCCCTTGACATTGACCGCGAAGATGCGGTCGAAATCCTCTTCCTTGAAATCCACGAGAGGCCTCACCACGATAATCCCCGCGTTGTTGACGAGAACATCGATCTGGCCGAATGCTCCAAGAACCCTGTTCGCCATGTTCCTCGTCGACTCCTTTGAGGTCACGTCTACCGCGACTCCGAGGGCTGATGCGCCGGAGGCGCTGATTTCATCCGCCCATTGGTTGCACTCTTCCTGCCTCAAATCAGCAACGGCCACACGCATTCCTTTTCCCGCGAGTACCCTGCAGATCCCCCGGCCTATGACGCCAGTCGCCCCCGTCACGATTGCTACTTTTCCTTCCAGATCCATAGCGTCCCCTCTGTCGCGGTTACCGCAGCGGATACCCGCAGATCCAGCCGCCGTCAACTACCAACGTGCTCCCTGTCACGTAGGAAGCGCCGTCAGAGCAGAGCCAAAGCACTGCTTCCGCTATTTCGTCAGCTTTTCCCACACGTTTCGTGGAGGAGAAGCTGGCGAGGGCCTTGTAGAAATCTTCCTTGGATACTCCGCCGATCAAGGCAGCCTCGTCCATCATTGGCGTCTCTACGAAGCCCGGACAGACAGCAGCGACCCTGATGCCTTTCTCAGCATACTCCATAGCGGCAACTTTTGTAAGGCCCACGACCCCGTGTTTGGCTGCAACGTAGCCGCAGACGAGGCTCAAACCGGTGAGTCCCATGGCAGATGCGGTGTTTACGATGGCACCCTTTCCCTGCTTCAGCATCTCAGGAATCTCGTATTTCATGCACAGCCAGACGCCCGTGAGATTGATGCCGATGATCCTGTTCCACTCTTCCTCCGGGTAGTCTGCGGTAGGTGCGTTGGCGCCGCCTATGCCTGCGTTATTGACCCCATAGTCGAGGCGTCCGAATGCCTCTATTGTCCTTCCGATAAGAGCCCGCACATCCCTAGACTGGGAGACATCTGTCCTGGCGAAAATGGCTTCGCCCCCCTTTTCTTCGATCATCCGGACCGTCTCCCTCCCTTGGTCCGCCTGCACATCGGCAACGACAACCTTGGCCCCTTTGAGGGCAAACGCGAGGGCCGAAGCCCGTCCGATTCCTCCGGCGGCGCCGGTAACGAGAGCCACCTTTCCTTCGAACTCGCCCATGCCTTTCTACTCCTCTATTTGGGGCTCTTTGGAGCCCGGGCGGAACCAGGTCACCGGGCGATACTGACGGGGAACCATGCCTGCCTGCTTGAACTTAGGATATCCCAGAACAGCGGCAGTCGCCACGGTCCACATTGGGGCCTCGTAGCCAAGCTTGGCTTTCAGCTCGGGAATGAGGTTAACGCCTTTCCCCCCGAAATTGCTCCAGCAGAACCCCAAGCCCAGAGACAGGGCAGCTATGTTCATACTCTGCCCGCAGATGCCTATCGCCAACGCCGGGTCGTTCAGTTTTTCGTTGACGCCGAAAAAGATGACGCAGGGGGCATTCATAAAAACAGGCAGTTCTTTCATGGCGGTGCAGCGAAAACCCTGCTGCGTGCGCGGTTCGAACACGCCGGTCGGCAAGACTCCCACCATGTTTACCATCGCATTGTCGTCAAGGAACGCGGTATACATACCTGCCCACAGCGCCTGAACTGCTGTCTCAAGCTCATCGATAAAGGACCTGTCCGTCACGACAGTGAACTTCCACGGCTGGTGGTTACCGCCACTCGGTGCAAACCGTCCCGCTTCCAGCACGCGGCGTATGAGAGGGTCAGGAACAGGGTCTTTCTTGAAATTCCTCACGCTTCGCCGCTCCAGAATGATCTTCTCCGTTTGGTTCCACTCGTCGGGTCTGCCGTCTTTGTCCTTTGGCTCAAGGGGCATCTTTACTCCGGCGAAGCCGGTATCGAAGAAACCACCCTTCACTTCATAAGGGCTGACAATAGAGATGGCGTCCTTAGGACAGGCGACCATACAGTTGAAGCACGAAAAGCAGAGATGGGTATTGTTCATCCGTGGAAGCTTCTCCGCGTCCATTTCCCAGCATCTGTAGGGACAGTTCTGGAGACACAAACCGCAGCTCGAACACTTCTCGGGGTCGACCTTCATCACGCCGCTTGCGACCCCCGAAGGCCGGAGCATAGGCTTCAGGTCTTCAAAGGTGGGCTTTCTCTCTTCCATGGTCCCTCCTCGCTGGATTGTTGATCCATGATCCTCACGTGCCCCATCCCCCTTTTGGCTCTATGATTTCCGTGAGGGCTCCTAAGTTACCTTTCGGGTGGATAAATGCCGCCTTGAACTCTTCAGTTTCCGTCTCCCCGATCACGTCGAGACCTTTGGCTCGCAGACCCTCGACGACGAGGTCGAATTCATCGACTTCCAGCGAGACATGGTGCATGCCTTCACCCCTGTCTGCGATGAACTTGGCAATGAAGCTATCCGGTCTGGTACCGGCGAGCAGCTCGAAACGGAGAGGCCCGTTCCCCACAAGGGCTGTCTCGAACCCCTGCTCTCCGTAGCTTGCCCGCCAGATGAGTCTGACGCCGTACGCTTTCTCGAAAAAGAGAATCGCCTTTCCCAGGTTTTTCACGGCTATTCCCACATGATTAAACCCTCTTATCACCGATCTACCCCTTATCGGCCCAGTATGTGAATCCCCGCCGTTGCGCCGTGCTCGAGATTAGTGACGAGGCCTCCGAGCATTTGGGCCAGCCCCACCTTGGCATTGGGCGTCTGCCTCGCCCCCGCCTGGCCCCTGAGGTGGAGGACCACTTCGCAGACCGTGCGCACCCCTGACGCGCTCAGAGGGTGGCCGAGGGCAAGAAGCCCGCCGCTCGGATTGACGGGGATCCTGCCGCCTATGGCAGTCGCTCCCGATCGGAGCAGGGCCAAACCTTCGCCCGGCCTGCACAGCATCAAGTCCTCATATCGCAGTATCTCTTCATTGGCAAAGGCGTCGTGCATTTCGACGAGATCTATGTCCTTTGGATCTACCCCGGCCATCTCGTAAGCCTGTTTTGCCACCTTCACCCCCACCGGGGAAGCACAGATGTCTTCCTGCGTGTACTTATAGTCGGCGGAGCAGAGGGCGGAGCCCAGTACTTTCACCGGGGTAGTGGTATATCGCCTCGCCATGTCCATCGAGCAGAGAATGGCTGCTGCCGCACCGTCCGTGTTGGGGCAGCACATGAGGAGCGTAATGGGGTCCGCGATCATGCGGGAATTGAGGATCTCCCCGACGGTGAATTCTTTCTTGTACTGGGCATGCGGGTTGAGGCATCCGTTGTGATGGTTCTTGACCGACACGAGGGCGAAGTCCTCCTTCGTCGCGCCCATCTCCATCTGCCTCCTTGCCACCATCGCAAACATGCCGGGCATGGTCATGCCCAGGTGTCCCTCAAGGTCGTCCTTCTCCGGAGGTATGAGTTTCCCGGCTATGGGGCTCGTCGTCATAGATTCTACCCCAATGGCGATGCCCACGTCGTACCGGCCATCGGCAATCTCCTTCCATACCCCCCTGAAGGCCGTTGCCCCACCGGCACAGGCGTTCTCCACGTTTATGATCTCTATGTTCCTCACCCCGACTTCTTTCAGAATCCCCTGGCCGGTGCAATTGGCATCGTACTGCCTCGCAGCGTAGGCAACCTGAATCGATTTCGCGGGAATACCGCAATCGTCCAGGGCAGCCCGTACCGCTTCAGCGCCCAGAGAGGCCGCGGACCTCCACGGGAGCTTTCCGAACTCGCTTTGTCCCACTCCTATAACCGCTACCTCGCGCATCAGGACCTCCATGGAGGAAGGTTGACCAACATCATTATTTCGGAAAGGGTTGGCACCGCATCTTCGTTTCCATTACTGCCTCTAGGCGACATCAATTGACCTTCCCTGCTTCCGCCCCACTGGCTTGAACTTGTACCCTCTTATGCGTTTGCCATTCTCTTCCCACAAATCATCCAGGTAGACTTCCATGTCCATGCCGATCCTGTAGGATTCGTCGGACACGAGCAAGAGGGGAGCGAAGATCCTCACCCTTTCAGGAAGATCCACGAGTCCGACCGCGTAAGGGGGCTCAAGGTGGGTAGATGCCATTCGTCCAATCGCCCAGGAGTAAAGCTTACCCCGCCGGCTGAGCACGATCTCCTCCATTTCCTTCGCCAGGCAGTCGTAGCAGAACGCGGCCTTCGGGAAGTAAGTCCTTCCGCAGGCTTTGCATCGATTGGCGAGGAGCCTCCCGCCATCTATCTCGTCAAACAAGCCTTCCCGCACGGGGACGGTATCGCTCACGATTGCCTCCTTACTTCTTCACCTTGTATCCCACTCTCTCCCTGTCCCAGGTGTTGAGTGTGATGCCTGTTTCCCTCAGTTTCGCCTTTTGCACCTTTTCATTGGCTGTTTTGGGAAGGGCTTCCACATACTCCACATACCTCGGGACGGCAAAATATGGCATCCTGTCGGAGCAGTAGTCGAGAAGCTCTTCCGGCGCCAGTTTCTCCCCTGGCTTGAGCACGACGGCTATCTTTACCTCGTCTTCGGAAAGCTCCGATTTGACGCCTAGGGCAGCCGACTCAGCCACCCCTGGGTGGCTGTTTACTACTTTCTCAATTTCCGCGGATGAGATATTCTCTCCCCGTCTCCGGATGTAGTCCTTTATACGGTCTTTGAAAAAGAGATAGCCATCCTCATCCAGATAACCGGCGTCGCCGGTGTGGTAAAAGTGATTCCTCACCAGCTCCACGGTCTTGTCGGGCATATTCTGGTACTCCATTGCGGTCGCCCAGGGCAGCCTGCCCCGTGCGACGATTTCTCCGACAGTACCCGTAGGAACGGGGAAATCATCTTCGTCTACAATCCTCACCTCAAAACTCTTTGTCTCTCTGCCGCACGAGCCCGGCTTCGGTGAGTCCCAGGGATTGTACGTGATGATAGCCAGCTCGGTAAGGCCGTAGCCCTCTACCACTTTCAGGTTGTACCTTTTTTCAAAGTCTTCGTATATTTCTGGCGGCATGGGATACGCCGCGCAAACTCTTATGGGATTGTCAGAATCGTCTTGTTTTCTCGGCTGGTTGTAAATGAACTGGGCGACAGCCCCGAGGGAGTTGAACATGGTCGCTTTATGCTTTCTCACCTGGTCCCAGAAACGGCTCGCGCTGAACTTCTCGTAGATCACCACCTTGGTGCCGAGAAGGAGCGCTACGTAGATGCAGAGAATGCGGGCGTTGGCGTGGAAAAGGGGGAGAAACGTAAAGAGAATGTCTCTCTCGGTCGCCTGTGTCGCCTCCGCATATTCGCGTGCCGAGAGGTAGATTTGGGCATGAGAATCTATTACCCCTTTGGCTGCCCCCGTTGTTCCCGACGTGTAGATGACCATCTGCGGATCTTTCGCCTTCACCGATACGTCGAGGTACCCGGCGGAAGCCCCGAGAAGCTCTCCATAATCGACCGTACGGAATTTGAGCTTCGGCAAAGGTCCGCCTTCCCCTGGTTGCGATCTCACGATTGCCATTTCCAGTTTCGGGACCTCATCCTGGACAGCTTCGAGTCTATCAAGGAGATCACGTTGAATGACGATCGCCTTGCAGTCCGAGTTGTTCAGAATGTGGGATAGATAACTGCCCTTGTTGGCGAGATTGATGGGCACTTCTATGATGCCGGCCTTTACAGCTCCGAACCATAGAAAAACCGAGTCGAGGCTGTTGGGCAGAAAGGTCGCGAGGAACTCGCCTTTCTTCAGACCGAGTTTCCCCAAGCCGTTTCCTATCCTGTTCGTCAACGTGTCCAGCTCACGGTATGTTACCGTGCTGCCGTCTTCGTACTCGAGAAAGGTCTTTTCCCCGCGCGCTTCCGCCTTGTCCCGGATGATGTTCCCTAAAGCCTGCTGGCTAAACGGGTATTCTTTCATAACTCTGACTCCCGGCTCGCGCCCGAATCCTATGCATGAGGGCCTGGGCTGAAGGATGGGGGAGGCCCTTTATGCGCTGACTCGCCTTGCCCTATCGCGCAGCCTTGCGCGGATAAACCTGCGCCACGGTCCATCCTCCAGAGATGGCAAGGACATCGTTCGACCCGTCGCATATGGTAGTCATTCTCGCGTCCCTGAAGAATTTCTCCGTGAGATACTCAGGCGTGAGCCCGTTGGAGCCCAGGATCTGGATGGCGTCGCTCGTCACCTCAAGGGCAGTCTGGGTCGCGAAGTTCTTTGCGGCATATCCGTACTCAGGAACCCTTTTTTCCGGCGGGCTGGACCAGTTGTAGACGAAAGCAGCCCGGGCTATCTGCCGGGCCGCCTCTACCTTGGTAAACATGTCGAAAAGCTTCGCCTGAACGAAAGAGTGTTCGGTGAGCAGCTTGCCTCCCTGTTCCCGTACCCGGGCATACTTGAGGGCTTCTTCAAAGCCTGCCCGTGCCAACCCCACGGCCCAGACGGCGACCATGGGCGTGGTCATAGAGAGGTGCGCGGCCAGAGCTGCCTCGTACCCTTCAGGTCCTATGACGAGGGACTCCTTTGGAACACGGACCTCGTCGAAGAAAATCTCCCCCTGGTTCAGCTCCCTGCACCCAATGCTGTGGACGGGCTTTCCCTTGGATACGCCGGGACGGTCGAGAGAGAAGACAAATACGCCGCTTCCCGCGTGCCCCTTAGATGCATCGAGCTGGCACATGAGGAGAATGGTCTTTGCCATAGGTGCGCCGGAAACCCAGGCAGCCTTCTGACCGCTGATCACATACTCGTTCCCGTCCAGACGCGCGCGACACTGGGCTTTGATGTTGGGATTACGAAAACTGGGGTACCCCGGCATGAGGGTATCCGATCCATGGTCAGGCTCTGTTATGGCCCACGTACCGACATAGCTTGCGTCCGTGCACTTGCAGAAGGGAATCGTAAACTGCTTGGCAAGAGCTTCGCCCCCTTCCGGTGCGACAGCGGCTTCCAGACTGGTGTTGATGGCGAGGGTCAATCCGAAGCTTCCCCAGGCCAATTCCTCCATGACAATCGCGATCTGAAAAGGCGAGAGGCCGGGCCCGCCAACCTCTTCCGGAAAGGGGAGCTTATGGTAACCGAGCTGGTACCCTTTGCGCATGTACTCCCAGAATGGGGATTCCGGCGCAACGACCTCCTCGGCGGTCGCCATCTTGTCAAGCTGGATCGAAATGGGGCGCATGACGGTCTCTGCGAATTTGTGGGCAGATTCCTTCATGGCGAGGTCTTCCTTCGTGAGGTTCAAGTCCATGTTACAGTATTCCATGGTTGGTGCCCTCCGTTCTTATTTGATGCCGAGCCGTTCACGTCGGTTCCGGATGCATCTTGCGAAAGTAAGAGACTCGTATCTGTCAATGGATAGATACGATCCTATCTATTGATAGATATGTTTGTCAAGACAAATTTCTATCATTCGAAAGAATTCTTGCAGATGAGAAACGAGAATAGCTTGTCCGTCCTTATCTGGAAAGCTTCGACCGGGGCTTTCCCGACATTCCGAACAGCACAAAGGCGACCATCTCTTCCTTGATTTCGTCCAGAGTCAGCTTGCCGTCCGGTTTGTACCACCGGAGATGCCAGTTTATGACCCCGAAGATATTGAAGGCAAGAACAGTAATGTTCTTCTGGTTCACGTAGCCCAAAGCCTGAAGATTCCGCAGTTCCCCGCGGTAGATATTCAAAAGATCTATCTGGAACGGCTTTCTGAACCTGGAGACGTGTTCCTCTTCGAGAAACAGAATATCGGCCTCCTTCCTCCCCACATTGATGAGAAGGTCAAAATGCGTTTTCAAAAGCAGCTTAAACCGGTCAAGGGGCTGCAGATCCGAACGGGCCACGACCTCGCCCAAGCCGCTCACGATCTGTTGGGTCGCCCGTTCAAGAATGGCAATGAGCAGACCCTCCTTACTGCCGAAATGGTAGTAGATATTGGGTATCGTCATACCTGTCAATCTGGCGATGTCCCGGATCGACGTACCCCCGAACCCATTGGCGGCAAAAAGATCAACCGCCGCATCCAGGAGTTTCTCCCTGGTCCTCATCGAGCCTTTCATCTTCTATTGGCACCTATCCAGCCAATTTCGCTGCGTGCTTTTCGAGCTTGACATGCTTTACAGAATTTATAACAAATGATAGAAATTAAATCAAGCACGGGTTGGCACCCTGCAAAAGCCGCATAGCCACTTTGATCGAGGGACTAGCTCCGGGAGCAATACGATGAAATAGAAGAAGGGCAGTCTCGCCTTCGTTGTTCGATGAGACGGACGAAGACTGTAGGGCCCCACTTAAGGAGGACAGCATGGGGGAGAGATCAGAATACCCGCCCTATCGCTGGGCGATTCTCTCGTCAGAATGCCTTGCCATCATGGCTGTTTACATGGATATGATCGCCATTGCCCCAATAATAGGTGAGCTTGCCGCCAACCTTCGAATAAGCATGGGTACTGCGACGAACCTCATGATGGGTTTTGTGCTGTCTGCGGCATGTGTGCTCATCTGGGGCGGCGTGGTAGTGGATAAGTTCGGTATCACCGTTGCGACCTGCCTGGGGCTGCTTTGCGCTGCCCTTCCAGCCAGCCTCATGCCGATCATAGGGCAGAACTATGGGGTCGTTATGCTAGCCCGATTGATTCAAGGCGCCTCGATCGGGTTTCTCCTTGCAACGATCGGACCGGTGGTGGTTTTATGGTTTCCTCCCAACGAGCGCGGCCTTGCTGGTGGAATAATCATTGCCTTCATCTCTGTCGGGTCGGCGTTGGGAGGATTGGTTTCACCAATGATTCTCAGCAGCGGAGTTTCTTGGCAGAGCACCCTTTTCATCATGTCTCTCCTCGGATGGGCTTCCATTGCACTGACACTGATTGTCGCGAGGCGTCCGCCATCGTCTGCAAAGAGAGACGGACTTATCCGCGAAGGGCAGCCAGGCGCCGGCCAGCTAACTCTCTCAAAAGCATTCCGCTTGCCCATGACCTGGATAGGGGCACTCGTGGTTTTTTTTAATACCTGGAATCTATACTGCTTCCTTAACTTCGTCCCGGCGTATGCGGCAGTGCCTCCACCAATGGGGATTGGGCTTGGTCCCGTTGAGGCCGGAAGAATGGCCTTGGCAGGCACAATCATAGGAATTATTTCGACAATTCTCGGCGGGTCGGTTTTTGATAAGTTGGCAAAAGGGAATCAGCGACCTGCAGTCCTGATTGGGTTTGTTCTCACAGGACTCTTTGCATTTCCCCTGACCCTCGCCTCCGTCTGCGGCAGCCTGCCTCTCTTCGTCATCTGCCTCATGCTTGTCGGTTGGGGCGTTAACTTCATGGGTGCATCTTTTAACGGGTTTATCGCTGCGAATTACCCTCCCCCTATCGTGGGAAGAATGGTCGGATGGTGGTTCGGCTTCGGTGCTTTCGGCGGGGCCCTGGGCCTCTATGTCGGGGGGAAGACCATCGATGCCACAGGGACCTTCAAGAGCGCGATTGCCCTGGTCTCTGCCTCGGCGATCATGGGATTTGCCCTCGATTGCTTCTTGAAACCGGCAAACAAAAACGGAACACGGTAGGGCACTATGCAAAATAAGGTACCGCATGGCTTGCGCTTCAGACAGTGACCGGCGAAGCCCACTTGTGCTAAAGTTAAGAGCAGCGGCGCATCAAGGATCTTTCTCGGGTGCGAAAAGGATACCCTTGAAGCGAGATTGGTCGGACAGTCGCCGACAACAAAGGGGGAAACAATGGTAAAGATAATGATCGCCCCAAACCGCTACGTTCAGGGTCCTCGGGTTCTTGAAGACGCGGGTCAATACATCGGCCACCTCGGTTCCAAGGTTTTCTTCGTCGCTGACCCCCTCGCATGGTCCATCGTGAAAGACCAGATCTCCAAAGGTTTTGCGGCACGTTCAATCGCCTACGGGTATGAGCCTTTTGAGGGGCTCTGCACGAGGGCTGGGGCTGACAAAATCTCGGTCAAAGCACGAGCTTTCGGGCCGGATGTGGTTGCAGGGCTGGGAGGAGGAAGCGCCATCGACACAGCAAAGGCGGTCTCCCACGATCTTGGGTGCAGCCTCGTCATCATCCCCACGGTCGCATCGAACGATGCGCCGTGCAGCGCCCTGTCGGTACAGTACAAAGAGAACCACATGCTAGACCGGTTTCTCAGGCTCAAAAGAAATCCGGACGTCGTTCTCGTCGATTCGAAGGTGATCTCCGAGGCCCCGGCGCGGTTCTTCGTTGCCGGCATGGGAGATGCCCTCGCCACCTGGTTCGAGGCGTTCACGTGCACGAAATCGAGCGCGAAGAACATGCCGGGCGGCGTGTCGACCTCCGCAGCCTTGAGCCTCGCCCGGCTTTGCTACGACACACTCATGGAATACGGGGTAAGCGCAAAGCTTGCCGTTGACCGAAAGGCTTTGACACCGGCAGTGGAGAAGGTGATCGAAGCAAACATCCTGCTCTCAGGATTGGGTTTTGAAAGCTCGGGCCTGTCGTCCGCCCACGGGATCCACGAGGGCTTCGCGGCCATGGAAGAGACAAAGAGCATGATGCACGGGGAGCTCGTCGCGTACGGTACATTGAGCCTCCTCGTGCTGGAGAACTATCCGAGAACGGAGATCGGCAGGGTATTCGGATTCTGCGAAGCCGTCGGGCTGCCGACCACCCTCGGACAACTGGGAATAACGGATGTGTCGCCGGAGCATCTCAGGAAGGCTGCGGAAGTTGCCTGTATGGAGGGATTGACGACCCATAACACCTATTTTGAGATCAATCCCGACTTGATCCTGGGGGCCATCCTCGGCGCCAACGCCAGCCTGC
>Ga0187782_10001151_pt1 | contig 18970 bp, 22 predicted proteins | sample 0715_SJ02_MP15_2_FD_132454 | JGI IMG/M metagenome (GOLD analysis project Ga0187782, IMG submission 132454) | Tropical peat soil microbial communities from peatlands in Department of Meta, Colombia - 0715_SJ02_MP15_20_MG | ecosystem: Environmental > Terrestrial > Soil > Wetlands > Peat | place...
CTGAACGAATGGCACCGCTCCTTGCCTGCCGACCTGGAAAGCGATAAAGTCGCGGAAGTCGAAAAGAAGCTCAGCCAGGTGAAGCACCGCGTGGCCCAGAAAACGCCGGTCACCGACGCCAAACCGTAAACCAATTCATGAGAGAAATCCGGATCCCAGCGTTCGCCAAAGTGAATCTGCGTCTGGACGTGCTGGGAAAGCGCGCCGATGGTTACCACGAGTTGCGCACCATCTTTCACACCGTAACGCTTAAGGACACGCTGCGGTTCCGTGCTCATGCCGGCAGCGGCATCGAGCTCAAAATCTCCGGCAACGAACAGCTCTCCGAAGAAGCAGCGGAGAAGAATCTGGTGTATCGCGCCGTGGATGCGCTGCGCCGGGAACTGAAAATCCGTCCCGGGGTGGAGATTCTGCTCCAGAAACAGATCCCTGCCGGACGCGGACTTGGGGGGGGCTCCAGTGATGCCGCGGCGGCGCTGCTGGGCTATCTGCAATTTGCAGGGGAAAAACTGAAAGGGACGCGCTTGCTCGAGATTGCCGCCAGCCTTGGGGCGGATGTGCCGTTCTTCCTGCTGGGAGGCCGCGCGCTGGGGATTGGACGAGGGGACGAAATCTATCCCCTGCCCGATATTCCCAAGCTGAGTTTATTGATCGTTTCGCCGAAAGACATTCATGTCCCCACGCCGGATGCGTACCGCTGGCTGCATGCACCGGAACTGGCTTCGTTGACAAAATTCGCCGCGACCCATAAACTATTTGAGTTCTGTGCTCTGTGCTGGAGTACGCGAGGAGAGCGGCTCTCGAACGATTTCGAGCAAGCGGTTTTCCGGCGACACCCCCGGCTGGATCGAATCCGCCGGGCCTTACTCCAGGGAGGAGCGTCAGAAGCCTTGCTGGCTGGTAGCGGTTCGGCGGTGTTTGGAGTATTCCCGAGCCCAGCAAAGGCGCGCCGAGCCGTTGTCGGGTTTCCGCACGATCAGACCTTTGTCTGCGAAACCATTTCGCGGAGCAGGTATGTGCGCAGGATGAAGAGCGCAAACTTCGTGTGACCTGCCAGCGTTCTCCGCTCTTCTGACTCTCTCAGCTCACTCAGTTCAGATCTTCGGCCAGCTTTTGCTTTGGGCGTCATCGCAGAGCGGTGACCCGTGTGAGTGCTCTCGTGAACGACGAGCGATTCAAGATTTTCAGTGGGACCGCGAACCCGGCGCTGGCCGAGGCCATTTGCCACCATTTGAACGTTCCCCTTGGCAAGTCGCTCCTCGGTCGGTTCAGTGACGGCGAGATTTATTTCCAAATCCTGGAGAACGTGCGCGGCGCGGATGTATTCGTAGTCCAGCCTTGCTCGTATCCGGTGGATAACCACCTGCTCGAGCTCTTGCTGATGATTGATGCGTTCAAGCGCGCTTCGGCGTGGCGCATCACGGCGGTGCTGCCCTACTACTGCTACGCGCGGCAAGACCGCAAAGACAAGCCACGCGTGCCGATATCGGCGAAGCTCGTGGCGGACCTGCTTGAAACCGCGGGCGCAAGCCGCGCGCTCACGCTCGATTTGCACGCGCCGCAGATTCAGGGCTACTTCGACGTGCCGGTGGATCACCTGTATGGCTCGCCGGTACTGGTGGATTACTTCCGGCATAAGAAGCTGCCGAATGTGACGGTGGTCTCGCCGGACGCGGGCGGCGTGGAGCGCGCGCGAGCTTTCGCAAAGAAACTGGACGCGCCGCTCGCCATCGTCGACAAGCGCCGCGTGGACATGGACGTCACGGAAGTGATGAACCTGATCGGCGAGGTGCGAGGCCGCACCGCGCTGATTGTGGACGACATCATCGACACCGCGGGAACGCTCGTAAAGACGGCCGACGCGCTGATTCGCGAAGGCGCAACCCAGGTTTTTGCGGCGTGCACGCATGCCGTGTTTTCCGGCCCGGCGGTCGAGCGCATCGAGAACTCGAAGATCACCGAAGTGGTTGCGACGGATTCGGTGCCGGTTTCCGAGGCGGCGCGGAAATTGAAGAAATTGAAAATTCTGAGTGTCGCGGATCTGCTCGCCCGCGGCATTCGCTCGATTCACGAGGAGACGTCGATCAGCGAGCTGTTTACTTGATTTGATCCGGCGGAAGTCATTACCGGAACAGAGTTCAGGGAAGGAAAGAAGCTATGGCTCAGATTATTGTGCAAGGCGCGCCGCGCACTCAGCGGGGCAAAAATGAAGCGAGGCGTTTGCGCGTGACCGGGAACGTTCCCGCGACACTTTACGGCGGAAAGGGCGAAGCTCTTTCTCTGGCCGTGAATACGAAACAGGTGACCGCCATTCTGAAGTCGGAAACCGGACACAACACGTTGTTCCAGGTGGAATTCGGCGGCAAGCAGGAGCCCGCGATCGTGAAGGATTGGCAAGTAGATCCGCTCAGCGGCCGGCTGCTGCATGTGGACCTTCTGCGCGTGGCCATGGACGTCCGCATGAAGGTGAAGGTGCCGGTGCACACGTTCGGCGATCCTTCCGGCGTGAAGGTGCAGGGCGGCGTGTTCGAAATCGTAGCGCGCGAAGTGGAAGTGGAATGCTTGCCCGCGAACATCCCGACGGAATTCAAGGTGGACGTGAGCGGCCTGGCGCTGAACCAGAGCCTGCGTGCCGGTGACCTGCCGATGGACAAGGCGAAGATCAGGCTGATTACGGACGCCAATGCCGTGCTCGCGCACGTCGTGGCCCTCCGCGTCGAGGAAGAGAAGCCTGTGGAGGCGGCGGCGCCGGGTGCGGCGCCGGCGGAGCCGGAAGTCATCAAGAAGGGCAAGAAGGAAGTGGAAGGCGAGGAAGGCGCCGAGGCTGCCGAAAAACCGGAAAAGCCGGAAAAGCAGGAAAAGAAGAAGTAATTCTTTTTCGCGCACCTCACTGCGAAATCTATGCGGCTCATTGTTGGCCTTGGCAATCCGGGCCCGGAATATCAGTGGACGCCGCATAACCTCGGTTTCCTGGCCGTGGATGAAATTGCGAACCGCAATGGCATTCGCGTGGAGCGCCCGGAAGCGCAGGCGCTCGTGGGACTCGGGAAAGTGGCGGGGGAAGAAGTGATCCTCGCCAAGCCTCAGACGTACATGAACCTCAGCGGGAATTCGGTCGGCCGGCTGATGGACAAGTACGAACTGGAGCCGGAAGACCTGCTGGTGATGTTCGACGAGCGGGATCTGCCCTGGGGCATGATCCGGATCGGCGAGCGAGGCAGCCCAGGAACGCACAACGGGGCGAAGTCGGTTACCAGCTCCGTGGGCACGCAAGAATTTGCGCGCCTCCGGTTGGGGGTCGGGCCGGATCATCCGGTGGGCGATTTGGCGGTGTATGTTTTGCGGCCGATGAAAAAGAGAGAACTGGAAGTGGCCGCGGAGATGGTGGCCAGCGCGGGCGATGCGGTGGAGTTGATTCTGACGCTAGGCATCGCGGCGGCCATGAACAAGTTCAACCGGAAGACGCCGCCTCCGCCGAAACAGGAGTAGGCGGCCCGGAGACCTGGCCGATGTTAAGTTCGGCCGCTCCACAAGCCGGGCAGCGAGGGTTTGTAGATTTTTCCGGGTGGAAGGCCCGGGGAAGAGAAGAAACGAGGTCATCATGGAAGAACGTCTGTACGATCTGGTCTTCATCGTTCGTCCGGCCACGCCGGAAGAGGAAATCAAGAAGGTCCTCTCGACGCTGGAGCATGTCTGCGCGGAAAAAGGCGCGAAGATTGAAAAAGCCGAGAGCTGGGGCACGCGAAAGCTGGCCTACAAGGTGATGAAGCACCGCGAAGGGATTTACTTTTACCAGCAAGTGCGCACCTCGCACGGCGAGTTGGTGCATGAGCTGGAACGCCGGCTCGGCGTGCAGGACGCGGTCATCAAGTACCAGACTGTGCGCCTGGACGAGGATTTGAAGCGCCAGAAGAAGCTGGTGCACAAGCGCGAGCAGCGCGCGGCACGCCGTCCACGCCGCACGGCGCCGGCTCCTTCGCCCGCCGCGGAACAGAACGCTTCCGCGGACTGATCGCGCGTCCCGTTGGATCAAGTTTTGAGTTCGAACGCTCCGCTGCGAATGCCCGGAGCGACATCGGAAAGGTAGGAAGGTATGTCAGAGGAACAGAAACAAGCGCAGGCTCCCGCGCCCGCCGCTGCGGTCGGCGATAGCGGACAGGGTCCGTCGCGCCGCGACACCGGACATTCCGCTGCTGGCGGACGCCGTGAAGGCGGCCCCGGCGGCCGTCGCGAGGCCGGGCCCGGAGGCGGTGGTCCCGGAGGCCCTGGCGGGCCCGGCGGGCCACGCCGTGGCAAGCGCCAATATTTCCGCAAGAAGAAGGTCTGCAAGTTCTGTGTCGAGAAGATGGACTTCATCGACTACAAGCGCGCCGACATTCTTTCGCAGTTTGTGCAGGAGCGGGGCAAGATTCTGCCGCGTCGCATGACCGGCGTCTGCTCGCGTCACCAGCGCTGGCTGGGCGTCGCTATCAAGCGTGCGCGCAACATCGCGCTGCTGCCGTTTGCCGGCAGCGCCGCGGGAACGCTGGCGCCGCGGCCTGTGGAAGCGCCGAAGCCGCAAGTTTCTTAAATGTAGTGGCCGGTCTTCAGACCGGTGAGTGCGATGAGGGCTGCCTTTTGAAGGCCGGCCGTTTCCCGATAGCAGGATTTGGAAAGAATCAGGAGATTTGTCATGCAGATCATTCTTCAGGAAGATGTCGAAAAGCTCGGGCACCGCGGAGATGTGGTGACAGTGAAGCCCGGCTACGCGCGCAATTTCTTGCTGCCGAAAAAGCTCGCCGTGGAAGCGACGCCGGGCAACATGAAGGCGCTTGAGCGCATTCGCGCAGCGTTGGCGAAAAAGACGGCCACCGAACTCGATGCTGCGAAGAAGCAAGCGGAGTTGCTGAGCGTGGTTTCGCTGAAGTTCACGCGAAAGACGGGCGAGAACGACCAGATGTTTGGCTCCGTCACCACTGGCGACATCGCCGACGGTCTGAAGGCCCAGGGCTTCTCGATCGACAAGCGGCAGGTGCAACTTGCCGAAGCGTTGAAGACGCTCGGCGAGTTCCCCGTGACCGTGAAGGTCTTCCGGGATGTCACCGCGGAGATCAAGGTTCACGTCGAAAAAGAAACGTAGTTGTTTTGGACAAGCAGGATATCCCGAGGGGCACCTTCGCGTGCCCTTTTTTCCTTCGCGGCGCAAAAAGTTTTTCACTGTTTTTCCTTCGCGATTCACAGCCACTCCAATTGACGCTCCAACAGTTTTGCGAGACTCTCTCTGCATGCTTCAGAACTGACCTGCAGTTGCTTTGGCCGCTGCGACAGGAAGCGTTGCCAAAAAACTAGCCGTGTGCTAAAAATGAGCGTACGGCGAAGATAAAGCGAATATAAAGGACATTTCAAGGACTCTCCGCCCGCTATGCCTGCAGATGCCACTCTCGAACGCCCGCTGCCGAGCAATCTCGACGCGGAGCGTTCCGTTCTCGGCGCCATCCTTCTTGACAACAACGCGCTGAACACCGCGATCGAGTCGCTGAAGGCCGAGGATTTTTTCCTCCTGCAGCACCGGCACGTCTTCCAGCAGATGATAGCTCTTGGAGAAGCGCAGCAGGCCATTGACCTGGTGACTCTGACGGAAGAGCTGCATCGCCGGGGCGATCTTGAAGCCGCGGGCGGCGCGCCGTATCTGGCCAGCCTGACCGATGGAGTCCCGCGAGTTTCGAACGTCGAGCACTATGCGCGCATCGTCAAGGAAAAAGCGATGCTTCGCAACCTGATTCACGCCACGCACAACATCCAGCAGCGCGCCTTCGAAGGGGAAGACGGCGCGGACGCCATTCTCGACGGCGCCGAGTCCAGCATCTTTGCGCTCGCCGAGGACCGCGTCAAAGCGGGATTGATCTCCATCAAGGACATCGTTCACGAAAGCTTCGACCGGTTGGAGAAAATCTTTCGCGAGGGCAAGAGCATCACCGGAATTTCCACCGGCTATGGCGAACTGGACAAACTGCTCTCCGGCTTGCAGCCTTCCGAGTTGATCATCCTTGCGGCGCGACCTTCACAGGGGAAAACGGCGCTGGCGCTGAACCTGGCCGAGAACATTGCCATTCGCGGCGGCCTGCCGGTGGCCGTGTTCAGCCTGGAAATGTCCAAGGAATCGCTGTTGCAGCGCCTGGTGGCGTCTGTGGCGCAGGTGGACGCGCACAAATTCCGCTCCGGTCACTTGAGCCGAGAGGACTGGAAACGCATGACGGAAGCGCTCAGCACGATCTCCTCCGCGCCATTGTGGGTGGATGATGCGGGGTCAACCAGCGTGCTCGAAATCGGCGCCAAGGCGCGGCGGCTGAAGCGCGACAAAGGGCTGGCTCTGCTGGTCGTGGACTACCTTCAGCTCATCACCGGACGCGGACGTTTCAATTCGCGCCAGGAAGAGGTGGCCAGTATCTCCCGCGGGCTGAAAGGGCTTGCCAAGGAACTGCAGATTCCCGTGCTCGTGCTCAGCCAGTTGACCCGCGCGCCCGAACGCGACGAGCGCGGCCCTCAGCTTTCCGACCTGCGCGAGTCTGGCGCCATCGAGCAGGATGCGGACGTGGTGATCTTCATTTACCGGCCGAACTTCTTCAACTTGAATGCCACGCCGGAAGAGCGCGATATGGCGGATATCCTCATCGCCAAGCAGCGTAACGGCCCGACGGACAAAGTGAAGTTCGTCTTCCGCAGCCGCCTGACCCGCTTCGAAGAGGCCGCCCCGGATGCGTTTTCGCAATTCGCCGGCGGCGACGAAATGTAGCGTTAAATGTGCAGAAGCAAACGGGCTCAGCTACCGTTCAGAGACCTAGAACGTGGCGCAAGGATGGGCGTTCCCGGAGTTTGCCGGGGACGACGAGTGCATTCCGACACAGCGCGTCTTTCCTGGTACACTCGGTGCGCCACAAGCCGCGCATGAGTGCCTGCCTCTTGCAGGGCATTTGCGTGGTGCGCAACAACCCCAGCCGATTCAATAGGCTGGGGCTAGGGCCTCCGTTCCCTCCCTCATTCCGCCTCTGGAACGTCCCCTCCCGCTTTGGCCCGGCGATTGCCTCCTTGCTGTTGTCATTCACGCGGCGGGCGCGCTGGAGTTTTTGCCGCCCTGCGCGAATGCCGTAAACTAATATCTGTTCCAACGAAATGGAGTCATCATGGGAACGAAAGTTGTCACGGCGCCCACTGTGGAAGCGCCCAAAAAAGTTGGAACGCCTCTGGAAGCGTTAAGGAATTCCATGGCTCGCCGCACAAGCAAGCCTATCCAGTTTGTCGGCCGTCCCGTGTGGGCGGAAGTCTCGCTCAACGCGCTTCGGCAGAATCTTGAAGCGATTCGCGACTACGTGAATCCCCCGTCGGAAAAACGGGAGACGCCGCGCAAGGTGCTGTGCATCGTCAAAGGGAACGGATACGGCCACGGCGGTCCCGACGTCTCGAAGGCCCTCGAAAAATTCGGCGCCGACTGGTTCGGCGTAGCCTCGGCCGGGGAAGGTATGGAGCTGCGCAAGGCCGGCGTGCGAAAGCCGGTTCTGGTTCTCGGCGGCTTCTGGCCGGGTGAAGAACAGAATCTCATCCAACACGATCTCACGCCCGCGATTCACCGCCCCGAGCACCTGGAGCTGTTCGAGGCCGCCGCCGCCAAAGCGCGCAAAAAGCACGTGCCGATGCACTTGAAAATCGATACGGGCATGAACCGGCTGGGCATCGCCGCAGGCGAAATGGATTGCTTCGCCAGCCAGTTTGCCGGGTGCAGGCGGCTGGAGTTGACCGGCACTTTCACGCATCTGGCGTCTTCGGAGGTTTTCACGGACACGCCCACGGGCCGAGAGACAGGCGAACAACTGAAGCTGTTTTTCGGCGCGCTCGACAGGCTACAGACGCTCGGCGTCTCGCCGGGAATCGTCCACATCGCCAACAGCGCGGCGATTGCTGCACGCCCGGAAACTTGGGCGGATATGATTCGTCCCGGCGCCATTCTGTATGGCTATCACCCGGGATTTGATCCTATGGACCTGCGCACGGTCTACGAGGCTAAGCTTGCTCTCCGGCCGGTCATGAGCCTGCGCGCACGCCTTATCAATGTTCGCTCCATCCCGGAAGGCGCGGGCGTCGGCTACAACGCGAGCTGGGTGTCGAAACGGCCTTCGCGGGTCGCCGTGCTCGCCGCGGGTTATGGCGACGGGGTTCACCGTTCGCTCGGCAATCATGGTTCCGTGTATATTCGCGGCTACAAGGCCCCGATCATCGGAATTGTCTCCATGGACGTGAGCATGCTCGACGTGACCGACGTCCCCGATGCGGCCATCGGAGACATCGCCACGTTGTACGGAACAGACGGCGAGAATGTCTATCCCGCAAACGTAATCGCGCGCAGCATCCGTACCGTCACTTCTGACTTGATTTCCGGCGTCAGCCGCCGCGTGCCGCGCTTTTACCTCCCCTGATTACTCCCCTGTGGTGGATGGCGCGCGGCGGCATATCAGCCGGGGTCGGTATTGTGGTTGCGTCCACGCACCAGACGCCGGCGGAGAAGATGATCTTTGTCGGCGTCGAGCGAGGCGAGGAACTGATTTCCATCACACGGATTTGTGCGATGAATCTCTCTTCATTCGAGACGCCAAGTAAAAGGAGAGGTTCCTCGCTTCGCAGACTCCGTTCGGAATGACAGGCCGGGCTCCTTCCGTGGGCTCGGCTGCGGGGCCCTTGCATTTCTCTTCCGGCCTCGCCTTGAGGTAAACTCTCCTTTCTGCACCCGACTTAAGCTGCCAGGTTCTCCGCTTCAGCCGGACTGCTTTCATCCGATGAGTCACATAGCCGCCATTTTGCCTGCTGCAGGTCTCGGCACGCGCATGGGCCACGAGACGCCGAAGCAATTCCTGGAGCTCGATGGCGTGCCCATCGTTATTTTTACGTTGAGGCGCATTGCGGCTTGCCCACTGATTACGCACATTATTGTCGCGACGCGAGGAGAAGTTGTGGGGCGGCTGGACGCGCGTATCCGCGAGGAAAAGTTCAAGCAGCAGGTGCTTGTCGTGAAGGGAGGAGACTCGCGGCAGGGGTCGGTCAGCCAGGCACTGAAGCATATTCCCGAGGATACGGAACTGGTTGTTGTGCATGACGCCGTGCGGCCGTTTGTTACCGTCGAGCAAATCACACGCGTGATTGAGGAAGCACGCCGGTGCCAGGCCGCCATTCTGGCAATACCGGCGATGGACACCGTGAAGGAAGTGAAGCGCGCCAGCCTGCCGGAAGATGTGGCCCTGATTACGGCGACGATTCCTCGCGAACGTGTTGTGCTGGCACAAACCCCGCAGGTTTTCGAAACGCAGCTCCTGAAGCAGGCGTTCGCGGATGCCGAGGTCGATGGTGTGAATGCCTCCGACGAAGCCGGGCTGATTGAAAGATTTGGCCACGACGTACACGTCGTGCAGGGCTCCGAGCGCAACATCAAGATCACCAAACCTTCGGATATGGATCTCGCCCGCTTCTATCTGAGTACCGAGAACAAAAAATCATGAGCGTACGCTGCGGGATTGGTTACGACCTGCACCGGCTTGCCGAAGGCCGCAAGCTGATGATCGGCGGGATTGAGGTACCCTTCGACAAAGGACCTGTCGGCCATTCGGATGGCGATGTTCTCGCGCACGCGCTCGTGGATGCGCTGCTTGGCGGGGCGGGGCTGGGCGATATTGGCACACACTTTCCGGACAGCGATCCAAAGTGGAAAGGTGCGAACAGCTTGCTGTTCCTCGAGCATGCGCGCGAGCTCCTCGACGAAAATCACTTTTCTATTGAACATATCGACGCGGTTGTCGTTCTGGAGCGGCCGAAGCTCGGGCCGCACTTTCCGAAAATGCGGGAAGCTCTAGCGAAATCGCTTCGTGTGCCCACAGAGAAGATTCATCTGAAAGCCAAGACGAATGAAGGCGTTGACGCCGTCGGCCATGGCGAAGCCATCGCCTGCCACGTCGTCGCCACTCTGTCCCTGTAGCGCTGGCTTAGCAGGAAACGCCAGGAAAAGGGGAGATCCCCCCTCCGCAGACTCCGTTCGGAATAACGCTCTGAGACTTTGGGCCAGCTCTTGACGCCGTTGTCCCGTGAATAGCCACAACGCTCATCTGCGCTAAACTGCCATTATGTCGACTTCCGAGCACATCCAAGATCACCCGTCGCGAGAGAATCAGTTCTCCGCAAAAGATGTGCTCGCCATTCTGCGGGAACGCGGCTGGCTGTCTGGTGATCCCTCTCCGGAGCAATCGGCGTTTTGCCTACGCGCGGCCGACCTGCTGGGTCCGCACGCCGCCGACGCCAGGGGGCTCGCTGAACTTCTCGAACTCATCTTCCATTACGATGCGGCGCAGGTACTGCAAACCGTGGAAGCCCATGCCGTTCTGGCGCGATACGGCGCGCGCGATGTGGTGCGACAACTTGCGTTGTTCCTGCTCGACCCTGCGCCGTTCGATTCCGATCGCTTCAAGGAAGTGGTTACCCTGCTGAAGGAGAAGCTCGAACTTCGGGGCCGCGATCTGTTTCATCCGTTGCGCCTGTCGCTTGCCGGCCGTGCCGGCGAAGGGGAACTGGACCGCGTGATTCTCCTGCTGGACGAGGCTGCTGCTCTCCCCTTGACGGGGTCGGTCAAGTCGACACGCGCGCGCATCGTCGAATTCTGCGCCGCCCTTGATTGAATCGATTGCGGCCTGCCTCTCGGGATGGCCCAACGAACTTTTCACTTTAGACTTTCAACTGTAAACTTTTCTTTCATGGATAGACTCACCGGCATCCACGCAGTCCGCGAAGCCCTGGAAGCGGGCAGCGCCTTCGATCGCATTGTGATTGTCAAGGGACGCCAGGACACGCGGATCGAGGAAATCGTACAACTCGCGCGGGGGCTCGGCATCGCCGTGCGCTTCGAAGACCGCGGCCAGCTCGATCGCCTGGCCAACACGCGGGACCACCAGGGCGTTGTGGCTGTGGCGGCTGCGCGCGCCGCTTCCACGCTTGAAGACATCCTCGAGCGCGCCAACCAATCGAAAAACCAGCGGGGACTCATTGTGCTCCTCGACGGAGTCGAGGATCCGCACAATCTGGGCGCCGTCATTCGCACGGCTTTGGCCGCGGGCGCGCACGGGGTGGTGATTCCAGAACGTCGCGCCGCAGGTCTGACCGATACGGTGGCGCGTGCCTCTGCTGGTGCACTGGCACATCTTCCCGTGGCCAAGGTCACGAATCTGGCACGCGCCATGGAGGAATTGAAGGAGGCGGGCTACTGGCTTGTGGGACTGGATGAAACTGCGGAAAAAAACTACACCGAGGTGGATTACACATTGTCGACTGGCATCATCATGGGAGGGGAAGGGAGCGGCTTGCACGAACTTACGCGCAAACGCTGCGATTTTGTCGTGTCGCTGCCCACGACCGGTCCGGTCAAATCGCTGAACGTCTCTGTTGCCACTGGCGTCGTGCTCTTCGAAGCCCTGCGCCAGCGCCATGGGCACCGCTGATTCCAGTTACGAGGCGGCGTCTCATGCCGCAGGTCGGGAGAAAATACCGCCAGAAGGCGTCCCCTGCAAAAGCTTGCAGAGGTTCATGACCCGAGCCCACCGACGACTCTTTCCGCTACTTGTCGTACTTCATCAGCGAAAACACATCCAGGCCCGGCAGCTTGGTGCGTCCGTTCAGAAAAGTCAGTTCTACGGCGAAAGCGGCCCCGTCAACGACGCCACCAAGCGAGCGGATCAACTGCACCGCCGCGGCCGCCGTCCCGCCGGTCGCCAACAGATCGTCGCAAAGCAGGACACGCTGTCCCTTCTGCACCGCATCTTCGTGGATTTCGAGCGAGTCCGTGCCATATTCGAGCGCGTACGAGACTTTTGCGGCTTTCGCGGGCAGCTTCTTCGGTTTTCTCACCGGCACAAAGCCGGCCTTCAGCCGATACGCCAGAGCAGGCGCAAGAATAAATCCGCGCGCTTCAATTCCCACCACGAGATCGATCTTGTGGCCGTCGTAATGAGTGCAGAGCTGGTCGATGAGACTGCGAAAGCCCGCTTTGTCCTTCAGCAGTGTCGTCAGGTCGTAGAACAGAATTCCGGGTTTCGGGTAATCGGGCACTTCGCGGATTAGCTTCTTCAAGTCGTCCATGCGAACGGCTCCTCGTCAAGTGGTGATTTCGATAATGAAATTGCCGCGATATTTCTCATCCGGACGGTCCGGCTCTTCCCCGACATCGGTGACGGACGACATCATGGGCCCTTTTTCCAGAGCCGCACGCAGCTTGTTCAGCCGTTCGTGGCTTCCCATGGCAAAGACTTCGACCCTGCCATCACGCCGATTCCGTACGTAGCCATCCACTTCCAGTTTTCCGGCGACATGCTCGACGTAGTTGCGAAAGCCCACTCCTTGCACTCGTCCAGAGACAATGTACCGCCGAGCCAGGACGTCTTGTCTCACAGTGCTCTCAGTGTAGCAAAGGGAACTGCGTATTTTCCAAGGAGCCGTCGGGGGCGCAGGAAGTTGCGCCATCCCGAGACGGCGGATGTAGAATGACGTCAAAGGCGGCAGATTGTCCGCCGAACCGCATCCAAATCAATATGGCTGGCAAAGATCCCATCGCCCATCGCATTTTCCGTACTGTCCTTTCCATTGCTGCAACTGCAGTTCTCGCCCTGTTCCTTTGGCCGTCGCTCTTCGCGCAGGAAAATACCCCGGGGCCACTTACGCCGCCACCGGACCATCACGTAACACGCATTGAGGGCGTAGCGGAACCCGAAGCGCCGCCCGCACTGCCCCCTGCCGAGATCATCCACGCTTTCTCGAAGAAGGAAGAGTTGTATGCGGGCATGCGGCCGCAGTATTCCTACAAGAAGTCGATCCGCGTCCAGGAATTTGGCCCAGACGGCAGCCCCGCGGGAGAGTACACGGTCACTTATGAAGTTGTGCGATCCGGCGACGGCAAGCTCTTCGAAAAAGCGCTGTCCGCTCCAGCGTCTTCGCTCCAGTATCTTTCTTTCGAAGCGGAGGATGCGGACGAACTCACACGCATTCCAGCGTTTCCCGTCACGGCAGGCCAGCTAGCCAAGTACGACGTGAAGTACCTGAACACGGAAAAGGTCGATGAAGTAGACTGCTACATTTTTAAGGTTACTCCCAGAACGCTGGATCGCCGGACCGCGCTGTTTGATGGCGTCATCTGGGTGGATCAGAAATATCTCGAGGTGGTGAAGAGCTACGGCAAATGGGTCACCGATCTTGGCCCCGTCGAACCGAAGACGCTGCCAGTCAGCATGTTCGAAACCTATCGCGAATTTATCGATGGGAAATACTGGTTTCCGAATTACGCGCGCGCGGACGGAACCTACAAGCTCAAGGATCGAGATATTCCTATTCGCGTGACCATCAAGTGGACCGATTTCAAGCCGTTTCCCGCGGTTGCCGTAGCGCCGGCTGCGACAGCCCCGCCGCCACAACCCGCTGCTCCTGCGTCTCCCCCTGCCACGAAACCTTAGTCAAGAATGAGCATTTCTTGAAAGATCTTCGAGCAGCCCGGGCAGCTCCGGCAAGCTTTTCAAGAGGAATTCCGGTCTCGCGGCCCGCAGTCGCTTTTCTGTGGGGAACGGGCCTAAGACCGCAATGGCGAGCACACCAGCCGCGCGCGCCATTTCGAGATCCTCCGGCGTGTCGCCTACATACACACACTGCTCGGCATTCAGCTTCATCTTCTGAAGCGCCATCTTCAGCGGCGCAGGATGAGGTTTCTTCTCCATCGTGTCTCCGCCGCAAACACGCGCGCGAAAGGACCGGGTCAAGGCAAATTCGCGCAATTGCCGTGTCACCCGCGCCCGGTCCCCGCTAGTGACCAATCCTAGAACGTGCCGCCGAGCCAGCCTCCTGAGCACCTGCCTCGCGCCCTTTACCAATTGCGAGGGATGCTTCACATAATGGGCACGCCACAGACTATCCGCCTTGTCCCAGTTTTCCTTGGGAATTCCCGCCGCCCGATACACCGTATACCAGTCAGGGGAATAGTGCGTCTCCAGCTCTTTCAGTCCCCAACCCAGCCCCAAATCCCGGAACATCCCCAAATAGGCTTGGGAGTCCGCATGGTAGGAATCGATCAGCGTGCCGTCCCAGTCAAAAAGCACACCGGTAAGAGATGCCTTGGTTTTCATGCGTGCCAGAGTAGCAGAATCACCCAGCGGCGTGATTAGAGTTGGGGGAAAAGGTTAGTCGACAGGGCGCCAAGAGGGAATCTGGTCGTCGCGATCAAAGGCAAAATCATCAAAGCTGGCGGCAATCCCGTGCCAACCCGGCATGTTTGCCGATTCCGTCCGTTCCACTGTAGCTTTCGTTGAAACCACCACGTTGCCGTATCCGAGCGGCCTGCTCACCAGGACGATATCCAGTTCTATCCGCGTGCCGGGTGGGAGCGGCTTGGGGCAGAGGAAGAATACTCCAGAGGAACTGATGTCTCGCGTCACCAAGGTAATCGGGAACTCCTCACGGTGGCCCTCGACGCTGCGCAGCTTCAAAGGCAGCTTCAGGGCCGCGCGCGGCCGTTCGCGCTGCTCGATGTGAACGCCTACCGCGTGCGTAGGCACGCGGACGAAGCGTCTCGGCTGCGGATTTCGCAACAACGGCATTACTCGCAGCTTAGGAACGGGGGAAATGGGAGCCGGGGAAACGAGCACAGGCTGTTCAGCAACGGTAGCGCTTGCGGCTTGCTCGCCCGTCGTTGCGGGCTTCTCAGGCAGATTTTCCCATGCTAGCGCGCGGTTACTGGCACTCATCTCGCCCTCAGAGAAGAGATGAAACGAAAAATAGCCCACTGCGGTGGTACTATTACTTTGTCTTGCTGAATTCCCAGTAAAGATGTTTGGGGAGCCAAGATGCCATTCCAAAGAGAAACTGTCAACCTGTCGAAAACGGCCGAAGTGTCCTAAATTGAAATAGATGGTAATAGTACGTTGCCTTCGCCCTTCCTTCTCTTCGAAGCCCTTTGCATCTCCTTTCCATAATGACTTTCTCATCCGGGGGGAAACACGCTATCTTCGAAGGCCAGGAATCCGACGGAACCTCTGACCGCAACGAATGGCAACTTCATCAGCGGCACAACCATCGCATTCGACCCTGGTGCTCACCTGTTTTGCGATTGTCTACATTGTCTGGGGTTCCACGTTCTATGCGATTCGTGTCGGCATTGAATCCTTTCCTCCCTTGTTGCTGGCTGGCCTGCGGCATTTCACGGTGGGCCTGTTCCTTTATCCAACGCTGCGCATCCTTACGCGAGAGAAGCCTACGTTCATGCAGTGGAGGACGACATTTATCACGGGTTGTTTGTTGCTGGTCATCGGAAACGGCACGGTGTCCTGGGCTGAAGAGACCGTCCCTTCCGGTATCGCGGCATTGTTGGTCGCAACGGTCTCCTTGTGGATGGTTCTCGTGGACTGGCTGCGGCCGGGGGGCGTTCGACCCGTGCCCCGCGTCATCGCCGGATTTCTTTTGGGCTTCGCCGGCATGGCGCTTCTGATTGGCCCGAAGCACTTGGGCAACTCAGATCGCATCGATCCGGTGGGAGCGTGCGCTCTTATCGGCGCCTCGCTGGCCTGGGCGGCCGGATCAATCTATTCCCGGCATCATCCGCAACCTCGAACCCCATTGCTGGGAGCAGGAATGCAGACGTTATGCGGCGGTGTGGTACTGTGCGCATTTGCTGCGGCAATCGGAGAGACGCGGCAGTTTCATTTTGCGAACGTGACGTTGCGTTCCTGGCTGGGGCTGCTCTATCTGATAGTTTTCGGCTCGGCCGTGGGATTCAGCGCTTACGTGTACCTGCTGAAGCACAGCACGGCGGCCCGGGTGGCTACGTACGCGTTTGTCAACCCCGTGGTAGCCCTGTTTCTAGGCTGGTTCCTCGCCTCGGAACCTCTCTCCCTGCGCACATTGCTGGCCAGTGGAGTTATTCTCACGGCCGTCCTGCTGGTCATCACCGCGCCTCATAAGGATTTGCTGGAGGCCGAAGAGACGATGCCCACTCCTGGTGAGGCTTGAAAGGCTTGAAGCCTGGAATCGGGGAGGCATAATTTGCCGTCCGAAATCGGATAGATTGCATTTTGGGGCCGCAGTAATCTAAGACCATGGAAATGAGGCAAACCACACCAACGGCCGCGGGCATCACGCCCGAGGCAGCGGAGCGCTATTGGCAAGCAATGTTGCAGCGAAACGCAGCTGCGGACGGTTCGTTCTTTTTCGCGGTGCGCTCGACGCAAATCTACTGCAGGCCGTCCTGTCCGGCGCGGCGTCCGCTAAGGCGAAACACGCTTTTCTTCCTCACGCCGCAGGACGCCGAAAAGGAGGGGTTCCGGCCCTGTCGGCGGTGCCGCCCGAAACAGCAGGATGGTTCGACAGCCCTCGTGCAGCGAGTAGCGGCGGTGTTTGCCAACACGGAGGACGAGCCACTTCGGCTTGGCTCGTTAGCCAAGCAAGTGGACTCAACCCCGGCACAACTGCGGCGCGCCTTTCGCCGGGTGACCGGGCTTTCCCCAAAGAAGTTTGAGCAGGCATTCCGCCTGGCACGTTTCAAGAAGATGCTGCGCGATGGCAGCAGCGTCACGGAAGCGCTCTATGCCTGCGGATATGGGTCGTCCAGCAGGCTCTACGAGAAGACAAACGCGCATCTCGGCATGACGCCGGCTGCGTATCGAAAGGGAGGAGAGGGCATGGAAATCCAGTACACGGTGGCGAACACTTCGTTAGGAAAAGTGCTTGTGGGAGCGACGCAGCGCGGCATATCCGCGGTCTATCTGGGAGACAACGAGCGAAGCCTGGTGGAAGAATTGCGGAAGGAGTATACCAAGGCGGAAATCGTGCATGCCGCCGACGGGCATGAAAACTGGCTGAAAGAGATTGTGCGCCGCGTGGAAGGGAGCGCGCCGAGCGTAGATCTGCCACTGGATGTTCAGGCCACGGCATTTCAGCGGCGCGTTTGGCAGGAGTTGCAGAAGATTCCGCGCGGCGCCACACGCACCTACACTCAAGTGGCGCGGTCGCTCGGAAAGCCGCGTTCGGTGCGAGCCGTGGCCCGGGCGTGTGCGACAAATCCAGTGTCCGTTGTGGTGCCATGCCATCGCGTGATTCGTACGGACGGCTCGCTGGCGGGCTACCGCTGGGGCTTGTCTCGCAAGGAAAAACTCTTGGAAAGGGAAGCGGCCTCTGCGTAAATCGGCTAGCCGCGCGGCTTTTCGACTTTCGTTCCCTTCGGCCAGTCGGCCTTGAACTTGCCGTCGCCCAGCTTCAGATTTTCGAGCACTTTCGTGTAGCGGGTGAGGATATAATCACCGGAGCCGGCTTCGAGGAACTTTTGTTGCACCGGAAGCCACGAAGACTCGTCCACCCACATCACGACCTTGGATATCTGCTTTTTTTGATCGTCGGATTTCGGGATGAGTTCGAGAACCGCAGCCTTGCGCCCGTCCAACTCCTCCTCGCCGGTCATGGTCACTTCATAATTCTTTTTCAGCGTGTCCACGCGCATGCCGAACCCGAGCGCCAGATACTGGTCCACCATCGCCCGGTTCTTGCCGATATTGTATTCCTCAACGCGATTGATCTTCGGGGTGTAGATGTACAAATTGTCGCCGTTGCGGAGAATGGTGCGCGGGTCGGGCGTTTGAAAATCGATGCGCACCTTGGAATCCTTGCGCACAAAGATCTCGCCGGTCTCTTTCGACGTGTCCTGCACCACCGCGGTGTACTTGATGTGCTCGATGGCCGCCGTAAGGGACTTAAAGCTTTCTCCCGAGTGGTCCATCATGGAAAGCACGTAGTCCAATGTGACTTTTCCCGAAGCCTGTTTGGCGCCCACGGACCGCAGCCCGGAAAACGCGGCGCACAGCAAGATCAACAAGAAATAAGAGCGGAATTTTTTCAAGGCAGCCCCTGCGGCCGAATGATCAGCCTTCTTTCCCCCAAAGGAATCGTAACATATCGACCAAAGCCGCGTGCTTCACCGTGTCTATCGGCATGAGCCGTCGTCAATGAACTGTTTAGAGGAAGCCATGGCCGACAAGGAATGACCGCAAGCGACGATCTTTTGGTCCAAGGGATCCGATTGCAGGGAATTCGGGTCGATGTAAACCATGGCCTTGGTTTGCTGGACGTATTTGTCCGATAGGGTTCTCATGTTGTTAAACATGCTGGCCAGCACAGGGTAGGCGTTCTTGTCGGCATCCGTGTTGACGGCCACGGCGGCCAGATTCAACGCCTGCTGGGCCTGTGCCTGATAAAGATCCAGCCAACCTGTCCCGAGCGGCACACCTCGTTCGATCGCCGTCTTCAGAGCGCTGTGCCATTCGCGAATCCGCGCCATGGCTTCTATCCCGGCTGTAAGAAAGTCCCTTGAAAATTCCGGAGTCGGCCTGGACGCCGCCGCGGACGTCATTCCCGGAAGGGTCAGCACAATCTGGCTGCCCTTAAAGCTGATGGACCCATTCGTGATGCGCGCCAGACCATCAATTTCAACGTAATTATGGCCCTGGACCTGAACCACTTTTGCATCACCTTGTTGTCCATTCACCACCAGAGACGTGCTCTGCTGGGCGGCCAGGGTGACGGCCAACACGGAGAGCGTGAACAAGGCTGCGATTGTCCACGAATTTCGCTTCTTTCCCGAGTTCATAGGTTCCCTCCGTTCTTCCTGCACAGATCGCGCGGGCCACCGTCTCGCGCATCATAGCAGAGCGGGCAGGGCTGGTCCCTTAGGGGGTCGTAATCCGATTTGCCCCGCGGACCGGATCGCGGTGCCGGTCAAACCACCAGGGCCAGAGCAAAAGGACGAGCGTCGCGACAAGGCCTGTTATCGCGATCTCCCGGATGCTTTCCGGCGGACCACTGAAGCGGTCGCCCACGTACAGAAGCAAAAGAACCGCAGCGTAGGACCAGAAGGCGTAGCGGCCGATGCGATCGCGCGCGCCAG
>Ga0187782_10001152_pt1 | contig 18947 bp, 14 predicted proteins | sample 0715_SJ02_MP15_2_FD_132454 | JGI IMG/M metagenome (GOLD analysis project Ga0187782, IMG submission 132454) | Tropical peat soil microbial communities from peatlands in Department of Meta, Colombia - 0715_SJ02_MP15_20_MG | ecosystem: Environmental > Terrestrial > Soil > Wetlands > Peat | place...
CAGCAGCAGTCCAACGGGTCCCCGATGCCCGACAGGCACCCAGAAGGCAGGTTTACCTGAGCAATAAAATTTGCCCAGTTAGACGCGGTGCTTATTCAGAGTGTCCCTAATCCCCAAGACGAATGACCGCACTCGGACGACAACTTCTGGTCAAAGCCGCCAAGCTCTATGATCTGGCGGTAATAACGCTCTCCTTCGCCCTGGCCGCTGCGCTCGTGGCCCACGAGGCCGCCTCGGTTTCCTTTGCTGACTTTTTCTCCGTGCGCATCAAGGTCAAAAACTTTGTGCTTTTCGCCGCTTTGCTCCTCGTCTGGCACATCATCTTCTGCTTTTTCAACCTATATGATTCCCGGCGCCTCTCCGGGGGCAGGCACGAGGTTCTGGACGCCCTCAAGGCAACCACTCTCGGTGCCGGGGCCGTCTGCGTTGCAGGATTCCTTCTTAGATTGGACATAGTTACGCCTTTGTTCCTGGCAGGATTTTGGTTGGTCAGCAGTTGCGCTATCTTCTCCAGCCGTCTTGTTGCCAGGCATCTGCTCTCGTGCGCCAGGGTGCGGAGCCGAAACTTGCGCGAAATGGTCATCGTGGGCACCAATCCCCGCGCCGTCGAATTCGCCCGAAAAATCGAAGCCAAACCTGCCTTGGGTTACGGCATTCGCGGCTTTGTCGATCAACCATGGCAAGGGACGGATGGGTTCCTGAAAAAAGGGTATCGGCTGGCGTCGGATTTCGAGCGGTTCCCTTTGCTGCTCAGGGAACGAGTGGTTGACGAGGTGGTGATCGCGCTCCCGATGAGGTCCTTGTATCTCGAGGCCGCCCGCATCGCTGCTCTTTGCGAGGAGCAAGGGATCACCGTGAGGCTCTTGCCCAACGTCTTCGACCTGCGCATGGCACAGTTCAAGGCGGAGGAATTCGAAGGCATGCCTGTGGTAACGCTCTGCCGTACTCCGGAAGAGAGTTGGCAGCAACTCGCCAAGCGCGCCCTTGACTGCGCCCTATCTGCGCTTTCGATTATCGTCCTTGTACCCTTGTTCCTTCTCGCTGCTCTGCTAATCAAGCTTACATCACCTGGTCCAGTGTTCTTTGTTCAGGAGCGGGTAGGGCTCAATAAGCGCAAGTTCAGGTTCTATAAGTTCCGGACCATGGTCGCCGACGCGGAAGAACAGATCCAGGAGCTTCAGCATCTCAACGAGGTCAGCGGCCCGGTGTTCAAGATCCGCAATGATCCGCGGGTCACTCGCATCGGAAAGGTGCTAAGGAAGACAAGCATGGATGAGCTTCCCCAGCTCTTCAACGTGCTGAAAGGCGATATGAGCCTGGTCGGCCCCCGGCCGCTTCCGGTGAGGGATTACGCCGGATTCAGTGAAGATTGGCAGCGCCGCCGCTTCAGCGTTCGCCCGGGGATCACTTGCCTGTGGCAAATCAACGGCCGCAGCTCCGTCCCGTTCGAGAAATGGATGCAGCTTGACATGGAATACATCGACCACTGGTCCCTCGGCCTCGACTTCAGGATTCTGGCCAAGACGATTCCTGCCGTCCTGAAAGGAGCGGGTGCCGCGTGATGGAAGGTCAACGCCTGTGGAAGTTTCCCAAGAGCTTATCCCGGAGGACCCCCCGGTGAGCGAGTGGCAGGGCGTGCTGCAAAAGGTGTTCCCTTTCGTGACGAAGGCCTGGTGGCCGTCCTGGACCGGGCACCCCCTAGCGGCGCAGATAACACCAGAGTTGGATGCGCTCCCCGCGCGAGGGCAGCTTCCCGCCTCAGTGACAAGCTGGACGCCGTTGGTCGGCAAGGGCTCTCTCGCCGTCCTCGACCAGGGATTGTTCGCAGGCACGAATTTCATCGTCAACGTATTGCTGGCGCGCTGGCTAACGCCAGCTGAGTATGGAGCTTTTGCCCTGGCATATTCCGTTTTCCTGCTCTTGGGGACCTTCCACACCGCGAGCCTTACGGAACCGATGATGGTCTTTGGGCCCGGGAAATACGCGCCGCATTTTCATGAGTATCTTGGGATTCTTCTTCGCGGTCACTTCGCGCTGATGCTTCCTGGCGCCCTGGCACTCGCCGCCGCGGCCGTAGTCCTCGGACGGCTCTCTTCCCCAAGCGTCGAGCGGGCCTTTCTCGGCTTGGCGCTGGCGGCGCCGCTCATTCTGCTTTTATGGCTCGTGCGCCGGGCCTTCTACGTCCGGCTCGAGCCCGGCTCCGCAGCGCTAGGCGGTGGAATCTACCTTCTCATTCTCCTGGCGGCCGTCCGCGCTCTGAGGAGCACGCGGGCCCTCTCGCCGGCGACTGGCTTCCTTGCCATGGGACTGGGGGCGCTGGCCGTCAGTGCGCTGCTGGTAGTTCGCCTGCGGCCCGCCTTCGCCCTGAGGAGTGTGAATCCCACGCCCGCCACCGTCGCCGCCGACCACTGGCGCTACGGCCGCTGGGCTCTGGCCAGCGCCGGCGTCGCCTGGTTTCCGTCGAACATCTATTTCGTCCTTCTGCCCGCTTGGTTCGCGCTGGAAGCTGCCGGCGCCCTCAAGGCCCTGATGAACCTCGCCATGCCTCCCTTACACAGCATCGGCGCGCTCTCCGGCATACTTCTGCCTGTTCTTGTGCGCAACAGGCAAGCAGGGGGCATTCGTAGCATGAACCGGACGCTCCGGCTGGCACTCGCCATCTTCCTCTCCGGCTCTGCGCTCTACGTGGTCTTACTCTGGAGCTTCCGCTTGCAGCTCTTCCAGCTCCTCTACGCCGGAAAATACCGGGAATACGGCGGCTGGCCGTTGCTTCTGGTCGGCCTGCTGCCCTTTGCTGCCAGCGCGACAATGGTACTCGGCTGCGGGTTGCGGGCCCTAGAACGGCCGGACACAATTTTCTGGTGTTACGTAGGTTCTGCCGTGGTCACGGTTCTTGTTGGCGTTCCGCTCATTACTGGCATCGGGGTTGCGGGTGCGTTGCTGGCGGTGCTCCTTTCGTCGCTGGCGGCAGGGGCGCTGATGCTCTGGTTCTACTTAAGATTCCTGCGGAGGGAAGCCTAGTCTCAGAGGGTGACGATTCAAGGGATAAGATCGGAGTTTTTGACATGATCGACGACATCAGCGTGGTGATGCCGGCGTACAACAGCGCCAGATTTGTAGGGCAGGCCATTGAAAGCATCCTGAATCAAACCTACCCGAAGTTCGAGTTCATTATTGTAGATGACGGCTCAACGGACGCCACGCTCTCGATCGCTCTTTCCTATGCGGAACGTGATCGGCGCGTAAGGGTCATTGAGTCGAACCACGGTGGTCCCAGCAGGGCGCTCAATGCGGCGGTAGAACAGGCCGCCCATGATTGGGTGGCCGTAATGCACGCGGACGACGCGAGCCTGCCCCACCGTCTCGAGATGCAGGTAAAGGCGGCGCGCGAACGGGCAGCCGTCGTCGCTTGGGGTGCCTTCGCCTACCACATCAACTCCGTTGGCAAGATATTGAGCCTGTGCAGGGCCGGGCCGACAAATGAGGAGGAGTTCCACAATCTCCAGCAGCGGGGGCAGGCTTTCACGATACTTCACTCGACGGCGCTGCTAAGGAAAGACATCGTGGAGAAGGCTGGGGGGTACGATCCAAGATTCGATAGCGCCGAGGACCTGGAGCTGTTCGAGCGAATGGCATCATTCGGACCTATCCTTGCCCTGGCTGCGCCGCTTGTCCTGTACCGCATGCACGGATCAAGCATCACGATGGGCCGCTTCATGGAGCATAGATTTCTCACCAGGTATGTCCGCGCGCGGCTTAGGGCACGGGTCCTTGGCCAACGGCTACCCACCTTAGATGAGTTTGCTGAGCAGTACCAGGGCTGCTCGCTCGTTACACGCTTCAGGAGGTTCCTGGACGACTCCAGCAGGCTGAACTACCGCCGGGCGGGTATTGCACTTGGAGACGGGCACTACATGGGTGCTGCGGCTCAGGGGCTCGTGTCGGCGATTCTGAACCCTCGGTATATCTTTCCTCGGTTATGGGAACAGCGGCTGTCCTCTATCACTCGTCGCTGGCTGGCCACAAAGCCGACTGTGGGGTAGCGGCTACTCGCTCCGCCGCACACTCCTGGCCTTATCCCAAAACATCAATAGAACCCAAAACTGGGAATTTTCAAACGCCGGAAACTGAGGATTATTCACGGCATTGACAAATAGGAAGAAGGCGAGGGAGCAGGTTGAGCATTCTGAATGACGAGTCGCGTAGAAGAGCACGGATGGCCGAGGCCATCGCCGAGTCGTGGAACCGAGCGGGCATCTGCCATGCCGTAGCTCATGGGTTAGGAAACTACTCCGAAGGTCCCTTGGGCCGGGATCTAGACGTGCTTGTCTCAAGCAGGCAGCGCCAGTCCGCGCTCCACATTGCTGCCTGTACCTGCCGTGAGCTGGGATGGACCTTGTACGTGCGTAGGAAACCGTGGGTATGGTGGACCTTTGCTTTTGCGGAGGGCGCGGAAAAGCCGCTTGCTCTCGAGATAGACTACATTACCCGACTCCAGTGGGGGCCCAGAGCGCTTGTTGGTTCTCCCGAGCCACGAACAAGGGCGGGACCGTTTTGGATCGACCCATGGGCCGCGTTTACAAAAAGGATCCTAATTCAGCTGCTGGGAGGGCAGGTCGACAAGCTTCGCAGAAAGCCGGACGATCTGGTAGTGAGCGACCTGGAGAGACGTCAAGTCACGCGTAGGCTCGCAGACTTTGTCGGTAGCCACTTGGCGACCGAACTCTTGTGCGCCCTCGACGAAGCCGACTTTGAGCTCCTAGAGCGCATTGCTCCGCGCCTTCGATGGCAACTGTTGCGCCGCGCTTTTTGGCAGAGCCCGCTTGAATTTGCGCGGACCTCCGTATATTGGCTTAGGCTCGAACTCGGGCTCTTGTTTCCCAAGCGGTTTGCACCCATTATCGCCTTGGTGGCGCCCGATGGAGCGGGAAAGTCGACCGTCATCGCGGAGGCTGCCAGACAGATCCGCGAACAGATGCCTTTCACGGACGTCGTGGTGAGACACTGGCGCCCGAGCCTGTTGCCGTCCCTCGCAAGGTTAGCTGGTCAGCCGTGTTGTCCTCCCGACACGCCTGTTCAACCTCGGCGCATCGCTGGCAGGTTCCACCTCCTTCGCATTGCCTATTACCTCCTCGATTTCTTAGCCGGCTTTTGGTTCAAAGACCTTCGCTGTTCCGCCGAGCTAAAGATGTTGCTCTATGACCGCTGCGCGTTGGATATGGCTGTTGATCCGCTTCGCTACGGCCTCTCTTCGGCGTGGGGAACACGTCTCCTTTGGAAGCTGATTCCAAAGCCTGACCTCGTCATCCTCCTCTACGACACGCCAGAGCGAATCCATGCACGCAAGCCGGAGCTAACGAAAAGCGAAATGAAAACCCAGTCGGAGTCCTGGCTGCAGTTTGTCGAAAAAGGAGACGTCGGCGGAGTCATCAGAGTTGATGCTGGTCCACAAGAAGTCGCGCGGCGCGTGAATAGCTTGGTGGTCGAGACGTTTATCCGTAAGAGCGGCGAATCGCGTTTCGCGCCTGGAGACGAATCTTTGAACTCTCTGAGGGCAGTACTGGAGCCCCAGGCCAGCAAGGCGCAATTCCAGATTGGGGTCCACGGCAAGGGCAAAGCAAACCCTGGATGGGTCCAGGCAGCCACGTTCCGCTTATTCCCAAGCGCTTCGAATCCGCGCGTGCTCGTGCCCATGCATCCGCAAAGGCTCGCCGCAGCCTCGCTGCGTGTCTACAACGCCCAGAAGCCGGTCGCGCGCCTAGCCAAATCCCTGCTTTCAGTCGCGCTCCGTGCGGGCGCATTACGATGGCTTCCAGCCGCGCAGGCATCGATAAAGGTACGGTCGGATGTTTCTCGACAGGACTGGAAGACACTCCTGGTACAGGAGTACCTCAAGGAGGTCTTCGGCAGGGGAGACGTCAATGTATGCATCTGGGCCGGAACGCCAGGTGTCCATCAGAAGCCGGTGATGCAGGTCATGGGCGGCAACGGCGAGATCATCGGGTACGTCAAAGTCGGCTGGAATCCGGCCACGATCGATCTAGTCAGGAATGAGGAGGCAGTCCTGAGAAGGCTCGAGAAGGTGACTTTCTCGACCGCTATTGTTCCGAAGGTGGTTCATGCAGGACTTTGGAATGGGCTCTACCTCCTCGCCCAAGAGGCTCCGCAGGGGCGCAGCGGGAACTCACCCACAGAAATGGGCGCCGTCCACATCGACTTCTTATTGGAACTTCAGGGGCGTTTATGCCCGCGACAGGGAACCGTCAGCGAGGTAATCGCACGACTCCGACCGAGGATCGAGAACCTTCAAAAGCAGGGGCTCGCCTACTACGCACACATAGTGGAGTGGGCGTTGGAACGCTGCGAGGCGGAGGCGGGAGCGGCGCAAATCCCCCTTGGCTTCCGTCACGGTGACTTCACCCCCTATAACACGCTGCGCGATTCAACTCGACTCTTGGTGTTCGACTGGGAGTACGCGGGACCTCTGGCTCCTGCTGGGTGGGACTTTTTTCACTTCCTCATTGAGACGCTCGTACTGATTCGCGGAAGAGCGGGAGCCAGGATCTACGCCGACGCCATCGAGCCGCGTCTCAGGGATGTGCGTAACGCGCGATTCTTTTGCGAGCTAGGTGTGTCCCGGGAGATGATCCCCCGTCTCCTCACTCTCTACTTAGCCGATGTCCTTAGTTGGGACCTCTGCCGCGAGGGCGTTCGGCGCGGTGCGAAACCGCTCGCAGTGCGGAACACGCGAGCCTCCCTTTTAGTCCTGAGTGCCACCGGTCATTTGGCCTCGCCCGGGAGTCCGTCTTGAAGGTACTCATATCTGCATATGCCTGCGAACCTGACGAGGGCTCCGAGCCAGCCGTGGGCTGGAACTGTGCAAGGCAAATTGCCGCGCATCACGAGGCTTGGGTCATCACCCGGTCAAGCAATCGTGAGCGAATCGAGCGCGCGTTGGCGGAAGAGCCATTCCCCAGGGCGCACTTTGTATACTTCGACCTCCCACGCTGGGCACGGTTCTGGAAAAAGGGGAATCGCGGCTTGCACGTCTACTACTACCTCTGGCAGGTTGGAGCCTATTTCGTCGCGAGAAAGCTGCACGTGCAGGTTCATTTCGATTTAGTCCACCACGTGACCTTCGTCAATTATTGGATGCCAACCTTTTTGCCGCTCTTATCGGCCCCGTTTATGTGGGGCCCGGTCGGCGGTGCCGAGTCCACACCAGAAGCTCTCCGCTCCGCTCTCAGCATTAGAGGGAGGATTCATGAGCGCCTCCGGGACATCGTCCGCAGCCTAAGCGAGATTAACCCTATCGTTCGTGTGACCGCCCGAAAGTCAGTGGTGGCTCTAGCGACAACGGACCAGACCGCACGCCGGCTTGAGTCGCTGGGGTGCGAGAGGGTCCTCGTCTATTCCCAGGTTGGTCTGCCAGATGAGGAAATCGAATTGTTGAGCGCCTTACCTGTCCGTTATAGTCGCCCCTTTCGCGTTTTCAGCATCGGCAACCTTCTACATTGCAAAGGCTTCGAGCTAGGGTTGCGGGCGTTTGGATCATTCCACCGTCGGTTCCCGGCTAGCGAATACTGGATCATCGGCCGTGGACCCGAACAGAAGCGCTTAGAGGAGGCGGCCCGCAATGCGGGCGTTGCGGAGAGTGTCGTATTTTGGGGTTCCCTGCCGAGACCCGAGGTCCTGAAGAAACTCGCTGAATGTGATGTGTTGGTGCACCCAACCCTGCACGATTCCGGCGGCTGGGTCTGCGCAGAGGCCATGGCGGCAGGTCGACCGGTTATCTGTCTTGACCTGGGTGGGCCCGCTCTTCAGGTAACCGAAGAAACTGGGATCAAGCTGCCTGCTGTCTCCGCCGAGCAGATTGTCCGCGACCTATCCGCGGCGCTAATCCGGTTGGGAGAGGATCCTGCGTTGCGCGTCCGTTTGGGCCAAGCAAGTCGAAGGCGGGTTTACGAGCACCTCAGTTGGGATCTGAAGGGCAAGGCTCTAGCAAGACTCTACGAGAAAGCGAGCGTAGCGTGAGGTTTTCAGAGGTTGGGAAGTCGGCGGTTATGGTGGTATCGCTGACTATCGTCTCTGCAGCTCTCATAGCTTACGGTAGCACGTACCTCGATCGCGCTGCAGCCGTCGCCGCCTGCTCTTGCCTCGTTGCCTGCCTCGCGGCCTTCGTCCTATGGTACCGACCAAACGCGTCGCTCGGGAAGGTGCGAGGTGTCTCCAGTCCGAATGCTCCTCGCAAAGAACAGCCGCTGATTCCCCTCACGATTTTATTCATACTTATGTTGTCGGGTCCTCCCATGTTCAGAGGCCGTGATCCACTCGCTTCAGTTAGGGGAGAAATCGATACCGTTGTCCTCATTCAGATGACGGTGTGGGTTCTGGCGGGGCTTTGGACCTTGCGGCAGCTGTTCCTTCGGAGGTTGGGTAGTCGCCCATTACTGCCGTCTCATTTCCCTCTTAGGTTAGGCTTGCTTCTGATGCTTCTGCTAGCGGCGTCCACTCTGGTCTCGCCAGGCCCAGCGCTTACCGCCTTCAAGGTTTACCAGATGCTCGTGATGCTGCTTTTCCCGTCGATGCTCGTCGAAGAGTACGGAGTACGCGCGTGCCTGCGCCTATTGTTAGTCGGCTACGCGGTTCTCAGCCTCGCCATTGTTGTGTCGATCTTTGTCGCGCCTGGGCTCGTAATCGCGGGGGAAGCGGCGCGTGTTCGAGGAGATGCTCTAGTAGACACCGGCTCAATAAGCGTATTTACGCTCATCATGCTCTTCACGAGTGCGGTGGAGTTGTCGACCATTCCCTATCTTGTGCTCGCAGGAATAGATTTGGTGCTTCTCGCAGTTTCGCGGACACGGACCGCTTATGTCGCGTTTTTCGCCTTTCTGATGTTGGCGATCCTCGTGAGGCCCGCAATTAGTCGCCTGAGATGGGTACTGGGCGCGACCCTCGCCGCCATCGCGGCGATCGCGATGACTGGGTTGGGCCCAGCGACAGCGTGGCTTGTGCGGGAGCCCGAGTCGATATCTACACTGAGCGACCGTGTTGGTTTGTGGTCGTACCTCTTGGATGTACTGCTCAAAAAGTCGCCATGGATCGGGCTCGGGTACTACTCAGCTTCCCGAGTGTATGGGCTCGAGTACAACTCCAACCTCGGGACAGCCCACTCAGGCTGGATAGAGATCCTCGTTGGGGGCGGGTTTCTCAGTCTCGCAGTTTTTGTCCTGCTGATGGGCGCAATTATCGCATGCGCGGTGAGGCTGCTACCTCGCATAAAAACGGATCGATTCTCATTTGCGTCATGCGCTCTTTTAGTCGCAGTGCTTGCATTCAGCTCGATGGGGTGGGGGGAGTTCGACTTCGGACCCGTCGCGTTGACGTTCTGGTGTTTGGTAGCGATACTACCTTCGCTTGCAAGCGATTCCGGTCGAGATTTCTTCGCTCGATTCGCAGAGCTACCTCCTAGCCGTGAACAAAGGCCAACCGAAAGAGGTGGCTTATGACTGCTCGACAGCGCGAAGCGCAGCAGCGCGGTTGAAAGGAAACGGGGGATGTGCGTGGAACAGCTCTGCTGCACGGAGCACGAAAGGTAAGGGGTTCCCATTGAACGATTCGTTACGTCCTGATTGAGGCTCGAAGACAGACATGGCCAAAAATGAATTTGCCTGCCTTACTTATCATTCGATCGGACTGCGGCCAACACAATACACCGTTAGCGAGGAGCAGCTGCGCGGGCACCTGTCGTTCCTCAAATCCGATGGTTACACCGTTGAGGGTTTTCGAGAATTAGACCATCGGTTATCCTCGCGGAAAGGATTTCCAGATCGCTATCTCGTGCTCACTATCGATGATGGGCGGGAGTGCTCGATGCTGGCAGCAGACTTGCTCCAGGAATACGGGCACCAGGCCACCTTTTTCCTGACGCGCGACCGCTGTCTCAGAAAGGAGGGGTATATCCGTGGACCAGAAATACGAGATCTCTGGAAGCGAGGATTTTCGCTCGGCACTCACGGGACAACGCACCAAGGGCTCACATTCCTGTCCAGCGAGGAATGCGTTGCCGAACTCGCGGGAAGCAAAGAATGGCTTGAGAGTGTGGTCGGCGAAGAGATTCGGTACACAGCGGCCCCGGGCGGCTTTGTCAATCGGCGTGTGATGAGGTTCATTCGCGAACAAGGATATGTTTTGACTGGGACTTGCAATGAGTGGATGAACTCACCCACATCTATGAGCCTGCCTGGCGCAGTCAGTCGCGTCAACATTCGGCGACATTTCAGCATCGCAACCCTCAAGAGCATTGTCGAGGGACAGAAGCTCTTTTTCGTTCTGCGGCAGACTAGGGCTGCGGCGCTCAAGATCCCGAAGCAAGTCGTCTACGCTTGGTCTGACAGGTGAGCCACAGGCGGCCCTGATGGAGCAAGCATTCACACTAAACCCAGTTGGTCTGTAGGGCTTTGGCGGCGCTAAGATGAGAATTCTGTCCGTCCGCAACTTCTATCAGCACCCCGGAGGAGAAGACGTCGTCTTCAAGCAGGAGCGGGAACTGCTGACCGAGCCCGGCGATAGCGCGTTGCACCACGTCCGGGACAAGGGTGGGATCGCGCGGAAAGCGCCCCCGAGATGACTGCGACAGGCAGATTGTCCAAAGCTCGGCTTCTCCTGCGCGTGCTTCTGGCGAATCGTGAGGAATTCCGCGACCGTGTCGCAACCAAGCTTCAGGTGAATTGGGAGCGGCTGTGGCGTAAGCCGCCCAGCGACCACAGCGTCGGATTTGGAGAGGCCGTCAGCCTCGTGGAAGGCGGCCTCTTAACTGACATCTCTCAGATCCTCACCGAGAGCCAGCTCGCGCCCCTTGAAGAAAAGGTGCTTGCAGGCATAGAGCGGCTGAAAGGCTCAGGTCCGTTCGCGTTGGGTCACAACGCCGACCCCGCCTTGGCACGTTTCTGCTATCTCGTCTGCCGGTGCCTTGCGCCGGCCATCGTGGTTGAAACGGGGGTGGCTTACGGGGTTACAAGCGCGTATGTCCTTCAGGCCCTCGCCCTTAATGGCAAGGGAAAGCTACTGAGCATTGATCTGCCTCCGCTCGGCCGGCAAGCCGATAGGTATGTCGGCGCGTTGATCCCCGAAGATTTGCGGGACCGCTGGCAGGTCCATCGTGGGCCAAGCAGGCGCGTTCTCCCTAAGCTGCTGTCGTCAACCGGAAATATCGATGTTTTTGTCCACGACAGCCTCCACACCTATCGAAACATGACGTTTGAACTCGGAGCCGTCTGGCCCCACCTGCGCCCGTCCGGGGCAGTGATTGCTGACGACGCAGGCGAAAATCGGGCATTCGCCGACTTTGCGAAAAAAGCGAACCCCCGGTGCTGGGCCCTAGTGCGCAAGCAGAACAGAGACTCTGTTTTTGGGGTCCTTTTCAAAGCCCCGTGAAGACCCTGCTGGTCCACAACCACTATCGACAGCCCGGCGGCGAGGATGTAGTCGCAGGGTTGGAGAAGGAATTGCTCATCGCCGCGGGACATCGGGTTGTTGAGTATGTTCGGCACAGTGACGAGATCCGGGATTACGGAACTGCCGAGAAGCTTACGCTGCCACTGCGGACGGTCTGGGCGTGGGACAGCTATCAGGAAATGAGGGCGGTGCTCAAACGCGAGCGGCCGGACCTCGCCCACTTCCACAACACGTTTCCGTTGATTTCTCCTGCTGCCTACTATGCCTGCCATGAGGCGAGCGTTCCCGTTGTGCAGACCCTTCACAACTACCGCCTGTTTTGCCCCGGGGCTACGCTTTTTCGTAGCGGGGCGGCATGCGAGGAGTGCCTGGAGCATAGCTTGTGGCGCGCGGTGCTGCACGGCTGTTATCGCAATTCGCGGCTGGAGACCTCCGTTGTGGCCATAATGCTGGCTGTGCATCGGCAGCTGCACACATGGAGGCGTACGGTAGATTGCTTCATCGCCGTAAGCGACTTCTCTCGTCGGAAATTTATCGAAGGGGGCATACCGGCGGAAAAGATTGCGGTGAAGCCTAACTTTGTCTCCGTAGACCCGGGATCTGGGGCGCGGAGCGGCGAATACGCGCTGTTTACAGGCCGACTCTCGCCTGAAAAGGGGCTGCTGACGCTGCTGGCGGCTTGGCAACGGCTCCGGGCGCCCGTTCCGCTTCGCGTCGTCGGTGGCGGTGCCGAGGGGCACATTCTGGAGGCGCGGGCAAGGCAAATGGGACTGTCGGGGGTTCGCTTCCTTGGACAGCTGCCACGCGACCGGGTGATCGGGGCCCTCAGGGGGGCCTTGTTCCTGGTGTCCACGAGCGAATGGTATGAGACCTTCGGGATGGCCCTGGTTGAAGCGTTTGCCTGCGCCGTGCCGGTGATCTGTTCGCGGCTGGGAGCGATGCAGGAAATAGTTGCCGACGGCCGTACAGGACTTCACTTCACCCCCGGCGATCCCGAGGACCTGGCGGCGAAGGTGGACTGGGCCTGGACTCACCCGGAAGAGATGGCCGCCATGGGAAAGGCCGCTCGCGTCGAGTACGAATCCAAATACACTGCCGAACGCAATTACGAAATGCTGATGCAAATCTATCAGAGGGCGCTCGGGACTGGCGAATCGGTAGGAGCTGAAGGCTGGGGGGATGGTCCAGAGCTTTAATACCGGCCCGGCGCTTCCTGGCCGGTGAACTCGCGCAGGACGAAGCTCTGCGTCGAGGAGGGGTTCACACGAGCGCGGAACGTCTGGAGAGAGTGCCTAACGAGGCAAATTAGAACATCCTTAGCATCTTAGTCGATGCCGTTGCCCACTGAATGGTGCTAGACCGAGCGGCTACCGAGGGACAGCCATCACTGAAAGGAGGTCTTGTATGCGTAGGAAAAATCCGAGCCATATCATCAACTACTTTTGGCAACGGCGGCGCGAGCTCCTGGACACCGCCTTCTGGGTCCATGTCGGGCGAGCGGCGAAAGAGAGACTTGTCCGACCGGTCTCGTCCACGCAATTCCACGCCACGCTGCGAGCATTGGAGAGGAGACCTTGGAGCCTGCGGTTGGAAGTGACCAACATCTGCAACGCCAACTGCATATTTTGTGCTTACCAGTACCAAACGCGAACAGAAATGGTCATGGATGAACGGGTGTTCCAAAAGGCTCTGAACGACTATTGCGCCATCGGCGGCGGGGATCTAGCATTCCAGGTGACGGTCGGCGATCCTCTGGTGGACAAGGAGTTTGTGAAAAGGGTGCGGGAGGCCCGGCGTAGACCGCAAATCCGGGATATTTCAACCGTCACCAATGGGATCCTTCTCTACAAACACGGAATTTCCGAGGTTTTGACGTCAGGCCTCAACAGCATTTTCATCAGCCTCGCAGGGTTTGATGAAGAAATGTATCGGACGGTGTATCGAAATGACAATTACGCCAAGATGAGAGATAACGTCTATGCTCTGCTGAAGGCAAACTCCGAAATGGGAAACTTAGTAAAAATAACGCTCGGCTTTCGCACTACCCTAAGCATCTCGGAAACTCTTTCGTTGCCGGATTACCAGCCGATGAAGCGCTTTCCCCACGAGGCCTCCTGTCAGACTTATTACGGCAGCTGGGGGAACAGTATCAGGCAACAAGACCTTCTCGGGGTGATGCGCCTGATGCCCCCGCTGAGTAAGGTCGACAAGGAGCCATGCCACTGGCTATATCAGGGACCGGTAATCTACTCCGACGGGCGGGTCGGGTTGTGCGGCTGCCAGGACTACAACGTGGCCAGCGAGCTGGTTGTGGGCCACATCATGGAGGAGAGCTTAGAGAGCATCTGGCAAAGCCAGCGTGTTAGAAAGCTGCGCGAGAGATTTCGAGAGAGCAATCTTCCGGACATCTGCAGCACCTGCACAATGTACCAAAACCTTGACCTCTACCGGAACCGCCGAGGCAGCGAAAGAGGAAAGCTCATAGAACACATTTACCCCGCCGGCGGTATACCTGAATAGGCGGCAGGGCGACGACGTCAAGAGCTTACCTCGGTGGAGCAGTGAGTTGCTGGAACGGCGGGATTCAAGTGAGGCGGCACCATCAAGGCATCGCATTCCAGGATCTGGTTTATTGAGCGCGCATCCCGCCACCGCATCACTCAATCGACGATGGCTACAGCATTCGTGGGTGGTGAGGGTACTGTGGGACCGTAGACGAAGGCCCCGATCTCCCACGCGCTCCCATAGGCATTCTGGTCGCCCGTCACAACCGAATTCGGCCAGGTGCTTCCCGGCATGAGCCCCATATTATACGGGCTTCCTAGGTTCAACCCCGCGTCGATGGCAGGAGAGGCGCTTGCCAGCCAAAACTGCGATGCTGCGGCGTTCACGAATTGCGGGTCCGCCTGCACGGAATGCGAACACCCTGTGGTGCCGCAATTGCCCGTGGCCGCTTCCCAGGTGGCGTAAGTCGAGTAATTCGACGATCCCCAAGTTATGAAATTGCTGGCGGCTGTCCCGAAATCATTGTAGGTGTAAACGTTTCCCGAACCATTCGCGCCCGGATTTTCGCAGCCATTGAAAACTTCTAAGCTGGGACCACCAGTTGTGCCTACGATTATATTATTTACAACGAAGTTATTGGTGCATCCGTTCAGCGTGCTGCCAGCGGATGGCCCCTCAACGAGAATCCCGTAAAGGTTGTTTCCATACACGGTATTGTTATAGACCCGATTCCCCGTCATAGAGGAGTTTGCGTCAGCAAATACGCTGATGCCACGGTTATTGTTCCAAACGACGTTATAATAGGCTTGTAGATTATTGTCGGCGTCTATGTCTAAGCCATGCAATGTGTTACCCCATGAAGCGTTGTAGCGGAACACAATCCCGCTCCCGCAAGTATCACAAGCAATGCCTGCGCCAGCGGCCCCTGTTGCCGCAACGCCATTGTCGTGCACGTTGTTGTATTGCACGGTAACATTCGTGGTGTCTGGAGACCCGATGGAAATACCACGCGAGTAGGTTTGCGTGGGATCCCAACAGTTGTGGTGGATGTTGTTCCCTTGGATCAGCACGTTGTTAAGGTGGCCGAAGATAAGTCCGGATCCTCCATTGTAAGCGATGGTGGAGTTCTCAAGGGTTATATTGTTAGCGATTGTGCTCAAACTCTGCCAGTCCATGAACGCGTTCGCACCGTTGTAATCGGCCGTTACGCCATTCACCGTCACATTGCCAACCAACTGGGCCCCGTAGTAGTTCGCCTTGGTCAGGTGCAAGTTTGAAATGGTCAGATATTGCCCCCCGTATTGAAGGAGAGCATTTTGCCGGGTTCCTGCCTCTACTCCTGGACTGGTAAAGGCTTGACTGGGATTGGAAGTCGAATAAACATACAAAGTATTTGCGCTCCAATACCAGTCACCCGCAGCGGTCACGCCCCCCTCGGCGCCTACATTGGTTCCCGGAGCCCCGTTGAAAAACACGATCAGGGGTTGGGTACTGAGCGTTGTTTCCCAGATATCGGCGCTAACCTGAGTCCAAGAAACGGAGAGCAAATTGCTGCCATTGATGATGGGCGCAGCGCCAGCCCCGTACGCCCCAAAAGTGATTGGGCTTCCGGGTGATCCTGACGACGTTACTACCAACTGTTCGCGCCAGGTGCAGGTGCTCTGGAATAGGATGGAATCGCCAGGATTGAACGTGGACGCGTTCACTTTGCGGATGGTCAGCCAAGGCGTGGAGGAAGTCGTCCCGTTATTGCTGTCGTTGCCCGTGACCACGCAGTTGTCCACGTAGTAGGTGGTTGCCCAGAGCGGCGAGGCGGAAAGCAAAAGTGCGAGGATTAGGCGTTTTGTCATACGGTGTCATGCTCCCATTTGTTCGAGCGATGTCCAAGTTGCCGCTCACAAGGAAGCGACGTGATCGTACCTGCCGAGCCAATCGAAACCAGTTGTTGCCCTCACGCCTGGTTCGAGTGGAGGAGGCAGAGTAAGAACGTTCCTATCAACGCTGTTATCTTCTTCATTTTCATTGATGCGCCGCCCTCTCCGGAAGTTTACCTCTGTTCACCGCTGGCTGATCCATCAGCTCCCCCACTTATGAAGCCAACGCCCCTCACTCACAGGCTCTCTTTGGGCGCAGATTTGGAAGCACCAGTACCGCCCTCACCACGCCCGTCACCCCTGAAAAAACCCCTCTTTCTTGCTCCATTAAACCATGTTACGAGTGCCTAGAATACGAAGCAATGGTACACAAGTACTGCGCGCTGGGGGCCAAGTGGACTTGTCCCCAACTTTAATCTCCTGTTCCTGCGGAAAAGAAAGTTCGTGGTCACGACCGACTCCGATCACAGCCTACCGGTGTATCCCAACGTAGCGCGGGCAATGACGCTGACGGGGCTCGATCAGCTCTGGGTGGCCGACATCACCTACGTCCGCCTGGAGTCTGGACGCTTTTTATCGGCGGGAGATCGGTTGGGCGCTGGAACGCACCCTGGAAGCGGTGCTGACGCTGCAGGCCTTGCGGATGGCGCTCGGGCGGCGGTGACCCACGCCCGGACTGGTGCAAGCGTTCCTGCCTGGGAGTGCTCAGGCCCACCCAGACAACGTCGAATGGGCCGACCGGATGCGGCGTTCCACCTCCGCCTCTTCTTCCCCAGTCAGGGGCCGGGAGAAGTTCACCGGAACTGGACGTCTGCGCAGAAAGGCTCAACATGAGCATCGCGATTATTTCTGGATCGGCAGGGCTGGTGGGTTCAGAAGCTGTCACCTACTTTGCATCCCTGGGCATGGACGTCGCCGGGATTGACAATGGGATGCGGGCTGTTTTCTTCGGAGATGATGCTTCGACGGCTTGGGTCAAAGAGCGCCTGAAGCGTGCGGTCCCCTCGTATACTCACTATGATGTCGACATAAGGAACCAAGCTGCGATCTCGCGAATTTTCGAGATTTACGAGGGATCCATCAAGCTGGTTATCCACACAGCTGCGCAGCCTTCGCACGACTGGGCGGCGGGGGACCCCTTTACGGACTTTGGGGTAAACGCACAGGGTACCCTCACACTGCTGGAGGCAACGCGCAAATACGCGACGGATGCCCCTTTCATTTTCACTTCCACCAACAAGGTATACGGCGACACTCCTAACACATTGCCCCTGGTCGAAAAGGAGACGCGTTGGGAGATTGACGAAAACCATCCGTATTGTCAGGGCATTCCGGAAACCATGTCCGTTGACCAGACAACGCACAGCTTGTTCGGAGCCTCCAAGGTCGCGGCGGACGTGCTTACGCAAGAGTACGGCCGCTACTTCGGAATGAGAACGGCGGTCTTCCGGGGAGGCTGCCTGACGGGGCCTAACCATTCGGGAACGCAGCTCCACGGTTTCCTCGCTTACCTGATGAAATGCGCGGTGACGGGGAACCCGTACACCATTTTCGGATACAAGCGCAAACAGGTGCGCGACAACATCCACAGTGCGGACCTGATTCGCGCCTTCGATGAATTCTTCAAGAAGCCCCGAGCGGGCGAAGTTTACAACATAGGCGGCGGACGATTCAGCAACTGTTCGATGATGGAAGCCATTGACCTGTGCGAGCAGATCACGGGAAGGCCGGTGCGTTGGAAATACATGGAGCAGAATCGGCGGGGCGACCACATCTGGTGGATCAGCGACCTCTCGCGTTTCAAGTCCCACTATCCCGGATGGCAACAGCGTTACGACGTTCCGATGATTCTGAGGGAACTCTACGAAGCAAACCGGGACCGCTGGGCGGTGGCGGCATGAGCAAAGAGGAAAAGCACAACGTCCTGGGAATTCTGATGGACGCCGTAGACTACGACACCACCGTGGAGTTCGTGCTGCGAGCGGCGCGCGAAAGGCGCGGCGCGGCCGTATCCGCGTTGGCGGTCCACGGATTGATGAGCGGGGTGCTTGACCATGAGCAGAAGTATCGCCTCAACCAGTTCGATCTCCTCGTTCCGGACGGGCAGCCGATACGGTGGGCGCTGAATCTGCTCTACAGCGCAGGACTCCGCGATCGCGTTTACGGACCGAACCTCACCAACGCCGTTTGTGCGCGTGCGGAGGCCGAAGGGGTGCCGGTCTTTTTCTATGGCAGCACGCCCGAGATATTGGCTGAATTACGCACATACCTCAAGTGCCACTTCCCGAGCTTGAGAGTCGCCGGGATGGAGCCCTCGAAATTCCGGCAGCTCACGCCTACTGAAACAAACGAGGTGACAAAACGAATCCGGAACTCCGGGGCGCGCATCGTGTTCGCGGGCCTCGGATGCCCGCGGCAGGAAATCTGGGCCTACGAGTTGCGAGAAGCGCTGTCGATGCCGATCCTTGCCGTGGGAGCGGCGTTCCCATTCCTCGCAGGCATCGTTCCTCAGGCTCCACGGTGGATGCAGGATCGAGGGCTGGAATGGCTCTTCCGGCTTTGGGCCGAGCCCCGTCGCCTTTGGCGCCGGTACCTCCTGCTTAACCCCGCCTACGTTTTCCTGCTTGCACTACAGGCGCTGCACATCCATCGGTTCGTGCAGGAGGGAAGGCCCCCGTCGTCAGCAGTTCTGTATGGCTGAGCGGGTGGCGGCGGTTTTGAGGGAGCGGTACGGCGTGCGGGTGGACGCGGGACAGCAGAACCTTGGGCTTCCGTCCGCCTCGCAAGATGCACGGACGAAGGAATCTGCCCAGGCTTTAACCAATCAGATGCCGCACGACGTCGAGCAATAGTTTTTCGAATTCAACCAGTTCGGTTCGGATGCCGTCGTGTGTCTCCCACCATCGGTCGGGATCGAAGGTCGAGTAGCGCGCCAGCCAAGTCGCGACCCTCGTCCGATGACCGTTCATGGAACGGTGGAGTATTCGCCTTAGGGACACTCTGAATAAGCACCGCGTCTAACTGGGCAAATTTTATTGCTCAGGTAAACCTGCCTTCTGGGTGCCTGTCGGGCATCGGGGACCCGTTGGACTGCTGCTGCGTTTCGCCCGA
>Ga0187782_10001153_pt1 | contig 18937 bp, 16 predicted proteins | sample 0715_SJ02_MP15_2_FD_132454 | JGI IMG/M metagenome (GOLD analysis project Ga0187782, IMG submission 132454) | Tropical peat soil microbial communities from peatlands in Department of Meta, Colombia - 0715_SJ02_MP15_20_MG | ecosystem: Environmental > Terrestrial > Soil > Wetlands > Peat | place...
AGAAATATTCTTCGATTTCGGTGAAGTAGTTGAAGTAATTGAAGGATTCCATCGAGCGAACGACTGCGGCGGACCTAACGCTTCTTGCCGCCAACTGCTCGCGTTTGCATCTCGGACTGATTTCGTTCCCAGATGATACGCAGGCCCTCCAGCGTGAGGAATTCATCAACTGTTTCGACATGGCGCGAAGCGCCGCCAATCAACGATGCCTGCCCGCCGGTCGCAATCACCTTGGTCTTCGCGCCCATCACCTTCTTCATCCGATCTAGGATGCCGTCGACAAGATCCGTATAGCCATAGAAAAGCCCTGACTGCAGCGACGCGACTGTATTGGTCCCAATGATCTTTCCGGGGTCCTTGATCTCGACTCGAAACAGCCGCGCGGCCCGCGCGAACAGCGCATCCGCTGATATCCCGATCCCCGGCGCAAGCACTCCGCCAAGATACTCGCCGCGTGGCGAGACGGCGTCAAAATTGATCGCCGTGCCAAAATCGACGACGATGCACGGGCCACCGTACCTTTCGAAAGCAGCGACACTGTTGACGATGCGGTCCGCACCCACCTCCTGTGGATTGTCGTAGTGGATGGGCATCCCGGTCTTTACGCCCGGCTCTACGAACAGCGCTTTGTGCCCGAAATATCTCTGCGCCATGCCCGCTAGCGTCACATTGAGGGGTGGAACGACGGAGCTAACGATGACGCCTCCGATTTCGCGAGGTTCGAGCTCCGCGAGCGTAAACAAATCGCGTGTGAGGATGCCGTACTCGTCGACGGTCTGATCGCGCGCCGTAGTGAGGCGCCAGTGCGCCACGAGCTCCTTGCCGCGAAACACGCCGAGCACTGTGTTCGTGTTGCCTGCGTCGAGCGCGAGAAGCATCAGGATGCCTCCGCTACATCACCGGAAAGTACGGGCACGATCCCGCGCCCATCATCGCGAGCCACGCGCAGGACGCCGCTCGACTCGAGCCCGGCGGTGGTGCCGGTAAACGTCTCGGTTGGTGTGGTGATCCGCACGTGTTTGCCCTTGAAGTAGCTTGAGACCTCAGCGAAGCGCCTCAAAATCGGTGTGGCGCCATCGGCGAGGAACTGATTGTAGTAGCGGTCGAGGGATCGCAGCAACCGGATCAGCAGTTCGAGTCGCGAATGCGTCTTTCCGGTTTCCATGCGGAGCGAGGTGGCGATGTCCGCCAGTTGATCCGGCATTTTCGATTGGTTCACGTTCATGCCGATGCCGACGACGGCGTAATGGATACGGTCGGGCTCGGCATGCATTTCGGTGAGGATACCGCAGAGCTTCCGACCGCCCACGAGCAAATCGTTGGGCCAACGAATGTCGGGGAGCACGTCGAGTTCCTCCGCGACAGCGTCGCGCGCGGCCAGCCCAGCGACGAGCGTCAGCAGCGGCGCATGGGCGGGAGGAATCGGCGGCCGCAGAAGAATGCTGCAGTAGATTCCGGCGGACTTTTCCGATGTCCACGAGCGGCCTGCGCGGCCGCGCCCGGCGGTCTGTTCTTCGGCGAGGACAATGGTGCCATGAGGATCGCCCGATTCGCCCAAGCGCATGGCGACTGCGTTCGTCGAGTCAATCTTGAAAAAGTGGTAGATACGCCGCGCGAACGGAGTGCCGTACAGGCGATGGCTCAGCATCTGCGGGACCAAAATGTCCGGCACGCGCTCGATGTGGTAGCCGCTGCGCGGATGACCCTTCACGCGCACGCCAAGTGCACGGAGCTTCTCAATCCAGCGCCAAACCTGCTGCCGGGTGACGCCGATTTCTTTCGCGATCTTCGCGCCGCTGATGACGATCGTCGAATTTTCGGCGAGCAGCGTCAGCAGCGCGTCGATGCGCCGGTCGGTTGTGCCCGGCAGGTCCGCCATTCGCTTCGTCGCCATGGGCTGAAACCACGAAGCATACTCGACGGCCGAGCCGAAAACTAGTCGGGGTTGCGCCTGAGCTGGTCGAGCCGATCTCTTAGCTTCTTCAGCTCGATCTGGCGCTCGATCAAGGTCGCGCGGAGCGCGTCGACGACTTGCGGAGGGGCCTTGCTCGTGAAATTAGGGTCGGCGAGACGCTGTTGCTTGGATTCGGTCTCTTTTTCGAGGCGTGTGATTTCTTTCTCGAGGCGCGCGATTTCGGCCGCCTTGTCGATCATTTCGCCGTACGCGATGCGCAGATCGAATGCGGCCGTGGAGCGCATCGTGGCGCCGGTGGAATCGAGATGGCCGCGCGACACGCGCAATTCCGACAGGCTCGTCAGACGCAGAAGCGGGTCCATGTTTTCCTGGACGAGCTTGGGAATCATCGTGCCCCGCGCCGAAAAATCGGCAGGCACCTTGCGCTTGGGGTCGATCTTCATCTCGGCTCGGATGTTGCGCGCCGCGACGACGATTTCCTGTAGGATCGTCATAGCATCGTCCGCGCCAGCGTCGCTCCAGTGAGCGCGCGGCTCGGGAAAGCGGTCGAGCGCGATGGACCGGGCACCGCCGAGTTGCGGCAGTCGATGCCACAGCTCTTCCGTGAGAAATGGCATCACCGGATGCAGCAAACGCAGCGCGGAGTCAAGCACCGCGAAAATGTTCCGCCACGCGGGCAGCGCCACGGCGCGATCCGCTGCAGTCAGTTGCGGCTTCACCCACTCGATATACCAATCGCAGAAATCGCCCCAGAAGAATTGATAGATGGTCTGGCAGGCCTCGTGAAAGCGAAAATTCTCTAAGGCATCGTTGACCTGAGCGACGACGGCCGCAAGGCGTGAAAAGATCCAGCGGTGTCCGAGGGCTCCTTCACCGGGCACTGGATACGGCGCCTTCACGCGAATTCCCGGCGCGGCCAGTTCTTCAAGGGTCAGGCCGCTGGCCTCAATCTTCTCCAGATTCACATAGAGGAATCGCGCGGCATTCCAGATCTTATTCGCGAAGGCGCGCGCGCCGAGGATTCGATCCTCGCTCAGGACAATGTCGGTGCCGGGCACAGCCATACTCGCCAGCATGTACCGCAGCGCGTCGGTGCCGTATTGCTGCGTCAGGTGCAGCGGGTCGACACCCGTGCCTTTCGTCTTCGACATCTTCGCGCCTTCGGACGTTCGCACCAGAGAATGCAAATACAACCGCCGAAAGGGGATTCGGTCCTTCGGTTCCCTACCGCTGGTCAGCTTCAGCCCCATCATGATCATCCGCGCGTCCCAGAAAAACAGAATGTCGTAGCCGCTGATGAGCAAGCTCGTTGGATAGAACGTGCGTAGATCGAGCGTGTCATCCGGCCAACCGAGTGTTGAAAACGGCCACAGCGCCGAGCTGAACCATGTGTCGAGTACGTCCGTGTCCTGCGTCAGTTTCGATCCGCCGCACTTCGGGCATTTCGTTGGCACGCTTGCGGCGCGCGCGTGGCCCTCCACGATTTCGACCCGCGAATCGACCGCGGGAACCATCTCCCTGCAATCCGCGCAATGCCAGATCGGGATGCGGTGGCCCCACCACAGCTGCCGCGAGATGCACCAGTCTCGGATGTTATCGAGCCACTGCAGCAGGATTGTGCGCTGGTTATCGGGCACGACCTCGATCAAACCATCGAGCACGGCCTGCTTCGCAGGCTCCGCAAGCGGCTTCATCTTCATAAACCACTGCGTCGAAATGCGCGGCTCGACGATCGACTTGCACCGGTCGCAAACGCCAACGGCGTGCATGTGGTCCTTCTTGCCTTCAAGCAAGCCCAAGCCTTGGAGGTCCGTCACGATCCGTGCACGGGCGGCGAAGCGCTCGACGCCCGCATATTTGCCGGCAGCCTCGCTCATGTGGCCGTCGTTCGTCATCACGTCGATTTCGGGTAGGCTGTGGCGCTTGCCGACTTCAAAATCGTTCGGGTCGTGCGCGGGCGTGATCTTGACGACTCCCGTGCCGAATTCGCGGTCCACGTAGGCATCGGCGATGATCGGAATATCGCGGTTCATCAGCGGCAGCATCACGCTCCTGCCGACGAAGCGCCGATACCGCTCGTCGTCCGGGTGGACGGCGACAGCCGTATCGCCGAGCATCGTCTCCGGCCGCGTCGTGGCAACGACGAGGAAGTCATTCGTTCCGGCGACCGGATAGCGAATGTTCCAGATTTCGCCGGCACGTTCGTGGTGGACCACCTCCAGATCGCTAATTGCGGTCTGGCAGCGCGGGCACCAATTGACCATGTAGCGCCCGCGATAGATCAGGCCTTCGCGGTAGAGCCGCAGAAACGCTTCCAGGACTGCCCGGTAGAGCTTCGGCTCGAGCGTGAATCGTTCGCGCGTCCAATCGCAAGAAGCGCCGAGGCGGATCATCTGCTCCTTGATGACGCCGCCGCTTTCGGCCTTCCACCGCCAGACGCGCCGCTCGAATTCCTCCCGCCCCAAGTCCTGGCGGCGAATCTTCTGCTCCGCGAGCTTGCGCTCGACGACGAATTGCGTCGCAATTCCGGCGTGGTCCATGCCGGGCAGCCACAGCGTGCGATCTCCCTTCATGCGATGCCAGCGCGCCAGAATGTCAATCTGAGTGTGCTCGAGCATGTGACCGATGTGGATCGAGCCGGTCACGTTGGGCGGAGGCAGCGCGATGGAGAATCGTGGGCCGTTGCCGGAATTTTCCGCGCGGAAGAGCTTCTCTTCAAACCAGGCTTTGGCCCAACGCTCTTCGATCTCCTGCGGCTCGTAAGCCTTGGAAATTTCCCGGGGCATGCGTTCCTTATGTTCGTGAATTTGCTGCTGACGTGAAACATTCAATATACGGGGCGTGCGCGCGAGGCGTCAAATGACTTGCGAGGACGCCAAATCATCGAACATCAAAGGCAAAGCGGCGCACGCGACGGAACCCCGCTCGGACGCATCGAATTCGTCGGATTTGCGTCGTGTCGCAACTAGCCTAGGAGAATGCCTTCTGATCCTGCCGGGTTGCGGCGGCCTGCCAGCGGCTGCTAAACTGCAGATTCTACAAGCATGACGGAGCCGCACCGTACCCAACCTTCCGTGCAAGACCGGCTCGGGGGCAATGAGAAACATCAGGGAGGATTTGCTTGGCGAAATACGATCTCGTGATCATCGGGAGCGGACCGGGCGGTTACGTCGCCGCGATTCGCGCCAGCCAGTGGGGCCTGAAGACTGCTGTCGTTGAAAAGGACCCGTTTCTCGGCGGCACCTGCCTGCACGTCGGCTGCATTCCCACGAAGGTTTTCCTGCACCACGCGGACATCTACGACAACTTCAAGCGCGCCGAAGAATTTGGGTTCGAAGTGAAGGACGTGAAGGTCAACTGGCCCGCGATGCTGGCGCGCAAGCAGAAGATCGTGAACAAGCACGCGGGCGGCATCGGCATGCTGTTCAAGAAAAACAAGGTTGACTCGATTACAGGCTGGGGACGCATTGCCGGGCCGGGCCGTGTCTCCGTGGAAAGAGACGGCAAGACGACCGAGATCGAGACCGACTTCACGATGGTCGCGACGGGTTCGGAAGCACGTTCACTGCCGGGCCTTGAAATCGACGGCGAAGTCATTCTGACGAACCGCGAGATTTTGCAGCTCAACGCCGTGCCGAAGTCTCTCGTGGTCGTGGGTGCAGGAGCCGTAGGGGTTGAATTCGCGTCGATCTTTCGGACGTTCGGCAGTGAGGTGACTCTTCTCGAAATGCTGCCTCGCGTCGTTCCTCTCGAAGACGAGGAGATTTCGGCAGAGCTGGAAAAATCGTTCAAGAAGAAGGGCATCCGTATCGAGACGGGAGCGAAAGTCGAGTCCGTGAAGAAGGACGCGAAGGCTGCAACGGTCAGCTTCAAGGACAAGACCGGGAAGTCACAATCGATCTCCGCTGAAAAAGTGCTGATCGGCGTGGGACGTCATCCGCTGACCGAAAACATCGGGCTGGACAAGACCAAGGCGCAAGTCGAGCGCGGCTTCGTCCATGCGAATGCGTACCTCGAAACAGCCGAACCGCGGCTCTACGCAATCGGCGACATTGTCGCGGGACTCCCGCAACTCGCGCACGCGGCTTCGATGGAGGGCATCATTGCCGTCGGGCACATGGCCGGCAAGGATGTGCAGCCGTTTGACAAGAAGCGCTGCCCCGCCTGCACTTACTGTGAGCCGCAAATCGGGTCCATTGGCTTGACGGAACAGCAGGCGCGCGACGCCGGCTTCGAGGTCAAGACTGGAAAGTTTCCGTTCGTCGGCAACAGCAAGGCCACGATCCTCGGCCAGCACGAGGGCTTCATCAAAGTTGTGTCGGAGGCAAAATACGGCGAAATTCTCGGCGTCCACGTGATCGGACCGCTGGCGACCGAGATTGTCGCCGAGCCGGTGGCGGCTCTGGGGCTGGAAGCGACGCTCGACGACATGGCGGCCACGATTCATGCGCATCCAACCGTGTGGGAAGCGATGGGCGACGCCTTCAACTCCGTGCGCGGGCTCACCATCAACTTTTGACGATGCCGTGCCACGGGCCAGTATTCTGAGAAGCCAATGAATCAAGCCGAGACAAGTTGCTGGGTGGTCAACCGGGGCCTAATCGCGTACGGCCCCGCGTGCGAATTGCAGAGGCAGCTTGTCGAGGCGCGGAAAGCGGGCGCGATTCCCGATGTCTTGCTTTTCTGCGAGCACCCTCATGTCATCACGTTGGGCCGCAATTCGCGCCGGGAGCATCTGCTGGCTGGAGACGAATTGCTTAAGCGGATGGACGTCGAGGTCCATTCCACGGATCGCGGCGGCGAGATCACCTACCACGGTCCCGGCCAGGTTGTCGGCTATCCGATTCTCGATCTTGCCGAGCACCGCCGCGACATTCGCTGGTATGTGGAGCAACTCGAGGAAGTCATGATTCGCGCGACGGCCGGTTTCGGCCTCGCGGCCAAGCGCATGGAAGGCCAGCACGGCGCGTGGATCGACGCGCCGAGCGGGGAGGAAAAGATCGGTGCGCTGGGTGTGCATATCAGCCGATGGGTTACGTCCCACGGCTTTGCCTACAACGTATCAACGGATTTGCCGTACTTCGATCTCATCGTCCCCTGCGGCATCGCAGACAGGCGAGTCACGTCGCTCGATCGTGCGCTCGGGAGGTCTGTTTCAATCGAGGACGTCCGAAATCGACTCATGTTCCATTTCTTGGCTGTTTTTAATCGTCACTCCGAACCAATCAAGCGCGAACGCCTGGCCGAATTGCTTGGCTCGCATCAAGAAACGTCCGCTAGCGCGCTCGCGTCGATCATCTAGTTCTTCAAAGCGATTCGAGCCGGCCCCGCGGCGGGGTGCGCGAGCCTTAGGGTGGAAGGACGCATGAACGCAAAGCTGACTCCTGAACAGCACCTTGAGCTGTACTACTTCATGCAGCTCAACCGTCAGCTCGAGGAGCGCCTCGTGCGGCTTTTCCGCCAAAACAAGATTGTCGGTGGCGTGTATTCGAGCCTCGGGCAGGAGGCTGTCTCCGTCGGCACTGCCTACGCGCTGGAGCCGCGCGACTGGCTCGCGCCCATGATCCGCAACATCGGCGCGCTGTTGGTCAAGGGCTTCAAGCCGCGCGACATTTTCACGCAGCACATGGCGAAGTACACCTCGCCCACGCACGGCAAGGACGGCACAAGCCATTTCGGCGATTTGAAGGTGCGTCATGTCGTCTCGCCCATTTCGATGCTGGGCGATCTGATTCCGGTGATGACCGGCGTGGCAATGGCCGGGCGCTACCTGGGGCAGAAAATTGTCGCGCTGACGTGGATCGGCGATGGCGGCAGCTCCACGGGGGCCTTCCACGAGGGGCTGAACTTCGCGGCGGCGCAGCGCGCTCCGTTCGTCCTAGTGCTCGAAAACAACCAATGGGCCTATTCGACGCCGGTGGCGCGGCAGGTCCCGCTGAGAGATCTCGCCGACCGCGCTAAGGCGTACGGTATTGCAAGCAAGATTGTGGACGGCAACGACGTCGTCGCCGTCTATGAGACAACCAAAGGTGCCGTTGAGGAATGCCGCGCCGGCCGTGGACAAGTGCTGATCGAAGTGAAGACGATGCGCATGAAGGGCCACGCGCAGCACGATCCCGCGGAGTACGTACCGAAAGCGATGTTCGACTACTGGAAGGCGCGCGACCCAATCGCTCGGTACGAAGCGTATCTGACGGAACACAAACTCTGGAACGCAAGCAAGAAGTCCGAAATCGACTCTCGAATTGAGCGCGAACTGGATGAAGACCAGAAGTTCGCGGAAGAGTCTCCCATGCCGCTGCCCGAGCAGGCGAAAGAAGGGGTCTATTGCGAAGGCTGCCACACGATTGAAGCACAATGGCAACGGCCGAAGAAGGAAGTGGCTCCAACTGCCGCGAGTGTCGAGGCTGTCTGGACGGTTGCGGACTTTGGAGGCATTCGTGACGAGGCTCGTGCGGCTGCGAGCACCACGGCCACTAAACGTCCCGCAAAGCAGTCCGAGCCAGAGGAGGAAATCGCGATCGAAAAGCAGCCGCCACTGCGCGTCCCATTTGGTCGGGGACCGAAAGATCGGGCGTTCGAGCGCGAGCGGCAAGAGAAACACGCTGCGAAGCCGCAGCATCCGCATCACAAACGGCGGAGGCGTTAGCAATGGCTGAAATCACCATGCTCGAGGCCATCCGCGAGGCGCTCCTTGAGGAGATGGAGCGCGATCCGGCCGTCGTGGCCCTCGGCGAGGATATCGGCGTCTACGGCGGCGCGTTCAAGGTCACCGAAGGTCTCCTTGCGAAATACGGTCCGGAGCGCGTGATCGACACGCCGATTAGCGAGACGGCCATCGTCGGCGCGGCGTGCGGGATGAGCTATCTCGGCCTGCGTCCGGTGGCAGAAATGCAGTTCATTGATTTCATCGCCTGCTGCTTCAATCAGGTCACGAACTTCGTCGCCAAGTCGCACTACCGTTGGGGCGCGCCCGTGCCGATGGTGCTGCGCGGGCCTTCCGGAGGCGGCGTGCATGGAGGGCCTTTCCATTCCGCTAATCCCGAAATGTATTTCGTGCACACGCCGGGCTTGAAGGTGGTTTACCCTTCGACCGCGTACGACGCAAAAGGCCTGCTCAAGTCGGCGATTCGCGACAATAATCCTGTGCTGTTTTTCGAGCACAAGTTTCTCTACCGAAGGATCAAGGAAGATATTCCCCGCGGCGATTACACGGTACCTATCGGCAAGGCGATTGTGAGGCGCGAGGGTCGCGATTTGACCATCGTCAGCTACGCGGCGGCGGCGCACACATCACTCGAAGCTGCTGCGGCACTGGCGAAGGACGGCATCGAGGCGGAAGTAATCGACCTTCGGACGCTGCTGCCGCTCGATCACACGACGCTCCTTACTTCGGTGAAGAAGACGAACAAGCTGCTTGTCGTGCACGAAGATACGCGCACCGGCGGTATCGCCGGTGAGATTGCGGCGGTTGTGTGCGAGAGCGCCTTCGACTATCTCGATGGGCCGATCGCGCGCGTCACGGGGCTCGATGCGCCGGTTCCCTATTCGCCGCCGCTGGAGGCTGAGTTCCTCCCCAGCGTGGAAAAGGTTGCCGCTGCCGCGCGGGAATTGGCAAAATACTAGATCGAACGAGAGAGGGGCGTGCGCCTTGGGAAAAACCAAGGGTTTGAACGTAGCCGAGTTTGAAGTCGGAACGGAGGTTCGCATCGCGGACCGCACCTTCTTGGAGAGCTTTCTGGAGGAAGGCCAGTATCACAACGAACTCGAACCCGAGCAGGTCGAATATGCCGGCCGTGTGGCCAAGGTCAAGGGCGTCGAATTCTTTCACGGCGGTGATGAGATTTACACGCTCGATGGTGTTCCGGGCGTGTGGCACGAGGAATGTTTGAGCGCAGTCTAAGTACCGCGTCCCCAGGAGAAAGCCATGGCTGTTGACGTCATCATGCCCCAAATGGGGGAAAGCATTTTCGAAGGCACGATCACCAAGTGGCTGAAGAAGCCCGGCGACAAGATCGAGCGCGACGAACCGCTGTTCGAGATCTCGACCGACAAGGTCGATGCGGAAATCCCCGCGCCCGCGGCCGGCGTGCTGAAAGAGATCAAGGTGACCGAGGGCCAAACCGTGCCGATTCAGACGGTCGTAGCGACGATCGATGCCCCCGGCGCGGCTGCAGTGGCGCCCCCGGCGCCTGTAGCCAAGCCGGAAGCAGCGAAGCTCGCGCCGGCTGCGCCGAAAGTGGAAGCCGCCAAGCCCGTCTCTGCACCTCCGCCACCGCCCAAGGCCGCTCCTGTCACAGCTGTGCCGGAGAGGGTAGGCGGCAACGGAGAGAAAATTCGCAGTTCTCCGCTCGTCCGCAGGATCGCTCGCGAGCACCAGATCGACCTCGCGCAGGTGTCCGGCACGGGAGCGGGTGGCCGCGTGAGCAAGCGCGACATACTGGCGGCGGTCGAAGGCGGCGCTGCGGCTCTGAGCGCCGCTCCCAGTGCGCCACCGGCCGTCATGCCCGCGCCTTCGGCTGCGCGCGAAGCAGGCGTGCCGCGGGAACGGATGTACTTCGGCCATTATGAAGTGCAGCCTATGTCCACCATGCGGCAAAAAATCGCCGAGCACATGGTGATGTCCAAGCGCACGTCGCCGCATGTCTACTCGATCGAAGAGGCCAACGTCTCCACCATCGCCGCCTTGCGCGCCAAGAGCAAGGAGACATTCGAAAAAGAGTCCGGCACGAAGCTGACGTTCATGCCCTTTTTCATCCGTGCAGCTGTCGAGGCTTTGCGCGCATTTCCGACGGTCAACTCATCCGTCGACGGAACGAACCTCGTGCTGCACAAGGAGTGCAACATCGGCATTGCGGTGGCGCTGGACTGGGGATTGATCGTCCCGGTGATCAAGAACGCCGAGGAGAAGAACTTCTACGGCCTTGCTCGCTCGGTGAACGATCTCGCCGAGCGCGCCCGCGCAAAGAAGCTCAAGCCCGAGGAAGTGCTGGAGAGCACGTTCTCGATCACGAATCCCGGTGTGTTCGGCGGGCTGATGGGCCTGCCTGTGATCAATCAGCCGAACGTCGCCATCCTCGGCCTCGGTACGATTGAAAAGCGCCCGATCGTCATCGACGACGCGATCGCCATCCGCTCGATGGTTTATCTCACGCTGTCCTATGATCACCGCGCGGTCGATGGAGCGATCGCGCACCAATTCATGGGGCATATCAAACGCACGCTCGAGAACTGGACCGAACCGATTCTGTAAGGCGAGCCGAAAACGGACAGCAACTGATCGGGAGCGAGAGAATTCCGGCGCCAAAGTCAGCGGCGAACTCGTTCTCGGTCTTTCGCTCCAGATTCTTAACCTCCAAGTAGCGCCTTCCATGACTGGCCAGACTCAAGTTCCTTCGGTCATCCGCAATCCCTGGGGGATCACTCCTTGGCACATCGACTTCGTGCCACCTCAGCAGTTCCTCCCGGAGGCCGCAGACTTCGCCATTGTTGGCGGGGGATTCACTGGCCTCGCTGCAGCTGCCTGGCTTCGTCTGTTGGCTCCCGAGAAATCAGTGGTCGTGCTGGAAGCTCGGCGGATCGGCAACGGCGCCAGTGGGCGCACCGGCGGGCTCGTGCTAAGCGAAACGGCAGCGGGCGATCTTCCCGGTTTGGGCGACGTCCTCGCGGGCCTTCAGGAAATCTTGCAAAAGCTCGGCGTGGATTGCGATCTCGACTTGCGCGGCGCGTGGGAGATTGCGCGCGGCCACCGAGGCGAGAGATCCGATAACGCGCATGCTCTGAATGGTCCTTCGCCAATCGACTGGCAAGATTCCGGTCGGCTGCGCGCAGTCAGCGAGGTTCCGGGCGGAACGCTCGATCCCGGAAAACAAGTGAGCGGATTGGCGCAAGCTGCGGTGCGCCTGGGTGCAAGCGTTTTCGAAAACGCCGAAATTCAGCACATCCTTTGGAGTGAAAATCCTGAGCTGCAACTCGCCGGTGGCCCCCTGCGCGCCGGTAAGGTTCTTTTAGCAACAAATGCCATGTCCGATGATCTCTCGGCTCTCAGTTCGACAATCTATCCGAAGCTGACGCTGGCCGCGCGCAGTGCTCCCCTTGCCGAGAAGGAGGTCGAGGCCATCGGTCTCGCCGAACGCAAGCCTTTCTACACGGTGGATTTCCCCTATTTGTGGGGGCGCGTTTGCCGGGATAATTCAATCATCTGGGCGCCGGACTGGTCGACCCACCGGAATCAGGCGGCTTGGAAGAAGTGGATGTTGCCGCAGGCCCCTCGGCGAAAGCGTTTTCATCTTTAGAGAATCGGATCCACGCCCTGCATCCTGCGCTCGCGGAAGCGAAGTTCACTCACTGGTGGGGCGGGCCTATTGCGTTCCGGAAGAGCTTCCGCCCCGTTTTCGCGCATCATCCCGAAAGCCGCAATGGCATGGTACTAGGAGTGTTCGCCGGTCACGGCGTGGCTCTTTCAGTCTATTTGGGAGCTTGGGCTGCGGAAGCGCTGCTGGATCGGCGGAAATTGCCGGAATGGGGCCGCATCGGCTCGGAGCGAAACACGTCCAAGCTATGGTAGTTCGATCTCTTGCAAGCTCGAACTGCCTTCACCGCTCGCCATTTCTCGGGAGCAGCCTTGTCTCCCTATGCCGTTTGAGCAGCCGCTGCTAGAATTCGCCGGACTTTGATGACTTCCGCAGGCGAAGCAGCGGCTCCTGGACAATCGGCGCTTATCAGTTCGCGGCTCGACCGTCTCCCGACCACGCGATACGTCTGGAAACTTCTGCTGTTGCTGTCGCTGGGCGGCTGCTTCGAGTTCTACGATCTCTTCTTGATGACCTACATCGGTCCGGGCCTCACCCGCAGCGGACTATTCTCGAGCGGCTCCGCCTCGCTCTTCGGACTGACCGGATTGGCAAGTTTCGTATCGGCGACATTCGCAGGATTGTTCATCGGGACGCTGGTATTCGGCTTCGCCGCCGACCGATTCGGCCGCCGGACGATCTTCACCTATTCCTTGCTGTGGTACACCGCCGGATCGGTCGTAATGGCCTTTCAAACCGGCCCGCTCGGCATCTTGGTGTGGCGGCTGATCACCGGGATCGGAATCGGGGTTGAACTGGTAACGATCGACACTTACATCGCGGAGTTGATGCCGAGGGAGATTCGTGGCCGCGCGTTTACGGTCAATCAGGTGGTGCAGTTCAGCGCCATTCCGGTTGTCGCGCTTATCTCCTGGCTTTTGGTCGCGCGCAGTCCGTTCGGCGTAGACGGCTGGCGCTGTGTCGTGCTGATTGGTTCGGTCGCGGCGATTTTCGTGTGGTTCATTCGGCGCAGCCTTCCGGAAAGTCCTCGTTGGTTGATCGCTCGCGGCCGGCTTCGGGAAGCGGAACGCATCGTGGCCGGCATCGAAGGGCGAGTGACAGCGGAATTCGGCAAAGAGCTCCCTGCAGTCTCTCTGGAAAACTCTCCACCGTCGACAGCCTCCGTCAGATTCATTCAAATCTTCCGCCCGCCGTATCTGGGACGGACTGTAATGCTCATGATCTTCCACTTGGCTCAGACGATCGGGTATTACGGCTTTGCTTCCTGGGTGCCGACATTGCTCATTGCGGCAGGTATCCGCACCACGGCCAGCCTTCAGTACTCATTCATCATCGCCGTCTTCGCGCCGACCGGTCCACTTCTCATCTATCGCATTGCGGATATGTTCGAGCGCAAATGGCAGATCGTCTGGAGCTCGCTATGCATTGCGGGGTCCGGTTTGTTGTTCGCGCGGCAGAGCCAGCCGGGGTGGCTCATCCTGCTCGGAGTGATCTTGACCTGTTCGAACAACTGGATGTCCGTGGCGTTTCACACCTATCAGGCCGAGCTGTTTCCCACGCCGGTGCGGGCGCAGGCGGTCGGCTTTGTCTATTCATGGAGCCGCTTCAGTGCGATCTTCACGAGCCTCCTGATCGGCTTCTTCCTGCAGCATTCCGGCGTGCGGGGAGTTTTCGCGTTCATCGCTGGCTCGATGCTGGTGATCGTCTTCGCGATTGGCACTTTTGGTCCCCGGACGCGGGGCCTCGCCCTTGAATCGATCTCTCATTGAGATTCGATTCGCCAATTAGAATTGCGCCAAGGCAGCGTCAAGCACTCTTGTCAGGCAGTCCCGCAAAGCAAACTGGGGAGAAAAAGCCGGAGTCTCATCGCTTCTTACTTTTGTGTACCTTCGCTCGAGTACGCGCAGGAGCTTTCCTTTTCAATTTGGCCTGATTGTAATCAACGGCGGCACGGACGAGGTTCTTGAGAGCACGCTCCTTAATCCTATCGCCCTCGAAGAAATCAATCGCTCGCCACGTGTTGCCTGCGAGGGTCGCGTTGAAGAGGTTGTCAGGATCCGGGAGGCTCGCTCCGTGAGAAAAGGTAAGCTTCACCTTGTCTTTGAGGACTGTGGCGACCGCGATGATTCCGTCGCGAGACCACACCGGGCTTCCCATCCACTTCCATTCCTCGATGATCTCCCGGTCGGCCTCAAGGATGGTCTTGCGGATGCTGGCGAGCGTTTGGCCACGCGAGCCTGTAAGTTTTGCGATCAGCTGGTCAATACGTTCTGATGGATTCATTGGATCTCTGTGCCTCGAATTCTTGTCCCGTTTTCATGCGGGTAGTTTTATTGGGCGTTGGGCATCCAACCGGGGGGCAACGCCAAACTGTTTGGCGTACTCGGCGTTCAATCGCTGCCACCCGGCGAACTTCATCGCGTCACCACCGGCGATGCGGCCAATGCGAGTTCCGCTGAGAAAGCGGTCCAGAACATCGAAAGAAACATGCCAGCCTGCGGCGCCCCATGAGATGAAGCGGCGGTCGATCGTGGTCCACAGCGTCAGGCGCGTGCCGCCACCAAAGGCTTCGAGTTCCCACCGGGCATCGGCGTATTCGAGCACTTTGGGAGCGTCTGCTCGGGTCACCTTTGTCTCGATCGGCCTGGGGTTTCCGACCCAGGTAAGCTTCACCGTGCCAACTTCACCCAGGCTTCCATCGACCTCAAAGGGCGCCCACTCCCGAAGATGCGCTGGGTCGGTTAGCGCCTGCCAGACTTTCTCCGGTGAGTGGCGCAGTTCTCTGACGAGAATGAGCGTCCACTTCTCTCCGTCCTTTCGCACCTGCGCCCCGCTGGCTGGACCCGGCGTGTACTGCTCGCGATCGGTCATCTTCTTCTCCTTGTCTTCCGTTTTGTTGGCGTGGGTTGATCCGTTCGGTCGAGGTGGCGTTCGAGAGCGTCCAGATGAGCGGACCAGAATCGGCGAAACTGAGCCAGCCAGGCATCCACCTCCCGAAGTCGTTCTGGCTTCAACCGGTAGAGACGGCGCTGTGCGTCCACCGTGGATTCCACGAAACCGGCCTCTCGCAGCACTCGCAAGTGCTTTGATACGGTCGGCTGCGCCATACGAAGCTGGCGCTCGATCTCTCCGACCGACTGTTGTGACGAGACCAGGAGGCTCAATATCGCGCGGCGGTTCGGTTCCGCAATAATTTCGAACACAGATTCCACGCGTCTTATATACTGCCAACTGCATATACACGTCAAGGAATATACTGTGAGGATGCGGAGGTTCAACTCGCGGGAATCAAGCTGGGTCTGGTGGTGAGTAATCGAAAATCTGGTAGCGCTAACGGGAATCGAACCCGTATTTCGGCCTTGAAAGGGCCGCGTGCTAACCGTTGCACCATAGCGCCACAGTGCGGCAAAAGAGCGGTGAGATTTGATTATCGAGGAAAGCTGTTGGATTGACAAGCCGCGCACATGCGCCGCTCGGCACCTGTCCGTTGGTACACGCTTACCGATACAACGCAAGCGACTGGTTTTACATAAGTATTACAAAGCGGCCGATCCCATACTGCTACTCTGGACTCGCACCTCAGGAAGCATCGAGTCTTAAGAATCAGAAAAACTGGAAGAAAAGGGCCTCATGACACTCAGCGATCTGGGAAACGAGTCTGCCAACGAAAACGGAATCAATTGGGTTACCTCAATTTTCATGCTGTTGTTTCACGTGGGCGCCGTAGCGGCGCTCTTTTTCTTTAGCTGGAAGGCACTTCTCCTCGCTATCTTTTTGTATTGGGTTGCCGGAAGCCTCGGGATCGGCATGGGATATCACCGCCTGCTGACTCATCGCGGGTATAAGACTCCGAAGTGGGTCGAGTATTTTCTGACAACTTGCGCGGTGCTCGCCCTCGAGGGCGGCCCGATCTTCTGGGTCGCGACGCACCGGATTCATCACCAGTTTTCGGACAAGGAAGGCGATCCCCACTCTCCGCGCGACGGCAAATGGTGGGCTCACGTCGGCTGGATTCTCGTCGGCAAGGCGATGCACCACGATACGAAGGCGCTGGCTCGCTACGTCCCCGATCTCGCTAAAGACAAATTTCACGTTTGGATCACCAAATACCACTACGTGCCCATGATCGTGCTCGGCGTCATTCTCCTTACCATTGGCGGGCTTCCTTTCCTGCTGTGGGGAATTTTCTTCCGCACCGTTTTCGGATTGCACGCCACGTGGCTCGTCAATTCCGCGACGCACATTTGGGGTTCGCGCCGGTTTGAGACTCGCGACATGTCGACGAACAGCTGGTGGGTGGCGCTGCTCTCCTTTGGTGAGGGCTGGCACAACAATCATCATGCCCATCCGGTCTCGGCGCGGCACGGACTCAAATGGTACGAAATCGATCTCAACTGGTATGGTATCTGGATGCTGAGCAAGATCGGGCTGGCGAGGGACGTCTATCGCTATAGGCTTTCGGCGAATCAGGAACCGAGCGAGACACTGCCGTCGCCCGTCGTTGCAGCTCAGCCTGAGACGGACTTGATTTCGGCGTAGTTCTCAGAGCGCCGCCCGCCCAACCTACGAATTTCTCGCCCGCGAGGCACAGGGCCTCGCGGGCTGCAACTCCTCGCGAATCTTTTGGCTCGCCGCTGTAGAATTATAGGCAGCCGCCGTGAAGTTCACCGGACGCCAAAAGACGATTGCCTTTTTCATCGTTCTGGGCGTCTGCCTTGGCGCGGCCATCACGCTCAACATCGGCTGGTTCATCCTCCACTGGCGCCAGGGCGTCTTGATGTTCGTCGGCTTCGTCGGATTCCTGGCCATCATCCTCGGATTGATTCTCAACACGGGCTTCCTGATCCGCGAAATCCGGCGCAACGAACACCACGACAGTTTCATCAACGCCGTAACGCACGAACTGAAAACTCCAATCACCTCGATCCGCCTGTATCTGGAGACTCTTCAGCAGCGCGACGTGGATGAGAAACACCGCCAAGAGTTTTACCGCTTGATGCTCGACGACGCCGACCGCCTTCGCGGAACTGTCGAACAAGTGCTGAAAGCGGGTGAATTGGGATACAAGCATTTCGTCAAGAGGTCCGCGCAGGTCGATTTCGGCAGTCTTGTGAGCGACTGCGTGGAACTTGCCCGCACGCGGCACAATCTACGACCCGAGGCGTTACACTGGATCGGCTCTGCGAACGGCCCCGCCATCAATGTACAGGGCGACCCCGACGAGCTTCGCACGGCGATAGCGAACATTCTCGACAACGCGATCAAGTATTCGGGCGGGAAGGTGGACGTGTCGGTAGAAATCGACACGCCCACCCGCGACCTCGTGGCGCTGCGAGTTCGCGACCGAGGCGTCGGGATTCCCCGTCACGAACTCAAGCGCGTCTTCAAGCGCTTCTACCGCGCGTCGAGCCGCTCGGTTTCGCACGTAAAGGGCACTGGATTGGGCTTGTTCATCGTGCGAGGCATCGCGCGTGCGCACGGCGGTCGCGTCTTCGCTGAGAGCGCCGGTGAGGCGCACGGCACAACGGTCACGCTGGAACTGCCGAGGAGCGCCGCGTGAGCCGCGTCCTGATCGTCGAAGACGAAGCGCACCTAGCCGAAGGCTTGCGATTCAATCTCGAGGCGGAAGGATACAGCGTCCAGGTCACAGGCGATGGCGAAGGCGCGTTGGAGCGACTCAGCCAGCCCAAAGACAAATTCGACGCCGTCGTCTTGGACGTGATGCTCCCCGGCATCGACGGCTTTGCTGTCGCCTCTGCGCTGCGCAAGTCGCGAAACTATGTGCCGATTCTCATGCTGACGGCTCGCGGCCGCCCAGAAGATGTGTTGGCAGGCTTCGCTGCTGGCGCGGACGACTACTTGCCAAAACCCTTCGAGCTTCCCATTTTTCTTGCACGCCTGCAGGGGCTGCTACGGCGCAGCGCGTGGCTAGCCAGCGCGGCGCATTCCGCCGTCGGAGAACCTACGGGCGCGAAGAGGCAGTCTGAGGCGAGTGCTGCGGGCGAGGACGAAGTGTACCGCTTCGATGGAAAGACGATTGACTTTAGCTCTCTCGAGCTGCGTACAGAAGACAATACGATTCAGTTGACGCTGATGGAGGCGAAGTTCCTACGCCACCTGATCCGCAATTGCGGCCGAACCGTTTCACGCAAATCGATTTTGGAAGACGTCTGGGACCTGCGCGAAGACACCGATACGCGCGCGATCGACAACTTCATGGTTCGCCTGCGCCGCTACTTGGAGAAAGACCCTTCCAAGCCCCGTCATCTGCTGACGGTCCGCGGCGTAGGCTATCGCTTCGTCCCCTAAGGAATTGGTGTGAACAAGCTTCCATGGGCCGCGGCCACGGGTCGACGCTGTGTGTCCGCGACGATGCTCGGAAAGGCGTCGCTCCAAATCATCCGTCGAGCCAACGTAAAACCTGCCGGAAGCCTAGCTCTGCAGGATGTAGAGAATTCCCATCGAAGGAGGGCATGGTAGGCCCGTGCGGGCTCGAACCGCAGACCTGGCCGACAAGTCGGCCCGCTCTAGCCGATCCGCGTTTGGATGAGTGCCTGGATCAGCCGCGCAGATTTCCAGCGTTTGATCTCGCTCTCTCGTCTCCGTGCTTCTGGCAGTGTGACGAAAGTTTCGGTGTAAACAAGCTTCCATGGGCCGCGGCCTCGAGTGGACGTTGTGTGTCCGCGACGATGCTCGGAAAGGCGTCGCT
>Ga0187782_10001154_pt1 | contig 18930 bp, 19 predicted proteins | sample 0715_SJ02_MP15_2_FD_132454 | JGI IMG/M metagenome (GOLD analysis project Ga0187782, IMG submission 132454) | Tropical peat soil microbial communities from peatlands in Department of Meta, Colombia - 0715_SJ02_MP15_20_MG | ecosystem: Environmental > Terrestrial > Soil > Wetlands > Peat | place...
CTTCCAAAGCCGCGTTGCCCGCCCGCTCGCCAATTCCATTGACTGTGCACTCGATCTGCCGCACACCTGCCTTCACTGCTGACAGGGAATTCGCCACCGCCAATCCCAGATCGTCGTGGCAGTGCGCGCTCAAAATGATGTGGTCCGGGTCGCCCAGATGTTCCCGCACCTTCCGGAACATCTGGCCATACTCTTCCGGCACCGCATATCCGACCGTGTCCGGCAGGTTGAGCACAGTCGCCCCACCCCTAACTGCCGCCTCGCACGCCTTACATAGAAAATCGATGTCCGTGCGACCGGCGTCCTCCGCGGAAAACTCCACTTCATCCACGAAGCCCTTCGCCAGCTTCGTCATCGACTCGATCGCTTCGAGCGCCTGCTCGCGAGACATGTGCAGCTTCACCTGAAGGTGCAGGTCGCTTGTTGCGAGGAACACGTGCATGCGAGGCGTCTTGGCCGGTTTCAGTGCTTCGGCCGCCGCCAGAATGTCGTCTTTCCTTGCGCGCGCCAGCGCCGCGATCGGCACATCGCGCACTTCCTTGGCGACGGCGACGACTGCCTCGAGGTCGCCCTTGGACGCAATCGGAAACCCCGCCTCGATTGTGTCCACCCCGAGTGTGGCAAGCTGCTTTGCCATGCGGATCTTTTCCTCGGTGTTCATGGAAAAGCCGGGGGACTGTTCACCGTCGCGCAGGGTAGTGTCAAAGATGCGTACGTGGCTCATGCCGTGCCTCCAAGCTGTTCATCCAGTTATGCATAGTCCCAGCTTCCAGTCCAATTTATCTTCATTCTGCATTTGATAATTCTGCCTTATACTAGGTCGGGGATAGGGAAGAGCCGCCGCATCAATCCTTTTGAACCAACAGCCTGTTCCGGTCGGCTTCGTCCGAAGCCCCCGAATCGAGGGTTTCAACCATGGATCTTGCGGAATTGCAGGTTTTTCTTACAGTTGCCAGGGAGGGCAGCTTCTCTCGCGCGGCGGAGCGCCTCTACCGAACCCAACCCGCCGTCAGCCTGGCCATTCGCAAACTTGAGGATTCGCTTGGACAACCCCTCTTTGTTCGCGGAGCTCGGCCCGTTCGACTCACCGATGCAGGCCTGCTTCTCCGTGAATATGCCGACCGCCTGCTGAACCTGCGCGACGAGGTCAAGAAAGGCTTGATGGACCTTGAAGGCTTGAAACGCGGCGAGTTGGCCCTCGGTGTGAACGAAAGCTCGATTCATGCGCTTCTTCCTGCGCTGGCCAAATTCCGCGAGGCTCACCCGGGCGTCCAGGTGCGGCTCCACCGCATGTTCTCCCGCGATATCCCCCACGAAGTCCTGAACTATCGGCTCGATCTCGGAGCGGTCTCCTATGTCCCCCGCGATTCACAGCTGCAGGCCACGGAGATTCTGAAAGACGAGCTCACCTTCGTCGTGCCTCCGAAGCATCCCCTGGCTAAGCGCCGTGAAGTGGACGTGGAAGAGCTCGGCAAAGAGATGTTCATCGCTCACATCGTAGAGTCGCCGTTCCGCCGCCGCGTCATTGAACTCTTTGCCAAGCACCGCACGCCTCTCAACATGCCATTGGAAATGCCTACTATTGAAAGCATCAAGCGCATCGTTCAGATGGGCTTGGGCGTGGCCATCGTTCCGCGCATGTGTGTCACCTGGGAAATCGAACATGGCACGCTGAAGGAACTCAAGATCCGCCAGCTCAACATGCCACGCCATCTCTACATGATTTCCCGCCGTGGCGCGCGTCTGCCGCACGCCGCCGCCGAATTCATGCGCCTCCTGAAGTCGGAGTAAGCAAATCAAAAGCCCAAAACCCGCAGTAGGAAGCAGGGCGCCGTGAGTTCAGTTTTGGGTCGTATGCGAACGAAGAAGATTCAATCCACAAAATCGAGGGTCATGCCTTCGTGTCGGTACAGAAATCCCACAAACCTGCCGTAGTCCGGGGATGTTACATTGTTGTACACGGTACTGAAGTTCCCATGATTGGTGACATTCAGGGTGTAGGCCCCCAGACGAAAGTGGTGCCCATTCCCGCTTTTGCCTTTGAGGAACGGGACCCTAAACGTGCGATAAGCCTTCAGGTCCAGTGAGAAGAACTCCGGAAAGCGGTGCGCATTCGGTGTGCCCACGTACTGCTGCGTAACGTCCACCGCCGAATAGGGGAACCCGGAGTGAACGTCTACCAGCGGACTGAACGTGACCTTCCATGGCAACGCGAAAATTCCCCAGGCCACCACCCGGTTGGGAATATCCGAAGGCAAAATGCCATAAACGTCCTGCCGTATCACGGGGGCGGCAAACGGAATCATCACACTGGAGAGGCTGTTTAGATCCCCTCTTGCCTCGCTCCATATGTAAGAGGCTTTCACCTGGTCGCTTTGACGAAAATGGTAAAGCGCCGATACTTCCACCTCGTGATACATGGAAGATCCGGTGTTCGTGAGGCCCAGGAAAGACTCGTCGCTCGCGGTGGCCGCCGTGAAGGGCTCGGCTACGAATAGATAGCTTGTGTGGCTGTTCAAGTAGCTCAGTTCAAGCTGCAGATTCTTCCGCAGTTCACGAACCACGCCGGCATTCCAGGTGAAGTTCCGAGGCGTGGTATTCGGCTGGACAGGCAAGACAGGAGAAACCAGTGGGTTCAAGCCGGCCGTATAAACGTTCGTATAAGTGACCGGAGGCGCTACCGGCACGCCGCCGGTTCCGTACTCGGTGACCGTTCGCGTGGGATTTTCCGCCCAACTTGCCGCCAGCAAAGGCAACACACCATAAAAAAAGCCTGCCCCCGCCCGAATCACCGTCTTCTCGTCCTTGCCTGGTGAGTAGGCTAGCCCGAGCCTCGGCGCCAGTGCCGCTGGCCAACCGGACGTTTCCGTGCTCAACCGCAACCCCATATCGACGCTCAAGCGCGAATTCATGAGCCAATGGTCCTGCACGAACTCCGAAAAAAAGCTGTCTGATGGGCTTTGAGCGGGTGCCGATGTGAAATCGATCCTTTGTGCCAGTGAATTATCTCCGTTCAGGATCTGAATTGGACGCGATTCCGTCGTTCCGAAAAAACTGCGCCAGTCAATATCCGCCCCCACCCGGATTTCGTGCGAACCGAGCCACTGTTTCTTCGACAATTCGTAATTCGTCAGGAACTGAAACTCCTTGCCTCGCCGGGACCACGCATTGAAGTAATTCCCACCGTATCCTTGCGGCGTGATTACCATGTCCGCGGTGCCTTGCCCCTGAGCATTGCTGTCAAATCGTGTGTATTGCGCCACCGTCGAAATGTCGCTTCCAGACTCGAATTGATATCGATCAGACACGGTCACGGCCACGCCACTTTGGTTCAAATTGTTCGACGCGGGCTCCGGAATCAGGGCGCTGATGTCAATGTGCTCCGTTCTGAGGGGAAACGCGTTCACCGTCATCGTCAGAATGTGGTTTTTGGAAAGAATCGCCTCCAGGGTCGTAAAGGAATTAAATCCCTGACGCTTGGTGATGTCATTCGGCCACGGCAATCCTTCCACGGTCGTTTTCTTCATCTCATACTGAAATGCTTCCGAAAGCAGCAATTTGTGTGGAATCAGGGGAACGTCAAACGAAATCGCGGGCGACGCCCCGCCAAGTCCCGCCATGTGCCCGTTTTTGCCCAAAACCGTGATCCCCATTTTGGTTACATTGAAGTCCAAGCCATCGGCCGGAGGTTTCGTTTCGATCGTCGTTAGCCCACCCGAAAAACTTCCGAGACCTGCGTCATAGGGAGTCTTGTACACCGCGAAGGACTCCACCGCGGCGGTCGGCACAGTAATCCCAAAGCTCCCCGTTACAGGGTCCGTGTTGCGTGTGGAATTGATGATCAAAAGGCTCTGATTTTCGTCTGAGCCTTTGAACACCAGTTTGCTGTCGAGTGTCTGCACCACCCCCGGTGTAATCGGAATGACCTCCTTCACTTTTTCTTCTGAAGTGGGCAGCGTGACCAATTGCGTGTTCGTCACGACGGTGATCGGCGCTGACGAGCTTTCTGTGGAGATGATTGCCGCATTTTCGCTTACCTCCACTCTCTCGGACACAGCATCAACTTCTAGGATGAACTCCAGAATCCTCTGTTCTCCCGCCTTCAAAATGACCGCCCTTTGTGATCTCTTGAACCCCTCGCCTGCCACGGAAACGGCGTAGTCTCCCGGTTCCAGATCGCGAAATTCGAAGTGGCCGTTTTCATCCGTTTCTGCTGTCGCCTGAGCACCGGTAGTTCCCTTCCGGACAAGCTCCACTTTTGCTCCCACCAGGGCCGCTCCATTTTGCGTGGTGACCGTCCCCCGAAAACACGCCATCGGGCCGTTATTGGATTCAGCCGGAGTCTTCGCCGAACACACCAGGAAGAGGGCGAAAAGAAAGAGAATGACGATCGCCAACCGCGAAAGCAATTGCCGCAGGGTCTCCGCCGGCGCGCAGTCACTTGCGCGCGCAAGCCTGAAAAGGCGCGCGTGACCTGGGGACAGATGCATTCTTTGGCTCACACGATTTTCAGAATAGGCGAACCTGCCTGGATTTGCCGCCTAATCCGGCAGCAAAGTTTCCTGCCGATAACCTGATCGGAAGGCCATACTCCGCTGTTTCAACACGCTCGAATGTCTCATCGCCCGGCCATATCCGGGTAAGATATGACCGTGGCTTGCCAGCTGCGGAACTCCACCGAATCTGCGGGCGCGATTTCCCGGCACGCTGTGGGGAGCCGCTTCAGATTCTTCTTAATTTCCGAAAGGCGCCTTTGCTTCGAGCTTGTGACCCCCGAAGAAATCGGTCAGAAAATTGCCTGTACTTCCATTTGTTCCCGCCGAACGGTCAAAAAGTTCCAAAAAGGCTTGCGGAGAAAACCCAGCCCCAGCCGAAACGTACAGCGCAAAGCGGTCTGCCGCATACTGATGGATCGCTTCCTGCCTTTCGATGATCTGAACGGCCTTCCGCAACTTCTTTGGATCCTGGTCGATGCTGTCGAGCATGCGCCTGAACTTCAGTTCAATGTCCTTCCGGTCGCTTACATCGTCAACACCCAGAATCTCGTGGAATAACTGGCTCACGACTATGGCGTTCTGGTGCATTTGAATGTGCCCAAGCTCATGGCCCAGTAACCCGGCTAGTTCGTCGTCATTCCTGAGCAACGCCACCATTTTTCGCGTGATATAGATCGTTTCCCCGCAAGGGTAGCCGGGCACGACTGTTGCGCCTGAACTCTGCACCCAACAAGAATCGAATGGGCATACAAGCAAACAGCGAGGAGAATGGGCAGCCGAACGAGAACCGTGGGCTGGACGTCTGCATTTTTGCTTCCAGCACAGTGCTTAGAGGTTTTGAAGGTCGCTTCGATGTCCCGGGACAAGAGTTCTTCTGTTACGGAAGATTCTACCCTTGCTCAGAATTGGAGCATTATATTAAGTCTGCAGATGTTAGAAAAACATATATGTGATCGACATCACCATTTGGCCAAAGGTGCACGCCCGGCTCGTGTTTCTTGATCTGGACCACCTCGAAATATTGGAGGCGCGTTAGGAATGTTCCAGCTTCACTTGCTCATCCAGCGCGGCAAGAACCCACGCCTGCAGCACATCGCGGGACTGCGGCGCCATCTCGCCAAAGACCACACCTACGCCCGTAGCCCGCACGTAAAGTATCTCCGCCGAGGTCTCGAAAGACTCCCCTGAGCGAAAAATCTTCAACCGCAAATGCGGCTGTTCCTTCAGCGGCGCGGAGATTTCAAGGAAACATCCTCGCAGACTCAATTCCATCACGCGAGCAGGAATGCTTTCATGCGCATTTCCTGGCATGACCTCCGCCGCGATATTGATGGGAAACCTCAGACCACGCTGTTCTTGGTTCATGGCGCGAGCATAGCATCCTCAGCTACCCCTCAGAACCCGCTCAGGCTCCAGAGTTCCCTCCTGATTAACTCGCCCACCGGACAGGTCATGCGTTTTTTGTTGGCCATCTGACGAAAAAACACTCCATGCGGTAAAGGAACTTGATGGAAAGCCCGTTGCTCCCCATGCGTCACTTTGCGGCGAATTGCGCTGTGGTAATCTTTGGCTAATTGGCTCGAATTGCGCTTTCCTGAGGCGCCCGACGGAGTGTCGCGCCATGCTTATGCCCCTCATACATGAATATCTGTTCCCTGCCATGTGGCTAGTTTACGTGATCTATTGGTGGGCCATCTCGACGAATGTGAAGGCCACCAAGCGCCAGGAATCTTCAGTCTCCCGGATCACTCGGCTTGTTCTGGTTCTTCTCGCCGCGGCGCTCTTATGGCCGTCTCGTTTCCCCATCGCCGTTCTCAAAAATCGATTTCTTCCTCCCGGCGTGTGGTGCTTTTGGACCGGTGCGGCAGTCACACTGTGTGGTCTACTCTTTTCCGTGTGGGCACGCCGTCGCCTGGGAAGGAACTGGAGCCAGGCCGTCACCCTTAAGGAAGGCCACGAACTCATCACCAGCGGACCATATGCCTTAGTTCGTCATCCCATCTATACCGGGCTTCTGCTGGCTGTGCTTGGATGCGCGATAGCCCGAGGCGAATGGCGCGGCCTGGTCGCTTTCGCCATGGTATTCGGCGAACTATGGCACAAACTTAGGCTCGAAGAAAAATGGATGCGCGAACAATTCGGCGAATCGTACTTGGCTTACTCCCAACGCGTGTCCGCCTTGCTGCCCTATAGAGCAAAAACATCAGGCGGAAACCGCGGGGTTCGACCTCCGCCGGGCCACTGACACTTACTGCTTTTCGTATACGAGTTCCGTACTGTATTCCTTGCCGTCGACAGTTTTGCCTTTCGACTTCACAACCGAGGCTTTTCCATCCTTGGACACCTCAGCTGTCACTTTGCCCACGTCTTTCCCGCCTTTGTGCAGTGTCCCTTCCACTCTGTGCGAACTTACGCGCCTCAGGGTGATAGCGTCCGCCGCGGCCGGCGATCCTGTGCCGGTAATGGCTGCCTCAGTTCCGTCGTAGTAAGTGACAAAGCTATAAGCGAACGTCTTTCCATCCGCGCCGACACCCTCAAAACTGTATTTGACCCCATTCCCCTGAACAGCAATGGTCCGCGTCTGGCTCTTTGGTGCGGGCGCCGTCTCGTATTTCGATTTTGCAAGGTCCAACTTCCAGATACCAAGAAAAGGATTGTCTTCGGCCGGCAACGGGCGAACTATAACAACGAGAAAAAGACAAACCAACAGGAAGAAAACGCGTCTCACGAGAATCGCTCCTTTAACCAACGTCGCCTCGGCCCCAGCTTCCGTCATGCCTCGGCGGTGGCGGATTATCCGCTCGTTTAGCGATAAAAGGCAATCATTTGTTTCCGCCGTCCGGACCGCCAATGGCCCGCAAGGAATGCTCGCAACCAGCCTGCCTTCTCGTCTATCCTGTACTACCAGGCGGCATTGCCGCCTTAGGTATGATCAGCGGATTGGCCATTCTAACGATTGGGTTCTTCCTCGGGATGCGTCATGCCACGGACCCGGATCACGTCATCGCCGTCTCGACCATTGTCAGCCGCGAGCGCTCGCTCATCAAAGCTGGACTGATTGGCGCCCTTTGGGGCTTGGGCCACACCATCACGATCGTCCTGGTCGGCGCGGCCATCATTCTGTTTAATGTCGTGATTCCACCCCGCGTTGGCTTGACCATGGAATTTGCCGTCGGGCTGATGCTCATTCTCCTCGGCATTCTGAATCTCTCAGGGGTCTCGCAATGGCTCAGCGAAAAGTTCTCTCCCGCGCATCCACGCATCTCTGGCGAACACGCCCACCTTCATGAACACAATGCGCACGTTCACTATCACTGGCACTCCCACGCGCCTGCCGGAGAGCACCATGGCGATTCCCTTCCGGTGCCAAAGTGGGCCGGCAGTCCGGTCGCTCATTTGGGATGGTTCCACTCGCTGCGCCCCCTCTTTATTGGCATTGTTCACGGATTGGCGGGCTCCGCCGCGGTCGCGCTCCTGGTGCTGAGCACAATTCGCGACCCGCGCTGGGGCGTCTTTTATCTTCTGATTTTTGGGGTAGGCACCATCGCCGGCATGATGCTCATCACGGCCGCTTTGGCCTTGCCCTTTTCCTTTGCAGGAACGCGGTTTGGCAGGTTGAATCGTAGCCTGATTGTGGGCTCAGGCCTGCTCAGCCTCTGCTTTGGCCTCTATATCTCCTACCATATCGGTTTCGTTGACGGCCTCTTCACCAGCCATCCAACCTGGACGCCCAGCTGAGCCCTGCCGACAACTCCTTGCTTCAGCGCGAACGATACCTTCGAGGCGAACGACAACTCAGCCATCGCATATTTCTGTGTGAGGGCCCCCTCTTTCGAGGCGCTGTCAGGCTTTCTTCGCCACCGCCTCATTCGTGCTCTTGTAGACCGGTAGGAGATTCTGTAGCCCCGCCACAGTTACGACGGCGGTGCTCTGCGCCGAAAGAGCTGCCAGCGCAAACTTCTTCTGCTGATTCCGCCGGCTCACGAACAGGGACGCCAGCGCTCCGACACCCGCGGAGTCCATGAAGTTGATGCCGCTCATATCGAGCACCACGTTCATCGCCGTTTCGGCACGCAGTTTCTGAATGAATTCGTTTACGGTCTCCAGACTGAGTTTTCCGGTGGCTTTGTAGATGGTCAGATCTTTGTTGCTCGACGGCACTTTTTCCAGATCAAGTTTGAATGGTGACATAAGCACCCAACGGTACCGAAAGGTCCGTCGGCTTACATTAACAGACATTAACATCCATTTGCGTTGCTGTGTTGCCCTGCTTCAAAATGCCACGGTTATCCTGCTTAATTAGCTTCGGTTGTGGGGGCCACTCGGGATCGGCGCAAACGCATCTCCCCCGCCCTATGTCCAAACTCAGACCGCGGCGACGCCTTCCATCCGACGTGCCGGTGGCACGTTCCGTATGCCTTGGCCCGTTTCAATCAGACGCCACGGCCGGCGCACATTCAAGCCATGGCCACCGCATCGGGTTAGCTCCGTTGGGTCCGCCATCTTCAAGTTTCAGACACCAGCGCAAACCTATCCCATCACGGGGAAGGGAAGGTAACCGCCATGCTCGTTGTCGATCGAGCCTGTGTAGTGGCCGAACTTCAGATCGGCCAGGCCTCGAGGAATCACCTTCCATAACTCACCCGGTAAATCACTCCGCCTCCATCGTCGCTTACCATCAACGAACCATCCGGAGCCACCGCCACTCCGACCGGCCTGCCGTCGACGTCTTTCCCTTTGGGGTCCGTCACAAATCCTGTCAGGAATGGCACCGGATCCTCAACGGGCTTTCCATTCTTGAACCCCACAAACACCACCTGGTAGCCGTTGCGGGTCGCGCGATTCCACGATCCGTGTTCGGCGATGAACGCTCCGCCCTGATACAACATCGGAAACTGCTTGGCGGTGTAAAACGTGAACTGCAACGGCGCCACATGTGCTCCTAGCAATACATCGGGAATAATCGCCTTGGCTACCAGGTCCGGCCGCTGAGGCCTCACGCGTGGGTCCACATTGTCCCCAATGTAGCTGTACGGCCAACCGTAAAATCCGCCGTCCTTGATCGACGTGAAATAGTCCGGTGGAACATCGTCGCCAAGTTCATCCCTTTCGTTGACGCTGACCCACACCTCGCCCGTCACCGGCTCAATTCCAAGTCCCACCGCATTCCGCAGCCCGGAAGCATAAATCCGCCCATTCTTCCCGTCGGGATCGCACACCAGGACCGCCGCGCGCCGTTGGTCCTTTTCGACGGCGATATTCGACGACGAGCCGACGCTCACATACAGCTTGCTCCCATCGGCGCTGAACGCCACCGTGCGCGTGAAGTGGCCTCCCCCGGGAGGTACATCCAGAATATGTTCGGCTTCACCAATCCGCCTGGAAGTCTGCTTGTCAAAACGAAAGCGCACCACTTCGTTCGTGTTGCCCACATAAACATAATCTTCATGGAATGCCATCCCGAACGGCCGGCTTAACTTCTCTGCAAACAATTCCTTCTGCGGAGTCCCGCCGCCCCGCTCGGCATCGTGCAAAATCACGATTTGTCCCGCTCCTGTGTTTGCCACAAAAATGTCGCCATTCGGCGCCACCGCCAGAAAACGCGGATTCGTAAAATCCCCCGCGTACACCTTTACCTGGAATCCGGAAGGGGCTTTGGGAAGAAATCCGGCCGGTGGTTTAGCGTTGTCCGGGCCGTTTCCCACGCTGCGTGTCACGAAAGGAGGCGGCAAATTGGGTTTCTTCCCGTAAGTCACCTGCGCAACGGCGGGAATCGCCGCGAGAAATCCACTCGCCAACAAAATCGTTTTGGGGACACTGGCCCTAATCATCGACCCCTCACTCAGGTCATTATTTCGAACCCTAAATTGATGCCACGAATCCGCTCACAGTTCCACTCAATTTTGTGTTCGCGGAAATACGATTGGGCAGACAGCTTTAGGTCTGGAATAAAGCCATGCGCATCGAAATGGTTCCGAACTCGATGCCTTCGTAGGGATAACTGAGGCGGTCCGCTTCGTCTGTCGCACCCAAGCAATACAGAATCGGCGCGTAGTGCTCCAATGTCGGGTGCGCCTCTGCCAGCAAAGTGTTCCCCCAGCGGTCTGGCGCCGCAAGGGAAGTGAGGTCGCGCTCCTCAATTGCCTTTTTCACCTTGCCGTCGAACTCCTCCGCCCACGGATACGCCGAATCCTTCATCTCCCAGTTGATTTTGTGCAGGTTGTGAACCAGGTTGCCACTCCCGAGAATCAGGACGCCCCTGTCCCGCAGGCTCTTCATCTCTTTTCCCAGTGCAACGTGCTCTTCAAACGTCCGCGCATGATCCAGGCTGACTTGGAATGCCGGAACATCGGCCTGCGGAAAGAGATGCCGCAGTACGCTCCATGCACCGTGATCCAGACCCCAGTCGTGGTCGGTCATCAAATGCTTTTCCATGGCAAACCGCTTCGCTTCTTGCGTCGCGCCCGGTGCGGGATAGTTCACCTCGTACAGTGGACGGGGAAATCCGTAAAAGTCATGAATCGTGCGCGGCCACTCGGAAGCCTGCACTTGGCACCCGCGCGTCACCCAGTGGGCAGAGACGACGCAAACCGCCATCGGCGCAGGGAGCTTCGCTCGGACTTGATGCAGGCTGCGTGTAAACGCGTTCTCCTCGATCGCGTTCATTGGCGAGCCATGCCCTACAAACAGAACCGGCATTCTCATGGCGTCATTATTCTCAAAGCAGAATTCTAAACTGCCTGTCTCGTAGAAATTGTGTCCCAAATCACGGTCGAACTCTTCAACCTCTGTCAGGTCTTTCTGTTACCGGCTTCCCGCCGCTCCCCGGAAGCCGTGTCTTCCCACGGCCGTTCCTCAAGTCGTTCAGCAGTCCTTCCAAACCTTCGTAGGCATAAATCGTCGGCGCATGGCTTTGCATCAGTCCGCCCGTATCCGCCGTAGGTCCGTAGTTGCTGTGAAGGTCATGGCCCAGCATCCGTAACATCGCCATCTGCTGTCCCCGATGATGTGAAGTGTGCGCGATGCGCCGGGTCATCACCCAGGCCGTCGAGCGTTTCACATCAAAGAAATTCGTTTCGCTTTCCCACCACGACTCCTCCTTCATTTGCAATACGCGAAGCCTCTTCTCGCTGTCCTCCGCGTAGCGCCGGATGAACTCGTCCCGAGTTTCCGGGCTTGGCAAGGGAGGCGCCCCCACATCGATTCCGAGCATGGTCCGAAACCACAAATCCTCGCTTACGCATTGGTGAACCATCTGCTCGCCCACGCTCCGTCCTCGCGGATCATCCAGCCGCGGCCGGAATCCCATCTCCTGCTCTTGAAACTCGCTCCACACACTCACTACCTTCACGCGTTCTGTGGCGTAGGTCTCCACCAGGAAGTCGTAGCGCATGATTCCCACCTTCCAGCTCGTCCGCAAAGGCCCGCACAATGTACAACAAATTTCTCTCTTGACGCGCCCCTTGCCGAGGAGTATTTAGTGACTCCGCGCAGCATCGTCAATGTATTCCCTTCCCGGCCCCCTTACCTACTGCGCGTACAATCCACTCTTGTCTAGGAGGCTTTATGTCCGCAGTCCGCGCTATCCCGGAAGGCTACCATTCCCTCACGCCGGCGATCGTCTGCAAAGGCGCCGCCCGCGCCATCGAATTCTATAAGGAGGTCTTTCACGCCAAGGAGCTTTTCCGTATGGCCGGACCCGGAGGCTCGATTGGCCATGCCGAACTCCAGATTGGCGATTCCCGCCTCATGCTGAGCGATGAATTCCCCGGCATGACGAACGCACCGGGTTCCAGCCGGGTCACCTCGAGCTCGCTTTTTCTGTATTCCGATAACGTGGATGCGCTATTCGACCGCGCCGTGAAAGCTGGGGCCAAAGTGGAAATGGCATTGCAGAACCAGTTCTGGGGGGACCGCTACGGAAAAATCCGCGATCCTTTTGGGCACCAATGGGGCCTGGCACAACACGTGGAAGATGTTGCACCGGAGGAAATGGAGCGCCGGTCGAAAGAGTGGATGGCGCAAATGAGCAAAGCGGCGGCGGGGCACGGATAGTCCTCGCCCGTGAGGCCTTTGCTCCGGACGCACGGGTTCCGGGCGATGTCAGCCCGGAACCCCGTGCAGCGGAAGCCCTGCCTTTGGCGAACTCACCGCTCTCCCAAAGGCCACAGCCAGGCCGCGCCGCGTACCCCGCTGGCGTCTCCATGCTTTGCCACCACCATAGGCGTGTCCGCCTCTCTTCCAAACACATACTCCTTCAGGCGCTGCGGCACGTTCCGGTACAAGTGCGGCACCTGCGATACTCCTCCGCCGAGCACAATAATGTCCGGATCAAGAATGTTGATCATCTGCGCCAAACTCCTCGTCAATCGGTCTTCATACCGCGCAAGACTCGCTAGCGCTGCCACCTCTCCGGACCCACATCGCGCAACAATCTCTTTGCCTTTCAACTTTGTTTTCGTCGCGCGCTCGTAATCTGCTTCGAGGCCAGTTCCCGAGATCCACGTTTCAATGCAGCCCCTGTAGCCGCAATAGCACTCGGGTCCGGGATACTCCTCAGGCTTCATCCACGGCAACGTGGTGTGTCCCCACTCTCCGGCCACTCCATTCCGGCCGTTGTGGACTTGCCCGTCAATGGCAATCCCTCCGCCGCATCCCGTTCCGAGCACCACCGCAAACACTACCCGATTGCCCGCGCCTGCCCCGTCCGTAGCTTCGGAAACCGCCAGGCAATTCGCATCGTTGGCGCACCGCACTTCCCTGTGCAAAGCATCGCTCAGGTCGCGATCGAAAGGACGCCCATTCATCCACGTCGAATTCGCATTCTTGACGGCATGAGTGAGATGCGAAATTGTACCGGGGATACCCACCCCCACGGTTCCGGCACGGCCAAGTTCGGCCTCAATTCTCTCGACACCTTCCTTGATCGCGCGCACCGTGGCGCCATAATCGTTCCGCGGCGTAGCCACGCGATGCCTGTACACTTCGCGTCCGTCGCGCTCGAGCGCGACAAATTCAATTTTCGTTCCCCCCAAATCCACACCAATTCGGAGCTTCTTCTGTGAGGAATCACTGGATGTCGCAGACATGATTGCCATCATTCTATACACAAATGCCAGTTATGGAGTCGTCTCCAAAAGAAGAGCCCCGCACGCGATAATGGGCTGCGGGGCCTGTTGCCTTGAACAGTCAGTCCTGTCAGAAGTGGAAGCCGAGTTCCACGGTCTCCGTCCTGGGCGTCACATAGTGCGTTCCGCTGAACGTGGAAAGAAAGTTGTACAGCGCCGTTTTGTTCGTCAGGTTGATCACGGTAAAGCGCAAGCTCCACTTGTACCGGTCGCCGTGGAACAAATTGTCCTCGCCCACGGCAATGTCAAACAGATTCCGGGGATCGATGCGTGGTGGATTGTGGTCATCGTTTTCGGTACCTGGCTTCGGGATCTGCACGAGTGTCGAGCCGTACAGGTTGCCCGGGCAGGTTGTCAACGGTGCGGTGAACGTCGGGAACACGTTGCCGCAAAACAGCCCAGCCTGAATTTGTTGGTCGGCGGTTAAGCCGGTGAGATTCACTTGGTACCCGGGGTCGTTGGGATCGGCGCTGGTGGCAAACGGCACGGCTCCCGCCACAAGCCCGCTGTCATATCTCCAGTTGAACCCCAGCCAAGGCCCGCGCTTCCACGGTTGATACTGAATGTGGGTCGTCTGGTTGAAGTGTTCGTCGTGGTCGATGCGGAACACCCCCGTTCCGCCTTGCCCCGGAGGCGTTACTCCAATTCCGCTGACTTGTGGTTCAAAGAACCGCGCCGCAACGCTTGACGCGACGAAGTAAGCCGTTATCCCATGAAAGTTGGGTACGCTCGCGCGGAGCAGGTATCCAGGAATCTTGGAACGGTCCCATTCTATCGGAAACGTAATCGGTGTGTTTCCGAACACGCTGAAGTCATACGCCAGGTGCGTGTACTTCCATATGTACTCGGCGTCCACGACCAGATACTTTCCGAAAGATTGCTCGAACCCGGCATGAAACTCATTCCGCCAACCCGGGCTCAGCGGGCTTGTGATGCACGGGTAGCCCTGCAGCGCTGCCTGCAAAGCATTGACTACCGAATTGCTGCAGCCCGTGCTGGCCAGCACCAGGTTTTCATTGAAAGGGGTTTCGAGCGTGCGCGCATAGGAAACTCGCAACACCGTGCTCGTCGGCTTGAGGTTGTAGGCGATGCCGAGCCGCGGTTCCGCCTGCGTCGCGTGTGTAATCCCGTCGTACACATCGCCCCGGATGCCGAGGTTGAACGACCAGTTGTTCTTCGTGATGGTGTCCTGCAGGTAGAGCGAGAGTTCCTTGACGTCGGTGTGCCCGCGCCAGAAGTAGTAGCTTCCTCCCGCCGTCAGGTCATATGGAGCCAGAGTTGTGCAAGGAGCAGCGAGGTTCACTCCGTTAACCTGGCAGGGACTCCCGTCAGCGCCCGTCAACAAAGGCAGCAGCCCCGGATCCACAATCCCGAACGAATCGTTCTCTGTCAGGAAAGTCTGCTCGTAAGTTATCCCCGCCTTGATATTGTGGACTCCCTTTACGTAGGAAACGTCGGACCTGATTCCGGCGTTGGTCAGCCGACGGCTCTGGGCAACGCTATCGCTCTGCAGAGAAGGTGTGAAATCGGCAAAAGGATTCGCGCTCGGGTAGTAATTGAATTGATCCTGACGGAAAAATGCTCCGATCGTGAAGATTGCTTCCGAGCCGATCAGGTGCACGAAGCTCGGCGCCACATTGAAAGTGCCGATTTTCGACCGCTGGTCCTGCGGGCCCGCGGGCAAGCCGTTCGGCCCCAGCCCTCCGCAGGAAACCGTCTGTCCGGGAGCACACGGCGTCGCCCATCCTGTCGCTTCCTGCGCGTCAAACGAATTGGGCGTCTGAAACCAGGATCGCGTGTAACCCAGATTCAACTGCAACGTATTGGTTTCGGATAATTTGTAGTCAACGCGGTCGAAGATATTCCCTTCGTTCCCCAGGTCATGAAATGCGGTCTGCTCGGGGGGGTCGAGGAATCGACCCGTGCGCAGCCCGCTCACCGCGAAGAAGTTGCCCCAGTTTTTTCCACCATAAGCCAAGTCGGCGGAGAGATTCGCCGTGCCAAAGCTACCGTAGTCCACATTCACGCTGCCGTGTGGCTGATCGACTCCGAGCCCGGAGCGCGTGGTCACCTTGATCACCAGGCTGGTTTTGTCTCCAAATTCCGCCGGAGGCGCTCCGGAAATCACCTCCATTGACTGAATGGACTCTGAGGGAATTTGGTTCGAAAACACTTTGCTTTGCTGATCGGTGATCGGCTGGCCATCCACGGAAAACGAATTCTGGGCGTGGTCCCCCAAGCCATGAAACAAGCCATTGGAATCCGCCGCCACGCCAGGAGTGGTCAGCGTCACTAGAGAACTGACTGACGACGATGCACTCTCGAGCGGCACGTTCTTGAAAAGGTCCCGGTCGATGTCCGTGTGATACGTCGAATCCGTCTCGAGCAAATCTCCGCCGGCGGCCTCCACGGTAACAGAAGTCACCGCCGTTCCGACTTTCAGATCGACTTCCACCTTGAACGGCACGGACGACCGCACTTCCACGTCCTGCGTGTACACCGTGAATCCACTCGCGCTTACTGTCAGGTGGTACGGATTGAAGGGAACGTTGGTAAACCGAAATGAGCCGTCGGTGGCGGTCACCGCCGTGCGCGAGAAGCCGCTTACCACATTGTTGATGTCGACCGTGGCATTTGCCACCGCCGCGCCCGATGGATCCTTGACTGTCCCTTCGATGGAACCTGAATTCCCAACCTGCGCCACTGCGCCAAAAACAAAAAGAAATAAAGAGAAGACTGTAATTGCCGAAACCCGAATACCAGATAGCATTTGACCTCCAGCCCCCAGGGAGCGATTAGTCTGAGTGTGGGTAGGCCCGCTTCTTTGGGGAAAAAAGCGGTAGCCCGGCCTAGGAGTTGGCCGGCGCGTAATTTGTAATGAGACTTGGGACTTTAGAGGACTTCAGCAGGGGGTGCGCGCGGGTCGGAATGGTGGAAGAAACTCTCGAGGGACGAGCGAAAAACAGGTGTGCTTGCCTCACCTACGGGGACAAGCGGAACATGCAAGATGATTCCGGAAACCGCCGGAGTGACGCTCACGTGCGCTATCTGACACAAACCGCAAGCGGCTTCATCATGCCCATTGGCGTGCCCGTGAGGAATGACTTGTAAGAGGAAAATCAGGGAAAGCAGCGCCAGGGCGAAGGCAAAAGACTTCGCCAGCCGTTGCCTGGTTATTCTGCTTACTCCCTGCATCTCAATTCCTTCTAGCCTATTCTGATCTGGGCATCGCGTCGCGCGGTTCGACGCAAAGTCACCCTGCTTAGAGTATGAGGATCAGATGCCCCAGATGCAAGAAGGTTTCGTCCGGCTATGGCGGCCGAAGCACGCCGTTGTGGGCTCCTGTCTCGAGCCAAACAGAAGCCTCAAAACGAAAACCGGACGGAAGCGGGCCTTCTGTCCGGTTTTCAGCTATTGGATTTTGTCTCTACGTTGCGTTACTTGTGATTCTTGTTCGCAGCTTCGGCAGCGAGTTTCAGTTGTTTATTGGCTTCGTCCAAGAGGTCCTTCGCCTTTGCCGCATGGCCCTGCATATCCCACTCGTTCGCTTGCTGCGCAGCGGTAATCTTCTCCCACGCTTGCTGCGATAGCCGCTGCGCCGACGCCAGATTCGGATGCTTCTTTCCGCTGATATCCTCCACAGGCTTTTGCGCCACGGCCACGCCGCCGCCAATTAACGCCGCGACCAAAACAGCACCTACAAGAGTCTTTTGAATCCTCATCTCACCACTCTCCTTTAATTTTTCTTGCAGTCCGGGGCCCGCCTTCGGTTACTAACCCGAAACCGAGGGGGAGTTGCGATGTTTATTGTGGGGTTGCGCACCATCTCCGAACAGTATCTCGACGCCTTGCCGAATCCAAAGTGTCAACAATCTCGGCGATACTGGCCGGTCGGACAGGTTCGAACATCAAGTGGCAGAAGCGATGAGCATCTCGTATTGAACGGGCAGGTCGACCCCGAACTGTTTCATCAGTCCCAATCCATCCCAGATCACCGTCGACTCCAGGATCTTCCCATCCGAAATTTGGTTGATGGTAATCCCGCTGAAGGAGACCTTCCTGTTGGTAGGAGGGACGCCGAGAAATTCTCCCCTGTGGGTTCCCGTGATGGTCCAGGAGACCACCAGCTTGTCGCCTTCCGTAATCGTGTCGTCCACATTGAACTTGAGGTCCGGCAATCCCGTAAGAAATCGCTCCACTTGGCGACGATAGGCCGCCGGCCCAACGCCTCTCCCGGAAACCGTCGGGTCGCCCAGCGCGTGCGTCTCTGCAAACACCTGGTCGATGTACTCGAGTCTCCGTTCATTCCAAACGCTGTGGTACAGCCGTCCAAACAGTAGTTTGTAGGCGGGTGCTACGGACATCGCGGCTTCCTCCTCAGAACCAGGGTTCCAGCGCCCGGAGACAGTGCGCCCATACAGATTCGTTCGGTCCCGGACGGGAAGGCTTGCCGGAGAGACTACTCCCAAACTGGCCCCCGCGCAATGAATCTGATTCCCCGCACATCGGTTTCGCGGGACGAACATCGTATTCAGGCTGGTTCCGAGAACGCGCGAGCATTCGCCTTTAGGACACAGGTAGTTTCCTGACCCGGTTAGGCTAGAAGCAGTCCGTCCCTCGTTTTTCTTGTAAAATGCACGGTCACTGACTGAGCGTTTCGCAAATGCAGCCAGATATGAATCCTCCCAATCCTTGGGAGTTGCGCGTTTGCTTTGGGAAGAGTATGGAAGTGCAGTTCAAGTCTCGGCGGTTCATCGAACAAGACGTCCGCCCGTCTGCCAGACAGCGGTCATAAGACCGCAGAACCTCAGTGCCCATCACCGCATCGGTCGTTAACAAGCGCATGGTGTACGTGACGGTCATAGGTGAGGGCAAGCCAAACGTCGATGTCAGGGAAAAGAAATGAGGTCGTAGATTTTGGCATTGCCGATCTCGAGGCGGCTGGGCTTCTTCGAGCGGATGATCGGAGATGCGGCTGCAGTCCGACAGATAGCAAGAAATAAAAAGGCCTCGGCTTCTGCCGAGGCCTTTGCTCCAATTCGAATGGCTCTTTGGTTCAACCGATATCGATCTACCAGAATCTGTTCGTCTGAGTAACTTGAGTCTAGCGAATCTAGGCCCGTGAGAGCCAAGTTTCGCGTGGAGACCATCCTCCGCACACCATAGCGGAGTAGATCTCGCTGTATTTAGAAAGGAGGTGATCCAGCCGCAGGTTCTCCTACGGCTACCTTGTTACGACTTCACCCCAATCATGAGTCATACCTTGGGCGCCTGCCTCCTTGCGGTTAGCGTGGCGACTTCTAGTA
>Ga0187782_10001157_pt1 | contig 18917 bp, 19 predicted proteins | sample 0715_SJ02_MP15_2_FD_132454 | JGI IMG/M metagenome (GOLD analysis project Ga0187782, IMG submission 132454) | Tropical peat soil microbial communities from peatlands in Department of Meta, Colombia - 0715_SJ02_MP15_20_MG | ecosystem: Environmental > Terrestrial > Soil > Wetlands > Peat | place...
GCTAGCCTGCCTTGCGCAAATGGATCGTGCCGTAGCTTGTCGTCAGGCTGATCGTCGGACCGGTGTTTCCGATCTTGCCGCTGATCTGTCCCCGATCGTCCTCGTTGGATGTCTTGAGCGAAGGAGCCTGAAAGTCGCTTTCCACTTCTCCCGCCCGCGACAGCGCCGAGACGCCGAAATTCGATCCGGCGGGCAGGGTTACCTCGGCGTCACCGGAGTCATTGGTGATCACGAGGTCGTCCTTCGGCGGTGATGAGTAGCTGACCTTCACATCGCCGTGCGTGTTGGCGATTTCGATGCGCCCGGAAACGTTTTTGATGTCGATGTCCTTGTTGTGCGTGGTGACCTTGATTGGGCCATCGGCGCTGGAAACGGCGATGTCGCCGGGATCGGCTTCCAAACGCCCGGTCAAATGCGTGATCGCGAGATCGGACCACGGCGAGGCGCAGCGGAGACTCTTTCCTATGTCACTCGCGCGAATCGACCCAACATAGGCGCCTTGGATGGTGGCGTCTCCGGAAATTTTACGGACGTCCACGTCACCGCCACGACCCGTTAGCTTTACATTTCCTGATACGCCCGAGATTTTCGCGTTGCCCTCCTGCAAATCCACGGTCACGTCAGATCCCGTATCGTGAACGTCAACGTCGCCGCCGCCGGTACGCACCGCAACGCTTCCAGTGATTCCGGAAACCTGAATATCGCCGCGGTCTGTATGGACCTCAATGCTTGCTGTTTTCGGGAGCGCAACATCCAAATTGACCCCAACCCGTGGATGAAAGTCGTACCGGCGAACGGGGTGAACGCGATAGACGTTACCGTCCTGTTCGATCACGACGTTCACGTTGCGCATCAGGTCGTTTGCTCTGGACTGGCTTGGCGCCCAAGCCACCTCCTTCACACCTACTTGGAGTTCATTGCCGTCGGTCCCGCGGATAGAAATGTCGCCGGGCCCGGTGTCGATCGTGACGTGCGCACCGGACGGAATCGTTTGCGCCGTAAGCTGGTGGCTCTGCGAGTAAGACTGATGAAACGGCGGCAGCTCGATATTGAAATCCGGATAGTGTTCACGAATCCAATCACGGAAGCCGAAGCCTGCCAGCACAAAAGCCAGGACGATCATCAAAGCGGCTTCGCCACCCGAGAGGAGGGGAGCGCGCGCTTCTCCGGTCTTCTGCGCCGCGATGTGATCGATCAGCTTCGCCACGCCCCAGAGAATGATCAGGACCGGCCAATACCTGCGGATCAGGTGGCCGAGACCAAAAGCAGGGTCGAATCGGTCCAGCAGGAAAATGACGCCGATCACAACCAGAAGAAGGCCGACGAAGATAGAGCCTCGTCTTCGTATTCCGTTGGGCATGTTTTCAAGATCCGATGTGCCCGTCGCGCGACGCCATCGACTGGCACAGCGAGACAACTCCGATCACAATGAGCAAGACCGGCCAGAGATCGCCGAATCCGAACCGAGTGTATTCGCCGAGCAAGAAGAGCACGCCGACGGTAATCAGGACCACGGGCCCCATAAGCCCGCGCACTCGGCAATACATGCAGGTGCAGCGTCGACTGGTCGCGTCCGGCATCGCATCGTCTCCTAGGAACTGCCCTTCATGCGTTCCGTCAGAATCCAGACACCCAGGGCGATCAGCCCAATCGGCCATCCTTTGACGAGCCACTCCGTCCGCAAGAGTCCCAAATTGGCGAGTAGGAAGAGCACCCCCAACACGATCAGAACAATGGCGCCTATAGGCCTGCGCCCTTGCGATTGCACAAGGTCTGCCGGTTGCGGCACGCCCAAGCGTCGTGCCTTGGCAACGCGGTACGCCTCAATCGGCATGTAGAGAGAAAAGCAGATTAGGGCAACGATCAGGAACGCTAGGTAGCTTCCCGACACATCACTACTCAGCAGGGCAATGATTCCTCCGAAGATCACGACGTGAATCAGCGCCTTGACGTACTCCCCATTGTAGACGGCGCCGAGGCCCGGAATGAATCCGAGCGCAAGAGCGACACCGGGATTGCCCGTGGGGGCACCGGCCACGTGCGGCGTCGGGGGAGTCGGAGCGACAATAGGCGCGCAGGCTTCGCAATAGAGCGCGCCGCCCACGTCGCGCGTGCATGCGCCACACATTGCTTTGCCGCACTGGCGGCAATATCCGGTAGCGGCTACGTCGGTGTGAACGGCACAGTTCATGGGACACTCCTGGATGTTTCGTGCAACAAGGCCTGGGTCCCGCTGCTGACCATTAGAATCGCTAGAGATGTCACGCTCCTCAGATTATTCCGGTCCATACGCGGAGCCGGCCGGGAGTTCGGGCGCGTCTCGGAATCCGGCGGGCGCTGCTGAGGTGCGGACTCATGCTGCGGAAGAGGTGCAGAGCTGGGTTCGGAAACAGGCTGGGGCTCGGAAGAAAGGCGCGACTGAATCACGTACACAACCCGCAGGTCGTTCACGAACTTTACTCCGCGGGCATAGGTAAGGTGAACATGCCGGTTCGCGTTGTGGTAGATGCTTGCCGGGTTGAACGCGGTCCTATGTGATATCGAGCCGACGGCATGAAAAACGATCATGAACGAAGTGGCTAGAGTGATTGCTCCCATCGCAAAGCGCGCTGGCCGGATCGCTGGAATCCACGCAAGCCAGCCTGACGTGCGTCGCTCTTGGGCGGGAATTCCACGAGTTACAGCGACTATTCTCGACGCGAGAAACGGAGGCTCGTCGAGCAGAGGAATCTGGTGCATTCGTGTAACGAGTTCATTCACTTCGGCTACGAGTCGCGTGCATCGTTCACATCCGACGCTGTGCGCGGAGAAAGCGCCCTGCTCCTCGGGCACCAGCGCGCCGTCGAGAACGTCGCTCAGTCGCTCTTCCGTAAGTGTGCAGTTCCAGTCCATTGCATTTCGTACCGAGGCTATGCCGGGCGCACTCCCATTTCCCCAAGAATACGTGCCAGCTCGATCCGTCCCCGATTGATCCTCGATTTCACCGTGCCTTCAGCCACTTGCAATATGACGCGGATCTCGCCGTAATCAAGCCCTTGCAGGTCGCGCAGAATCACGGCCTCCCGCAGTTCTGGCGAAAGGCGCGCAAGTGCCTGCTGCACCTGCCCGCTGAGCTCCGTCGCTTGCGCCCAGCTGTCGGGCGCACGGGTCGGGGAGGGCCGTTCCTCGAATTGAGGCATTGCGTCGATCGAGTCCGTCAGCCGGTCGCGCCTCGTGCGGCGGTAGTGATCGACAAGCAGATTGCGCGTCACGCTGGTCAACCAGGTGGCGAAGGCTCCCTGCGCGGACTGATAGCTGCCTAGCGTGCGGAAGACGCGTAGAAACACTTCTTGGCTCAGGTCTTCGGCGACTGTGCCATTGCCGGTGAACCGATAGCACAGGTTATACACTCGCCCCGTGTGCCGCCGCACTAGCTCCTCCCAGGAAGGCCCGTCGCCCTGAAGGCACAGTTGCACCAGTTGGGCGTCGGGCTGCAATCGCTTTCCGCCTCAAAACCTGCATGACTGCTCGGCCTCAATCTAAGGAACGCAAAACGAGGCCGGAAAGTTCCGTCGGTGCTGCATCTTAGTTGTGATTCCAGCAGAAACACAAGAACCGAGGGAGTTGTCACCGATGGACTGCAACCTCGGATCGCCGCTAGTCTTCTTGACACCGTCGAAAGCATACTGCTAGGGTTCAGACCGGATGCTGAAAAACTCGCGACGGTACGTCTTCCTGCTGCTTGCTCTCCTCGTACTTGCCTTTCTGTTTTACAAGTTTCGTAACGCCATCTCACTCCAAGGTTTCCGCTGGGGTCGGGTGGGAGCTTCGCTCCGGCAGGCTCGTTTGTCGCTGTTAGTTGTGTCGGTGGTTGCGATCTACGCCTGCTACGCATTGCGCGCTCTGCGCTGGGTGCGATTCTGTCGGCCGCTGGGCGAAGCTCATTTTGGCAACGTCTACAGCGCCACGTTGATGGGATTTACCTGTACTCTCTTGCTCGGCAGGGCTGGCGAACCGGTCCGCCCGGTCTTGATCGCGCGTAGGGATTCGCTCTCGATATCGCGGATGTTTGGAATCTATGTCGTCGAGCGTGTGTTTGACATGGCGGCGACGGCAGTGATCGCGATCGTCGCGCTCCTTATGTTCGAGCGGCAGCAATCGGCCGGACCGGCCAACGAACTTGTGATGAAGTCTGCACGCTCGGCGGGAGCTGTCTTGCTCGCTGGGCTCGCGGTGGCGGTGGCGTTCCTGGTGTACTTTCGATATCAAGGCGCAGCGTGGCTTGCTGTGAGACTGGACCAGAGCAAATGGCGAGAAGGCTTTCGGGGCAAGATCGTTCTGTTGCTTCAAGGATTCAGCGAAGGCCTGCAGGGCATTCGAAGTTGGGGAGATCTGATCGCGGCTTCCGGCTATACCGCCGCGCACTGGTTGCTGGTCGTTCTCGTCTACTTGTGGGTTTTTCGGGCCTTTCCGGGATCGTTGTCGAGCTTGAGCGTCGGTGCCATCGTTCTTGTGGTCGCTTTCACGTTGGTGGGGTCCGCAGCGCAGCTGCCGGTGGCGGGAGGGGGATCACAAGCGGCGACTTTTCTTGTCTTGACGCTGATCTTCGGAGTAGAAAAGGAGCCTGCCGCTGTTGCTTCTGTCGTGGTGTGGCTGGTTACATTCGCGGCGTGCTGTTTGGCTGGAGTGCCATTGTTATTGCGAGAGGGCTGGTCGATGGGTGAGTTGCGGCGGATGGCGCATGAGGAGGAACGGGCCGGCGAGTCTCAGCTTATGGCCGACGCGGAAAGCGCCGCGGCAGCAAAGGAGAGGCCGCAGTGAAATGTCCCTTCTGCGCCCATTTGGATGACAAAGTGATCGATTCGCGCGAGGCTCGCACCGGCGACATGATCCGCCGCCGCCGCGAGTGCCTCAAGTGCGGTCGGCGTTTCACCACCTACGAGCGAATCGACGAGATTCCCTATATGGTCATCAAGAAGGACGGCCGGCGCGAGAAATTTGATCGTCAGAAAATCCTGCAGGGGCTTTTGAAAGCGTGCGAAAAGCGCCCCGTACCGGTGGGCAAGCTCGAAGCGATTGTCGACCAGGCCGAGGCGTTCGTCAGTGAAGCTGCTGATCGCGAGCGTACGACCACGGAAATCGGCGAGCTGCTGATGGCGCAGCTCAAGAAGCTGGACAAAGTTGCGTACGTGCGCTTTGCTTCCGTCTATCTCGATTTCAAGGACGTGAAGGAATTCATGGACGAGTTGAAAGGACTTCTGAAGGAGCGCGCCCGGAAATAGCCTAGGCCTGCCACACGCCCGCGGCGAATTTCTTCACCGTGCGAAAGCCAATGCGTTCGTAGAGCTCGACAGCTTTCCTGTTGGCTGAGGTGACGGTTAGCGACAGGGATTCGTAATTGCGTCGGCGAAGGGCTTGAACGGACTGTTCCATCAAGTGCCTCCCGATGCCGCTCCCCTGGCACCCGGGCATGACACAGATCTGCGTTGTATGACCCACTCCCTCCGCGACCGTCGAGGTGAGGATCATGCCGACCAACCGGTCACCCGTTGCCGGTCTGACCACGAACGATGCTTCGGGCAGGAATTGGCCGCATCCTGGTAGAAGCACGATGTTGCGGAGGAACCGAAGGCTTCCTGCTTCGCTGCGATATTGGTCGTTGATTTGTCCGTCCACGTGATTCGCGTATGCAAGTTGAATCAAGCGCGCGGCCGAATCGAATGCGCGGTCCGTCCATGGCTCCAAGCGCAAGCCAGATGAAAGAGGTCTGTCAGTGAGATTTGCTTCATCGAGTGGTAACAACATGAATTGGCGCGCGTGCAGTTGAAAATGTCTTGAGAGGAACGCGGGGTCCAACTCGGTTCCGAATGGCATCAATTGCGCTTCGATTCGCTCTAGGCGGGGCATCGAGCGCATTGCGCACAGCATTTCGCTGAGCAGCCGTTCCGTCGTAGCGTCCTTCGCGTGTTGCGAAGAGACGAACAATCCGCCGATCAACCCCTTGTGTTCCTCGATTACATAGAAACCATACCCAGTTAGGTGACCGTTCTCGAGAGAGGCGCATCCCCCGAGAGCATGGGAGTCAATGAACTTGCGAACCAGATCGATGGACGGGCGATAGTCCCAGCTCAGCTCTTCCCGCCAGCGGCGCGTCTCCTCCTGGAAGAGCCCCTCGAGCGATCGCGAATGCACTTGCCGGAGATCTACGATCTGCATGAACGCCGGGTATATCCCCTTGAACCATTATAGCTTTGAGTCTTCCCGGAACACAGTGGGCACACATTGCGCTTCGGATACTCCCGCAAATCGGGTCAGCGCGGAATTGTGCTAACATTTGCTTCGCCGAGGCGCGTACGCGCAGCGCCCGCGCCCACTGGATGGCAGCGCTTTCAGAGTTCCGGCATTTCCTATCGCGTCTCGCCAAGGTTCTCTCTGGAATTCTGGCACTGCTCCTATTCGCTTTCGCAACCGTCGCAGCCGTTTCCGGCTACCTCTTGTACCAAATCGTTCACCCGCCCCGGACTACCGCCAACTTTGATCTGAACGTAATGATGGGCCATCCGACGAACTTTTCATTCTCGATTCCGGGTGCCGCGCCGCGCCAAGGGTGGCTCTTTCCTGGCCTGCGTGGCGCTCCGACGATTGTGGTTTGCCACGGATACGGTTCGCAGCGCGCCGAGGTGCTGACCCTCGTTACGGCACTGCAGGACCATCAGTTCAACGTATTCCTTTTTGATTTCATAGGACATGGCGCCAGTCCCGGAAATCCCACGCTGGGCTACCGCGAGACGGCGGAACTTCGCGCGGCTGTGCAGGCCCTTTCTACGCGCGATGACGTGGACCCGCAGCACTTTGGACTTTGGGGGGTGGATATGGGCGGGTACGCGACGCTCGAGGTCGCCGCATCCGATCCGCGCATTGCGGCCTTTGCGGTCGATGATGCGTACGGCGACCCGCGCACGATGGTCAAACTCGAGGTTCAGAAGTCGGGGCTTACCGCACTGCCCTTCGTTCTCCGGCTGTCCGACTTTGGATTTCGCATGCTCAACTACCCGTATCGGGACGAGCCTCCGGTATCGACACGTTTGGCTCGAACGCGAGGCGTGCCAAAGCTGTTCGTTCAATCGGACGATCGCCCGCCGCTTTCCAACGAAACTCTGCAACTCTTCATTAAGGCGCCGGATCCAAAATCGACGATTCGAGAGACGCAGAGCTACCGGGACATGTCCGACGATGACCGCAAGGCGTACGAGAGCCAAATCGTGAACTTCTTCCTGGTAAACTTGCCGCCGACCGCGCTTCACTAGTGCGAAACGGGCGCTGCCGTTACGGGAACGTACAAAACTCCTGCATACTTCGCATCGAGCGAACCGCCAACCCTGCCGAAGCCTTGGATTTTCCTCCCGCCTTCGGCCGTGGTCAGGACGAGGGCGGGTTGAGGATCAGACGGTGACCACTCCGGCAACTCCCGTCCAAAATAGAACGCCAGCCCGTAATGCCAACTCCTGCTCAAACCATACGTGAAAATTCTGTCGGGGTGCCGGTCGTTTCGCATGAACTGCGCGTGTGGCCGCGCTGAATCGAAATGGTCGAGCGGCGGAAGTACCGCGAGGCTTGCCGCTTCCACGCTCAGCGCCACCCATAGCGCGCATGCGCCCACAGCTAGGGACAGGTTTCTTCGAATGCCAGCCGCGGTCAGGGCTGCCGCTATCAGGGTCGCAAAGGCGACGGCTGCGTAGCTCAGCTTCGACAGCAAGCGCACACCATCCTCGTTGGCGACGGCGCTCCAGTCAAATCGCTGCAGGTAGTACGCCGCTGCTACGGCACCGCCAATGCATGTGGCGGCCATGACGATCGTGACGCCGAGGGCGGCTGGTCGCCGTTGCTCAAACGTTCGCAACAGACTGATCGCGCACAGCAGGGCGAGTGGCGGAATCGCGGGGAGGATGTAGCCTGGAAGCTTCGATTGCGAAAGGCTGAAAAAGAAAATCGGAAACGCTGCCCAGCACGCAAAGTAAAATCCGGGCGAGTGGCTCCAGCGTTTTTCCCTCCAAAGTCGCAGACCCTCGGTCGCCACTGGCCACAGCGCGGCGGTCCAGGGAAGCAGCGCCAGCAAAGTAATCGGACCGAAGAACCAGAACGGCTGCCGATGTTGAAACATCGGCGTAAGATAGCGCTCGATATTGTGTTGCAGCAGAAAGACCTGCAGAAACTCAGGGTTTCGGTGCGCGCAAAGGATGTACCAGGGTAGCGCCACGACGGAAAAGGTTCCGATTGCCAGCGGGTGCGCCACTCGAAACGCGGCGCGCCATTGGCCAGTTACCAAGGCCCAGAGTCCGATGGCTCCTCCGGCCAGGGCTACAGCCGCCGGACCCTTGGCCAGCGCGCCGAGGCCGAGAAAGAATCCGAACAAAGCGACCGGGCCGCCTAGCTTCAGACCTGCGGAAGACTTCGAGAAGCTTTGATCGGGCAGGATGCTCAAGCGAGAAAACACCTCTGCAGCGAAAGCCATCACGAGCGTCATGCAAACGCTGAATAGCATGTCGGACGATGCGGATCGTGCGAAGCCGATGGCGGCGACGCTCGTAGAGAAGATCAGCGGCGCGAGCAGTGTCGGCCCGATTTCAAAGCGTCTCTCGCGGTCGTAATACTTCCAACCGAGCCATCCAACGGCGACTGCCGCTGCGAGCGCGGCGATCGCCGAAGGCAGGCGCGCAGCCCATTCGGTGGGCAGGTGCAGTCGAAATCCGATCGCCGCGAGCCAATAGTAGAGTGCGGGCTTTTCGAACCACGGCTGACCGTAGAGCCGGGGCGTAATCCAGTCTCCGGTTTTCGCCATGGCTCGCGCGATCCAGAGGTAGCGTGGTTCGTCCGGACCTACGAGGCCGATTGCGCCGAGGTTTCCGAAGAGGCAGACGACGATAGCGAAAGCAGCCACGGCGAGAAAGGCGAGTTGCTTGCTTGGTGCGGCTGGTCTCTTCTCGTTCAAGGCGCGTTCGAGTCTAGCATCAGGCGAATCGATTCGAATGACCGGCGCGAGGGGGTATCCGCCCTAGACTCTGGCGCATGCATTCGGCCTCCCGCATAATGGCTCGCGATGCGGGAGTCGCTCGAATATATCGCGGCGTGGACGGGGCTGAAATTGATGGGGCTTTTGCCGAGATCGGCCGCGAGATTCATTGGGGCAGCATTTACCGCTGCCGCCTGCGCGGTTCGCCCACCCCTGCGGCGCGCTGCGATGTTCAATCTACGGCTGGCGTTTCCGAACTGGAACGACGCAAAACGTCGCGAAGTCATCCGGGAGATGATCCGCCAGGTCGGTTGGATGGCGGGCGAGTTCTCGCAGTTCCCGAAGTATACGCGCGAAACAATCGAACGGATCGTTGTTGTGGTTGGATTCGAACATTTCGATGCTGCGCGCCGTAGAGGAAACGGAGTTCTCTTCCTCACGGGGCACATGAGCGCCTGGGAACTCGCTCCCTTCGCGCAAGCGCTGTACGGCCATCCGCTACATTTTCTCGTGCGACCCATCGCCAATCGCCGCGTAGACGCGCTGATCAACGGCTATCGCTGCCTGTCTGGGAACCGGCCGATCGAAAAGAACCGCGCCGCGCGATCGATCCTGAAGGTGCTGAGTGAAGGCGGAACGGTAGGCGTGCTTTCCGATCACAACACGTCGTTCGAGAATGTCTTCGTGAATTTCTTCGGTGTGCCCGCGGCGACGACTTCCGGTCTCGCGCGCATCGCGTTGCGCACGGACGCTGCGGTGGTCCCTGGCTTTCTCGTATGGGACCAGAACCGTCGGGAATATCGTCTGCAATTTCAACCGGCCGTTGCGCTCACCCGCACAGGGAACGAGGAAGCGGACGTCGTCGAAAACACGGCGCGCTTCACTCGCGTCATCGAGGATCACGTTCGCGCGCATCCGGACCAGTGGCTCTGGGTGCACAAACGGTGGAAGACGCGGCCGCCGGGCGAGAAGTCGATCTATCCATTCTGATATCCGCGCTTCGCGGTGAGCGCGGTAATGGGCATCAACCGAATCCGGGACAGGATATCTCTTGGGAAGGGGGAAGTATGATTCGTACGGCAACCGAAGTTGCACAGTTGATCGGAGCGAAACTCGAAGGCGACGGCTCGTTGCAAGTATCGGGAGTCGCCAGCCCGGAGCGGGCGCGCGCGAGCGACCTCATCTATGTGGATTCACCGCGCTATACGGACAATGCGCGAGCCTCGGCCGCAAGAGTTATTGTTGCAGCTGCGGGCGTGTCTTTTGGCGGAAAAACGGTGCTCGCAGCGGAAGATCCAAAATTCGCGTTTGCGAAGGCGGCCGCGTGGATACTCAACGAACCGGAGCCCAAAGCGAGCGTCCACCCGACCGCAATCGTTTCGCCGAGCGCGCGGATTAGCCAGAACGTCTCGATCGGCCCCTACGCCGTAATTGAAGACGAGGTAGAAATCGGCGCTGCGACCGCAGTCGGCGCGTTTTGCTTCCTCGGCCGCGGCGCGCACCTCGGCAGGAACTGTCGACTGCATCCGCGCGTAACTCTCTATCCGCGTGCGCAGCTGGCCGACCGAGTCGAAATCCACTCGGGTGTGGTGATTGGCAGTGACGGCTTCGGCTACGTCTTTGGCGAAGGACGCCAGTGGAAGTTTCCCCAGGTTGGCGCGGTCGAAATCGGCAACGACGTCGAAATAGGTGCCAACACCACGATCGACCGCGGCTCATTGGAAACGACGCGCATCGCCGACGGCGTGAAGATCGACAACCTCGTGCAGATCGCGCACAACGTTCAGATCGGCGAGCACTCCGTCGTTGCCGCGCAGACTGGTGTCTCTGGCAGCAGCATTGTCGGCAAGCAGGTGGTCGTAGCAGGCCAGGTCGGCATTGCGGATCATTGTCGCATCGAAGACGGCGCCATCCTTGGCGCACAGGCGGGAATTCCGACAGGTAAGACGATTCGCCGGAAGCAGACCGTCTGGGGCACACCAGCGCGGCCTCTTGATCGATTCAAGCAGCAGTACGCGCTCTTCGCGCGGCTACCAGAACTGTCTGCACGCTTGCGCAAGCTCGAAGAGAAGACGTAAACGCGACAAAAGACCACGGAGCAGGTGGTCTGGCGGGCGCGCAGCTCCAGACAACTTGCTGGAATCTCTCAGGCAGCCCGGCAGAGGGTAGCGTCATCCTAATTTCTGAATCGGGCGGATGTCGTGTGTTTTCAGTTGACCCGAGAAAACATACAAAAGATAATAGGGTTGAGCTTCGTCTGTAAGCGCCTGGAACACACGGGGATCGGGGTTATTCTCGTCTCAAACATCTAACTGCCTAGATTTCAATGTCAAGCTCCTCTCCGTGAGGTGAAATTGGAGGGCGAGACGAACTGCCGCGGCGGGCTCAACTGTGACGAATTATGTCTGAGGGGTTGATGACACCGGAGGCAAGGCTCCAAGTGGAGGCACCAGCAAGCGCCGCGCAGACTGCGCTGGGCGCGGTGCACCGGGGTGTCGAGTCGCAAGTGCAACACGCCATTGGGCGCGCCGTTGATTGGTTCCTTTCGAACCAACACCAAGACGGATACTGGTGGGGCGAACTTGAAGCCGATACTACCCTCGAATCCGATTACATCCTCTACCTGCACATCCTCGGCCAGTCGCAATCCGAGAAAGTCGAGAAACTCGCACGGTATATCCGCGAGCGCCAGCTTCCCGACGGCGGTTGGAATATCTTTGTCGGCGGTCCCTCGGAACTAAATGCGACCGTCAAAGCTTGGGTCGCGCTGCGCTTGGCCGGCGACTCAGCTTCCGCCCCGCACCTGCAGCAAGCGCGCAAAAGGGTTCACGACCTCGGTGGTCTGGAAAGCACGAATTCCTACACGCGGTTTTACCTCGCGATGGTCGGCGCCGTCGACTGGAGCCACGTTCCCGCGATTCCGCCCGAGCTGATGCTTCTTCCAAGCTGGTTTCCGCTCAACTTGTACGAGATGTCTTCGTGGACGCGGGGAATCGTGATACCGCTCGCGCTTGTTTGGGCCGCCAAGCCTGAATGGCGATTGCCTGCGGGCATCACGGTCGACGAACTGTTCCGCGAGCCTGGGGCCCGACCTCCGTCGCTCGGATGGGACAGGCGCGTTGTTTCTTGGAAGAATTTCTTCTTGGTGCTCGATCGCGGTTTGAAGTTCTACAACGATCTCCCGTGGAAACTTTTCCGCAAGGCGTCGGTGAATCGCGCGCGCAAATGGATGCTCGAGCGGCTCGAGCGCAGCGAAGGCCTGGGCACGATCTATCCCGCCATGATGAATTCGATCTTTGCGCTCCTTGCCGAAGGCGGTGACACCACTGATTCGCTTCTCGCGCGCGAGATCGACTCTCTCGCTCGCTACGAAATCGAGGAGCGGGGAACTTTGCGCGTTCAACCGTGCATTTCCCCTCTTTGGGACACGGCGATCGCCATGGTCTCGCTTGAAGAAGCGGGTTTAGATCCGGCGCACCCCTCGCTTCTGGCATCCGCGCGATGGCTGGTCCGCAACCAGATTCTTGGTCCCGGCGATTGGCAGGTGAAGAATCGCAAAGCCGAGCCTGGAGGCTGGGCCTTCGAGTTTCGCAATGACTTCTATCCAGATGTAGACGACACTGCGTTCGTCCTCATGGCGCTCAGCCGCGTCAGCGAACCAGAGCCGGCGCGCCTGCGCGCGTCGATGCGCCGCGGCCTGGCTTGGCTCATGAGCATGCAGAATCGCGACGGCGGCTGGGGCGCGTTCGACCACGAGAACAATCTCGGTTTTCAACAACATTCCGTTCGCGGACCACAACGCGATGCTCGACCCTTCCACCGCCGATGTGACGGCGCGTGCGCTCGAATGCCTCGGGCACATGGGTTGGTCGGCTTCGCATCCTGTCATCGAGCGTGCTGTCGCATACTTGAAGCGCGAACAGGAACAGGATGGCTCCTGGTTCGGCCGTTGGGGCGTCAACTACCTGTACGGCACGAGCGGAGTCCTGCGTGCGCTCGAAACTGTGGGCATGCAATCGTCGCCCGAATCACAACGAGCGGATGAGTGGCTGCGATCGGTGCAGAATTCCGACGGCGGTTTCGGCGAGTCGATCCTCTCCTACTACGATCCCGCGCTGAAGGCGAAAGGGAAGAGCACGGCATCGCAAACCGCTTGGGCGCTAATCGGTCTGCTGGCCGTAGCTGGACCGTCTGACCCGGCTGTGGCGCGCGCCGTCTCCTGGCTCGTCTCCCATCAGAACGAAGACGGAACCTGGGACGAGGACGAGTTCACCGGAACGGGTTTCCCCAAGGTGTTCTATCTGAAGTATCATCTCTATCGAAATTCCTTCCCGCTGTACGCGCTCGCACGCTACCATAACTTGCGCAAGGGATGTCACCGTTTCTTCGGCGTGGAGGTTCCCGCTGCCGAGATCGAGCATCCAAATGGATATTGGGGGTAGTGGATGAGAACTCCGTTGAGCATGTTCACGAGCATGTCGGGCTACCTGGTTCGCAAAGGGTTGAGCGGCGAGAAGAAATTTCCGCTTACGATGATGCTCGAACCGCTGCATACCTGCAACCTCACGTGCACGGGCTGTGGCCGCATTCGCGAGTACAAGTCGACAATCGGCGAAATGCTTACGGTCGACCAGTGCCTGAAGGCGGTCGACGAATGCGGTGCGCCCATCGTCTCGATCTGTGGCGGCGAGCCCCTGATGTATCCCGAAATCGGTCGGCTGACGAGCGAAATCCTTGCGCGGAAGAAGCATATCTATCTCTGTACAAACGGAATCTTCATCCGCAAAAAACTGAAGGACTTCAAGCCCACCTCTCACTTCTTCTTCAACGTCCATCTGGACGGCTTGGAAAAGACTCACGACATCTGTGTCGAGCGTGATGGCGTGTTTCGCGAAGCGGTGGAGGGTATCAAGGCCGCAAAGGCGGCGGGATTTCTGGTCACCTCCAATACGACGATTTACAAAGAGACCGACATCGAGGAAATCGATCAGCTTTTCGAATATCTGCAAACGCTCGGAGTCGATGGCCACATGGTCTCGCCGGCGTATTCCTATGCGGCCGTCGATACGAAAGACATCTTCATGTCGCGCGAGGAAATTCGCGAGAAGTTCGCTCAGGCCAGTGCTTTGCTCGAGCGTTACAACATCATGACCACGCCCGTGTACATGGAGTATCTCCGCGGCGAGCGTGAGCTGATGTGCACCGCATGGGGCAATCCGACTTACAACCCGCGCGGATGGAAAGGGCCGTGCTATCTGATGACGGACGCCCACCATCAGACCTTCAAAGACCTGATCGAAAAGACGCCATGGGAGCAGTACGGCCGCGGTCGCGACCCGCGCTGTGCGGATTGCATGGTGCACGTCGGCTATGAGGCTTCTTCGGTTTTGGGCGGCAACAAGAAATTCGGCGATACGTGGAAACTTCTGAGCTGGACCGTTTCTGGGAAAATGGGTGGCCTTCTGAAAGATCGACCGGCCAGCAGATCACCAAGAACCAACGGCAATGGTCACTCGAATGGCGCCGGCGCCTCGGCTTCTCGCGCCATTCCTCCCGCGTCGCCGCAGGAGAAAGAGGCCTTCCGGATATTATGACCACGCTGGTTACGGGCGCTACCGGGTTCGTCGGAAGCCACGTGGCGCGCCAGCTGCTCGCAGCGGGGCATCACGTGCGGGTCTTGGTGCGCCGGTCGAGCAATCAGCGTGCGCTGAAAGGTTTGGCCGTCGAACGGATCGAAGGAGACCTGCTCGACTCAGTTTCGCTCGAACGTGCGGTGCGGGGCGTCCATAGTGTATTCCACGCCGCCGCCGACTATCGGCTCTGGACTCGAAACCCGCAGGAAATCTATGCCGCAAACGTCGACGGCACGCGCCGGCTTTTCGAAGCGGCCAGCCAAGCGGGCGTTCATGGCATCGTTTACACGAGCACAGTCGCCACGATTGCGGTGCCGAGCCACGGCGACACGCTCCCGAACGAGGAGACGCGCGCGACGCTCGATCAGATGATCGGGCATTACAAGCGCTCAAAGTTCTTGGCGGAGCTCGAAGCATTCAAAGCCGCTGCAGCGGGCGTGCCTGTTGTCGTCGTGAATCCGACGGCTCCGGTGGGACCGGGTGATTGGAAGCCTACGCCGACAGGCCGAATCATTGTCGATTTCTTGAACGGCAAGATGCCGGCTTATGTCGACACAGGATTGAATGTGGTGGGCGTGGAGGATGTCGCCGCGGGGCATCTGCTCGCGGCGGAGCGCGGCCGGATCGGCGAACGCTACATTCTTGGCGGTCGCAACATGACTCTCAAAGAGATCTTGGGTACGCTGGCGTTGATCGCCGGGCGGCGCGCGCCACGTGTGCGCCTGCCGCACGCCGTCGCTCTGGCCGCCGGGTACGCGGACGAGTTTGTCGCGCGCATTACGGGACGCGAACCGCATATTCCGGTCGAAGGCGTGAAGATGGCGCGGCATAGGATGTTTGTCGAGAGCGACAAAGCCGCGAGGGAATTGGGATACAAGCCCGCTGCCGCTGAATTGGCCCTTGCGAGCGCGGTCCGCTGGTACGAAGAGAATAGCTACATTGGAAGTCGGGGACGCGCGAGGCCCGTCGCGCAGGCGGCATAAAGAATCGCGTTGTGAAGGTTCTGGTAACATTTGCGCTGGAAACTGAGTTCGCCCCCTGGCGAACTATGCGTGGGTTTCGCCGCAGGAATTGGGGTGCTGTAAACGGCTACGTCGCCGAAATAAGTGGCGCCGAAGTTGGCGTGGTCCTGACAGGGGTCGGTCCCAAGCAAGCGGCATTCATGGCATCCACGGCAATGGAAGCCGAACGCGACTCGCTTAAGTTCTGCGTCTCTTCGGGACTCGCTGGCGCGCTTCGGCCGGAGTACCGAATCATCCAAATCCTAGCCGCTCGAGGGCTGGTCTCGGAAAGGCCTCATAGTGAGCCGCCTGACCGCTTTGTCGAGTGCAGCGCGCCCCTGGTCTCGTTCGCCGAGGAGCTTGGTGCGACCGTTGCCACCAGCTTTTGCACCACGGGGCGGATCATCTTCCGGGCGGAGGAAAAAAGGCATCTTGCCCACAAAGCGGACGCGGTGGAGATGGAGAGTTTCGAAGTCGTGCGCGAGGCCGCGACGCGCGGTCTGCCCGCGGTCGCGATTCGGGCGATAAGCGATGTTGCAGACGAGGAACTGCCGCTGGATTTGAATAGTGTGTTCGACCATCAGGGGCAGGTGAGCATTCCTCGCGTACTGGGCCAATTAGCGCGCCACCCGAAGTCGATTCCGGGCATCGTAAGATTGAGCCAGCGGAGCCGGAGGGCAGCAGCGGCCCTAGCGAAATTCCTGGATCGGTATGTTGCGTTCGTCATCGAAAGGGCAACGAACCTCGAGACGCGGGTTATAGCGGCAGTTTAATGGGCAACACGGCGATCCAAGTCGAATCGACCACGGCCTCGCTTCAGGGCGGTTTCATGCGCGCCGGTGTCTACCGGGGCGAAGGCCGCGTCGTCGTTGAGCAGGTGCCGATTCCGACCATCGGCGAGGGAGAGGTGCTGTTCCGGGTGGCCGTGTGCGGCATTTGTGGCACGGACATCAAGAAGATTCATCACGGCTTCATCTCGCCGCCGCAAATCCTGGGGCACGAGCTGGCCGGTACCGTCGTCACAGTGGGGCGCGGTGTTAGCAAATTCAAGCCGGGCGATCGCGTCGTTAGCTTCCACCACATTCCGTGCGGGGCGTGCTTCTATTGCGAGAGGAAACTCTTCTCTCAGTGTGCCGGGTATAAGAAGACGGGATTGACGGCGGGATTCGATCCGAATGGTGGCGGTTTCGCTCAATACGTTCGCGCGATGCCTTGGATCGTTGAGCGCGGAATGATCGCGCTGCCCCCAGACGTGAGCTTCGAGGAAGCAACATTCGTCGAGCCGGTCAATACGGCCCTCAAGGCGGTCCGCAAGGCGCGCGTCACGCGCGGAGAGGACGTTCTGGTGGTTGGCCAGGGCCCGATCGGGATGCTCCTGACCCTTCTCGGTCGAAATGAGGGCGCGACGGTCTATACCAGCGATCCGATGCCCGGCCGCAGGGCAGCGAGCGTTCGGTTTGGCGCTGCCGAAGCCTTCGATCCCACGGCGTCCGATCTTGTCGACGAGATTCGCCGGCGAACCCACGGTCGAGGGGCGGACGCGGTTCTGCTGGCGGCGCCGAGCCCGGCGCTTGTGCCGCAGGCGCTCGCAATCGCTCGGCCGGGAGGGCGCGTGCTGCTGTTTGCCCACAACGACCCTGTCCTTCAATTGCAGTTTCCGGCCGCGGTCGTGGGAGTCGAAGAAAAGGAAATTCTGGGCAGCTACAGCGCGTCCGTCGACGAGCAGGCCGAATCGGCCGATCTCGTATTCCGGCGGCGATTGCCGGTTCGGGAGATGATTTCGCACCGTTTTCCTCTTGAGCGCATCGCCGACGCGTTGGAGTTGGCGGCGCACCCAAAACACGATACTCTGAAGGTAGTCATCACACACGAATGAGCCTGAAGAAGAGAAATGGGCATATGACCGCGGCCGTCCTGTACGGCTGCGAAGACATCAAGATTGAGCGCGTCGATATTCCGCGCCTCGGCGAAGACGACGTGCTGGTTCGTGTGCAGGTGGCCCTTACTTGCGGAACCGATCTCAAAGTCTGGAAGCAGGGTTTCCACGCACGCATGATCCAGCCGCCGGCGCTTTTCGGCCACGAGCTTTCCGGCGTTGTCGAAGAGAAGGGCAGTTCGGTGAACGGGGGCGTGCACAAAGGCATGCGCGTGGTACCGTCGAACTCCGCGCCCTGCAACCGCTGTTTCTACTGCCTGAAGGGGCAGCCGAATCTTTGTGAGGATTTGCTGTTCAACAACGGCGCCTACGCCGAGTATATTCGGATTCCCGGCCGGATCGTTCGCGAGAACATGCTCGAAATTCCGGAGAGCGTTTCTTTCCTGGATGCGGCGATGGTCGAGCCTCTGGCCTGCGTCTTGCGCGGCATCCATGAGACAGGCACCCGTCCTGGTGACACCGCCGTCATCATCGGCTGCGGCCCGATTGGATTACAGTTCATTCGAATTCTTTCTAGCCGCCAGGTGCGCGTGATCGCTGTCGGCAAGCGCGCGAGCCAGGTGCGAGCTGCCGAGCGCCTGGGAGCCGTGGCGGCTTTCGACGCTTCGGAAATCAAGAATCCTGTCACGCTGGTTCGCCAGCTCACGGACGGCGGGCGCGGCGCGGACAGCGTTGTCGAAGCTGTGGGGCAACCGATCACCTGGCAGTGGGCGCTTCAGATGGTTCGCAAGGGCGGAACGGTGAATCTCTTCGGAGGCTGCCCGCGGGGCAGTGAGGTGAAGATCGATCCTTCCGCATTGCACTATTCCGAGATCACGATCAAATCGACCTTCCATCACACGCCGCAGTTCATCCGCGAAGCGCTCGATACGATCGTCCGGGGAGAGATTCGCGCGCAGGACTTCATCACGGGTGAGGCGCCGCTCTCCGAGCTGCCGCACATTTTCCGGCACATGAAGAATCGGAACGGCGAACTCAAGACGGCCGTGATTCCCTGATTGTTCCTAGGCCTCTTCGCCGCTTGCGTTTGTACCAGTTGATGCCCCGCTTTCCGTTTTCCTTTTCTGCAGGGAAAGCGCTCCAGTTGAGGGTCAGAGAGTTGAATGCTCCCGACGCCCGAACTCGAAATCGCGCTCAACCTTCCGCCGGAGCGTTGCACCCCGGAGGAAGCCCAGCGCTATGCGCGGTGGCTCGCGACGTATCATTACGAGAATTTCAACGTGGTCTCGTGGCTGCTTCCGCGCCGGCTGCACCAGCATTTTTACAATGTGTACGCCTACTGCCGCTGGTCGGATGATCTCGGCGATGAGGTTCCGGATAGAGCCCGGGCGCTGCGTCTGCTCGATGCTTGGGAAGAC
>Ga0187782_10001158_pt1 | contig 18899 bp, 11 predicted proteins | sample 0715_SJ02_MP15_2_FD_132454 | JGI IMG/M metagenome (GOLD analysis project Ga0187782, IMG submission 132454) | Tropical peat soil microbial communities from peatlands in Department of Meta, Colombia - 0715_SJ02_MP15_20_MG | ecosystem: Environmental > Terrestrial > Soil > Wetlands > Peat | place...
GGCGCGTAACCAAAGCTTGATCGATGCTCTGATCCACCTCGGGTTGCGGTGTTTCGAAGTAGCTCAGCGAGTCGGCCAGTTCCAGCTTCTGACGCGGATCGAGATTGAGCAGCTTGCTGAGGCCGAACAGCGACGCGTCGCGATCGTTTTCCGCTTCGATCAGCCGCTGCTTTTCGTTTTGCAATTCCACATTGGCGCGCAGCGTGTCAATCCCCGTGCCCACACCTTGCTTTTGCAGGTCCGCGGCCTGATCGTAGAGCGCTTGCGCCAACTCTACGCGGGACTGCGAAGCTTGCACGTCGGCCACGGCCCGCAGCGTGCCGATGTATTGCGAGACAACCAGCAAGATCACTTGCTCGCGAGTCGACAAGCTGTTGGCGTTGGCAGCGGTTACATTCGCGCGCGACGCTTGATAACGCTTCCACAACGAAAGATCGAAGATGCTGCTGTTGAAGCTGGGCCCGGCCGAGAAAATCTGGTACGGGCCGATGTGGCCCGGCAGCAACTCCCCGGGCACGAGTGGCTTCCCTCCAAATTCGGCTTGCAGATTCACGCGATTAGCGGAATCGGCCACGGCGAAATTGGCTTGCGGCAGCAGCGCGGAACGGGAAATGTTCTTTTGCTGCACACTTTCCGCCGCGCTCAACACGGCAATTTGTTCCTGCGGATTTTGCTTCAGCGCCAAGGTGACAGCTTGCTCGAGGCTCAAACGCAAAGTTCCGCCGGCTGGAAGCGCCGCAGATTTTTCCTGTGCCGGCGCAATCACCGGAATCAGCAGCAGGCTGAAAAAACCAATGTAGAAAATGATCGAAGCGCCTTTGGGCTTCTTGGAAGCTTTCTCGGACGACTCGTCGGCCTTGGAAATCTCCTCGACGATGGCCTGATTGAGGCAACCCTCGGCCTGCAGTTGGGCGCCATGGAGGTGCATTTCCCGGAGCAGCATCTTGCCGGCATTGTCGATGAAACTTACGCCGCAAAGGTTGACGACGAACTTCTGTTTGGGCGACGCCGCGCACAGTTCCCGCCAGCACTGTTCGACCGTGGCCACGGAAGAGCCAGCCATGCGGCCCTCGACGGAGATAATGGTCTTGGAGCGTCTCGTTTCAGTCGAAATCCTAAGCATAAGGCCTTCTAACAGTTACACTGAGAGGAAGCAAGAAGTGGGCCAATGAACCAGTGTTCACAGTTCTTAGGTAAGCTGTTGTTAAATAGTCGCTTAGGACACTATAGGAGAGGCTTGGCAGTTTGTCAATTGCCAATAAATAAGCAATTGATCATATCATAGCACCGATCAATATGTCCATATTTGGGCAGGCGCAGAGCAAACTGCGGTCCACAAACCTGGCTGTTCCGTGGTGGTTAGCGGTCGTTAGAAGTTCAGCTTAAGAGCCAACTGGCATTGCCTTGGGCCAACGTTGAGATAGTTGATGACGCCGAAATTGGGATCGCCCACGTTCGTGTCGGGCGTGCCAAAGACCGGGTGGTTGAAAGCGTTCTGGGCCTCAAGGCGCAGTTCCAGCTTCACGTTTTCACGACTGGGCACTAGTCCAAATTCCTTGGCGATGGACAAGTTGGCGGCGAAATAGAAAGGACTCCGGATGGAGCCGAGTGCCCGAGGTGCGTTACCCAAGGTGAACGCCGCGGGTATCTGAAAGACGTCCGGGTTGGCGAAATAATTGTTGACCCAATTGCCGTCGCCACCTCCGGTGCGCTTCGGCGTGCCTACGAGATCGGGGCGCTGGGGCCCGTAGGTCGGTATCGGACTTCCACCACCTGACACCTCGAAGTTAAGAGGGAATCCCTCCTGGATGGTCCAGACACCGGCAGTTCTCCAGCCGCCCACGATGAGATCGAGTACGCGAGGCATGTCGCTGAAGAAGGTGCGGCCGCGGCCGATAGGAAGATCGTAGGTGTAGTTCATCTTGAGCATCTGCGGAACATCAAAAGTGGAAAGACTGCGGTCCAGCCAGGGCTTATTGGGATCCTGAGGTTCGTAAAGAGCGCCGGTGGTACCGGCGAGCCAGGCGACGTTAGTGTCGTACATAGAAGAGTCGTCGATGGACTTGGACCAAGTGTAATTGGCGGAGAGTTGCAAGCCGTTCGAGTAGCGCTTTTCGATGGTCAGTTGCAGGGCGTGGTAGATGGAGGTAGCGATGGGGGGCTCGTCGCTGGTGACGCTGGTGAATTCCGGATAAGGCAATTCCAGCTGAAAGGCTTGGACTTGCGGGGCGGTAAGAGAGCTGTTGGCGTAGTACGCGGCCATAGGGCCGGTGGTAAGAATGGAAGCAAAGGGATTGTTCACATAGTTAGTGAGGTTGGAAATCTGAGCGGGGGACATTTTCTCGACCCAGGGGCCTAAAATGTCGAGAACGTTGCCGCCGTTGTAAGCCAAGCGAGTTCCCTTCTTACCCAAATAATCGGCGGTGATGATGATGTTGGAAGGCAGTTGCCTTTGGAAGCCGAAGCTCCAGCTTTGTTCGTAGGGATTCCTGGCCCAGAAGGGTGTGAGGATCGGACCGACGGCTCCATAACTCACATCATTGAGCAAGCCAAGAGAGCTTCCCGGCGGCTGGATCAAGCCATTGGGAAAGGGATTGCTGAGGTGCAAGTAGGGCGTTGCGCCGTCATTGTTGTAAGTAGTGACTGGGGTAGTGGACTGGTTGAATCCTTGGGACCCGTAGGGCAACACGCCGGTCGCGCCGGAGCGGGACTGGCCGAAATAGATGCCATAGCCACCACGCATGACCGTGTCCTTGGCGATCAGATAAGAGAAACCGAAACGCGGCTGAAAATCCTTCCAGTCGGTGAGGAAGTTGCTGCGCTGATTGCCGTTCACAAAGACCTCACCACCATAGAGCGTGCGCGTGACTTGGTTTCCGGTGAGTGGATCTTGATAGGAGATGGCACCGCCATTCAGGGGGTTAACGACGTCGGGATTGAACCAGTTCATGCGGTTAAAGCGTTCTGTGCGTGGAATGCTCACGTCATAGCGTAGTCCGAGATTCAGGGTCAGCTTGGGAGTGATTTTCCAATTGTCCTGGCCGAATCCGGCGTACTGGTAGTTCTCGGTAGCGGGGCGGAATTGGATTTCGTAGCTGCTACCGTACAAGTTTCCACCGGCAATGCTGGAGATTTGGCCCATCAAAAGGCTGGCCATGCTGTCACCGCCGCACTGGGTGATATCGCCGAGTGGGCATTGTGAACTGCCCTGGTTGTTGAAACTGAAGATGCCTTCGGGCGCGTTGGTCTGAATATAGTTCTGTTGGTGTACCCGGCCTTCGAAGCCGAATTTCAGTTCGTGGTTGCCCTTGATTTTGACCAGCAGTTCGCTCAACTGGCCGGTGTCTTGTCCTTGTCGGTAATTGCCATAGGGATCTTGGCCGATGTTGGTGTAAGCAGCGGAATAGTAGTCGTTGATGCCGATCGCAGGAACACCCAAAAACCCGTTGCTACCCAAGTACGAGGGGAAGCCCAAGGTGCCCAAGGGATTCGAATTGAGACTCTTGTTGTAGGCATCGATGGTCATGGCGCCGCGGGTGAACCCAAGAGTGCTGGTGAGGATGAGTGTGGGACTGATGGTATATGCATCGTTAATGGCGAACAGGTGAGCTGAGCCGCCATTCTGGCCGCTGCCGCAGGGATCGGTAAAATTCTTGAAGCAGTTGTAGGGAACTGAGTTGTACCACTGCTGCGAATACTTGACGCTGAGCAGATTCTTTTCGCTGATGCGGTAGTCGATCTTGAGGTCGAACTGGTCGTTGTTGTTGCGATTGGAGCCGGAGCCGACCCAGTTCTCATAGAGACTGCCTCCCGCGTAATTGGGCTGCGGGAAGTAGGACATCATCTTCTGCGCGACGGGATCGATCAGATTGCCAGGGACCTGGGCCAACTGATAAGGCGTGCCAGTGAGGTTTGGATTGCCCGGACTGGTATAGGTAGCCAGGTTGTTAAAGGGAATAAACGCACTGCGGTAGGCGCCGGAACCCAGGCTGCTGGAATAAGCGGGATAATTGGCAGGTGGAGTTGGGGGCGTCGAGGAGTATACGCCGGTATAGGGATCCCAAAGCTGACCAGCCGGGTCAACTTGTCCTCCGGACATGCACTCCCCTGAGGAATTAAAGGTGCCGCCGGCGGCGGCGCAAAGTCCGCCAAAGTCCCCGGTGCGTTCTGCAGCAGTGGGAACGCCGGCAATAGCGGTGGCCAAGCTGGTTTCGCGGGTGCCATCCCAATCGAAGAAGAAGAAGAGCTTGTCCTTCTTGATGGGCCCGCCAAAGGTGCCGCCATAATTGTGGCGGTGCAGGGGCGAAATAGGCTGGTCCGCGGCGTTCGCAAACCAGTTGTTCGCGTCGGTCATACTGTTGCGGATAAAGTCGTAGACTCCGCCGTGGAAAGAATTACCGCCGGAACGCGTGATCATATTGACGACCGACGAACCAGTAAAGCCGTACTCCGCGCTGAAATTGGTTTGTTGGACCTTGAACTCCTCGACCGCCTCTGCGGACGGAGTATAGGTGACCGCGGTGATGCCGCCATTGGGCTCGAAGTTGGTGATGGAAGCGCCGTCCATCAGAATGTCGGCGCTGGCGCCGCGGCTGCCGTTGGACACGAAGTTCGTTCCTGTATCGCCCACGGAGTTCTGGTCGCTCATGTTGTTCATGCCTGGAGCAAGCATGACAAAGTCGAGAACGTAGCGATCGACGAGAGGCAGGTCATTGATGAACTTGCGGTTGACTACCTGACCGGTGACCGCGTCCTCAGTGGATAAGCGTTGCGCCTGCGCTTCCACCTCGACGGTTTGGCTTGTGGTGGCCACTTTCAGCCGCATATCAGCGGTCGCGTTCTCGCTGACGTTCACCTTGATATTAGTGCGCAGCTGTTTTTCGAATCCGGGCACTTCCACGGAGGCGGTGTACAAGCCGGGGGGAACAGACGTGAATAAATAGCGTCCGGCGCTGTCAGAGGTGCTCGTGAAGGTGAAACCTTTGGCTTGGTCGATCAGCACCACTTTGGCGCCCGCCACAACCGCGCCGCTCGGGTCGGTCAGCTCGCCACTGACGGTGCCGAAGTACCCTTGGGCACATAGCGTACCCGGCAAAAGCAGCAGGAAAGCGAATAGCGCCCCCAAAGAAACTCGGGACAACCGGCGAACGTGCTGGTCGCTACGGATTCCGATCATGGCAGTCTCCTTTGCACCGCAGGTGAACCTGTGCAGAGGTCACGGCACCGTCGCACTGTCTGCTTGGAACACCACACCCCGGCCTTTGAACAAAATGTACCGCGCTGCGCGGCGAGATACAAGAATGAAGTGCGCAGAGTGTCTACAGCCTCACCGTTTAAAACGATTCAACAAAGTGAAGAAGGAGATCAGTCGGAACAGGGAACTTCGATCTATGGTGTAACACTCACAAATTCCAGTGGATGGGAAGTACCCGTGGCAACCGGACCGTAATCGCGAGTATATTCGTAAGACGAAAAGCGCACGCTTTAGGGTTGGATCGGACATGAGAAAGCTTCTGTTTTGGGTAGGGGTAGCAGTGCTTTGCGCAGTAACCGGTCTCGCGGAGGCGCAAAACACCGGGTTAACATTCGACAGAAATACGGATTTCTCGAAATACAAGACCTATAAATGGGTGACCATTCCCAACGCGGAACATCTCGACGAGCTTACCAACGATCAACTGATCGGAACGCTGAACGTGGAGTTGGCCAAAAAGGGGCTGAAGAAATCAGACTCGGATAAGGCCGACCTGTATATCGGCTACCAGATTGCCCCGGGCAAGAACAAGCCCTTGAATCAATACAATGTTGGCGGTTCGTATGGGCCGGCCGGAGGAGGTGCCGCAACGGCCGGGGCCACCTCAACCGTGGTGCACAGCGGACAATTGGTCCTGGACATGTACGACTCGGCAACCAAGCAACTGGTGTGGCGCAACGTGGTGGCGCACGCTATCGATCCGGACGCCAAGCCGGACAAGAAGCAGAGCCACATGGACAAGGCCGTTGAAAAGCTGCTGAAGGATTATCCGCCGCAGCGGCCGCAGAAGAAGTAGCGGACACTGGACCGGCTTGTCCGTTGGTTTTGGAACTACCGGCAACCGTGGCGCGCCGAATGGCCGAGGTTAGGACGATGGCTTGTCGCCCTGTTTGGCCTCCTGCTCATCGCGAAGAGTGGGATCGCAGGTCATGTCGTTAGTGGCGCAAGCCAAAGCATTGCGCTCACGTTTGAGAGCGCTGACTTCCTTGGCTTCAGACGGACTCAGCAAAGACTCATCGCAGTAGCTTTCCCCGGTTCTGCAAGCCAGCAGGTTCCGGCTGTGCTGCACGGCGGCAACCTCTTGAGCCTGAGAGGGAGTGAGTAGGGATTTGTCGCACAAGCCCTGGCCGGTTTGGCAGATCAGCAGATTGTGCTCGAGATCGAGTTGCTTGACTTGGACCTGCTGTTCGGGAGTGAGCAGGGAATGGTCGCAGGGATAAGAACTGGTTTTGCAATTGAGGAGATTGCGTTCCTTCTGGATGTCGTCGACCTCACTGGCCTGGTCGGGCGCGAGCTGGGAGTTGTCGCAGACGCCGAGTGTGGTTTCACAGGCGAGCAGGTTGCGGTTGCGCTCGAGCTCAGAAACTTGCTTGGACTGTTCCGGAGTGAGAGCCGAGTGATCGCATTCACTATAGCCGCTGAAGCAGCCCCAGAGATTGCGGTCGCGCTGTAGATCGGCAATTTGTTTTTGCTGGTCGCTGGTCAACTTAGAACGGTCGCATTCGCCGTAGCCAACCAGGCAATTACGGAGATTCTGAACAGCATCACTATCTTTCGTAGCCGACTGACCAAAGGCTGGGCCGGCCGCTAAGGTGAGCAGCAGACAAACTGCCGCGGATAGAACGTATTTCATCGCGTCCTCCACGTTTCTAATCAGCAGTGTATCAGGTGAGCTTCGCGTGATGCGACCGCTCAGGTGGCGCTGGCCGTGTGTATGCGGCACGAACGCTTAAGAAGCCGACGCTAGCAGATCGAAGAAATGGGTCGGAGCAGCGGTTGTTTTACTTCTTAGCTGGGCTGGTGCTTGGCGGGGTAACTTGTTTCAAATTCGCCGCGGCCTGCTGCAGCTGCGAGATAGCCGAGGACGAAATTTGGTACAGGGCCGGCTCATTCTCGCGTTTGGCGATGTACGCGTCCTTGGTTTTGGAAATAGACACCTTTTCGACGCGCTTGTTGTCCTTGGAACCGACGGTGATTTGCAGATCGGGAGTGGTGAATCCCGAATCCGGAAACTTGTCCGCCGACAGGTCGCGAATGTCGCCGAGAAGCATCTGAACACTGGGATCATCCAGCTTTTTCCCTTCTGCTCCCCACCAGTCGGATCCGGAACGAGTCAGGAAGTAACCTTTGGAGCCGTCGTGAATTTCGATCTTGTTGGGATCCTCGTACCCGAAATCGAAAAGCTTCTTGTTGCGAAAATCGTCCAGAGGTTTGTCGAGGTTGGTGGCCACGCTGGAAGACACCTTGTAAATGCCGGGGACCGCCGTGGATTTGGCGTAGTAATCGTCTTTGGCTTTGCGAATTTGCAGTTCCTGGTTTCCGGAAGCGCCGGTGATGATCGCGGTGGCCACGGGGCTGCCGGACTTGAACGCGGCGTCGTCCTTGTTTTCATCGGAGGTGGAGGGATTCTCCATGTTGGCGTTCTGCAAGGAACGAACCAGGTCGTCGACACGGTTACTGTCGGCGCGGTACGGACCGGGCTTCAGAATCTGCCAGGAATCCTTGTTGCGAGCGAGCGTGATTTCCTGTTTGTTCTTGGGATTTTGGTTGAGGAGTTGGATTTGACTGACCTTGTCGAAATCGGCGCTCAACAGACGCTTGTCGCGAAGATCGGAAGCGGACTTATCGAGACTGGATTTGTTATAGCTGGCCAGAGTGAAAACCCGCGGATCACCGGAAAGCAGGGCGTAGTAGTCATTGCCGGAGGGAGTCTGATCACCAATCAGAAGTTTTTGCGTTTTATTGTCTTTCAGAGTGACGTCGACTTGCAGCGGAGGATTGGCGAGGCCATAGGAAGCGAGATTGGAGGCTTTGTCCTCGATCAGGCGGTCGGCATTCAACGACGAAAGCGTGGAGACCAGGCTGGAAACCGATTCCTGGTCGGCGGGCAAGGCCTTAGGCGCGGTGATTTGCCACGCGCCGGAACTGTTTCTCGACAACTCGACTGCCGGCTGATCTTTGTGATCGATAGCCACGCGCGAGACATCGGCGGTGTTCAGCGAAAGAATTTTGGGCGAGGCGTCCGAGGAAGCTTTGACCGGGTTGTCGCTGGCCGGATGATGATTCGACCAGTACAGCGCACCCAACAGGGCAGCAAGCACCGCGGTAGCGATCAAAAGTCCATTGAGTTTCATGGCAGTTTTCCCCATCAAACGCCGACGAATAGGCCGGCGCTATGAATTATGGTGTAAGGATTTTCGCAACAGCAGGATCTAACGGCGGCGCCACCATACCGACACTCCGCCGATCACCACAATCAGTGGCAACAGGAACTGGCTGCTGATGCGCAACCAACGCATTTGCGCGCTGGTAAGAATGATGCGGCGATCCTCGCGCTCCTTCGGCCGGATGGAGATCAAGTCTTCGTCCGAAGACAACCAATTGACGGCATTCAGCGCGAGATCCCGATTGCCATTAAAGCCGATGAAGGAATTGGCCGCCCAATCGGAGCTGCCCACGACCACAAAACGGCCTTGAGCGTTTTCCTTGCCGGTGTTGTAAGTGCCGGCAGCGGCCAGCAGCAGCGGTCCCTTCACGTTCTTGGGATCGTTCGGATCAATGGCTGGGCTATTGAGCTTGCTGGTGGCCAGACTGGTTTCCGAGGAACTGAACAGCTTCTGCACCGAGGTTTTATCGCCACTCTTGATTTCCAACGAACGCGACAGCGGAAAGCCGGTGGCGCGGCGCTTCATATCGTTGACGATGGGTTGCGAGTCGTAGCTGGTGACCAGCGCAACTTGCGGTCCCAATCCGGCAATCTGGCCAATGGGATTGAGGTCCAGAATCAGATTGTTTTGCGGGGTTACGCCCCAACCCTCCAAGACCTTGTCCAGCGCTTCATTGTCGGCAATTTGCACGCGGCCCATCTTTAGCGGCGGATTGAGCATAATGAACGCGCGACCGCCGTCTTCGACGTATTTCTTGATGGCGTCCACTTCAGGCTGCTGGTAATCGGAGTCAGGACCAGCGACAACCAAAACGGTGCACTCGCTGGGCACTTCGGCCTTGCTCAGCAGACTGATGGATTTGGTCTGGTAGTCATCCTGACCGAGCAGATCTTTGAAGCGAGAGTAGCCGCTGCGGTCGCTATCGCCAATCTGATGCTCGCCGCTGCCCTCCACGAAGCAAACGGTGCGGACGCTGGTCTTCAGGTCACGAATGAACGCGCCGGTGATGCCTTCTTCGGTGAGGCTCTTGGCGTCTTCTCTGCGGTCGCCAATCTGGACCACCGTGGTTCCGTATTCTTTCACCCCCAGGGAGCGCGCGAGTTCGGGGTTTTTATCCGGGTCGCTGTACTTCACCTGAACTTTGGGGGAAAGATTGGCATACTGGTCGAGCAAATCCTTAGCCTGTTCGAAATGGGTGCCCTGATCAAAGTAGGTGATAGTTGCGGGCTGCTTCAGGCCTTTAACAATCTTGGCGGTTTGCTCGGACAAGCTGTAGCGCTTATTGGCGGTGGCATCGAAGGTTTTGTTGTGGCGGTCGCCTAGAACGTTGGCGACCACCAGGATCGTGAAAACGATGATGATGTAACTGGCGGCGTACAGGGCGTACTTAGTTTGCCGCGCATGCAGCAATTGGGTATTCATTTACGATCTCCAGCGCAGGGACTCCATGGACCGGGCGGTCAGGAAAAGTCCCAGGAAAATTGCGGTGACATAAAAAATCACGTCTTTGGTGTAGATCACACCTTTGGCGAATGAGTCGAAGTGGGTGAGCACGGAGAAGTAGGCCATCACACGTGCCCAAGTGGAAGTGTCGTATCCACTGACCCATTCCAGCACCCACAGAAGCAGGCAAACGCCAAACGTGGCCGCACCGGCAATGATTTGGTTACGTGTAAGCGTGGAAATAAAGGTGCCGATGGCCAGCAGCGCTCCGGCTTGCAGCAACAGGCCGAGATAGGCGATGGCCAGCGGCTTCCAATCCGGATTGCCGTACTTGAACAGCCAGATGAAGTTCAGCGCGGTGAGAACCAACATGACTGCGTAGAGAATCAACGCAGCGAACCATTTCCCTAGGATCACTTCGGTGTCGCGAACGGGCGAAGTGGCCAGCAGCTCAATGGTGCCGCTGCGCTTTTCCTCCGCGAATAGCCGCATGGTGATCATGGGAATCAAGAACAGGCCGATCACGCTCACGTTGGAAACCAACGGGCGGATCACCTGTTCGTTCAGGTTCATGGGAAACATGTTGCCGCGCATTTGCGACTCCATGCCCGCAAACACGAAATAGCCGACCACGTTCCAGAAGAAGAAGCCAAAAATGACGGCAAACATAGCTAGCAGCAGGTAAGCGATCGGAGAAACGAAATAACTGCGAAGCTCTTTGCGGCAGATGATCCAGATATTTCTCATGACGGTTTACCCTTGCGCCTTCGACGCCGCTCCCGCCAATTCGGGTGTGGGCGTTTGTGAATTTGCGTTGATAGGCGCTTCGGCCCCAGTGAGCTGCAAGAAAACTTCTTCGAGGCTGACCGCGGCGCTGCGAAGTTCGTTCAGATCCCAGCCCGCTTCGACCACGGTGCGAGCCAGGTCGCCGCGAATGCGTGCGCTCTTTCCTTCGACTTCGAACACCGAGCGACTGTCCCGGGTTTCCCGGAACAAGACGCGCGTGACGCCGGGAACCTTTTCCAGGCGGCGCTGCACCTGCGCAGATTCCAAGTTGCCGTCGCGTCCAGCAACTTCCAGCAGCACGGAACTGGCGCCGCGCGCGCGATGTTGCAAGTTGTTCACGGAATCCGTGGCAACCAGTTTGCCCTTGTTAATGATGATGACTTGCTGGCAGGTCTGCTCGACCTCGGGGAGAATATGGGTGCTAAGGATAATGGTGTGATCGCCGGCCAGGCCTTTGATCAGTTCGCGGGTCTCGTTGATCTGCTTGGGATCGAGCCCGGCGGTGGGCTCATCCAGGATGAGCACGTCGGGATTGTGAATGATGGCCTGCGCCAAGCCGACGCGCTGCCGATAGCCTTTGGAAAGTTTGCCCAGCACTGTGTCTTTCACGTCAGCGACCGCACAGCGATCCAGCACGTAATCGATGCGCTTGGCCAGTTCGGGACCGCGCAGACCCTTGAGTTTACCGACGAAGGCAAGATATTCTGCGGTTCGCATTTCGGGATACAGCGGGGGCGTTTCCGGCAGGTAGCCGATGTGGCGCTTCACATCGAGCGGTTTTTCGAGAATGTCAAAGCCGGCAACCGTGGCGCTGCCTGCCGAGGGCGGCAGGAAACACGTGAGCATCCGCATGGTGGTGGTTTTGCCGGCGCCGTTGGGGCCGAGGAAGCCGACAATCTGCCCTTTTTGCACTTCAAAAGAGATGTGATCGACGGCCGTATTGCGAGCGTACCGCTTGGTAAGCTGATTGACAGTAATCATAAAATTTGTTTTTGAGGCAAAGAAAGAATTCCAGTCGTCATTGCCAAACGAAAAAAAAACTCAGGAAGAAAAGTAACGCCTGCTTGCCGCAGGCAGGATCCGAACTGAGCGGCCTGCGCGAAAATGCAGGTTTGCCGGGGGAAGTGCAGAAGCAACTCGATTGCACCTACCATAGCGTGAGCCAGTATTACGAAAAACGGCCGCATTGTCAAAAACTGCGGGTTTCGGTAACACGATAACTATCTGTTACTGCTTGGCTTAGCCGCTTGGCGAAGAAATGAGCAGACTGGCGACCTTTCTGAAGGGAGTTTCTTGTGCAATGTCAGGTGCGTCGGTCTGGCTGCGAGACGCCACAAATAGTAATTACCATATGGTTAACATAATTGAGCGCGCCGAGGACGCGCCCCGAAATTTGAAAGGATGGGTCCGCAGAAGGCACAGAATCCGGTATCTTTGTTGGCGCGTTAATCGGATTCCAAGGGAACCCCTCGCGTGCGAATCACGATCAGCAGTAAGCGGCGCAATCGAACGCATTTCGGACTGCCGTTGTGACGGCCGTCGTCACCTCGGTGGGAAACTCTGTGCCGGGTCGGCGCTGGGGAATCGCCTGCCTGTTGGGATTAGGCGTTTTGGTGAATTACTTCGATCGCGTGAACCTGTCGGTTTCGCAGGACGCGTTGCACCAGGCGTTTGGCATCTCTACGGTCACCTTCGGTTATTTGCTCAGCGCTTACAGCTGGACGTACGCCGCGCTGCAACTTCCGTCCGGGCTGATTCTGGATCGCTGGGGCGTGAAGCTAGTCGGGCGGATCAGCACGTTTCTATGGAGTGTCGCGTCATTTGCGGCGGCGATGGCGACGGGACTAACCGGCTTTCTCGGCGCGCGTCTTTTGTTGGGCATGGGCGAAGCGCCCACATTTCCCGCGAATTCAAAGGCGATCGGCTACTGGTTTCCGAGCAACGAGCGAAGCCTGGCGACAGCACTGTTTGACTCCATGGCGAAGTTCTCCTCGGCGATTGGCGTGCCGGCGATTGGTTTGTTGATGGTGGAATTTGGGTGGCGCTGGAGCTTCGCTGCCACGGGACTCGTGAGCTTTCTCTATTTCGTTCTGTTTTATCTTTTCTACCGCAATCCCAGCGAAGACGCGCCGTTGTCGGTAGCGGAACGGGAATTGATCCGGCGGGGCGGGGCTCAGCCGGAAGATCGAGCGCGCGCGGAAGAAGGAGCGCCACTGGGCTATTTGTTGCGGCAGAAAAAAGTGTGGGGATTGGTGCTGGGCTTCGCGGCGTACAACTACACATTCTATCTGTTGCTGACCTGGCTTCCTTCGTATCTTTCGACCGAGCACCATATCGATTTGTTTCATTCGGCGATGTACACCAGCGCACCCTGGCTGTTCGCCACGATTATGGATCTGGCCGTAGGAGGATGGCTTGTTGACGAGTTGGTAAAACGAGGTCGCAACGCCTCGAATGTGCGGCGCGCCATTTTGATTGGCGGCACCGCCTTGGGACTGGGCGTGTTTGGAGCGGCTTACGCGCACAGCACCGTGGGAGCGCTGGTGTGGATCAGCATATCCATCGGCGGATTGTCCGCGGCGTCGCCGGTGGGTTGGTCCGTCCCTTCATTGATTGCTCCACGGGAAAGCGTGGGCACGCTCGGGGGAATTCTGAATTTTGGCAATCAGCTCTCGGCCATTGCCGCTCCGATCGTGACCGGTTACGTGGCCCAGACCACGCGATCATTTTTCTGGGCGTTTGGAGCCGCGGCGATTTTCCTGGTGATCGGCATCTTAGCGTACGTATTTCTGCTGGGCCGGATCGAGCCGGTTCCCGAGCCTTTGTAAATCTTCCCCGGAATCAGTGGCCAATGGTTTTGGGCCACTTGCGTTTGCGAATTGGCGCTGCCTGCGCGGGCGCGTTCGCATTGACCAGGGCGCGAGTCGCTCCAGTGGAGATGCCGCCATCGACCAGAAGAGTTTGTCCAGTGACATAGCGGCTGGATTCCGCGGCAAGAAAAACGACGGCGGCATCCAAATCGTTGGGAGCGCCGGGGCGCTTGAGCGGAATGCGGTCGCACAGATATTCGACCCACTCTTTGTCTTCGTAGAGAATCTTATTCTGTTCCGTGCGGAACCAGCCGGGTGCCAGGCAATTTACGGTGATGCCGTGTTTGCCCCAATCGTCGGCCAGGCTCATGGTGAGTTGCCGAATGCCGCCGCGACTGGCGCCGTAGGCAGCAAGACCGGCATATCCCGCAACGCTCGTTACCGACCCGATGTTGATGATCCGGCCGTAATGGCGCGGAATCATGCGGCGGGCCACGGCTTGGGCCACAAAAAAACTGCCGCGGAGATTGGTATCCAAGATCAAATTCCAGTCATCCCAGGTGACATCAATTGCAGGCTTGCGCACGTTGCAACCGGCATTGTTGACCAGGATTTCCAGATGCCCGAAGGCCGCTTCAGCCGCTTCCGCCATATGTTCGATGCTTTGTTGATCCCGAACGTCCAGTTCCAGGGAGACCGCATTGCGTCCGAGCGATCGAATCTCCTTTTCGAATGGCAAGAGAGAGTCGCGATGGCGGCTCGTGAGAACCAAGTCAGCGCCGGCTTTGGCGAGAGCGCGCGCGAATTGCTGGCCCAGCCCGCGACTGGCGCCGGTCACAATGGCGGTTTGACCTGTGAGGTCGAATAGGGCGTCGCTCACAGTGCACCGCCGGGAGTGAGAACGACTTTTGTCAGGCCGGGCTCGCCTGCGTGCAGGCGGCGAAACCATCCCGGGCCCTCTTCGAGCGGAGCGATCGCGGAGATGAGCGGCTTGACGTTGATCGCTCCAGTGGCCATCCATTCGATAGCGCGCGGATATTCGCCCGCGGAGGCACAGGAACCCTGCAGGCGCAATTGCCGGGTCACGACTTTTTGCAGCGGCAGGGTCACTTCCGGCGAAACGTTTCCGACCAGCACAACCGTGCCGCCCTTGCGCACTGCGGAGATGGCATGCGCCACGGTTTCGTTGCGGCCCACAGCTTCCACGGCAAGATCAACGCCTTGGCCATTGGTGAGTTGCATCACCGGTTCGAGCAATCCCGCTTGAGCCAGAAGCGCAGAGGTGGCCCCGAGACGTTTCGCTACCGCGAGGCGCGACTTGTCGATGTCTGTAACATAGACTTTCGAGCAACCTCCGGCGCGCAATGCTTGCAAGCTCAACAAGCCAATCGTGCCCGCTCCAACCACCAGGGCCGTGCTGTTTGGCGTCACTTCGGCCAGTGAAACCGCGTGCACCGCTACGGATACGGCTTCGAGCAGCGCCGCTTCGGCAAACGAAATGGATTCCGGCAGGTGATAAACGATGTGCGCCGGAACGCTGATATATTCGGCGAACGCGCCTGCGCGACGATAATCCCCGCACGAAACGCCCAGAACTTCGCGTTTCTCGCACAAGTTGATCTGGCCGCGAAGGCAGTAGCCGCAAGCGCCGCAGGAAACCGTCGAATCAAACGTGACGCGGTCGTTCACGGCGAAATTGGTCACCGCGCTGCCGAGCGCAGCAATCGAGCCGGCGGCCTCGTGTCCCATCACAATGGGCGGGATACGCCGCCCGGAGGAGCCGTCATAACCGTGAACATCGCTACCGCAAATGCCGCACGCGGCCACGCGCACCAGAACATCGCGCGGGCCCGGACTGGGAACGGGACAGTCCACGATTTCCAAGTGGTTGTACTCCGAAAGTAGAAGAGCTTTCATATACGGCGCCACGTCCGAGTCAGGCCAGGCGGCTGGCTCCATCGCCGGCCGAGGAGATGTAGATCTCCGGCTCGCGGCCCGTTTCTTGTTGGTACTCGGCGCTCACGTTTCGTTGGAATGCTTCGACGTGGTTTTGCTGAACCAGGTTAATGGTGCACCCGCCAAAGCCTCCGCCGGTCATGCGCGCTCCGTACACACCGTGCTGCTTTTCGGCTAGCTGAACCATAAAGTCGAGTTCTTTGCAGCTCACCTCGAAGTCGTCGCGCAAACTGGCGTGGGAACTGGCCATGAGCCGGCCGAATCGTTGCAGATCGCCGGAATCCAGGGCGTCGGAGGCCTGCAGGACGCGCGAATTTTCGGTGATCACGTGGCGGCTGCGCTTGCGGATCGCTTCGGGCAATTGTGAGGCGAATCGGTCGAACGTTTCCAGGCTGACATCGCGCAGCGTCTTCACGCCGGGGACACGTTCGGCAAAAAAGTGCGCGGCGGCTTCGCACTCGGCGCGGCGCTTATTGTATTCGCCGCCGGAATGGCTGTGGCGCACCATGGTGTTGCAAATCACCAGCCGGGTATCCGGAGGAATGGGCAGCAAGCGGAATTCGAGTGTGCGGCAATCCAGCTGCAGGGCATGATTCTTCTTGCCGTGCACGGAAATGAATTGGTCCATGATGCCGCAGCGCGCGCCGATAAACTCGTTTTCAGCCTGCTGGCACAGCTTGGCGACGGTAACCCCGTCCAGATGCCGCTGGGAAATTTCCAGGAAGGCGGTGCACACGGCAACTTCCAGCGAAGCGGACGAACTGAGTCCGGCGCCCAGAGGAACATTGCCATCCAGCAGAAGATTGGCCCCGGGCACATCGCCCAGAGCGCGCCGGGTGTAACGGACTACGCCCGCCACGTAATCGCTCCAGTGCCCGCGCGGGCCGTCCGGCATGCGATCTACATCAAACTGCACGCGCTCATTGTAATTTTCCGAAGCGACCACGATGAGACGGTCCGCTCGTTTTGTAATGGCGATTCTGGTTTGAAAGCCGATGGCTGCGGGGAGCACGAATCCTTCGTTGTAGTCGGTGTGTTCGCCGATCAGGTTCACGCGGCCGGGGGCTTGCACCAGCAACGGCTCGCCCCCATAGAGCTTGGCGAATCTCTCAATGAGTTGCGAGGATTCGCGTTCCAAAATGTTTTTAGCGTTCATTCGTCTATAGCTCGCGCAACGAAACCTCGACTCGCGCCGGGGGCGCGACGCGTGACGACAATGGCTGGCCTCGTTCCTTTAATAATGGAAAATTCCTTTTCGAGCAAGTCGCTAGAGAGAAAAGGCGGAATTATCGTCAATTCCCCTAATGCGCACACGCGCCGGAAATTGCCGCGCAGAGTCGCGCGGGCGGTCACAAACGCAAGGAATTCTGGCATTCCGAAAACGAAAGATTGACAGGCCTGTTAGTCTTTTCGAAGGAGCGCTGTTGATCTTCTCCCGGACTCCGGATCGCAAAGGATAATCATGGATCGACGAAATTTCATCAAGACCACCGGTACGGTGCTCGCCGGTACAACGCTGGTGCATCGGGCGCTTGGCAAGTCCAGGCAGCAACCGGCTGCGCTGCCGGCAGGCCGCATGATTTTGCCCATCAACCGGAACTGGCGCTATAGCCGCTCGTTTGTGGCCGGCGCGCATGATGTGAACTTCGATGATGCAAGTTTCGATACGGTTGTGGTGCCTCATACAAACATCAAGTTGCCCTGGCACAGCTTCGACGAAAAGAGCTATGAATTCGTCTCCATCTACCGCCGCCGCTTCAAACTGCCTCCGGAAGCGCGTGGCCAGCATGTTTTTGTGGACTTTGAAGGAGTGATGACCGCGGCCACGGTGTGGATCAATGGGATGCGCTTGGGCGAATACAAAGGCGGGTACACTCCTTTCTCTTTCGAATTGACCGATCACGTGGATTTCGCGGGGCCGAATGTTCTTGCCGTGGACGTGGATTCCACCGAGCGCCCGGATATTCCGCCGTTCGGGTACCAGATCGACTATTTGACCTTTGGCGGGATTTACCGCGAAGTTGCTCTGCGGGTTGTGCCTTCCACGTACATCGAGAATATCTTTGCCAAGCCAAAAGACGTTTTGAGCGGGCATCCGCGCCTGGAGGTGGACTGCCACATCCAGCGCTTCGAAGAGCAGCGCGAGCCGGTCACGCTGGAGGTGGAGTTGCGCGATGGCGAACGCGTGGTGGGCAAAGGGACGGCCAGCGTGCACCCGTCAGCGGCCAGCAAGGAGGCCGTCGCGCATACCGTGGTGCTGGAGAATTTGGGCGCTGTGAAGTTGTGGGATCTGACCAGCCCAAATCTGTACACGGTGCACGCGCGCCTGGTGCGTGGCGGGCAAGCGCTGGATCACGATTCCCGGCGAGTCGGCTTTCGCGAGGCGCAATTCACCGATCATGGCTTCGAGATAAACGGAAAGGTGGTGAAGTTACGCGGCCTGGACCGCCACCAAACGTTTCCGTTCGTGGGGCAAGCCATGCCGGGGCGCGCGCAGCGCCGTGATGCGCAAATCTTGTGCCGGAATTTGAAGTGCAACATTGTGCGCACGTCCCACTATCCGCAGTCGCGGCACTTTCTGGACGCCTGTGACGAAATGGGACTGTTAGTGCTCGAAGAGATTCCCGGATGGCAGCACATTGGCGACGAAGCCTGGAAATTAATCTCCATCGACAATGTGAGCCGGATGATTCGCCGGGATTGGAACCATCCCAGCATCATTCTCTGGGGTGTGCGCATCAACGAGTCCCTGGACGATCACGACTTCTACGTGCGCACCAACGCCATGGCCCACAAGCTGGACCCTACGCGGCAGACCGGAGGCATCCGCTATTTCCAGAGTTCGGAGTTTCTGGAAGACGTGTTCACCATGAACGACTTTGGGTGGCCCCTGAAGCCGCCAAACCATCCGCGATACCTGAACACGGAATTCGTGGGCCACACTTATCCGACAAAAACAATCGACAACAAAGAGCGTCTGATGGAGCACACGGTTCGCCACGCCCGTGTGCACGACCAACTGGCCTCTAATCCGCAATATGCCGGCGGCATCGCCTGGTGCGCGTTCGATTACAACACCCATTCGGATTTTGGTTCGGGAGATCGCATCTGCTATCACGGAGTCACCGACATTTTCCGGGAGCCCAAGCCCGCGGCGGGATTCTATAAGTCACAATGCGATCCCGCGGAGGAAGTGGTGCTGGAGCCGGCGTTTCATTGGGCGCGCGGCGACGAATCCGTTGGATTCACGAAAGCGTTGGTGTGCTCGAACTGCGACCATCTGAAATTTTTCATTGCCGACAAACTGGTCGCCGAAGCCGATCCGGATCGCGCGCAATTCCCGCACCTCCGCTATGCGCCGTTTACCGTGGAATTGGGAGGGGTGGTCCGCGATTGGGGGGACTTGCGCATCGAGGGATACATTCAAGGCAAACAAGTCATCGCCAAGACTCTTTCGGGAAAGGGCGTCGATCAGAAGTTCCA
>Ga0187782_10001159_pt1 | contig 18886 bp, 16 predicted proteins | sample 0715_SJ02_MP15_2_FD_132454 | JGI IMG/M metagenome (GOLD analysis project Ga0187782, IMG submission 132454) | Tropical peat soil microbial communities from peatlands in Department of Meta, Colombia - 0715_SJ02_MP15_20_MG | ecosystem: Environmental > Terrestrial > Soil > Wetlands > Peat | place...
ACTGACTCGGTCCACCAGCATCCTGCAGCGCAACATTCTGAGCAAGCGGTACTTCGAATTTTGTTGGATCGTGCCGGCATAGGCAGTGATTCCAATACAGAAAGTCGCAAGCATGACAGCCGAGCACGCTCTCTTGTTCAGCTCACTGGCCAGATTGAAACCAGACTTTCTATCGCACATAAGATGGCGTGAATATCTCAAAATCAATGGTAGATCTCGTTTCCGATTGGCACGAAGCAGGGTTAAGTGACCTTGGCCTCTAGTTAAATAATAAGGAGAAGCAACTATGGACAAAATAAATCCACTTTTTACCGCAACCGCAACCGCCATCGGCGGCCGCAACGGCCATACCGAAACCAGCGACGGAGCCATCAAAGCAGACTTGTCGCTACCGAAGGAACTGGGTGGGCAAGGTAGGCCTGGGTCGGCAACGCCGGAACATCTGTTTGCTGCGGGTTATGCTGCTTGCTTTGGCAGTTCACTCGATTTTCTTGCCAAGCAAAGAAAGCTCGATGCCACAAAAGCCAAGGTTACCTGTGCCGTCTCAATCGGCCCGCGCGAGGGCAGCGGCTTTGGCATCGGCGTGAAGATGCGGGTCGAGGACAGGAGCTGGGCGCAGGCCGATCTCGACGAGCTCGTCCAGCAAGCTCACGAAGAGATCTGTCCTTATTCACACGCCACTCGGGGCAACGTGAAAGTTGCGTTCGAAGTGATCGGTGCCGGACAAGCCAGTGGACGCTAACAGTCGAAAACGATCCGAGGTAACTACGCAGATCAGCGCTGACAAAGTAATGAGAGTTGAAATGTTTCCACTTTATTGGCGAGATGCGTGGCCTCATGTCCCATACCCCGTCGTCCTGAGCCGGGTATGCTTCAGGCGAAATTGGCGCAACGGTTCTCCCAGGGCTGCCATAATCAACACACCGAGGATGATCGCGATCGCCGCCCGCAGACTCTGCATTGCTCCGAGTGAGACAAGGAGGGTTGTGGCCAGGGCGGCGGGTTGCCCTGCCCTCAGGATAAGCGTCAAAAAGGTGGTGAGACCGGCTGCTAGTGTGGTCGCCCACAACCTGGGAATCGGCACCAAGCCCGACGACAAGACATTGGGCGCCGTCCAAGCGCCCGAGACATAAACTGCAGCAAAACCAGCTGCCAGACCCACAAGGTGCCCGACAATAATGTTGTAGCTTCTCGCACTGCGAAGTTGGGGCTGCTCCACCAGTTCGTAAGCTGTTGGCCCAAGACTCGCGAAGATCACAGGCTGTTTCGTAGCCCATGCGACGATCCCCAATGCCAGGACTAACCCTCCCTCGCCTAGAGTTGCCCAAAATAAGTCGGATCGATTGTTCAATTTCATGACTTTCCTTCAAGTGTATCGACACGAAACCCATCGACAAAGGCTTTTCCCGTTCTTTTCCCATCTAGTCTCGGCTGACGATTACAACCAAGTACCGCGGCGTTTGAGTGAGCTGAAATCGAACGAGAAGACGTTTGCGCAGAGTCCATCGAGAACGTCCCTGACAAAAATTGAAAGTTAAGTGTGCAATCGCAGCATAGCAATCTAGCGATTGCGAATTTACACCCCTTGCCACCTTTTTTCCCAGGGGAACTTCGAAAACGCGTCCATCACCACCGCAGCAAGGCCCCAGCGGGTGCGGACGCACCTCCGCTTAGTGGTGCGACTCATAATGACTATTATGTAGATCTACATTTAGTACTATCGCTGATATAATGTTGGGTCGAACAACGAAGAGCCTTGCCCGCCCATCTCATTTGCTCTGCTTTCCCCGGAGGTTAAGGAATGTCCGTCCTCGAGTTCGGTCACTTCGTGCTCACCATTGCCGTGCTGCTCGTAGCCGTACACGGCCTGGGTTATCTCGCCGAACGGCTGAAGCAACCACGTATCGTCGGGGAAATACTGGCCGGCATTCTACTGGGACCATTTGTATTGAACCCTCTCGCGCCCAGAGCGTTCGCCAAGCTCTTTTCGTTTTCGCCCAGTGCTGGCACGGTGATGGGATTCCTCTATCAGCTTGGCCTGATCCTGTTAATGTTTTGCTCTGGAGCTGAGACCCGTCGTCTGTTGGCTAAAGAGAATCGGCGGAACACTTTCTTGTTGCTCACCGTTTCCGATCTTGCTAGTTTTGCGCTGGTGCTAGGACTGGGTTTTGCGGGCATGATACCGCTGCACCTGCTGACGGGAACAGCCGGTCAGCGGACTTCGACTCTGCTCATCGTGGGAATTGCTACGGCGGTGTGCTCCATTCCTGTGATCTCGCGCATTTTCTGGGACCTTGGAATCATGAGGACACGGTTCGTGAGCCTCATCCTGGGATATGCGCTGCTGGAAGACCTCGCGCTATGGGTTGTGCTGGCGTTCGCTACCGCCATCGCGACAACGGCCACGTTGGCACAACAGCACGTCACGAGCGCGGTCTCTTCTCATGTGATGGCCACTCTGATCTACACAATAATGGGATTGTTCATTGCGCCGGCTGTGCTGAAGTGGCTGAGTAATGGGAAGTGGAATCTGCTCTATAAGGCTTCTCCCGTCGGCTACGCAATGGCGGTGTTGATGACGTACTGCGCCATCGCTGCCGTATTTGATGTGAACCTGCAATTCGCCGCTTTGCTGGCCGGGTATGGCATCGTTGGAGGGCTGTACGGGAGCCAGCGTGAGCGGTTCGCCGCACCGATCGAAGCCATCTCCAAAGTGTCCTTTGGGGTATTCGTCCCCATTTACTTTGGAATGATCGGCTACAAGCTGGTGTTCGGACGGCAATTCTCCTTCGCGATTCTTCTCGTATTTCTGGCAGGGTCCTCTTTGATATCGGTGTTTTCAGCGGGGCTAGCAGCGTGGCTCGGTGGATTTCGCGGACTTGACGTGATCAACATCGCGTTAACCACAAACGCGCGTGGAGGCCCGGGTATTGTCCTAGCGAGCGTCGCCTACGATGCAGGCATTATTAACGCGGCCTTCTATACCACACTGGTTATCACAGCCGTAGTGACTTCGCAGATGGCAGGAGCGTGGTTGCGCTTCGTGCTTTCAAGGGGCTGGCCGCTGCTTTCCACGAATCCAGACGAAACGTGGAAACTCGGCGAGGCCCAATCCGGGTCCGTGCTTCCGCATGGTACCGAGGGTGTCCCGGTGTAGGCTTGGTTTCGCAGACGACTATTCCATTGCCTCCTGACTTCTACAACGTACGTTTCACGCCGGTCTTGATCGTAAATTCATCTTGTGGTTCAACGTGAACAAGAACCCCCGTCCTCTACCAGAAATCTGAGGGATGCAGCCAGTGAGCTGCGACGGTTGCGAAACCGCTGGTGCCAACAAAAAACCCGCAATACCATTCCTGGGTCGCTCTTAGGGGGTCTAAGGAGCCGACAACCGACCCGGTTTGGATCTACTCGCGCGAACGCGTTGCATCGAACACGATCTGATCGTATTGCCAGAGTTGCCGAAAGAATTCCCGGACGCGAATCTGGTCATCGCTCGATTTCTGCGCAATTTCAGAGAGTGTTCGTCTTCCGTCAATATCACAGAACAGCCTGTACTCCGCCTCATTGACCGCTAGGATCAGGTCGGAATGGCGGTGGGCTCGATTCAGCAGGACCGCAACACTGCCCGCCGGAACACGGTCGCGAATGCATACCGTCCAGGGCAATCGAATCGGAACATAGCGGTGCCATTCGCTGCTGGTGAAGCGGATGGGCTGCCTCTCCTTTGGCCGATCGCTACGGTAGGCAATAAAACTGTGTCGGGTAATCGTGCCGCGAAACAATTCAGCGGCAGAATATTGCTCCCTTTCCGAGAGTTCACGCAAGCGCCCAGCGTGAGGGGTTCTCGCCAGGGCACCACATTGCGGTAGGTAGGGAGCTTGCTCAAACCACCGACCTAAGGACATCCCACATCGGTCCAGCCATGCGAAGATCTCTGGCACGGAGTAGTCGCGGTCGAGGGGATGAAGGAGGGCATCGGCAATCGCTTCGGGATGTCGGAAATCCTCACCCATCAGAACCAAACGACTCAAAGGATGATCCGGCGGCAGTGCATTGAGTACCGCAGCTAGAGCCTGCAAGTCTTCATAGGCCGGACGAACCCCGAGCAGCCGAGAATACTCCCGCATCATGGAGATAGCAATTCGGCCATAACGGGCGTACACCATGACGTGCATTGCCCCATCGGGCTTGAGGACGGCACGCAGAGATTCGAGTCCAGCATCGGGATCGGCGAGGTGATGCAAGACACCGGTGCAGACGATGTAATCGAAGCTTTGCTCCAGCTCCCGGACATCCAAGATTGAGAGTTGCTGAAGAGTTAGGTTGTCTAATCCATATTTTTGCTGCAGAGTACGGGTATGAATCAGGCTCGTCTCGCTGATATCGATGGCGGTGACGCGCGCATTCGGTTCGCGAAGCGCATATTTGGCTGCCTGCGATGTCCCACAGCCAGCCACCAGGATCTCCTGGCCGTCGCGCGGCTGCTCGGTTGGCCAGACCAAATGGAACAGCGCTCGGCGGCGTTCCGGATTCTGGTACAGTTCGCGGTGTTCGTCCAGGCTGGTGAGCGGTGGAGGATAAGGCATCCTTTCGTAAAAGTCCCGGACCTCCTCCAAGCCGACGGCCTGCGACTCTAGGGTGGGCACGGTCGGGTTCATTGTCCCTCCTGCGTCCGAGTTCTGCCCTGCTTTTCTCAGCCTGAACACCCTCCAACAGCCCTCTCTCTAGCCGGGTGAAAAAAGGCCGCCCTCACATGGGATGGAGGACGGCCATCGATGCGCCGTGCGTGAGAGTTTGATGGGTGCAACCTTCCCCTTTGCCTCATGCGCTCTTGGGTACCGCTGCTTTGCCTCCTGCTCCGGCCGAAGTCATGGCCTCGAGAGCATGGTCAATCGTGAATGAAGCAGCCTTTTGCCGCGGAGGGAATTCTTTGAACGTCTCCAAGAACTCAGTGACGATTCCCGTCGCCGCTAATGCAATGTAGTCGTGGTCCAGAAACCAATCGTAGTAAGTGTTCGAGGTGATATCCGCCCGCTCGAACGGATCCGTCCTCAAGTTGAACAGCTTGGGGACGCGGAGGGGAGTGAACGGTTCTGCCCAAACCCGTAATGTTCCTGCACAGCGCTGCTCCAAGAACACCACCTTCCAGTTATCAAAGCGCAGCGCGACCAGATTGCCGTCGTCGTCGAAGTAGACGAAGCCCTGGCGCGGACTCTTCTTTACCTTGCCGGTGAGATACGGCACGAGATTGTATCCGTCAAGATGGATTTTGAAGGTCTTCTCGCCGGCCTTGTAGCCTTTCTTGCACTTTTCCACGATGTCGGGTTCGCCGGCCATCGCCAGGAAAGTGGGCAGCCAATCGTGGTGCTGAACGATCTCACGAGAAACCGAGCCCGGCGCAATTTTGCCAGGCCAGCGCGCGAGTAGCGGCACGCGGAATGCGCCTTCCCAATTCGTATCCTTTTCACTACGGTATGGAGTCATGGCGCCGTCCGGCCATGTGTTCATGTGCGGACCGTTGTCCGTGCTGTACATCACGAAGGTGTTGTCGGCGATCTTGAGTTCATCGAGCAGGTCGAGCACTTCGCCGACATTCTTGTCATGGTCGATCATGGTGTCATGATAGGGAGACTGCCAGCGGCCAGCCTGTCCCAGACTGCTGGGCTTGGTGTGGGTTCGTAAATGCATGTGAGTCGTGTTCAGCCAGCAGAAGAACGGCTTGCCGGCCTTGGCCTGCTTGCTGATCCAATCTTTGGCGGCGGCAACGAACTCATCGTCACAGGTCTCCATTCGCTTCTTGGTCAGTGGACCGGTATCCTCGATCTTTTGCTTCCCGACTCGTCCGTAGCGTGGGTCCACCGTCGAGTCGTCTTTGTCGGTCGCCCAGCAATGCAATACTCCTCTGGGCGCAAACTTCTCGTTGAACTTCGGGAAGTCCTTCTTCGACGGCCAGTCCGGGAGTTCAGGTTCCTCTTCGGCGTTGAGATGGTAAAGGTTGCCAAAGAACTCTTCGAAGCCATGCACGGTTGGGAGGTATTCGTTGCGGTCTCCCAGGTGGTTCTTACCAAATTGGCCGGTGGCGTAACCGAGAGGCTTGAGGAGTTCAGCGATGGTGGCATCTTCCGCTTGCAGACCGACGGTCGCTCCGGGAACCCCAACTTTTGTAAGCCCGGTGCGGAAACCGCTTTGCCCGGTGATGAACGATGCCCGCCCCGCGGTGCAACTTTGTTCACCATAGGAATCGGTGAACAAAATCCCCTCCTTGGCGAGCCGGTCGATGTTCGGCGTGTCGTAACCCATAACCCCATGGCTGTAGCAGCTCAGATTTTCAATACCAATGTCGTCTCCCCAGATCACGAGAATATTTGGCTTCTTGGTCATCTCTTTTACTTTTTCAGCCATGCGCAGACCTCCTCCATTCCTTTTAGTAGAGTGAATGCTACCTAGATTCCTCCTGTTCTTTGGCGCGGAAAACTGTCAAACCTGACAGGGCTGCAGACTCGCAGGCGAGGCGGTCACTTGTGACGGTGTTTCGACTCAGCTTAGGCTATGGCGCTCGAGGTTACCTTCGTTCCTCAAAGTGAGCTTTGGTCGAGTCAACCGCACAAGAGACGAGGACCAACAGATGGGATTTACCGCTTGGTCGAGGTTAGGCCGGGGACATTATGGTTCGGCTCGATTGCTCTCGGGCTTTGGTAATGCAACGGCCCTGGCACGTTCCCATGGTGGCGTGCGTAGCGGAGGGGGTCGAGGCGATGGCGGATTGCAACCGCAGAGTGATTCCCACCCGCCCGAGTCTTGCGCGGGTGGGGGATTTCACAGTTGATGCCAATCAGTACTGCAAGCAGATCCGGAGCTGGCGATCGGCCTCATCGATAGCGCGGATGGCATCGACCCGGTGTCCACCGAAATCATGCGCTGCATGCTGCAGGTGGTCCTTGGCGCCGGCAAGCGCGCGAAGGGCGGCGTCAATTTGCGGGTGATTCCCCCGAGCTGGGGATGGTGACGAAAGCACGATCATCAAGCCCAGAACGGCAAATGTACTCATCATTCGTTTTCTCATCGGTTTCCTAGTAATCCTTTCGTCCGAGTCAACTCGGCTGGCGCTATCGTATCCAGCCGCAAATCGGCGCCACAAGTTACTTTCGGAATGGGGCGATCGGGGTCGGGGACCGACCTTCGAATTTTGTAGGGTGGAGACGTTGCTTGAGGTTCTTGCCCCATCCTTTGACCGGTGCCGACCCATAGCGTTGGCTCTTCGGTTAAACTCTTTGCCGCGGACAATTGAGGTTGGGCTGGCTTGCGGAGCCTCTTTGCCTCGAACGGTGTCGAATATCCCCAACATACCTCACAGGCGATGGCGCATCGCATGGCTGCTCGCCGTCGGAGTTTTGGTTAACTATCTGGACCGCATCAATCTGTCGGTCTCTCGTCAGGCACTCAGTGATGCGTTTGGTGTGTCGCTGGTAGTGTTTGGCTTTCTTGCCAGCGCCTTCAGCTGGACCTATGCGCTGATGCAAATGCCGGCGGGGTTTTTGCTGGATCGCTTCGGGGTGCGCCGCGTGGGCCAGGTGAGCACCCTGCTATGGAGCATCGCTTGCTTTGCCGCGGCGCTTGCCCCGGGCCTGAACTGGCTATTCGCGGCGCGGTTACTGCTGGGAGTCAGCGAATCTCCTACGTTTCCGGCAAATGCCAAGGCCATTGGGTATTGGTTTACCGCCAGCGAACGAAGCCTGGCTACGGCCATCACCGATGCCGCGGCGAAGTTTTCTACCGCGGTTGGAGTCCCGTTTCTCGGTCTGCTCCTGCTACATTTTGGCTGGCGCTGGAGCTTCGCGGCCACAGGCTTTATCAGCCTCCTCTATTTCCTCTTGTTCTATTGGATCTACCGTAATCCAAAGCAGGATGGCGGACTCACAGCTCGGGAGCTCGAATTCATCCGCGAAGGCGGGGCACAGTCGGAAGATCCCACCAGGGTAATGGGGCGGGCTGCCGTCGGTTATCTCTTGCGTCAGCGCAAGGTGTATGGCCTGGCTATCGGATGGGGCGCGTACAACTACACGTTCTTTCTCCTGCTGTACTGTCTTCCCAGTTATCTTTCCCTTTCTCTGCATCTCGCCTTGCTGCAGTCGGTTCTGTACTCAAGCTTTCCCTGGCTGGTGGCGACCTTCACCGATTTGCTCATCGGCGGATGGCTGGTGGACGTCCTCATCGAGCGGGGCTGGAATGCCAACCGGGTCCGTTACAGCGTGATGGTGGGGGGAATGGCAATGGGTCTGTTCATTCTGGGTGCGGCGCGGACCCAAAATCCGGCCGCGGCGCTGGTGTGGATCAGCCTGGCTCTGGGTGGCGTGGCCGCGGCCGCGCCCGTGGCCTGGGCGATCCCGTCCTTGATCTCGCCGCGGGAGTGCGTAGGCACCCTGGGCGGCATCGTCAACTCGTTCGGCCAAATCGCGGCGATTAGCGCACCGATTGTGACCGGCTACAGCGTTTCCGCTACCCACTCTTTCGCAGCGGCGTTCGCGATCTCTTCCGCAACACTTCTGCTCGGGACCGCGAGCTACCTTATTTTATTGGGGCCGATCGAGCCCATTCCGGAACCACCCAATCCGCAAAGCCAAGATTAGGGTACGGATGCTGGTTGGTCCTAACATTCTGTCTATCTTGGGCTGCGGCGACGCTCCACTCCGGAGACTTCTCCTCGGCAAGGACCACGGCGGCAAGGGAGTCAACGCCTATCCTGGCCGGCCCAGCTGACTCTGCTAGGGCTGGCGGCGGAGAGCGCCGTACCCTCGTTTCTTGTAATGGCCGAGAGCGAGAAATTCCTCTAGGCCGTCAATAAGACGGCCAGCCAGCCGGTGCGGTCAGTGCTTTCGCCGCTGGAAGAGAAAAACTTTCGAGTCTGTGCAGGTGGATGGTTACGACGGGCTCTGCGGGAAGTTAACGCGGAACCGGGAACAAGGCATATTGGTGTCTGAATTCTAATATCGTATGATATATTTCAGTTTCTTCGCAGTCAAAAAGGAAATTTTCCAGCGAGAGTTATGCGATCCACTCCCTCTTTAACTGCGAGTCGTCGAAAGTTTCTTCGCTATCTCGCTCTCGGTCCGGCGGTGGCGAGTTCTTTCCTAATCGACGGTTCTCTGCGGAGGGATGGCGTCTCACCCCAAGGATCAGATCCAGGCCTAGAAAGCATCAAGAGTGCAGACCAGGCGCTGGATGTGATGGAGTTTGAGCCGCTCGCACGCAAGGCGCTGCCAGCTGCGCATTTTGCCTATCTGGCCACGGGTGTTGACGACGATGCAACCGTCCGTTTGAACCACGAGGCTTATCAACATATTGAAATTCGCTCACGTCGGCTGATTGACGTAGAAAAGCTCGATACGTCGGTCGAGCTGTTTGGGACGAAATGGGAAACCCCGATTTTTCTATGTCCGGTCAGCTCGATGAAGTGCTTCGATCCGGATGGAGAAGTTGCAGTTGCGCGTGCGGCGGCAAAGAAACGTCACTTACAAATGCTTTCGACCGTGGCCGGTTCGTCCATCGAAGAAGTAACTGCCGCGCGGGGAGCGCCCGTGTGGCAACAGCTTTATCCAACCAACGATTGGACGGTGACGCGGGCAATCATCAAGCGAGCTGAGGCGGCCGGCAGCCCCGTGCTGGTGTTCACGGTGGACCACTACGACAAAGCTAACAATGAAACCCAGGCCCGAGGGCGCCGAGTCGACGAGCGAGACTGTTCACTCTGCCATTCGGGTGGATTCACTGGCTACCTACGCAACAAACCTGCGTTCGACGGAATTGATATCTCCAAAGTGACCATGCTCTACGACCCAAGTTTCACCTGGGACTACGTCAAACGGCTGAAGGACGCCACAACCATGAAGCTGGTTGTGAAAGGCATCGTAACCCGTGAGGACGCTGAGATTGCAGTCGAACTGGGAGCGAATGGAATTGTGGTGTCAAACCACGGTGGGCGCGCGGAGGACACGCTACGGTCAACCATTGAGTGCCTGCCGGAAGTTGTAGCTGGGGCAAAAGGAAAGGTTCCAGTGCTCATCGACGGCGGCGTCCGCCGCGGAACGGATATTTTCAAAGCGCTGGCGTACGGAGCAACTGCCGTTGGTTTTGGCCGTCCCCAGGCTTGGGGTTTGGCGGCGTTTGGCCAAGCCGGTGTCGAGGCGGTGCTCACCATCCTGCGTCAAGAGCTTGACAAAATCATGCGACAGGCGGGAACACCCTCCATCCGCGCCATCACGCGGACGTTTGTGGTTCCCTGAACCTCAACAGCCGCGAATACAAGATGGTTAGTTTGACCATTGGCTTGGTTTACCATCCTCGATTCTCCTGGGCGGGTATCACCCCAGGCCGAGCTTAAAGCATGACACGGTTTTTGCAAGACATCCTGCGCCAGCCAGAGCAACTGCAAAGAGTGGTGAGGCACTTTTGCAACGGTGGCCGACAGAGCTTACAAGAAGCGGCTTGCCGGCTGCGCGACGCGCACCATGTTTACCTAACGGGAATCGGAGCCAGTTTGCATGCCGCCCTGTGCGCCCAATCGCTGTTTAATCTGGGTGGACTACCGGTGTACGTTCAAGAGGCTTCTGAACTTTGGCAATTCGCGAAGATTCCTGCCGGCTCCGTCCTGGTGGTAATCTCACGGAGTGGGCGGAGCTTAGAAATTACCCACCTCCTTAGCAAAGCTCGCGAGCGTGGCGCTTTTATCATCGGCATTACCAATTTCCCCGATGGGCCGTTGGCGCGAGAGGCGCAGATTCCAATCGTGGTACCGGTCGAACTGGATCATGGCATCTCCGTAAGCACCTATTCTTCTTTAGCTGCGGCCGCAGGCTTGCTAGCCAGCACGATCGTGGGCGCCTTCAACGACGTCCTTGCGGATTCTCTGTTGCGCGCCATCGCAGCAATGCCGGATAAGATTACCGCCTGGCAAGAGCAAATTTCCGGTTCAGCTTGGCCAACGCCAGGTGCAATCTACTACTTCCTGGCTCGGGGTGGGAGCCTGGGAACATGTCACGAGGCAAGGCTCTTGTGGGAAGAGGGTGTGAAGTCGCCCGCCACAGCCATGGGAACCAGCAGTTTTCGTCATGGACCGCAAGAGATCATCAGCGAGGGTGCACGGTTTGCCATTTGGCTCGACGGACAACGGATGCGGGAGCAAGACCTGGCGGTGGCGAGGGATATGACTTCACTGGGTGCGTCCATCATGCTAATTGGACAGCATCTTCCTGAAGGGGACGGTAATCTTGTGCTGCAGCTCGCCGAGGTTCCGGCAGACTGGCAATTCTTGATCGATGTGATTCCGGTGCAGCTAGCCGCAGAACAGCTCGCACGTTTTTCCGGCGTTGATCCCGATCGCTTCCGCCTTTGTTCGTACATCGTCGAGGACGAGTATGGTCTGATACCGAGGAACAGGTGAGATTTGAAATCAGACAAGATCTCCGCGAATGGTAGCGTAGGCGGCACTGGCGATCTTAGCGGGACCGAAACCGCGGTGCGCGGGGAGGGCCAGAGCAAAAATGGGGAAATGCGATCGTCATAGGGATTCTGGCTCAGGCCCAGTGAATCCGGTCGCGGGGCGATTGGGTCGCAGTCGGCGGTTGTCGCCCTACGCTACTTGTGTTGAGATCACGGACAGGTCGTTGCCCGCCGCAAGGTGGGATTATACTTTCCCCTTTCGCGCTGCATTTCCGTGCAGCCACAACTCAATAGGCGTTTTCACTCCGTGCGGGCGGAAGGGAAGGTCAATCTTTCTGCCCTCGCCGGCTGAGGCGTAGCCGGCGTACAACGCCTCAAGAACAATCAGGCCATCTTGCCCGGTTGACTGGGGGTTTTCTTTGCCCCGTGTACAACGTGCAAAGTGCGCCATCTCCTGGGGAAATCCGTAATTCCACAGCTCCTCAAATACGGGATAGCTCCAACCAGTGGTGGTCGGGGCCTTCTCTACGGCGTAGCCATAACCGTTCTCGCTGTACGTCGGGAGAGCGTTGCCCATGTGCAAATTGGCGTAGGTCACACCCGATTCACCGTAGATCTCGATGCGGTCGTCCATGCCTCCGCGCCGCGCCCAACTGTTCTCTATCAGCCCAACCGTGTGGTTGGCGAATTCGAGAATGCAAAGTGCATCATCCTCTGCCTGAGTCTTGTCGGCATGAACGTAGGTTCCCATCTGACAATAGACAGATTTGATTGCCGGTCGACCGAGAAACCAGTAGCAGAAGGCGATGCCATGGCAGCCTAAATCCATCAGTGCGCCGCCTCCCGACCGGTTCACGTCCCAGAACCAGGGACTATGCGGGCCGAAATGTTTTTCGCTTTGCTTCACCAGGTAGACCTTGCCAAATGCCCCGGCATCGGCCATTTCCTTGGCTTTAAGGTATTTCGGCGTAAAGAAAAGCTCTTCCGCGTACATCAACAGCACGCCGTTGCGCTTGGCGACATCCACCATCTCGTCGCCTTCGGCAATGGTCATAGCGAGCGGCTTTTCGCAGACCACATGTTTCTTGGCTTGAGCGATATCTTGCGTCATCTGAGCATGGAGATAATTGGGGGCTGCGATCGTGACCATCTCGATATCGCTCTCCTTCAACATCTCGCGATAGTCGGTGAATACCCTCGGGATGCCGTATTTCTTGGCCAACGCAGCGGCATTCCCCGGAGTCGGCGAGGCTACTGCGACCACCTCGACCGCTTCCTGCGCCATTTTGATGGCGGCAGCATGAATGTCTGCTTCAAATCGCGACCCAATAATTCCGACCCTCACTCTCCCGTTTTGGGTCATGCATTTGCTCCCTTTGCGATTCGTTCTTTGTCGCCGTCAACCAATACCACAGATAGGTTGAACATCGTCAGAAGTGCCGCAAATCTAGGGCGACACCGTAATCATTACAATTCCGTGGGATGCCACAGTCGCGGAAAACGTGGCTGTGAATTGGCCCAAATCCTTCTTTTCCCACAAGTCGCGTACGGCTGCCGACAGGTGGTTCGGGTAATCGAGGTCACTCCAACGTACTGCAATTTGTTGGTCGGCGGTCCCGCGATTGAACAAGATTACGGCTCGCGCGCCGCCCGCGAGAGGCCTGGCCCAGACCTCTAGGTCTCCATCCTTCCGCACGCGCCGCCCTTGGCGGCCGAGCGGGTCCTGGTCGACCGCGATTACTTCCTTGTTTGTCAGGATGGCTTGAATATTCGGCTCCATGTCCCGCAGGTCGTTGCCTGCCATGAGAGGTGCGGCCAGCATGGCCCAAAGACTAAAGTGCGAGCGGTACTCCGTTGTGGTCATGCCGCCATTGCCGACTTCCAGCATGTCTGGATCGTTCCAATGTCCGGGACCGGCGTAGGAATAGATCTCAGATTCGGCATCCACAATATCGACAACACCGTATGAACAGCAGTTGCCGGGCCCCCATTCAATCTTGCCCGACCAACGATCCTTGATGTCACCGGTCGTGCGCCAAAGATTGCCGCCGACCTCGGTGCCCCAAAGCCAGGGCTTGGCGGTACCCCACTCGCAGATGCTTAATACGATTGGCCGTCCGGTCGCGTCGAGCGCCTCACGGATGTTGGCATAGGAGGCCTTCGCGTCTTGCGTGTTGGTATTGCACCAGTCGTACTTAAGATAGTCAACGCCCCAGGACGCATACTTCATGGCGTCCTGGTACTCGTGACCAAGCCCGCCCGGGCGGCCCGCACAGGTCTTTGAACCGGCGTCGGAATAGATGCCAAACTTCAAACCAAGACCGTGGACATAATCGGCCAGAGCCTTGATACCGGAAGGGAAGCGCTTCGGGTCAGGAACGATATTGCCCTGCGTATCACGTTCAACTTGCCAGCAGTCGTCCATCACGAGGTATTGATAGCCTGCGTCCTTCATGCCCGACTTGACCATGGCATCGGCCATGCCCTCGATAAGATTCTCGCTGACATTGCAGGCGAACTTGTTCCAGCTGTTCCATCCCATCGGCGGGGTGAGCGCGAGGTTGGCTGCGGGGGAAGGCTTATCAGCGGCAAGGGCCGGCGCACTGAGGAGAGTAAGCAGGGCCAGCCGCAGACAAGGTGCAATCGTTTTCATGGGCGCGAACATTTGTACCAGAAACCTGCGCGATTCCGAAGAGCTTTGGATGACGAATCTGATAAGGCTTCTGACTAGTGAGTTGATTCGAGAATCAATTTTTGAACCCGCCAGTTGAGCAACTCGGCCACGTACAGCGAATTCTCAGATGGGCAGGCGATCTGGTGAATCCAGCCGAACTGCTTCAATTGTTTTCCGCTTTCGCCAAATACTCCCAGGACCTTGCCCTGCAGAGTGAGCTTGTAAATGCGGCCAGGGTAGCCATCGGAGCTGTAGAGCACCTGATGCGGAGGCGGGGTGATGCAAATCGCCCAGGGAGCCCCCGGTGCGGCGGTTTGGTCGCCCGTCAGCGGCAATTGCGGCCTGTTACCAATAGCTGGCCGGGCGTTCGGATCAAACTGGACATCGATGATAATCTGGCGAAGAAATTTCCCGTTGGAGTCGAAAACCTGAATGCGGCGGTTGCCGCGATCAGCGACATAAACGTGATCTTCGGCATCGACGGCGATGCTGTGCGGCGTCATGAACTCCCCGGGGCCAGTGCCGTGCTCGCCCCAGGACGCAAGCCAATTTCCGTCTTTATCAATTTTGGCTACTCGCGCATTGATATAACCATCACTGATATAGGAATTACCTTGCGAATCCCACGAAATATCCGTCACTTGACGAAACAAGCCATCAACTGCGGGCAGTGGGGGCTTACTGTGTTTCAACGGTCCTGTGGATTCGTCCGAGGCTTCCTGTTTACGCCCGAAAACCATTGCGACCCGCCCTTGTGGCGTGAACTTGATCACCATATCGGAGCCCTTATCGGCCACCCAGATATTGTCATCCCGGTCAATTTTTACTGAGTGCGCATAGGACCAGGCGTAAAGATTGTGCCCGATTTCACGCAGGAATCTGCCATCGGCATCGAACTCAAGTAATTGCGCGGCGCTTGCGGCATACGCAGGACCCGTCGAGTTCCCGCGCGAAAGAACGAAGAGGTGATCCTTGGAGTTAATTGCCACTCCCGCCACTTCGCCCAGATAGAGGTCTGCCGGTAGCTTCAAGAAATCTGGCACAGATTGAAAGGGAATCAAAGCCACTTGCACTGGTTGTGCGGCCGCAAAGAAGGAACCTAACAGCAGGACGGAACCAATGTTTCGGATCGCTTTCACGTTGCTGCCCCCCAAAAAGTTTTTCGAATTTGTCCAGTTCTACGCGGGAATAGGTCGCGCGGGAACAGTGGGACACTACCAAAAAGTTTGCCGACGAGCAAAGTCAAGTGCTTTGCTGTCCACTGGCGAACCGGGTGGAAGGGGCGAGCTAGGAATTCGGCTCGGCGCTCCAACGAAGCAAAGGGAGGAGATTACCGCTGGCTGGTGTCGTGATTGTCATAGGAGTCGTGGAAGCGGGAAAACCCACGATCGGTCGTCTTTCGATCCAACCGCTTGGTGGGCAATTCGCCGATGCGGATGATTTCCCCTCTGAAGTCAACCAAGATAAAGATCAGCTACTTTCGATCGGCGAGCGGCGGCTTCCGCGGCGGACTGCCTGCCTTTGGCACCACCTTTGCGCCGAGTGGGTTGTCAGCTCAGTGGCCGGCCTCCCGCCGTGTGGCGAGAGGGCGAATCGACTCGTGCCGGAGAGATCCCGCCGGGGATCTTCGAAGCTTCAGGGCAAGCTGAAGCTGATGTAGGCTCCGGGAATGGGTGTGTTCACTGCGGGATGGCCAGGCAAGTCGTGGGTGTGAGTCGTGGCTTGTGCGGCGGCACAGAAAACAACGTATTCGCGTCCATCGATCTGGTAGACGGCCGGCATTCCCTCGAGAGCGGCTCCCACCTCCGCCTCCCACAGTACCCTCCCCGTGGCAGAGTCAAGAGCGCGGACCTTGCGGTCGCGCGTGCCCGTGAAAATCAATCCTCCGGCAGTCACCACGGGGCCGACCTTCGGGAAGTGGGAACCAGTATTCCGAAAGCCTTTTGCCACCAATTCCGGAACCTCTCCTAAAGGAACCTGCCACTCGATGATGCCGTGGTTCAGGTCATAAGCCGTGAGCGTTGTCCATGGCGGAGCAATCGCCGGGAGTCCGTTGCTTGTGAACATGAATCCGAAACTGCTTCGATAGCGAAGCTTTTCCGGCGGAAGGGAGGGGGCGGTCGTCTTGACGTCCCCCTCGTGCGAGGATGCGACTGCCAGCGCATGCTCGGGGTGAAAAAGATAGGCCAAGAGAGACTGCACATCGGCATCCGACAGCCTGGAAAATGCCGGCATTGGGCCTCGCCCGTGCGTTACGACTGAAACGATTTGCTCGCTGGTCAGTCTCGATCCGATGTCCTGCAGAGGAGGCACCGCGGGCGGCTGGCCTGCCAGATCTCCGCCGTGGCACAAACCACAGTTGGATTGGAAAATGGCGCGCCCTTTTTCCTCGGGTGAGCTCTTCTCGGACACCTGCTCCATAGGATTCAACTCCAACTTGAGCATGGAAGGAAGATCCTTCGAAACTACAAATAACCTGCCGTGAGCGGGGTCGACGGCTGCACCCTGAAAATTGGCACCCCCATTATTCCCCGGCATCTCAACCGTATCGGTCAGGCCCGGCGGAGTAAAAAGACCTTGATTGCGGGCGCCTTCAATTTGCTTAGAAAGCTGTTCGCGCTCCTCCGTCTCGAGGAAGGGGCTGAGGTCTTTCGTCGTGAAGTTCTGACGAGCAAAGGGTGGAGGTTTTAGGGGGAAAGGTTGGGTCGGCCAGGTAATCTCTCCCGGCATCCCGGATCGCGGCACAGCGCGCTCCTCAATAGGCCACAGGGGCTCGCCGGTCTCCCGATTAAACACCCACACGAAACCTTCCTTGCCCACCTGCGCCACTGCATCGATGGCCTTGCCGTTGTGGCGGACGGTCAACAGCATGGGAGCAGTGCCGTTGTCGTAATCCCAGATGTCATGGTGAACCATTTGGAAGTACCAGAGCAGTTTTCCGGTGCGCGCGTTGAGGGCGAGGAGGCAATCGCCGAAGAGATTGGCTCCCGGTCGATCTGCCCCGTAGAAGTTATACTTGGGGCTAGCGGTCGGAACGAAGACGATACCTCGCTGCTCATCGAGCGACAGCCCACTCCATGCATTGGCGCCACCCACGCTCCTCCACGCTTCCTTCGGCCAGGTGTCGTACCCCAATTCACCAGGGTGCGGTACGGTATGAAACGTCCAAACCATTTTTCCGCTGCGGATGTCATAGGCGCGAATGTCTCCCGGACCCGACTCGTATTCTTCATTGGTGGCTGAGCCTAGGATGATGAGATTTTCAAAAACGCGCCCCGGAGTTCCGGATTGCACTAGCCGGAGACTCTCCGGATCACGTCCCAACCCTTCACGCAAATCCACGCGGCCGTTCGCACCAAAATCAGGAATCGGTTGGCCGGTTCGCGCGTTGATCTCCTGCAGGAAATTGTCCGCGGCAAATAACAATCGGCGATCCGACCGGTCAGCGCTTTCCCAATAGTTGATTCCGCGACGAGTGAGCAGCGCTTTGGCGTTGATCGGATGAATCCACAATTCTTTTCCCGTCGCCGCATCGAGCGCCACGATCGCATCGTTGTGAGCCAGAACATACATCGTTCGGTCGACCACGACCGGGTTAAACAGGTAGGTTTTTCCGTCGGTGGTCGGATAGGTCCAGGCGATCCGTAACTGGCCGACGTTCGAACGGTCAATTTGAGCAAGACTCGAATACTGCGCGCCGTCCGAGCCGCCGGCGTAGTCACTCCAGGTCACATGAGCCGGGACCAGGGTGCGTCCGGCGTGAAATCGGACCGAGCTTCTCTGGCTTAGTGCGGTCGCTTTTGTTTGTGCCTTCGTCGGTGAGTGCAAGGCGAACATGACTCCGATCCCGGCTACGAATGCCAGCTTTCCTCTGCACATTTGATCGACCTGCTTCTTTGTTCTATTTTCGCAGCTCGTGGCTGCGACAACGGGCAAAGTACAGAAATCTAGCCTGCGAGTCCGGGCCGCTGTTGATATTGGTGTGTGGATTCTGGTTGTCCGGAATATGTAGATATGCCATCCCCGGGGTCTGCCAACCTAGCTGATTGCCGACGAGTGCGAGACTCTTGCCGTCACGAGCAGTCCATACTTCCTCAATCTCGTTTGTGTCCTCGCCTGGAACTGGGTGAGGTTTGCCGATCGTAAGTGGGTCCAGAGTGAGGGTCAGATCACCGGTTTCGGGCTTAAGAGCAATCACCGAGCCGTAAGGTGTAACCAGGAATATGAGACGGTTACCGATTAGAGGCGTGGCTTGAGTTGTAAGTGGGTGTCTGTTCCCGGCAGCCGAGGCTCGGAGGTCATTTGCCTGACTGGCAGGTGCCATGTGATAGACCCAGGCTTGTCGGAGTTTGCCGATATTTTTGACAGTGATCTCGTCGAGCGGCGAATGTTTGGTTTGACCGGCGTCGTGGCCGTAAACCGTCCAATCCGATTGAGCTATCAGCAGCGGAGTACAGAAAGGAGCCAGCGCGGCGCAGGCCAGGCGAGGGGTCAACAAAGGTTCCTCGTTTGCAGTCTGAAAAATCCTCAGAAACAAAAGGAAATCACAATTATAATATCATCAGACTAGCGTACCCCCGACTGCCTAGGGGTATTCCAGTCCGGTTCGGCTCACGCAGCAAGACCCTGCGGCCATTTCCAACCCTGATCCCCTGGATCGATTTCATACTATTTCGCTTGCGGGATTCTGAGAAATCGGTATGTTGCCGTTTTTGGAATTATTTTGCTTGAGAGTATTGTTCGTATTGTAGTACAAATCACGGGGCTCAAAGG
>Ga0187782_10001162_pt1 | contig 18832 bp, 18 predicted proteins | sample 0715_SJ02_MP15_2_FD_132454 | JGI IMG/M metagenome (GOLD analysis project Ga0187782, IMG submission 132454) | Tropical peat soil microbial communities from peatlands in Department of Meta, Colombia - 0715_SJ02_MP15_20_MG | ecosystem: Environmental > Terrestrial > Soil > Wetlands > Peat | place...
GAGAGGCCGCAGATTTTGACGGTCGAGGGCATGCTGGTTCTTTCAGGCGCCGGCGGTGCGATGTCAAAGGCTCCAAGACGCGGCCGCGGCGCGCGTGGCGGCCGGCGCCGCGCCGTTGACCCTAGAGGGACTCAAATGTATATACGCCTGGCATTCAGTGTAAGGACACGCCATGTTGAGCATCCGCAACCCCAAGGCCGCCAAGCTCGCTAGGGAGCTGGCGGCGAGGCGCGGCGTGACAATGACCGACGCCATTGTCTCGGCCCTCGAAAACGAGCTTGAGCGCGCGCGCGAAGAGTCTTCGTTGTCTGAGAGACTGGCAGGGCTTGCGCGGGAGCTGGCTATGAAGGCAGGGCCCAATCGACGCGCGGTCGGCAAGGACGAGATCGACGCGATGTGGGGATGCTGAGTGTTCGTCGACACATCCGCCTGCGTCGCCATTCTCGCCGACGAGCCCGGCGCGTCGGCGCTCGCACGGCGCCTTGAGGTCGCGCCCATTCGCTTAACCTCCTGGCTTGTGCGACTGGAGACGGTGATGCGGCTTTCCTTGAAGCTCGACGTCTCATGCGAGACCGCCAATGGTTTCTTCGACCGCTTCTTAACCGAGGCGTCGATCGAGGTCGTTCCGATCACCGACGAGATTTCGCGCGCCGCGGTAGCGGCCTTCGCGAAATACGGCAAAGGACGAGGGCATCCTGCGCGGCTCAACCTCGCCGATTGCATGTCGTACGCCTGCGCGAAGACGCTGGGCGCCGAGCTTCTCTTCGTCGGCGAGGATTTTGCGCAAACCGACCTCGGCGAGCCCGGCGTCCCCCGCCGCCCCCGCCGCTGATCCGAACCGCCGAATAGGACGGGACCCGTGCCGCAAGCGCCAAAGAGCCGCCGCCGTCTCCTCATTGTCGGAATGGGTCAGCGCGGCGCCGGCATGTGGGGGAAGGAGCTCATCGAGCGGTGGGGCGACGTCGTCGAACTCGTCGGTCTCGTCGATCAGAACCCCCTGCGGCTGGCGCGCGCCCGAGATTTTGTCGGCGCTCGCGTTCCAACCTTCGTCGATCTCGATGCGGCGCTAGAGGCGAGTGAGCCCGATACGGTCGTCGTCGCGACGCCGGACTACACCCATGACGAAGTCATCGTTCGCGCGCTTGAAGCCGGCGCCGACGTCATCAGCGAGAAGCCGCTTGCCACGACGGCCGACAAGGCAAGGCGCATCTTGGCGGCGGAGGCGCGCACCGGCCATCGCGTCGACGTCGCATTCAACTATCGCTTCTCGCCGACTGCGGCGCGCATCAAGAGCCTCATCAGGGAGGGCGCGATCGGCAGGATCCTATCGGTCGATTTTCACTGGTATCTCGATACGCGGCACGGCGCCGACTATTTTCGTCGTTGGCACGCTTATGTCGGCAAGTCGGGAAGCCTGTTCGTGCACAAGGCGACCCATCACTTCGACCTCCTGAACTGGCATCTTGAGGGCGCGCCGCAATTCGTCTTCGCGTTCGGCGATCTGAGAGTCTATGGCCGCAACGGCGCGTTTCGCGGCGCGCGCTGCAAGACCTGCGACCATGCGCGCGACTGTCCGTTTCATTTCAATCTCGCCGCCGACGCGTATCTTTCGGACTTCTACGAGGAGCCCTCCAAGGCCGACGGCTACGTGCGCGACGCCTGCGTCTTTCGCGAAGACATCGACATCTTCGACACGATGACGGCGGCGATCCGCTACGAGACGGGCGCGCAGGTCTCCTATTCGCTCAACGCCGCCATGCCGATCGAGGGCTATCGCCTCGCCTTCAACGGCGAGAAAGGACGCATCGAGATCCGCCAATACGAGCGCCAGGCGTGGCCGGAGCCGCCCTCCGACATGATCTTGCTCGCGCGCAACTTCGGCGCGGCCGAGCGCATCTTTGTCGCGCATCAGAGCGGCGGGCATTTCGGCGGCGACGACGCGTTGCGCGACGCGCTGTTTCGCAGCGACGCGCCCGATCCGCTCGGCCGGCGCGCCGATGCGCGCGCCGGGGCGCTGGCGATGCTGTGCGGCGTCGCGGCGGAGCTCAGCGCCCGCGAGAGTCGGCTCGTCGCGATCGACAGCTTGGGCCTGGGGCTTTGAGGCTCGCTCAAGCCCGCAAGCGCCTTAGAGCGGCAGCGCCGCCTTCTTCCACACGAGCATCGCGGCGGCCAGGTCCTCAATCGACGCGCCGACCGACTTGAAGAGCGTGATTTCGTCGGCTGCGCCGCGCCCCGCCTCGCCGCGCGTCAGCGCCGCGAGATCGCCCGCGACGTCCGCCCTGACGATCGTCCCATCGCGGATCGCCTGCGCGACGTCGCCGCCTTCGCTCAACCCTGATTCGGTGTCGACGAAGATCCGCGCGCGCTTCAACGCGGCGTCGTCGGCCTCGCGCATGCTCATGTTGAAGGCGCCGACGAGGTCGAGATGGCAACCGGCCTTCAGCCACGCCCCCTTAATGAGCGGCGCCGTCGCAAGCGTCGCGCACGAGACGATGTCGGCGTCGCGCACGCCGCGCTCGAGGTCTTCGACGACATGCGCTTCGAAGGCGCCGCCGTTGAGGCTCCTGGCCAACGCGCGGGCGCGCTCGGTATTGCGGTTCCAGACGCCGATCCGCCCGATCGGCCTCACGCTCGCATGCGCCTTCGCGAGGAACGGCGCGAGCGAACCCGCGCCGACGAGCAGGAGGCGGCGCGCGTCCTCGCGGGCGAGCGTCTTAGCCGCCAACGCCGAGGCCGCGGCGGTGCGCCAAAGCGTCAGGCGCGCGCCGTCCATGGCGGCGAGCGTCTCGCCGGTCTTGCCCGATTGCAGGATATAGACGCCGTGCACCGCGGGCAGACTGCGCGCGCCGTTGCCCGGAAACACATTGACGATCTTCACGCCGATATAGGCGTCGCCGGCGGCGTCCGCGGGCGTCCAGGCGGGCATCACGAGATGCGTCGCGGCGGGCTCGCCGGCGCGCTCGATCGTGTAGTGAGCGCGCTGTGGCGCGACCGCGCCGCCTCGAAACGCCTCGGCGAGCGCCGCGATCAACGACGGGAAATCCAGCGCCGCGTCGATCGTCGCTGCGGAGAAAAAGCGCATGAAGGTCAGGCGCGGCCGCGCTGCGGCGCGACCGCCGACGACGGCTGCGAAAGCTGCGCCTTCAAGGCCTGCACCTCCGCGCGCAGCCGCTCGGCCTCGCTCCGCGCGAGCCTCGCCGCTTTTCGGCGACGCCCCTGCGCGAGCCAGGTCGCCGCGCCGCCGAAGACGACGCCGACCATCGCGGCGAGGATCAGCACGGCGAACAGCGGCGCGTGGATCGCGAAAGCCGGAATGTCGCCGCCGGCGAACGGATCAAACGAGACGGTGACGAAATGGCGGTTGGCGAACGCGAACGTCAGGAACGCGACGAACGCCAGCGCGAAGAACAGTCTCAAGATCCAGCGGGAGAGGAACGCCATCGTCGCGTCGTCTGTGGCTCGGCCGCCGTCGCGGCGCGCCTCAAGATTGGGAAGGGCCGTTTGGGGAGGGGACCGGCGCCTGGCTGTTGAGGCGCTCCCGCAGCTCTTTGCCGGTCTTGAAATAGGGGACGAGCTTTTGCGTCACCGCGACCTCGTCGCCGGTGCGCGGGTTGCGGCCCTTGCGCGCTTCGCGCTTGCGCGTCGAGAAGGCGCCGAAGCCGCGCAGCTCGACGCGGTCGCCGCGCGCCAGAGCGGCGACGATTTCGCCCAAGATCGCATCGACCACCCGTTCGACGTCGCGCTGATAAAGATGAGGATTGCGCGCCTCCATACGCTGCACAAGTTCCGACTTGATCACAAACGCCCCCTCGAAATCGCAGCCGGCCGCCCCTTCGCCGCTAACGACCGGGCATGCTCCAAATCGACGTCAAACCCTCAAGGCTGCTCGCCTCCAATTCGTTGTCCGCGCGCCGGAAGGCGTCCCCCACGCCCTTCAACCCGACCGCGTCCGCGGCGAGCGAGATGAGGCCGAGACGGCTCAGGCCGTCCTCCGGCTTCCACTCGCGCACCGGCAAATTCTTGTCGATTCCTTTCTCTTTCGCGAGCCAGTCGATCGCCTCCTTCTCGCCGCCGATCTCGTCGGCGAGCTTCAGTTCGACGCCTTGGCGTCCCGTGAAGATCCGGCCGTCCGACACGCGCGCCAGCTCCTCGTCCGAGAGGCCGCGGCGCGTCTTCACAAGGTCCTTGAACCACGTATAAGAGTCCGCGACGATCGCCGCCATCGCTTCGCGAGCCTCAGGGCTCGTCGGATTGAGGCCGTTGGGCGCGGCTTTCAACGGCGACGATTTGATCTCTTCCCATTGAACGCCGAGCTTGTCGAGCAGCCCCGAGAAGTTCGGGAATTCCACGAGCACGCCGATCGAACCGACGATCGAGTTTCCGCGCACCACAATGCGGTCCGCCCCGAGCGCGGCGATATAGGCGCCGGACGCCGCGACCGGGCCGACGACCGCGACGATCGGCTTCTTTTCCGAAAGCTCGCGAAGATCGAGATAAAGTTGCTCCGACCCCTCCGTCGTGCCGCCGGGGGAATCGATGTCGACAAGCACTGCCCGCGCGCTCGACGAGGCGATGTCATGGATGAGGCGGCGCGTCTGTTCTTCGCCTGCGATGACGCCGGAAATCTTCAGCCGCGCGATATGCGCGCCCCCGGCGCCGGGCAACGTCGACGCCGCTCGCAGGCCAACCGCTAGAATCGCGACTGCGGCCGCAACGAACGCCGCGATGCGCCAGAAACGCGTCTGCCGGGCGAGTTTTCTGCGATCGACCAGATAGTCGGCAGCGGAGGTCAAATAGGCTGGCTCCGAACGCGCCTGCGGCTCTCTCGCGGCGCAGTCGTCATCTTCCTAGGCGGCGCGCGCTCTCGTGGCAAGCCGGGCGCATTGTTTTGGCGTCTCACGCGTCATTCGTCGCGTATTGGCCGGACTTGCGGAAACGCGAAAGAAAAACCGGCGCAAGCGCTTCAAGCCCGCGCGCGGCGACGCCAAGGCCCGCGAGATCGCGTTTTTCGGCGATCGCGGCGGGTGAAACGACATTGGCGCGACGCAAAAGCTCAATTTGATCCCGCGTCGTCGTCAACATCGCTGGGAACTTGCCGAATGTGGCGGCGCTGGCAATTTCGGTCCCGAGCGCCAAGAGACGCGCGACTGGGAACGGCAACGGCGCAAGAATGCGCCGCCGACCGATGGTTGCGAGCACGAATTCGACGATCTCGCGAAGCGTGAAAACTTCCGTGCCGCCGAGTTCGTAAATTTTGCCGGCGGTTGAATCGTTCGCGACGGCGTTCGCCGCCGCGAGGGCGACGTCGCCGACGAAGACCGGCTGCAGCCTCGTGTCCCCGCCGCCAAAAAGCGGCAGCACCGGAAGAACGCACGCAAGCGCCGCGAAGCGGTTGAGAAAGTCGTCCTCCGGCCCGAAGACGACCGACGGTCGCACGATCGTCGTTGCGGGAAAGGCCGCTGCGGCCGCCGCCTCGCCTTTGCCTTTGCTCGCGATGTAGGGCGAATGGGATTGCGCGTCGGCGCCGATGCCGGAGACATGGATCAGCCGCGCGACGGAAAGGCGCGCGGCCGCCCTCGCGACCTCCTCGGCGCCGAAGACGTGCACGGCCTCGAAATTCTGTCGACCGCTCTGGCGCGCTATTCCCGCGGCGTTGACGGCGACGTCCGCGCCTCGCAGCGCGGCGGCGATCGATTCGGGGTATCGTAAATTGGCCTGAACGGCTTGCACCTGGCCGACGCCGCCATCGGGCTGCAGAAAGCCGGCAAGATTGGGCCGCCGCACCGCGGCGCGAACGCGCCAGCCGCGCCGCGCCAGCGCCCGAACGATGTGACGGCCGAGGAATCCCGAGCCGCCGAACACCGTCGCCACGCCGCCAATGCCGTTCGCCGTCGGCTCCATGACCGCCCCTTGTCCGCTTGGATGCGTTGACGGCCCTCTTAGGCGAAGGCCGGCGCCAAATAAAGCCGCGGGGCTTCGCTCGTCGTACTTCTAAGCAAACGCGCGCTGGCGGGCCGAGACGACCTGCTCGGCCGGCCGCCCGGCGAGCTCCGCGAGATGGTCGAATTTCGTCTCGAACGCTCCGACGCCCGCGGTCGCCGAACGCAGCTCGACGATGAGATCGCCGATTTCGGCCTCAGGAATCAGCGCCCGCAATTGCTCCCAGCCCTTCCACCCTTCGCGCGCCTCGAATCCGAGTACTTGCCCGCGCCGCGCGGTCACAAGCGCGCTCGCCCGCGCGAGCGCGTCTGAAGGAACGTTGATGGTGACGGCCAGGATCGGCTCGAGCAGGACGGGCTTTGCCTTCGGCAACGCGTCGCCGAGCGCGAGCTTGGCCGCCGCGCGGAAGGCCATGTCGGAGGAATCGACGGCGTGATACGAGCCGTCGAGCAGCGTCACGCTGACGTCGACGACCGGAAATCCCAAAGGCCCACGGGTGAGCGCGTCGCGCGCGCCGGCCTCGACGGACGAGAAATATTGTCTGGGCACGCTGCCGCCGTGGATCTTTTCGGCGAAGGCGAAGCCGTCGCCGCGGCCACGCGGCGCGACTTCGACGAGGACGTCGCCGAATTGTCCGTGGCCGCCCGACTGCTTTTTATGCCGCCCGCGCACCGTCACCGCGTCGCGGATCGTCTCCCGATAGGCGATGGTCGGCCGCTTGGTTTCGACCGCCACGCCAAAGCGGTCGGCAAGCCTTTCGGCGGTCACGCGCAAGTGCATCTCGCCCTGGCCCGAGAGCTTCAGTTCGCCCGATTCATGATCGTGCACATAGACGAGCGCGGGGTCTTCTTCGCAGAGCTTGCCGAGCGCGGCCGCTAGACGCACCTCGTCCTTGCGGTCCTTGACGAGCAGAGACACCGCCTGCGTCGGCGCCGGGGCCTGTTGGAGAGAGGCGGGCGCGGGCGCGACCTTGCCGACCGCGATGCGGTCGCCGGTCTGGACTCGCTCGAGGCGGGCAAAGGCGAGAGTGTCGCCCTCTTCGGCGGTTGTCTGCTTCGCCGAAATCGCGCCGGTCAAGCGCGCGAGCCCTGCGATGCGCTCTTCGACGCCGCGCGAGCTCGTCTCCGTCGCCCCGTCCGAGAACGTTCCGCGCAGCACGCGCCCGAGCGATAGCTTGCCGCCATGCGCGGTATGGATCGTGCGGATGATCTGGGCCAGCGCCGGACCCTTGTCCTCGATGTTGAGACGCGCGCGCGTGCGGGCGACGCCGGGCGCCTCGTGGCGCAAAGCCTTCAACAGACGCGTGACGCCGTGGCCGCGCGTCGCCGAGCCGATCAGCATGGGCGCGACATGGCCCTCGCGCAACTCGCGCGCAAGGTCGTCAAACACGCGGTCGCGCGGCGGCTCGATGTCGCTGATGAGCTGCTCCATCAGCTCGTCGTCGTAGTCGGCGAGCCGTTCGAGCATGGAATAGCGCGCCTGTTTCTCGTCGGTCGCCGAGGCGGGAGGCAGCGCGACGACGGTCGACGGCCCGGACTCACGGTAGACAAAGGCGCGCTCGAGCGCGAGGTCGATGAAGCCCGTGGCGACGCCGTTTTCCCAGAGGGGAATCTGGCGCAGCAGCAAGGGAGTGCGCGAGGCCGGCTGCAGCAACGCGAGCGCCTCGCGCACGCCCGCGCCGTCGAGGTCGATCTTGTTGAGGAAGAGAAAGCGTGGGATCTGCAATTCCTCCAGGTCGCGCAGGATCACTTGCAGCGCCGGGATTTTGCGCGGATCGGACTCGCACACCACAACCGCCGCGTCGCAGATGGGAAGGGCCGGGCGCATGTCGTGCAGGAATTCGACCGATCCCGGGCAATCGAAAAACGTCATCCGATCGCCCATGTAATCTAGGCTCGCGACGTTGGGCTCGACGCTCATCGCGTGGGCGCGGGCTTCCGCGCTGTGATCGCCGACGCTCGTGCCTTCGCGAACCGTGCCCTGACGCGCCAAGCCGCCGCCGCGCACGAGGATCGCCTCGAGGAGGCTCGTCTTGCCGCTCTGGAACGGTCCGACGATCGCGATCAGCCGAGGGCCCGCGATGCGGGGTTCATGGTGGCTGCTGTCGCTCATTTCGCCCTCCCAACACGGTTCCACGCGCTATGACCGTCTTGTAACAGTCATGGTTGCAAGTCTGAGCCGATCGCGCAAGCCGCCCTTAACTGTGGCTCGCCGCTTGCTTTAAGACCCCTTGGCAAGCGACGGGCGAGAGGGCGTTGCGGTTGGAGGGTTGATTGGACGATCTGATCGAAGGCTATCGGCGTTTCCGGCGGGAGATCTGGCCCGCCGAGCGGGCTCGCTACGAGGCGCTCGCCAATTGGGGGCAACGGCCCGAAACGCTCGTCGTCGGCTGTTCGGACTCGCGCGTCGATCCTCAGACGATTTTTGGCGCGGCGCCTGGGGAATTGTTCGTCGTGCGCAACGTCGCCGGCCTCGTGCCGCCCTTCACGCCCGGTCCCGGGCATCACGGGACCAGCGCGGCGCTCGAATTCGCGGTTCGCGTGCTGCTGGTCTCCCGCATCGTCGTGCTCGGCCACGCGCAATGTGGCGGCGTGCGGGCGGTGGTCCTCGGCGCGCCGCCGCAGGCTCAAGACTTCGTCGCCGCCTGGGTCGATATCGCCCGCGAGGCGTCGAGCCCCGCGCGGGAGGGCAGTTTCGACGACGCAGAAGTTAAGGTTGTGAGACTGTCGCTCGACAATCTCTTGACCTACCCTTGGGTGGAGGATCGCGTAAGGTCGGGGCGCTTGAGGATCGAGGGCTACCGGTTCGACATCCACACCGGCGTTCTGTGCCGCGTCGGCCCGGAGGGTCTTGAACCCATTGAGCTGTCGGAGGAAAAATCGCCGCTTGCGGACGAATCGCAGGCGCGGCCTTTACGCCGGTTTAAGGGTTAACGTCGCACAGAACTTGCCGATAGCAACTTTCCCTCTTCGGAAAGGCCGTGCGCTCGCCGTTAGTCCGCGATACCCGGTTGGACCCCGCCGCCTCGGACTCGGGCGAGCCGGCGCTCGCAGCTGACGATTCCGCGGCCGCGGCCGCAAGCCGCGACGCCCGCACCCTTCAAACGGCTCTCAACAAAAAGTTTCGCGCCGAGCCGACGAGCCCGTTCGAACGTCCAGCCTCTCAGCCCGAGGCGCCTCTCGTTCAGCCCCCGCCCGAGCGCCCGGTCGCTGTCCCTGAGCCCGCGACGCCAAAGACCGCGTCGGCGGCGAAGGGGTTTTGGCAAACCTGGCGTCGGGCGATCAAAGTCGCCGTCGGACTGGCCCTCGTCGTGTTCTTCGGCTGGTCGCCGCTTAAGATGTTGCTCGTCGCGTCGAGCGTCGAGGCCGTCGTCAATGCTCGGGTCGTCGTCCTGCGCGCGCCGATCGAGGGCGTTCTTGCCGCCGCGCCGGCGCCCTGGAGCAGTTGGACGGGCGATGCGGCCTTGCCGACGCTCAAAATCGTCAACGCCGCCGCGGACCGCTCGCGGCTCGACGATTTCAACGCCGACCGTCGACGTCTGCTCGACCAACGCGCGGGGCTGCAATCCGACCTTGAGCGGGCCCGTGAGGACGTCAAGGTCTTCGAGGATCGGCTAAACGCCTTTCGCCTTGGCCGCATCCGCCTTTTGGAATCGAAGCTTGAAGCGGCGCAGAAGCAGCTCGACGCCGCCAACGAGCGCGTCTCGCTCGCCGCCGAGCAGGAGGCGGCTTTCGCCCAGCTTTCGCGCACGGGCTCGACCTCGCGCGCCGAATTCTTGCGCGCGCGGCTTGCCAAGATCGAGGCGGACGACGCGGCGGCCGCCGCCGCCAATCAACTCGGCGAAACCAAGATCGAGCTCGACGCGCTGAAGTCCGACGGCTTCCTCGGCGACGACTACAACGACGTGCCGGTTTCGGCGCAGCGTCTCGACGACCTGCGCCTACGAGTTCGCGATCTCGAGGCGCGCCTCGCCGGCGTCGATCGGGACCTGGCGACCGCGCAAACCCGGATCGACGAGGAGACCGAGCGTTTGAACGCCCGCGCCGAGGCCGAATTGGCGCTGCCAAAACTCGGGCGAGTCTGGGAGGCCCTGGCGGCCCAAGGCGAATACGTGACGCGCGGCCAGCCGCTGATCCGTCTTCTTGACTGCTCGACGCCGGAGGTGACGGCGACGGTCGCCGAGACCGTCTATGACCGTCTGCGCGTCGGCGGGCCGGCGCAATTCTTTCCCGCGACCGGCGGCCCCGCGCTGCAGGGCGTCGTCGAGAACCTCACCGGGGCTGCGGACGCTTCCGGCAATTTCGCCATTGAGCCGGGAGCCTTACGCAAGGAAACGCGGCACGTGACGGTGATCGTGCCCAATATGCCGGCCGACGTCGCCTGCGAGGTCGGGCGCAGCGGCGTTCTGACATTCGACGAGCCGGACGCCGGACGCGCGCAATCGACCGCCGAAGCGGTGCTCAGCAGCCTCGGGATCAGGCGATGATCGGCTTTGGCGCGGGAGAGCTTCTTAGCGCCGCCGAACCGACCCTGATCGTCGCCGCTCTCGCGCTGGCGCTGCTTTCCTCAGGATCGAGCGACGCGAAGAGCCTGCGCGTGATCGGCGCGGCGCTGAGCCTTGCTCTGCTCTTCCGCTACGTGTGGTGGCGCTGCACGACGACGCTGCCGCCGCCCGGCTTCACCGCCGATTTTTCTGTCGGCGCCGCTTTTCTGTTCGTCGAGATGGCGTCGGCGGCCGGAGCCGTTACGTCAAGCATTCTTCTGGCGCGCACGAGCGATCGCTCCGCCGAGGCGGACGCCAATGTCGGCTGGCTCGTGCGCTCAGGCTTCCCGCGCGTCGACGCGCTGATTCCGACCTATAACGAAGATCAGACGATCCTCGAACGCACCATCGTCGGCGCGCTGGCGATCGACTACCCGAACTTACGCGTCTTCGTGCTCGACGACGGCTCCCGCCCGTGGCTTCGCGCGCTCTCGGAGCGGCTCGGCTGCGGCTACATCGTGCGCGAGAAGCACACGCACGCAAAGGCCGGCAACATCAACCACGCGCTCGGCGTCCTGGCGAAGCTCGAGGATCCCGCGCCCTTCGTTACGGTGCTCGACGCGGATTTCGTCGCGCTGCCGCAGTTCTTGAAGCGCGCCATGCCGCTCTTTCACGACGAGCAGGTCGCCGTCGTGCAGACGCCGCAGCACTTCATCAATCCGGATCCCGTCCAAATCAATCTCCAGGCCGAGAAGATCCTGCCCGACGAGCAGCGCTACTTCTTCGACGTCGTCATGCCTTCGCGCGACGCTTGGGGCGCGGCCTTTTGCTGCGGCACGTCGGCCGTCATCCGCGTCGGGCCGCTGACCGAGATCGGCGGCTTTCCGACGGACTCCGTCACCGAGGACTACCTTCTCTCGCTCAGGCTTAAAGAGCGGGGCTTTAGAACGGTTTACTTGCGCGAGCCCTTGTCCTTCGGCCTCGCCCCTGAGGGCCTCGCCGAGTACATATCGCAGCGCGCGCGCTGGTGCCTCGGCTTCATGCAGATCGCCCGCGGACGATCCGGGCCGTTGTCGCTGACGAGCAATCTCGGCCTCGTCGATCGCATCGCGCTCATCGATTCGTTCCTTGGTTGGGTCGCGACCTACTCGATGCGCATCGCCGCCATCGTCGTGCCGACGCTTTGCCTGTTTCTCAACATTCAACCGGTGGTCACGACGGTCCACGACTTCGCGATCTTCTTCGGGCCTTACTACGTTTGGCAAATTCTCTTCGGCAATTGGCTTTCGCGCGGGCGAAGCTTGCCGATTTACGGCGAGGTCTGGCAGTTGCTCGTGGCCCCTGACGTGTTGCGAGCCGTCTATGTCGGCCTGGCCAAGCCGCGCGGCCAGAAATTCGTGGTGACCGCCAAGGGCGGCGACCGCAGCCGCGGCTTCGTGCACTGGCGGCTGTTCATTCTCTATTTCGGGATGCTGTTTCTCACCTTTGCCTCGATCGGCTGGAACTTCTATTGGCACGGCCGCCATCGTCCGCTCGAATATGGCGCGCTCGCATTTTTCTGGAGCTGGTACAACGTTTTCGTGCTGATCGCGCTCGGCCTCGTTGCGATCGAGCATCCACGCCGGCGGGCCGCGGAGCGCTTCGAGGCGGACGAAGAGGCGATCGTTCGCCGCGGCGAAGATTCGGCGCGCTGCCGGCTCCTCGACATCTCGCTGACCGGCGCGCGGTTGAGCGGCGCGCTCGACTTACGCGCCGGCGACACGGTCGTCGTGGCGATGCGCGGCGGGGAGGCGGCCGCGGAGGTGGTTCGAGCCGATCGCGACAGCTTCGCCGTGGCGTTCAGCCAGGACTTCGACGCCCGCGTCGCCATGACGCGGCGCTTCTATGCCGGCCGCTACTTACGCGATTTCTCCAGGCTCAGCTTTGCGAAAGCCGGACTTGTGTTGGCGCGTCGCGTGCTGCGCTGAGGGCTAAAGCCGGGCGCCGGCCTTAAGGCGGTTTCCCTTCTTCCGACGCGGCCCGCGTGGTATAAAGCCCCCCTCGAGAGGAGAGGCTCATGGCGCACAGCCCCGCCGCCCGCGTCGTTGGTCTTGGCCGCAGCGATCCCATTTTCGCGCGCATTCGCCATGAGGCCGACGAGGCCTTGCAGCGCGATCCGGCGATGGCCGGGTTCCTGATGACGGCCGTCATCAACCACGACACGCTCGAGAGCGCCGTCTGCCATCGCGTCGCCGAGCGGCTCAACCATCTTGAGAGTCCGAGCGCGCTGATCGAGCAGACTTACGCCGATTATGTCGCGCGCGATCCGAGTTTCGGCGACGCGTTCCGCGCCGATCTCATCGCCGTGCTTGATCGCGATCCGGCCTGCCAGCGCCTCATCGAGCCGTTGCTCTACTTCAAGGGTTTCCATGCGTTGCAAACGCATCGCCTGGCGCACGCCTTACTAAGGTCAGGGCGGCGCGATTTCGCGATGCTGCTTCAGAGCCGGGCGTCGGCGACATTCGGCGTCGACATCAATCCGGCGGCGCGGATCGGCAAGGGCATCTTCCTCGACCATGCGACTTCCCTCGTCGTCGGCGAGACGGCGGTGATCGAGGACGAAGTGTCGATCCTTCAGGGCGTGACGCTCGGCGGTACGGGCAAGGAGACGGGCGACCGGCACCCGAAGATCCGGCGCGGCGTGCTGATCGGCGCCGGCGCAAAAATTCTCGGCAACATCGAGGTCGGCCATTGCGCGCGCGTCGCCGCGGGCTCGGTGGTGCTGCAGCCGGTGCCGCACAACAAGACCGTCGCCGGAGTGCCTGCGCGCATCGTCGGGGAAGCGGGGTGCGCTGAGCCGGCGCGCGACATGAACCAAATTCTCGCCGACAAGGCCACGCTCATCCAGGATTGAGGCGGGGTCGCCGAGCGCCTGGCGCGCGTGCGCTTGAAAAAAGGCGCGCGAAGACGTGATACGGAGTTGAAGTCGGCGGCGATGGACAGAGAAGAAATTTTGAAGCTGCGCACGTTTCTGCGCCAGGCCTTAGGCGCGGCGGCGCTGCAGGTCACTCAGAACGCCTCCAACGAGGACATCGCCGACGTGCGGCTCGGCGAGCGGCGCATCGGCGAAATTTGCGTCGACGACGAGGACGGCGATCGATCGTTCTCGTTCTCGATGCGCGTGCCGGTCGGCCGCGAGACGCTGCAGGATTACTTACGAAAGCTATTCGAGAACAACGCCCTCAAGATCGCCGGGCGGTTGAAGAAGGTCGACTCGGTCGAGCTTTCCAATGGCGACGATTTCCTCGGCGTCCTCTCGGCTGACGACGCGCGCGGAACAAGCTTCACCTTCCAGATGGCGATCCTCGATTTCGATCTCGAGGACCTTTAGAGCGCGCTGCGCTCGGGGTCCTCGCAATGACGGCCCAATCACGGCTTCGCTTGCGCTCGCGTTGACGGTACGTCAGCGCACGCGGAGATTCCTCTTAAAGCCCATCTTCGCCTGACCCGTCCCCGCCGCTCTTTCAGTCACGCGATGCGGAGCCTCGTCCGCGAGGCTCCGACATCGACTTTGCCGCCGATCACATGGGCTTTGGCTTCAGCTTGTGATGATGATGGTGGCGATGATGATGATGGTGGTGATGGTGATGGCGCCAGTGGTGATGGTGATGATGATGGTGGTGATGGTGATGGCGGTGATGAATATCGACCATTGGCGCCGCGTAGGTCGGAGCGGCGAGCGCCATGCTCAGCGCGGCGGCGAGCAGAATTCGCTTGATCATAGGTCCTCCGGAGTCCGAGCGAATCGGCAGCGAAATAGTGAATGCGCCGGTCTGAACCGTAAATGAACGGGGTCGCGCCTCCGGGGCGATCGTCGGCCGCGACGCAAACCGCTCCTCCCGAAAAGCTCCTTTCACCGTCCGAGCGCCGCGTCGAGCGCCGGCAGGCTTGCGATTGCCGCAATCGCGATGAGCGCGTAGGAAACGCGCCGAAACGTCGCGTCGCGGGCGCGGCCGAAGACCTGGGCGCCTAGAGCAAGGCCGACCCCGTAAGCGGGTCCGGTCAGCGCGGACAGGGCAAGGACCATGATCGTCAGCAGCCCGGCGACGAGGTAGCTCGCCGTCGTCAGCACGCTCGAGACTGCGAAATAGAGGATGATGTTGGCGCGCGTCGTGTCGGCGCGCGTCTCCCGCCCGAGCCAATAGGCGACGACCGGCGGCCCGCCGAGCTGCGCGACGCCCGAGCAAAATCCGGCGACGCCGCCGACCGTTATCGTTGCGCCGATCCGCGGCCGGCCGCGATAGCGCCAGCCGGACATCAGCAGGGCCAGCAGCGCCAGCGCCAGCGCCGCGATGCCCCAACGCACGGAAATCGCCGGCAATCGGTCAAGCGCGAAAGCGCCGAGCGGAACGCCGAGCACCGCGCCGAGCGCCATGACGCCGACGTCGCTTCTCTCCGCCCGCCGCCAGGCGCCGGGCAAGAGGGCCGCCGCGGCGACATTGTCGATCATCAAGAGGATCGGCGCGGCGAGCTTCGGGGAAATCGTCGCCCCGGCCAGCGGCACGAAGATCAGCGCCGCGCCAAAGCCCGAAAATCCGCGCGCAAGGCCCGCGACAAACGCGGTCAGCAGCAGGAAGACGATCTGCCCGGCGGTCAAGCCGGCAAGGAGCGAGGAGATCATGCGATAGCGGCAATTGCTCTTTTTAAGTCCTTGGCCCAACGGATCGGCCTTTAGCAACGCTTCCGCTCAAGCGCCGTGGCCGCGCGAATAGGCGTTGGGCTCAGGGCTTCGCCAAGCCTCAAGCGCGCCCTGGCGCGGGCGATAGATCTCGACGAGCAGCGGATGGACTTGAGCCGCGTCGCTTGAGTGGGTGTCGCCGCAATCGCCGCCGGGGCAGGCGGAGAGCGTGCCGATCAGATCGATCTGCGCGAAGAATTCGATGTAATCGCCTGGACGAACCGGGCTCGCCTTCATGAAATATTGGTGCGTGTCGCGCGTGAAGCCGGTGCACATGAAGACGTTGAGCACGTCGTGAACATGCGGCTCGGCCGCGTGGAGCGGGATGTTCATCCGGCGGGAGAGCGCGCGGGTCAGGTTCGAATGGCAGCAATGATGATATTCGAATCCGTTGAGGAGCAGGTTGGTATAGGGGTCGCAGCGCGTGCCGATGACGTCGTGGACGCCGGCGCCGTCGGCGTCGAAACCGTACCAGTCGAGCGTGTCGGCGACGATCGTCGCTATCGGCCGCAACGACGGCAGGGTGCTCCAAAGAGAATCGCCGACGCTGACATGCGTCGCGTGAAGCGCCCGCGTCTTGCCGCTGAAGAAGCGCTCCGAAAGATCGTGCGCGTTCCACAAGTTGAGATCGCCGACCTGCGGCCCCTCGACGCTGACGATGCGAAAGAAGTGGCCTGAGGGAACATCGAAGGCGCGCGCGTCGCGCGGCGGCACGAGCGCTTCCGCAATCTTCGTCATGCCCTCGCGCGCCCGCGCGAAGAAGGCGGAATCGTATGTGGGCAAGCCTCGTCCCGCGTACACGACGACGCCTTTTCGGGCGCGGCGCGCGTCGGCGTCGGAAGGCGGCGCGTTTTCGGCCGGGCGGCGCGTCATCATGGGCTCCGTTCATTGCTGCTGCGCCGATAGCGCTCTTACCGGGCTGTGGCTGTCAACGTACGAACGATGCTCATTCTCGCCCCAAAATCGCCAAATGCGCCCACGCAAGCGTGTGTGATCGCCGCTCGCTCCGCTTGTTGTTTGCGTGGGCGCCTGTCGCGTGGGCGCCTATGCAGGCCTCAGCGCAACATTTCGCGGATTCGACGCGCGCCGTTCATGCGATTGTGTAAGATCAGTCCTTGAACGCTATGCTCCGGCCCGAGCTCGCGTCTCGGCTAGCGGGCTACGCAAGCGCTTTTTGAGCGCCGCGGTCGCGCAGTCGCTGGGCTGCGGCGGCGCGCCGTCCCGTAAGCGGCCACGCGGGCTTAAAGAATCGCGCCGCGATCTTTTTTTTGAGGAGGGGTTCATGGCGAAGACGCATTCGATCGCGGCCACGCTTGCGCTGGCGATGGTCGTCGGCTTTGCGCCGCTCGGCGCTGCCTCTGCGCAGACCGACGAGACGCCTGCTGCCAGCACCGACGACGACATGGCCCGCCTGAGCGCGGCGACGGCGAAGTTCAACGCCTATGTCGGGTTCTTAAATCGCACGCTGCGCATCTCGGAATCGCTCGACCGCTATAAGAGCTGGGTGAACTGGTCGGCCGGACCGACCGGCCGCGAGCGCATCATCTACGGGCTCTATGAGCCTTACGACACGAAAGAAGAGGCCGCGGCGGCTCTGGCGGCGGCGGGCAAGGCGCCGGAGCTGCCCGATCTCGACGCGGCGATGAAGGATTATGTCACGGCCGTCGCCGCCATTTCGCCGATCCTCGTCGAGGCCAACGGCTATTACGACCGCGAGGACTACAAGGTCGACAAGATGGCGGAAGGCAAGACGCTGCACTTAAAGATCGTCGCCGCGGCCGGGCCTTACCTCGCCGCTCGCGCCAAGGTCGACGCGCTGATCACGTCCGAGAAGGAAAAGGTCGATCTGTGGCGGCTCGCCTTGATCGAAAAGCGCGAGGGACGCTCCGCCCACTGGCACGTGGCGAACGTGATGCTGCGCGCCGGGCGCGTCATGGATCTTTTGCCGAGCAACGCCAAGCCGATTGTCGATCTCAACGCCTTCCACGCGGCGATGGTCGACTTTGGCGAGGCGGTGAAAGAGATGGACGCGTTCGCCGCCACAAAGCACGACGCGTTCAACGTCTTTGAATCGCAGCCGGACGCGCTGCTTTCGAAGCTCAGGGATTTTGAGGAGGCGATCGACCGCGTCAAAGGCGACGCGCGCCGCGCCGGGGGCGATCAGCTGACGTGGATCGTCAACGATTACAACATGATGGTCAATGCGTCGCAGACGGCGACGATGTTCGGCGATTAACCGCGCTTTCACCTCGCGCGCGCTTCGTAAAGCTCGCGCGGCGCCTCGGCCATCGGGTCCGCGCCGCGCGTCGTGACAAGGAATTGATCCTCGAGAATGAAGCCGCCGAGGCCGTCGACATAATAGGGCGTCTCGAGCGCGAGCGTCATGCCGGGTTCGACGATCGCCTCGCTGTCGGCGCTGATGAACGGCCATTCCTCGCTCCACACGCTCGCGCCGACGCTGTGGCCGAAATGGCCGCGCGTATAGGTGAGGAGCCCGCGCGCGCGGATCGCTTGCGCCATCGTCCGATGGATGTCGGAAAAGCGCGCGCCCGGCGCGAGCGTCGCAAGTCCCGCGTCGAAGCCGGCGCGAAGCGCATCGTAGATTGAGCGCTGCGCCGCATTGGCGGGCCCAAGGACCGCCGTGCGGCCGCCGTCCGAACTATAGCCGTCGACGACGCAGCCGACGTCGATTTTTACGAGATCGCCGGCTCTCGCGCGTCCGCCTGGCGCAAAGCCGTCGCCGCCGACGGCGATATAGGCCCAGTCGGCGCTCGGCGCCGGCCAGCCCCGGGCCTTGCCCTTAGCGCGCGCCGCCTCGCGCCAGATCGCCGTCATCCCGTCGGCGTCTTGGCCGGGCTCGAGCGCGGAAAAGAGCGCCTGCATTCCCGCCATGCTCATCTTGGCCGCCTGCGCGAGACGCTCGATTTCGCCCGCGCTCTTGATCGCGCGCAAGCGCTGGACAACCGGGCTGCAGTCGACCCAGGTCACATGCGGCAGCGCCGCTTGAAAGATCGGGAAATCCGCGACCGCCACAAAACCAAGCTCGAGGCCGAGCCGTCCGCGGGCAAGACCGCGCTCGTTGAGCGCGTCGCGGAGCAGCGACAGCGAGGCCTCAAGGCTGAACGTCGCCGGTCTTGCGAAGTCTTGGGCGCGGCCCCGCGCGCGATCGCTGTGAACGATGCGCTCTGCGACGTCGCCGGCTGAAGCGGCGTCAGGGGAAAGACGCGCCGTCTCTACCCATAGCGGATGAGCGCGCACGTCGGCGACGCCGGACTGGACGCGAAACGCTTCCGCCTGAAGATCGCCGACGATCGCCGTCACGGCCGCGTCGGCGTCGGCGGGCACGACGAGCAGGGCCGCGCCGGCCCGCCGCCAAAGGGTCGCTACGCCCGGAAACGCGCCGGTCGCATAACGCAGCGTCTCGGGCGCCGTCAGCACGAGCGCATCGAGCCGCGCGTCGTTCATCAGCGTCGCCGCGTGGACGCGATTGAGGAAGCTGTTCGTCATGTCAGAGGCTTTGCCCGCCGCGCGAGGGAAGGGCGAAGCGGCCGCGACGCGCTCGACGCCGCCTTCAACCGCGGCGCGTCATCGGCTCGATGAGATCCCACTTGCCGCCCCACGGATCGACAAAAACGGCGACGGTTCCGTAGTCCTCGGAGCGCGGCGCTTCAAGAAAGCGCACGCCTTTGGCC
>Ga0187782_10001163_pt1 | contig 18831 bp, 14 predicted proteins | sample 0715_SJ02_MP15_2_FD_132454 | JGI IMG/M metagenome (GOLD analysis project Ga0187782, IMG submission 132454) | Tropical peat soil microbial communities from peatlands in Department of Meta, Colombia - 0715_SJ02_MP15_20_MG | ecosystem: Environmental > Terrestrial > Soil > Wetlands > Peat | place...
AGCTGGGAATCGCTGGTAACCACCCCGCCGCCTTCGCCCAGCGCACCCAGGTTCTTGCCTGGATAGAAGCTGAAGCAGCCGGCGACACCCATGGTCCCTGCCTTCCTGCCCTTGTACTCTGCGCCGTGCGCCTGGCAGGCATCTTCAAGCACGTGGATGCCGTGGCGGCTGGCGATCTCGAGCAAGGGTTGCATGTCCGCCGTCTGGCCGTAAAGATGGACCGGTAACAGGACCTTGGTGCGCGGAGTAATGGCGCGTTCCACCAGCGTGGGATCCATGTTGTACGATATTGCGTCCACGTCCACGAACACCGGACGCGCGCCCACCGCGCTCACCGCTTCGCAGGTCGCTATGAAGGTATTGGGTACGGTGATGACCTCATCCCCGGGGCCGACACCCATCGCCAGGAGGGCCAGTTCCAGCGCCACCGTGCCATTGGTCACCGCGATGCAGTGGTCGGCGCCCAGATACTTGGCGAAGGCTTCCTCGAACCGGCTTACCTCCGCTCCAAGGATAAACGACGAATTCTCCACCACGCGCTCGAACACCTGACGGAATTCGCCCATCAGGGGAGCGTGCATGGCGTGGAGGTCCACAAATTTGACTTTCATGCCAACACCGCCTTATTGACGACGCGCGCCGGGACGCCGGCCACGATCGTGTTATCAGGAACGTCTTTGGTCACCACACTACCGGCGCCGACGATGGCGTTCTCGCCGATGGTTACCCCGCAGAGAATGGTGGCGCTGGTGCCGACGGAGGCGCCGCGCTTGACTCGCGTGGGCACAACTTGCCAGTCAGCCTCGGTCTGCAGCTGGCCGTTGCCGGCGGTAGCGCGAGGATATTTATCGTTTATAAAAGAGACGTTGTGGCCGATGAAGACGTCGTCTTCAATCGTCACGCCTTCGCAGATAAAGGTGTGGCTCGAGACTTTGACGTTGCGGCCGATGACGGCGTTCTTCTGGATCTCGACAAAGGTTCCGATCCGCGAATTGTCGCCGATGGTGCACCCGTAGAGATTGACGAATGCGTGAAAGACAACATTACGCCCCAGCTTGACATCAGGCGCGATACGGCAATATTCCATGATGCAGCCCTTTCTCCTGTTGCTACGCCCGCATGGTGACGACCTTGGCGCTCCTGCCGACCTCCGGTTCTGGCAGGGGCACTTCGCGGCCGTTCTTTTCGATGGATTGCTGTGCCGCCTCGAGCAGCCGTACCACGCGGTAGCCTGCGATGGCATCACTCAGGGGCTGGCGATTCTCCCGGATGGAACAAATGAAATCGCGCGCCATCAGCCGCAGGGCCTCGGTGTTCTCCAGATTGGGGGCCAGCATGTCACCGTTGCGGTAACCGGTGAGCAGCTTTTCACGCCGTTCGGGATCGTGGTTCACCGTGAAGCCGCGGTCGTAGACCCGGATCTTCTCGCTGTTCTCCATATCGTCGTAGACGATCATCTTGCAGCTGCCGCCCACCAGCGTAGTGCGGACCTTCACCGGCGAAAGCCAGTTGACATGGAAGTGCGCGATGAGCGAAGACTCATACCGTGCGGTGATGTAGGCGATGTTCTCGTAGGGACAGCCGAGGTGGCGGGTGCCCACGGCGGACACCGCCACCGGGTCGCGGTCATACAGATAGTTGAGGATGGAAAAGTCATGAGGCGCCAGATCCCACATGACATTAATGTCGCTCTGCACCAGGCCGAGATTGATGCGGACGGAATCGAAGTACAACATCTCGCCGATCTCGCCGCTGTCCACCAGTTCCTTCATGCGGCGCACGGCGCCGGTGTATAAGAAGGTGTGATCCACCATCAGAACCTTGCCCACCTTGTCCGCCAGGTCCATCAGATCCAGGACTTCGGCGGTGCTGCGGGCAAGCGGTTTTTCCACCAGCACGTGCTTGCCGGCAAGCAGCGCCTGGCGCGCGAACTCGTAATGGGTCGAGACCGGAGTCGCGAGCACAATCGCGTCGACGCGAGGACTGTCGAGCAGTTCACGGTAATTACGGGTAACTTGTGCGGTAGGATAGCGGCGCTGCGCGCGCGCCAGCGCTTTGGGATCCAGATCGCAGACGAAGGCCAGTTCGGCCTCGTCCACTTCCCAGAAATTGCGCAGTAGATTCTGTCCCCAGTAGCCACCACCGACGACGGCCACTTTAGTCCTTTGCATTATGCCCCCCGTTGTTTCGTCCCACCAGCATCATGGCGATGCAACTGTGCTTCCAACGGGGGCCCGAGCACACCACGGTAATTTCCCTGTAACCTACTGAAACCAAAAGGACAGCTCGGCCCATGGTGGCTGGGAAGCGCTGGCCATCAGACATGCTGCAAACCTTTGCATAGCACCTCCAGCGGAATTCGGACCAACGGTCCGGCGCGACCAGGTACGTCTTTACGTTGTTTGCGATGGCTGGTCATAACTATCCCCGGCTCGTAAACAAAGACGTTGATCAACTCCCTGATAGTTATTTCCGTCGAGCAGATCGTGACGAGTGTGAAACAGGCGGGCAAGCCGACGGACGTTGCGCATAGCCGGAGAGCTTCGACGGACCTCCGTCAGATCAGCGGAGCAAGGCTTGGAGAGCGGAACACAAGCGTGAGCCATCCCCCTCAGGGCTTTGGGAGAGTGGACGCCAAATGAATCCGCAGGGAGAGGCGGCCAGCCGCGATCTACCTTGCTTGAATACTTGCTGGAGACCAGTTCTCGATTCGGTACAGGGAAAAAGGGGACCAGTTTTCGGGGCGCAGGTCAACGTGACTACTTCTATTTGAAAAAACAAAGGAATGAACAGTTGGCAGAGAGCTGTTATCGCCGTTGCGACGGCACAGTTGGCCGTGTCCGGTCGTTCATGGCTGTGAAAGATTCGGGCATGAACAACCGAATGTTGACACTGCGTGGGGCTGGTTGCATGCTACATAAAGGTTGCAGCGCCATCGTCAGTAGACAGGGGTCTCGAACTTCTTCGGGATTCCAAGCTGGAAGAAAAATCGAGATCCGAACGAGGTGCAGCACTCATGTCAAGAAACTTTATCCTATTGTCCTGCGTTGTCGTGGCTTTCATCGGGATTGCTCTCCTGGGACAACCCCTTGTCGCGCAAACCCCGTATCAACTGCCAAATAGCAACACGGGATGCCCCTCCAACTGCCTTTTAATCCCGTGGCAGGCCGGATCGGATTTGTGGAACGGCGGGATTCTTCCGGTCTACAGCCAGGTCACGTGCAGCGGCTTGGCGGGGAACGGAACAACCAACGATGGCCCGGCGATGCAGACCTGCATCAACAGCGCGGCTGCCAGTACCGCTGTCTACATTCCGGCAGGTACGTACCTCGTGAACTCTACGGTTAGCCTAAAGAGCAACGTAGTTTTGCGTGGAGCAGGACCGACTACGCAGATCAACCTCGGCGCAAGCGGGCAACTGACAACGCAGAACTGGTCTTTCAGCAGCAACCTTAATCCCCCCACCAGTTACGGATGCAATCCCAGCAGCAGTTGCAAGGCTTATGCTATCGCCAATGCTTTCAACAAGGGGGACACGACGATAAGCATCTCTTCGGGTTCGCCCAGCGTCGGAAGCTGGATTTCCGTCACCTCGGATGATGATCCCTCGCTGGTAAGCTCGACCGGCACAGATGGTTTCTGCCAATGGTGCGGTTTCAACAACGGCTACCAGAGCATGCAGCAGATCGTGCAGGTAACGGCAATCAGCGGATCGACACTGACCCTGAGCCGGCCACTCTACTACAAGGCCTACACCAATCCGGCCTACCGCATCATCACTTTCCCGACGCAGAAAGCGGGGTTTGAATACTTCCACGTCACGGCCACCAGCGACATCGGGGCCAGCCAGATTATCTTCATGCAAGGCTGCCTGTACTGCTGGGTGAAAGGGGTGGAAACGCAGAATACCGGCAGTTCCAGCGGCTCCGCGCACATTGAATTCGACAACTCCTACGGCGGAGAAGTGCGCGACAGTTATGTGCATGATGGACGGTCATCGGCCTCGGGCGCGAATTACGGCATTTACTTCCAGTTTGTCAACAGCGACCACAAGGTTGAAAACAACGTCATGCGCCACAACCGCCACGGTTTTGTGTTCCAGGGCGGCGGCTCAGGAATCGCCATTCTCTACAACTATATTGACGATCTCTATACCGATGACCTTACTTACTTGGGCTCGGCCAGAACATCGCACGGTGCCCATCAGTACATGAACCTGATTGAAGGCAATGCGGCCTCGCACATCGCCGCCGATGATTTCTGGGGAACATCTTCCCATGTTGTCTTCTTCAGGAACTGGCTGTGGGGAGGCGAGACGGGCACTGGGGTTCCCAGTTTTCCTCCCAGCGATGGGTATGACGCTGTTGACCTCTACACATTACAGAACTACTACAGTTACGTTGGCAACGTGCTGGGCAAACTCGGTTTGCAGGCCAATTGGTCGGCGGCCACGCTGTCCGGCTTCAACGAATACGGTAGCGCCTCGAATCCCATCGTCTACAGTTACGCCAATACCACCAGCGGCAGCATTCCTGCGCCTAGCACCACGGTTCTCCGGCACGGCAATTGGGATTACTTTACCAACGGCGTAGCCTTCTGGGACGGCGGTTCCAACCATACCTTGCAGACTTCCATGTATTACACGGCGCAGCCAGCTTTCCTTTCCGGATACGCATGGCCGTTAGAAGGGCCCGAGGGCAACCCTACCATCAACGCCAATCCCGCTGAGAATTGCTACTTGCAGGGTCCTGCCGCGGGAGGGTCATTCAACCCAGCAAGCTGCTACCCAGCGAGCGCGGGCGGCACGACTGCGCCGGCTCCGCCGACCAACCTTAAAGCGACGGTATCGTAACAAAGCGGCGGCTGATCACGGTCACATTGCTCGGCCTGGCACCCTTGGCCTTGGCACCTATGCCGGATCTCTAGCCGCAAAGACCCAGGGAAAGTAATTCGCGGCCTGCAGGCGGTCTTGGGAATACCGCATAGCCGGGCAGGAGACGATCAATGAGGCCGCAGCCTTAAGAACGTCGCCCGGGCGAACTGCCGTGCCAGAATCCGGGCGGCAGGCGCTGATGTCTTCTCCATCATCACCCGCTCGATATTGCGCGGGTGGAAGTGCGACACCAGACCACCCGTCCCGAATGAAACGTCCAGCAAAGGCTCTGAGAAGACCTCGGTGAAGAACTGCCGGTCGACCCCGCTGTCGGTGTGAGGAAACGCGAACGCTTTCGGACTCACCCTGAATCGCGATTCGAGCAGTTGCATGCTCATTCTCGTCTGTGTGAGCTGCTCAGGCAACGAGAGCGCGGAATATAGGGGGTGGTCGTGACTGTGCGCTCCGATGCTGAACCCCTGAGTGAGCAGCGTCGCAATCTGCCCGGAGGAAAGGTACGGCCGGGTTTGGCGGACGTACTGATCGAGGTCGACGTGCAGGGTTTCGGCCAGGGCCGCTACAAGCGATTTCTGCCCGCACGGGATCGACAGGACCCGAGCTTGCAAGGTCGTGCCGTTGCCTGGGGACTGAGGTAAGAGGGATTCGGCGCGCCGCAGGCTTGCAGCGCTGAGACGCGAATGGCCCGGCTGGATGCGATCGAGCAAAACACTGAGCGCATTATGATGCGCGAGCCCACCACCGTCCAAGAACCCGGTAGTGACGAAGAAGGTGGCGGAGACACCGGCGCGCTGCAGGATCGGCGCGACGACGTCGTACATTTCCCTGAATCCGTCGTCAAACGTCAGGTGGAAGGAGGGACGGCTCAGGGTCCGTGTTCCGTTCAATGCCCCGACGATATCGCCGAGTGTTACAGGCTCGAAGCGGCCGAGGAAAAATTCCAGGTCCGACTTGAACTCTGGGACGGTCCTGAAGCGGTACAGGTGGCTTACGTGCGGCACACTGGTGTCGCTCACCATGTGGTAGTAAGGGACCACAAGCGACACCCCGGAGAGCGGCCGCACCCACCCCATGGGTATCCGCGCCGTTCCTCGCGACAGGAGGTTGGACGCCATCGCTCTGGCGGATCGCCCCGGCTGGGCCATGATCAAGATCTCGTGCTAGGCCGACCGTCCCGGGGCAGACAGACGGGAGATCAGATGAGCAAGTCCCTTGAACATCGTGGCCTGTCCCCAATGGAGCATCGGCGTTCTGGCGGTTACGCCAAGCGGGTACTTGCGGTAATAGAAGAAACCGGCGCGGTCCTGCATGTTGCGAATGGTCCACTCGGCTACCCGCAGGGCAAGGGCGAGCGATTCGGGATCTTCCGGAGCAAAGTACGCGAGAGTGTCGATCGCCTGTGACGCACACTGAATGTCGATCGGGTACGCGCGATTGTGGTAATACTTCGGGCGCCCCGACACCTCGAAGAAATTGTCCTTGAAAAAGTGAAGTCCTCTTTTCAGGTGATCGGAGAAGTCGGTATCACCGGTGTGCTCGATGTAGCATTTCAGGCTGTCCAGGTTGTAGCCTGTGTGGAAGTTGTCAATCCAGTGATATTGGCTGTCCTCTGCATACCACCACGCGCCGTTGGGGAGCATGCGCAAGCAGCTGTACTGCATGGCGGAGCTTGCCACATCGACATAGTCCTGCCGGCGAGCGTGCCGCGCGGCGCGCGCGAGCGCTGCAGCGCCCAGCATGTTCGCGTTGTGGATCGATTCCTGTCCGTGCGCGAAATAGCTGAGACAGTCGCCCCGATCGGTGTGCTCGCGCGGCAGCGACATGATCCAATCGCACGCGCTCGACGCTATATCCAGAAACCACTGGTCCTGCGATTGCTCGAAGGCCTCGACGTAGGCCTGCGCGATCAGGCTCGTCCAGACGATGATGCTGTCGTCTTTGCTGTACGACCCGCCGCGGCTTGAGAAATCGAAGTAGTTCGCCCAGCTGTGCTTCTCGAACTTCGGCGATCGGTGAGTATCGAGCCAGCGCAGGCATTCGACGGCTTTCGTCCAATAGTCTGGATCGCCAGTGGTACGGTGGAGGAGAAGATAACCCCAGGCCATCATTCCGCGGCCCTTGGTGGAATCGAGGTGCTTGATCCCGACCAGCGGGCGGATGTTGACAGGCGATTGTCTGACCGCCTGCTGCAGAATACGTTCGGCAAGGAGATTTCCGAACGTGAGCGCTCGAAGGGGGCTCGACAGACCGTCAAAGGGCTCGTAGCCCCGGTATCCATTGGCCTCCACCCAGCGCTGTACGGCAGCAACGCTGTCCAACAGGCGCCGCCTCGCCGGCTCGGATGTCGCTGCGGTCAAGGGCCGAGGGTCCGTGCTCGTTTCCGGAACGTCTGTACATGTGTTCATAGGTCTTTTCCCGGTGTTTCCTTCGTTATTGTTGGAAGAACTTTTCTGCCTGGCAGCGTGCGCGGAAAATGATCAGCGCGAAAGGTAGAGCATGCAGGAGAGAAATCCATCGAACATCCCCTCGATGGAGGCGTGGGTGAGGATGTCCCGGCGGGCATTCTCGGACATACGGCGCCGCTCCGCGTCGTTGTCGATCAGCCGCAGCAGGCGATCCCGGAGTGCGCGCCGATCGTCTTCCGGCACCATGAACCCGTTCTCGCCGTCGCGCAGGTATTCGATTTCGGGAGGCTGGTTCCCCCGCTCTGTGACCACCGGCAATCCCCAGAAAAACGCTTGGTTAAGGCCCAGACCCACATGACCGGGAATCGAGCAGACGTCCGCCATTCTGAAGATCCGGCTGATCTGACGGTTTTCGGGATCGTGCACCTCGCCTAAATAGCGGGTATTCGCCGGGTTCATGCGAGCCCGAAGTTCCTCGCTGAGCCCGGATCCTACGATCACCAGTCCGACGTCGGACCGGTCGAGCGCCCGGAAAATGTCGATCAAATGGTCGACTTTCTTCCGGTTACGTTCTTCTCCGATTCGGCCGGCAAACAGGACCACCTTCTGAAACGGAATGCCGAGATGCCGCTTGATTTCCTCCCTCGATTCGGGGATCAAGGGAAAATCCTCAAAATTGATCGTGTTATTGGCGACGAACACTTTGCCACGGTTGCGCTCGGAGACGAAGCGTTGCAGCGACTCCGTATACAGGATCAGGCCGTCGCTGATGAGATGGAGGTAGTCGAAGAACAGGTTGCGCAAGCGGTTATCGGGGTTGTCCAGGTTCCGCGCCTTGGTCCACAGGGCTACCGGAATCCGGGAGAGCTTCAGCCAGTGAATCAAGGGCCACAGGATCCGGTCCTTCAGGTGCAGGAACAGAATCACCGCATCGGGGTTTATGCGCCGGATCTCCGCGCGGTACTTGAAGAAGTCGAACGGACGCTCGATGAGTTCGAACCGGCACTGGTTCTGGTTCTGCCGTTGCAACTCGTTCGTCAGGACGGAAAAATCCCATCCGTGCTCACGGAATCGCCGCCAGAAGTAGTTGTAGACCGACACACGATAATGCATCACCCGGTTGGAGACGAGCAGGACCCGCCTGGCCGGGACCTCAGCCGGAGCCTGAACGGAAGGGACGGTGGACTCGGTAATTACGCTACCAGCAGAGGCCATAATAGTTCCCGTTTCGAGCTCCATGGTTGTCGACGATCCGGATCAGATCAACGACCACCTGATCCGGCCGGTTGACCTGGGCGAGCAGCTCCCGGAACCGCTCGCTTGCGGTGCTGACGACGACCACGTCGGAATCGCGCACCAGTTCTTCCGCCGACGATCGCATCAGCGAGGATACGTGCGGGATTTCCTTCTGGATGTACTCTTTGTTGGCGCCGACCAGGGAGGCAATCGAGACATACTCGTCATAGATGCCGACGCGAAACCCTTTCCCGATCATGGTTTCGATCACTTCCAGGATCGGACTTTCCCGCAGATCATCGGTGCCATGTTTGAAGCTCAATCCGAGAAAGCCCAGGGAGCGGCCCTTGTAACGCTGCAGCAGGGTTGTGACCCGCTCAATCTGCTTCCGGTTGCTCACCAGGATCGAATCCAGCAGCGGAGTAGAGACGTCCAGGCTGTGAGCGTGGTAGGTGAGCGCGCGCAGGTCCTTGGGCAGACAAGAGCCGCCGAAGGCAAACCCCGGCTTGAGATAGTAGGGTGACAGGTTGAGTTTGTTGTCCATGCAGAAGATCTTCATGACCTCATGACTGTCACAATGGGCAGCTTTACAGATGTTGCCGATCTCGTTCGCAAACGTCACCTTCAGGGCGTGAAACGCGTTGTCGGCGTATTTCAGAGTCTCCGCCACGCGGATGCTGGTACGGATCAGAGGAGCGTTGATTCCATCGAACAGGCCGGCGACCGTCTCGCCTGCGCGGCCATCGAGTTCTCCGATGACCGTGCGGGGCGGGTTGAAGAAGTCCTTCACCGAGGTGCCCTCGCGCAGAAACTCCGGCACCATGCATACGCCGAAATCACGCCCGGCGGTCTTGCCCGAGCGGGCCTGCAGAATGGGAATGACCAGCCGTTCGACGGTGCCCGGCAGGACCGTGCTGCGGATCGCAACCACGAAGTACCGCTCCCGGGCCGCGAGCTCGGCGCCGATCTGCTCGCAGACTCGCGCTACCACGTCCGTGCATAGGCTGCCATTCGGACTGCTCGGCGTGCCGACGCACACCAGGGCGACATCGCTGGCAGCGATGGCATCCTGCCAGACCCCGGTTGCGCTGAATTTGCCCCGTTCGGTGACGGTCGAGAGGAGCTCCGGTAATCCGGACTCGATCACCGGCGGCAGCCCCTGTTTGATCATGGCAACCTTGGCCGCATTGGCGTCCACGCCGATGACGTCGTGGCCCATTTGCGCAAGGCATGCCCCGGAAACCGACCCGACGTAGCCAAGGCCAAAGACTGAAACTTTCAAGATTACTCCCTCCTTATCGGGCTTATCGGTCGCGACAGCGGACCGAGCCTGAGATTTTTCGGAAGATGCGGGTGTCAGAAATCCCGGCTGCAGGAATGTTGCACGCCTAACACGGCAAGCAGCCGCCCAATGTGGTGACAATCCTTGACGAGGTACTTCATCCCGACGTGGTCGCCAAGGAGGAACAAGAAGGGCAGCGCCAGCGTGTAGACCGCAGCCGCCACTAACGCCTTCGCCGCAACCGGGAGTGTCCCGACCGCAGGCTGTTCCGTCGCATATTTCAACGACACGCGCCCCTGCAGGAGCGCACGTCTCAAAAAATAGCTGCGACGAAGCCGCGCTTCCGGCACCAACTCATAGGCAGGCGCTTCTTCACACCAGACGAAGGTCTTGCCGGCGCGAGCCGCACGCCTGAAGAAATCCACGTCCTCGCCACCGGTGGCGTAGTCCGGATCAAACCGCACGCCGTCTTCGGCCACAATCGCCGTGCGCAATAGCACGTTGCCCGTCCGTGTCTGCCTCCAGTCGAGTGTGGTGCCCGTCGCGTGCGACGGCCGTTCGCAGAGACGGCTTCGCAGAATCCAGGACGGCGGCTGGGCTTCGAAATATGGCCGCACGGGACCGAGAACGGCATCGGCGTGAAACCGGTGGAGTGTTCGCCACATCTGCAGCAGCCAGTCCTCGCCTGGGACCTCGTCATCGTCGATGAAAGCAAGATACTTCCCGCTCACCAGGTTCAGGGCCTGGTTCCTTGCCAGCGCAAAGTTCCGGGCGGGCTCCACGGCGTAGCGGATCGGAACCGGGTAAGTGGGCCGCAGGCGGTCAACCACCGCGTGCGCGCTCGCCGACGCATCGTTGTCCACGATTGCGCAGGAGAACGTGAATAATCCGTCCGTCCGCTGCGCAGCAAGAGCGGCCAGCAGACGTTCGAGCAACTCCGGCCGCCGATAGGAGCAGATGCAGACGGTGATCTCGTCAATCCCAGCGCTCGCGCCAGCGTCGACGGCGCTCGCGGCCGCAGATTCGGTGTGGGGCAATGTATTCTCCGTCCAAGTACGGGGAAGCCGGGAAACCTTCATCATGGCAGTCGCGGCTGCAACTGCTCCGCTCTCTTCGACCGTACCCACCGAGCCGACCTGGGAACGTTCACGGCGACCAGAAGGAACACGAACCAAAGGCTGTGCGTGCCCTTAAGAAAACTTGACTCCGTCACATTGTTCAGGACGACGCTCAGCAGGAGCGTCAGGCGCAGCCTCCCGAGCTCGAATTCGTTCTCCAGGTCATTGAAGGCACCGGCGAATGCCGAGCCAATAACAAGAAGCACAAGCACCACGCCGATCACGCCCAGATCGACGTACACGTCAATGAAGCCGTCATGCCCCTCCCCAGGCCGCCAGCCGGGCGTTTTGCGATGCCAGTTGGGAAGGGGGTACATGTCGTAGCCAATGTGCCCGACCCAGAAGGCGCCGTACCCGACGCCGAGCACCGGGCTCTTCGCGGCGTTGTTGAGAACGTCGGTCCACAATAGTGTCCGGTCCGTAAACGTCAGGTCGCGGCCTGTGGCATTAAGGACCAATCCGACAGGTGTCGTATCGAAGGCTTCGAGCGCAAGGTATACCACCGGTGAAAACGCCACCAGCGCGATCAGGGCCACCACAATGGTGCGCCTGGCCCGAGCAGCTCTTTTCTTGATGAACTGCAACCCGAACAGGACTGCCACGCCGACAATGAATCCTACGATTGCCGTGCTGCTGTGAGAGTTCTTCGAGCCGCGCAGCAGCCACAGCGTGAGAACGAGGAGCAGCAGATCCAGAGTCAGCTTTTTCCTGGCCCAGTTCTGCAGAACCTGCCAGGTCGAGACCAGACCGCTGCACATCGCAACCTGGCCGAGATTGTTTTTGTGCACGGCGAGCCCGGTCCACATCTCCTCATTGCCGGAATAGTCGTACATGACCCCGATATTCCTGAAGTACTTGATGGCCACAATCGAGAGAGGAATAAACACCAAATAGACACGGCGCAGCAGAGCCCGCATCGCCCCGAGCGGATCGTGTTCGGTAAGCACAACCAGCACCATTGCGAGCGTGCCCATCGACCGGACGCATCTGCGAAAAGAAATGGCCGGAAAATTCGACCAGGCGATGCTCAACGCCATGTAGATGAACAGTACGATCAGCCACTTGTTGCGGCTGAGGATTTTCTTGGTCTGTTCCGCCCGCGAGATCAGGACAAACAACCCGAGCACGATTAACAACGTCAGCAGCACGCTGTCCGCAGGGCTGCCGGACAAGTCTGGATCGGCCACGGCTCCACCAAGCCCGGCAAGGCTGAGCCAGCTGGCCAGGCTCCGGGTGCTGGCAAGGAAGAGCCAGACCCACGGTATCCAGATCCAGCCGGAGGGAGCACCGGGCTTGACAGTAGGAGCCGGCGTCTCAACTAACGGAGCGTCTAAGAGAGCTGATTCTGACTGCATCACGCGTGAAGCTCGGGACGGGCGCGCAGGCTGACCTTGGATGCGGTAAGCAGATCAAGGTAGCGCCTGGCCTGCCCTTCGGAGCTATATCTCTCATAGAAGGTGGAGGCCATGCGCACTTGGCGTTCGCGTTGCTTACGGTCATGGAACAGCTCCACAATCGCGCTGGCCATCTGTTCCACGTTCTCGGGCTCATAGAATCGAACCATCGTATCGTCGAAGTAGCGCTCGATCACGCCCAGGCGTGGCGCGACGACGGGAATGCCCAGATATACATACTCCAGTAACTTCACCGGGAGCATATACATGTCGCAGGCGAGGTTACGCCGATTGCCAATGATGCCCAGGTCCATGCCGGAGACCATTTCCGATATTTTCTCCACCGGGAAGAAAGCTCGGCTGAAGTGAACCTTCTCCTCAAGGCCCAACTGCGACGACAGCGCGAGCACTTCGGGCAGGTAGTCGCCGGCGCCGTATATCCATAGCTCCGCGGGAATCCGCTCGACGATTCTGGCCATCGCCTTCACAATCAGGTCGATCCCCAAACGGTGCGCAATCGTGCCGTGATAGACGATTCGAAACACCTCGCTCTTCTTTTCTGGCGTCTTCGCCAGAGCCGGTGCCCGGAATAGCTCCACGTTGGGGAGGTTCATCAGCACGGTGACTTTCTCGGATGCGAGTCCGCAATGTTCGATCAGGTAGTCCTTCTGGTTGAGGTCCGCGCAGAACACATGATCGGCCAGCATCGCCGACAGCCGCTGCTCGATCTTCAGGACCTTTACCGGCAGATCGTTTGCTCCAGTGTTGAACTTCGCCATGTAATTGACGGTCATGAGATCGTGAACGTCCAGCATCACCCTGGCGCCGAGTAGCTTCGGAACGACGGCGGCAAACACCAGTACGTTGGGCATGTTATGCACGTGAACAACGTCATAGCGGTGGCGAATTGACAGGCGCGCGAGAAGCAACCAGGACTTCAAAAAGAATTTCAGATAGGACCAGGCATACAGGAGCGTGCTCTGGCCCTGGTACTTGGTCATCACCCGAAAAACCGTGCCGGACGGCCCCGCTTCGGCCGCCGACTCGCCCTCCGCTTTCAGGGCGATGACGTCGACACGGTGTCCCTGGCTTTGGAGAGTGCGCACGTACGACTTGATTCGGGCGTCATTCCTGTAGTGCGCGTATGCCAACATGCACACGTTCATTGGCTCACCTTTGATGGATTGCAGAATTTGCCCGGAAATCTCATTTGCGGCTTGCGGGCCGGTGCGTCAGCCGATATGGGGATACAGAATACGGCCCGTCGCCTGCAGGATGGCGTCTGGCATCACAGCGAACAACTTCTTGAGGATGCGGGACGAACCTTGGCTGGCCACGCCGGGCGCCGGCTTGCGAGACCACCGCAGATAGGTGAGCTGCGAGGATTTCGCCCCCCAGCGATCTTTGAAGGCAATCAGCCCGGGATTGTCGGCGTCGGAGCGTCCGAAATCCATGCAGGTCAGCCCGGCGGCTTTTGCTTCAACGATCGCCTTCCACAAAAGAAGCGGCGTCGCGCCGAGATTCTGGAACTCGGCATCGGAACAGCCGTACTTGTAGATGAGCAGGTGTTTGTACTGCAAAGTCAAAATGCTGGCAATCGCACTCCCGTCTTTGAACGCTACCCGAATCTGCAGCCGGTCGCCCATGCGGGCGGCCAGGTTCCTGAACCACTGGATGGGCTGTGGTGGTATCTGGTGCCGGCGGCGGGTCTGAACCATAAGCCGGTAAAATGCGCTTAGCAGGTGCTCCGAGTTGCCGCTTTCATAGACAAGTCCCTCACGCTCGGCGCGCCTGATCCGCTGTTGCACAGTCGTCTTATGCGCCCGACGCAAGAGTTCGTCCGCCGTGGGCCGCAGGTCGAGCATGTGCAGATAACAGGCGGGGGACTTGACGGCGCCGTCAAGAACAGGCAGCTCGCTCATGGGCCTGAGCTCGACGTATTTCCATTTCCCGGCATCCACTCCGCTCTTCAGCTCCTCGATGATCACCGCAGCCGCGCTCGGGTTGTCCAGCAGCGGTTCACAATGGTCGGAGAAGGGAACCGACACCATGCGGCGGCCCGTCAGCCAGCTATTGATCTGGCACAGCACGATGCCGTTCGACAGCGGCGAGGATGGCGGGGAAGTCGTGTAAACCACCGGCTTGTAGCCGTACGTCCGCTGTATCGCCTCCAGCCACTGCGGACTGTGAAAGACGGACGCGGAGTCGTTCTGGCTGACGAATTCGGCCCATCGGGGGTCTTGAAGCGGGTCAAGGGTATAAACCATTACGGCCGTTCCTCCACCAAGGCGTTCGTCGTCTGCCGGGGACAATGCGCCGGGAACAGGGACTCACTCACAAATCGAGCCACCTCGCGTGGCAGCGCATGCCAGGCGTCGGCTCCGAACTGCGAAGACACGTAGGTGAGAAACTCCTCGTACAGACGCACCGGAAACTCCGTTCGCCCGGCCCGCTCTCCGAACGCGGTGTAATCGGGATGCACGTTGACAAGCGCCAGCCCGCCCTGTTGCGCCACCCAATCGAGCTTCCGCTTCCAGATGTCGTTGGTTTTTTCGCCGAGAACCAGGAAGAGCGTCGAATCCTGCGGCAGGGTGTAGGGCAGCTCGACGAAGCCGCTCCCATCCGACCGTCCAACCCAGAAGGGGAAAATGGTGTTGGCGCCATCCGACTGGGGCTCGAACGGATCGGTATCGAACGTCGAGGCATCGTACAGGACGTTAAGCTCTTTTAACCATTCGAGATTGTGGAACATGAAGGCGGATCTGAATCCCACCGCCTGCCAGCGTTGTAGGTGCTCATTGATGCGGATGGCGGCGGCGCTGAACTCGGCCTTGGACCGATACAGCGTGCCGTCATGGTGCAGATCGTGAACGCCGACCTCGAAACCGTTTTCCGCGAGAAACGATCGCAGTGAGGCGGGAGTGTCGTACTCGCCTTCGGGAACGAAGTTAAAGGACGAGCGGAAACCCAGATCCATCTCCAGTGTGGCCAGGGTCTGGCAGCGCTCCATTCCCTTCCTGCCCTCGACGTCATGTGTCAGCGTGAAGGCAAAGGCCCTTTTCTCCGGCCACCCGGACCACCACTCTGGCCGCTGCGCCGCCGACTCACAGACTGGCCATACGTTCCCACAGCGCCGGCGCCGCCGGGAGGCGATGTGCCCTCTAAGCTTCAGGCGTATGCCGTGCGGGATCACCGGTTTGACGAGGTAATAAAGATCGATGAGTCTCATGTGTTTATCAGAGCGCGGCGGGCAGGGATGAGGCTCGCAGCATTTCTGAGTTGGTCGACTTTCTCAGGACCTGACTGCTCCAGGCGGCCCAGCGAAAGTGCCGTCGACAATAGCGGTATTGGGGACCACATCCCTGTTGACCGACCTGCGTGACGGAGTCAAGTCGTGGCACTGCTGCATCGAAGTCCGAAACACAAACCTGAGCTGGCTGGCGGCAAAAGGCACCAGCGAAAGCGCGGCACCGATCCAGGATTTTGCAAACAGGCAGTTTGTGCGCAGCGATCTTACGAAACACCGGCGGGCCCTTTCGGGATGACCTGCGCAGAGCTCGCGGCAGCCGAATCCGTAATAGCGGTCGGCGGCGTAAAGGGAGTCGCGCCACTTCTGCACGGCACCGGCGAGACCGCCGGGGGCATTGCGCCTTCGCTTCAGCTCGAGCAAGCGGGCCCTTTCGGAGTCGAGATCCTCGGGCTGCCCACGGCGCCGCCGCTGCGCCAGACGCATCGCGGCCTCGCCCAGTTCGTTGATGTACTGATGGCCGAACACAGAGAGGCCGCCGGGATTCAACCGGTAGCTGATGAGAGGCTCGTAGAGATTGTGCGCCTGGCAGTGCTCCAGGATGCGCAGGATGAAATCGTGATCCTCAGCCGGCTCGAACGCCTTGCGGTACCCACCCACAGTTTCGTAAAGCGCTTTTCTGAACATGATTGAGGGATGGACGAAACACCAACGCTCTACGAGAGTTCGCTGGATCGTCTCGTTGTCCTCTGGCAGGTACGATGTATAGAGCACCGCACCGCTTACGTCGATATTGTCATAAATGCCGCATCCGACCAGGCCCACCAACGGATTCGCGTCGAGAAAGGCCAGTTGCCGTTCGAGTCTGGTCGGCGCGCAAACGTCATCGGCATCCATGATAGCCACCAGCTCACCCCGTGCTGCGGCCAGCGCGTCGTTGCGCGACAACGCGGCGCCAAGGTTGGTGTGATGCCGGATGATCCTTATCCGCGGGTCGTCGAAGCTCTCGAGAATCGAGAGGGAATCGTCAGAGGACGAGTCATCGACAACGATCAGCTCGAACTCGCGATAAGTCTGCGCAAGAATACTGGCGACCGCCTCGCGCAGAAATCGCGCGGCGTTGAACACTGCCATTACGACGGTCACTCGCGGTGTTGCGGATGTTTCCAGAGACATTGACTTGGATCCACTGTTATGGGGCTGATAGCGCTGGCGTGGTGGGCAGGACGTCTTCCTGTTTCGCGATAGTCTTATGAATTGAGTTATGCCTTCACAGCCTGACAGCCGGTGATAGAAGCGGAGTCCGGGCGATCAATAGGCGCCTTCGCCGGAAAGAACCGCGCCAGGGGTCTTCAACAGGATCTTCAGGTCCAGCCAAATCGACCATTTGTCGATATACTGCAGGTCGAGACGGACCATATCGTTGAAGCTGGTTCGGCTTCGCCCCGTCACCTGCCAAAGTCCGGTGATTCCAGGCTTGGCTTCCAGAACCCGGCGCCGATGCCAGATGTGATAATGCTCAAGTTCATAGGGTATCGGCGGCCGCGGCCCGACCAGGGACATCTCGCCTTTCAACACGTTCCACAGTTGCGGAAGCTCATCCAAACTGCTTTTGCGCAGAAATCTGCCCACAGCCGTAACCCGGGGATCATCGGTGATCTTATATACGCCGGAGTCGCTCTTCCCCTGCTCATTTTTTCCCTTTGCGCCTGAGATCAACTGGGAGACGTACTCCCGGTGAATGCGTGGGTCATTATTGATGTGCATGGACCGGAACTTCAGGAACGTAAACAAGCGACCGAACTTGCCCACTCTCTTCTGCCGGAAAAGCACCGGACCCTTCGAAGTGGCCTTGATGGCCACCACGATAGCCAGAAACACCGGCGCGAGGATCAGCAGGAGAAGCGAACTGGCTACGATGTCGATGCTTCGCTTGAGGCCCTGGTCAAACCGATTCTTCGCGTCGCGGCCCGCCAAGTCAGGGTAGATGACGGGGGGATCAAGATGCTTGGCCTCCCGCTCGTCGTCGGGATAGCGATAAAGAGAGATCTGAAAGGCGGCCATCTGTTCCGCCGTCAACTGGCTGCGCAGGCCATTAGCAACCTTGTCCAGGATCGCCGTCATGATGCTCTCATCGGCGGCACCGACCTCGGTGAAGATCACTCCGATGGTGCGGTCCTGCTCGTACCAGCCTGCCGTGTCCGTCTCGCGCGTGGAGTTTTTCAGCGCCAGCACCAGCTTTCGCAGCAATTCGCGAGTGCCGTTCTCCGGGCGCATGACCCCCCGGCCTTGAATCAGCATTAACAGGAAGGGGCGCGCGGAGCGTTCCGTGCGCTTCCGCTCCAGGGCCACCATGCGGGTAAAGGTAGCCTGGTTCACCAACCGACAATCGAAGGTATCCGCAGCCGCAACCTGTTCGGTGGGAACGGCGGCCATGGCAAAATCGTCTGCTAACGGGCGAATTGTTCTAGTAGACATTTGTGAATTGCTGACTCGGCCTTCTGGATAATGTGATCAGCTTCTGCTCAGGCACTTTTGGTTCCAGAACGATCCTGCCGCAGATTGTGCAAGGCCTTTGCTTTCATCTCTTAAAGTGCTTGCCTAGAGGTCGCTGGGGGGAGCCGACCAAGACGTGCAAGAAATTGCACTTTCGTGATTCCGGGGGATCACTTCAAATTGCTGCACTTATCCCGCAAGGTCGTGCGCGTGTGTCACTTTCGTGCGCTCCGTTGGTTACTCTCGATGCAGCCGGAGCAGACTCCTTATCCCCTGACTAGCAGAGTTACCAGAGGGATACAGACCAGGACCGCAGAGGCAGCCACCGCCTCAAGCCAGTGTTGCCGGGTACGTTTGCGCTCTTCGGCAGGGACGAAAATCGAGGGTATGCCCACTAATACCGGGACAGAGGTCAGGTCGCGAAGATCGTCCTCGGCATAGACCTTCGCGTCGGCGAACTCAAAAACGACCACCATCCCCAACGCCAGGCCAAGCCCCACCGCGATTCCCAGCAGGCTCATCTTGAAATGATCCGGGAAATAGGGTTTCAAAGGCAGGCTGGGAGGATCGAGCACGCGGAACTGCTCTCCCTCTTGGCGTTCCTCCATGTTATTCGCCGTTTCCGATTTTTGTTTCTTGGCGAGCAAATTGTCATAGTTGGCGCGCGACTGCTGATAATCCCGGGTTACCGCCGCCAGCTCCTGCTCGCGAAACGGGGTGAGGTTGAGGCGGGCCTCGTACTGCCGAATCTGTGCATCGAGG
>Ga0187782_10001164_pt1 | contig 18828 bp, 18 predicted proteins | sample 0715_SJ02_MP15_2_FD_132454 | JGI IMG/M metagenome (GOLD analysis project Ga0187782, IMG submission 132454) | Tropical peat soil microbial communities from peatlands in Department of Meta, Colombia - 0715_SJ02_MP15_20_MG | ecosystem: Environmental > Terrestrial > Soil > Wetlands > Peat | place...
ACCCAGCCGCCGAAAATGTCGCCGTTGGCGTTGGTGTCGGCGGGCATGGCGGTCAAGCGGACGGTGAGCTCGCCGCGCGGCTCGGCGATGTCTTGTGCGTTCGGCATTCGCTTAGGGCCCTCCGCGGACGTTCAGGCCGGCGAAGCGCGCGTGCCGCCGACGACGCGCTCGCGGCCCGCGAGATCGCAAAAGATCGAGAATCCGGCAAGGCCGGCCGCGGCGAGGATGCTTTTGACGCGCTCCGCTTGGTCAAAGCCGATCTCGACGAAGACGCGGCCGCCGGGCTTCAAAAGACGCTCAACATGGGGGCTCAGCGCCCGATAGGCGTTAAGGCCGTCAGGCCCGCCGTCGAGCGCGAGACGCGGATCATAGTCGCGCACTTCCCGGGGGAGCGCCGCGATCTCGGCAGAAGGGATATAGGGCGGGTTCGAGACGATGAGGTCGAGCGCGGATTCCCCTCTCCCGGAGGGAGAGGGGCAGGGGTGAGGGGTTTTGACGCGCGGAGAACTCGTGACGGTCCCGCCTCGCTCGAACCCCTCACCCCCGGCCCCTCTCCCTTCGGGAGAGGGAAGATAGAGGCCCTCGCCCCAATCGCCGATAACGACCTCCGATCGGTCCGCAAGACCGAGCGCGGCGAGGTTTTTTCTTGCGACTTCCGCCGCCTCAGCGCTTGCGTCGACGCCGACGCCCAACGCATTAGGAAGCTCGCTGAGCAGTGCGGCCAGGATCGCGCCGGAGCCGACGCCGAGATCGAGGACGGCGAGCCGCTCCTCTCGCCGCGTCGCAAACGCGGCGAGGGCCGCCTCAACCAGCGTCTCCGTTTCGGGACGGGGATCGAGCACGTCGGGCGTCAACGTAAGCGTCAGGCTCCAAAACTCGCGCGACCCGAAGATTCGTGACAGCGGTTCGCCGGCAAGCCGCCGCGCCGCCAATTCTTCGGCGCGCTCGGGCTGGTCGAGGGGCGCCTCGGGGGAGCTGAGCCACTCAGCGGCGCTTAGGCCCGACGCTGCGCGAAGCAAAAGCTGCGCCTCGCGGCGCGCGTCGTCTACGCCTGACTGACGGAGCGCCTCGGCGAGTTGGGCCTGTGCGGCCGCGCGCGTCAGGACTCCTTCTCGCCGCCTGGCGCGGAGGCGGGGCTCGTCACGCAAGCGCGCCGTGGCAGTGCTTGTATTTCTTGCCCGAGCCGCAGGGGCAGGGCTCATTGCGGCCGACCTTGCCCCAGGTCTTGGGATTATTGGCGCTGCGTTCGGCGACGGCGAGGCCGCCCTCGGCGATCGCCGCCGCGGCCGCGACGCTACGGCCCGCTGAGGGGCGGGCCTCGCTCAAATCGACCTCGTTCTCGCCGGTGCTCGGATCAAGATGCTGCATCTGCATCGGCGGCGGCGTCGGCGGGGCCTGCTGCTGGAAGCGCACCTCGACGCGCATCATCTGCGCCGTCACCGCTTCGTGCCAGACGCCGATCAGCTTCTGGAACAGCTCGAAGGCCTCGGACTTATATTCGTTGAGCGGATCGCGCTGCGCCATGCCGCGCCAGCCGATGACCTGGCGCAGGTGGTCGAGCGTGACAAGATGCTCGCGCCACAGATGATCGAGCGCCTGCAGGATGATCTGCTTCTCGACGAAGCGCATCACGTCCGGCGTGTTGCGCTTCACCCGCTCGGCGTAAGCCTCCTCCGCCGCTTTGTGCAGGCGCTCGGCGACCTCCTCGTCGGCGATGCCTTCCTCCTTCGCCCATGCGTCGACAGGGAGGTCGAGGTTCAGCTTCGCCGTCACTTCCTGCTTTAAGCCCGCGACGTCCCATGCCTCGGGATAAGCGTCGGGCGGGATGTGGCGCGTCACGACCTCGTCGATGACGTTGGCGCGGAAATCGGCGATCGTCGGCTCGAGCGTCTCCTGCGCCATCATGCGGCGGCGGTCCTCGAAGATCACCTTCCGCTGATCGTTCATCACGTTGTCGAACTTGAGCACGTTCTTGCGCATGTCGAAGTTGCGCGCCTCGACCTTCTGCTGCGCCTTCTCGACCGCCTTGTTGATCCAAGGATGAATGATCGCCTCGTCCTCTCTCAAGCCGAGGCGGCGCAGCATCGCGTCCATCCGATCCGAGCCGAAGATGCGCATCAGATCGTCCTGCAGCGACAGAAAGAATTTTGAGCGCCCCGGGTCGCCCTGCCGGCCGCCGCGGCCGCGCAGCTGATTGTCGATGCGCCGGCTCTCGTGGCGCTCGGTGGCGACGATGTAGAGGCCGCCGGCAGCGAGCGCCTTCTGCTTGAGCTCCTCGACCTCGCCGCGGATCGAGGCTTCCTGCGCGGCGCGCGCCTCGGGCGACGCGTCGGCGGGAATCTCCTGGCGCATGCGCATATCGACGTTGCCGCCGAGCTGAATGTCGGTGCCGCGGCCGGCCATGTTGGTGGCGATCGTGATCGCGCCGGGCACGCCGGCTTCGGCGACGACCATCGCCTCCTGCTCGTGGAAGCGGGCGTTGAGGATCGCGAAGGTCTTTGACGGCTTGCCGCCGCGCGCGGCCTCATAGAGCGGCTTCAGCGCCTCGGGTTTCGTAAAGTCGATCCGCCGATAGCCGTTCTCCTCGAGCATCGCGCCGAGCTGCTCGGATTTCTCGATCGAGGTCGTGCCGACAAGCATCGGCTGCATCTGAGCGTTGGCGGCCTCGATCTCCTTCAACACTGCCTTAAGCTTCTCGGTTCCGGTGCGATAGACCTCATCGTCTTCGTCGGCGCGGATGATCGGCTTGTTGGTCGGGATCTCGACCACGGCAAGCTTATAGATCTCCATGAACTCGTCGGCTTCGGTGGCCGCGGTGCCGGTCATGCCGGAGAGCTTTTGATAGAGGCGGAAATAATTTTGGAAGGTGATCGAGGCGAGCGTCACGTTCTCGGGCTGCACCGCGACGTGCTCCTTAGCTTCAAGCGCCTGGTGCAGGCCCTCCGAGAACCGACGGCCCGGCATCATGCGGCCGGTGAACTCGTCGATGATGACGACCTCGCCGTTGCGGACGATGTAGTCCTTGTCGCGCTGAAACAGCTTATGGGCGCGCAGCGCCTGGTTGACGTGATGGACGAGCGTCGCGTTGCCGGGCTCGTAAAGCGAGCCTTCCTTCATCAGCTCCGCCTCGCGCAACATGTCCTCGACATGTTCGTTGCCGGCCTCCGTCAAGTTGACGGTCCGCTGCTTCTCGTCGATGTCGTAATCCTCGCGCTTCAGGCGCGGGATGATGGCGTCGCAGGCGGCGTAGAGGCCCGAGCGGTCCTCCGAGGGGCCGGAAATGATCAGCGGCGTGCGCGCCTCGTCGACCAGGATCGAATCGACCTCGTCGACGATGGCGAAAGAGTGTCCGCGCTGCGCCATCTGCGCGAACTCGTATTTCATGTTGTCGCGCAGATAGTCGAAGCCGAATTCGTTGTTGGTGCCGTAGGTGATGTCGCAGGCGTAAGACGCGCGCCGCTGATCGTCGTCGAGCCCGTGCACGATCACGCCGACCGTCATGCCGAGAAACTTGTAGATCTGGCCCATCCACTCGGCGTCGCGGCGAGCGAGATAGTCGTTGACGGTGACGACATGCACCCCCTTGCCGCCAAGCGCGTTGAGATAGGCGGCAAGCGTCGCAACCAGCGTCTTGCCTTCGCCGGTGCGCATTTCGGCGATCGCGCCGTCGTTGAGCACCAGGCCGCCGACGAGCTGCACGTCGAAGTGGCGCTGCTTCAGCGTCCGTTTGGCCGCCTCGCGCACCGCCGCAAAAGCCGGCGCTATGAGGTCGTTTTGTGTCTTGCCGCTCGCGAGCGCGGCGCGGAATTCCTCGGTCTTGGCGCGTAAGCCTTCGTCGGACAGGGCTTCGAATTCGGGCTCGAGGGCGTTGATGGCGGCGATTGTCGGCCGGTAGCGCTTCAAGCGCCGTTCGTTGGCCGAGCCGAAAATCCTCGAGAGATACTTATCGAACATTTCGAGCCTTTCGCGCGTCCGCCCTGCGACTGGGGCGCATCCCAACGAACCGGGAGCCTTTTTTAGGACGCCGCGCCTCGAGAACCGCAAGCCTCAAGCGAAACGGCGAAAAAAGGCCGTCCCGCCTGGCCGCAGGGCAGCGGTGGCTTGAGATAGGAGCGGCCTTTAGGCTTGTCAATGACGAGGGCTTGAGGCCAATTGGCGCCGACCGCGCGGGCTAACCCGCAAAAATCGCGGCGGCTGCAGTTAGAACGGCGGACTGAATTCGAGGAAACGTTCCGATGCCCAAGGGTTATGTGATTTCGCGCGTCGACATCCGCGATCCTGAGGCCTACGCGGTCTACCGCGACCTCGCGACCGCGGCGATCGCCAAGCACGGCGGGCGGGCCTTGGCTCGCGGCGGTCGGCACGAGGCGCTCGAGGGAACCGCGCGGGCGCGCAACGTCGTGCTCGAATTCGACTCTTACGAGGCCGCCCGCGCCTACTTCTATTCCTCCGAGTACCAAGCGGCGCGGTCGAAGCGTCTTGGCGCGGCCGAGATCGACATGGTTCTCGTCGAGGGAGCTTAAGACATGCCGAAGGGATACTGGATCGCCCTCGTCGACGTGAAAGACGGCCAGGCCTACGACGCCTATCGCCGCGAGGTCGGGCCGTTCCTTCAGGCTCAAAAGGCGCGCTTTCTCGTGCGTGGGGGCAAACGCGAGGTCAAGGAAGGGGCGCTGCGCGAGCGGACCATCGTCATCGAGTTCGAAGATTACGCAGCGGCGCTCGCCTGCTATGAGAGCGACGAATATTCGCGCATTCGCGCGCTGAGAGAACGTGCGGCGATCGTCGACCTCATGGTCGTCGAAGGCGTTTGATTAAAGGAGCGGCGGGGCGGGCGATGTCCGATATGCGTCTTGTCGTCACCGGCGCTGCGGGACGGATGGGCCGCACGCTCATCCGCACGATCGCCGAGACGCCGGGATTGAAGCTCGTCGGGGCGCTCGAGCGCGCCGATTCCACGCATCTTGGCGAGGACGCCGGCCTTCAGGCGGGCGTCGGAGGCTTAGGGTTTGCGATTGGCGACGATCCGCTGACGACCCTTGTGCACGCCGACGGCGTCGTCGATTTTTCCGCGCCCGCGCCGACGGTGGCGCTTGCCGAACTCTGCGCGCAGGCGCGCATCCCGCACATCATCGGCACGACGGGCTTAGTGGACGAGGACCTGAAGCGCATCGCCGCCGCGGCGCGCCACGCGCCGATCGTGCGCTCCGGCAATATGAGCTTAGGCGTCAACCTGCTCGTTGAGCTCGTGCGCCAGGTGGCGGCGGCCTTGGGCCCGGAATTCGACGTCGAGGTCCTCGAGATGCATCATCGGCACAAGGTCGACGCGCCCTCGGGCACGGCGCTGATGCTCGGCGAAGCCGCGGCGGCGGCGCGCGGCATCGGCTTAAAGAACCATTCGGCGCGCGGCCGTGACGGCATTACCGGCGCGCGGCGCCTCGGCGACATCGGCTTTGCGTCGTTGCGCGGCGGCGCGGTCGTCGGCGACCACAGCGTGATCTTCGCCGGCGAGAGCGAGAGGCTCGTTCTGTCGCATCACGCGGAAGATCGCGGCCTCTTCGCCCGCGGCGCCTTGAAAGCCGCGCTCTGGGCGCGCGACCGCAAGCCCGGCATCTATTCGATGGCCGACGTGCTCGGCCTTCATAAGCCCTAAGGCCGGCAAGACGCTTCAGCCGCTTTTGTAGCCCGCGGCCTAAGGTTGCGCGCCGCGCGCGCGCGCGGCGCGCATCTGCTCGATCATGTGGCGGCCGGACCCTGCGACATGATTGGCGACGATCGCGGCGGCCGCGTCCGCGTCCTGCGCGCGCAGCGCCGAGATCAGCGCCCGATGTTCGCGGATGACGGCGGCGCGCCGGCCGAGCGCCATGGGAAAGCGTCTGGTGATGGCGTTTAAGATCTCGCGATGCTTCAGCCAGAGATCGAATGCGCGCTGGTTGTAATGTCCCTCGTAGACGAGCCGATGAAACTCGGTGTCGAGCTCGCTGTGGCGCGCGAGGTCGACGAAATTGTTGGCCTCGATGTCGGCTTGCAAAGCCTTGAGCCGCGCGACGTCCTCGTCGGTCGCGACGCCGACGAACCACCGCGTGAAATAAGGCTCGATGAGCATCTCGATTTCGTTGGTGTCGCGCAAAAAATCCTCGTCGATCGCGCGCACGCGCGCGCCGCGGTTGGGGACGATGACGACAAAACCCTCGCCGCGCAGCTGCTGCAGCGCCTCGCGCACCGGGTTGGTGCTCGCGCCATATCGTGCGGCGAGCGCGCTGACGACAAGCCGCTCGTTGGCGGCGAGCCGACCCTCGATGATGTCCTCGCGCAGCATCTCGTAGATGCTGTTGGCCTCAAAGGGCGCCGGCGCGTCGGCGCCGGCCTCGAAGCCGGGACGCTTGAGGGCGACGTCGCTCATGGTCGGCCCCGCCTTAGGACCGTTCGGTCATGGTAATGCGCGATCTGCGTGATCCAGCACACGACAATTGACAAATAATGTATGATCGGCAAGGTTTCGTCAAACAGCGCCGATGGGAGGACAAGAAGCGGTTATGTTAGGCGCCGCGACAGCGTTCCGGTCCGCCGTGCGGGCCAAGGGTCGCGAGGCCGGGCGGCCGGGAGGCTGCTAAGCTTGGCGCGCATTGCGTTGAAGAACCTGACCAAGCGCTATCCCGGCAGCGGCGTCGTCGCGGTCGATCGCCTCAATCTTGAAGTCGCCAACGGCGAATTCCTGGTGCTTGTCGGCCCGTCGGGCTGCGGCAAGTCGACGGCGCTGAAAATGATCGCCGGCCTCGAGGAGATCACGGAAGGCGAGGTCGAGATCGGCGACGAGGTCGTCAATGACCTCGCGGCCCGCGACCGCGACATTGCGATGATTTTCCAGAGCTACGCGCTCTATCCGCATCTGACCGTCTTCGACAACATCGCCTTTCCGCTGCAGATCGCCAAGGTCCCTAAGTCCGAGATCGGCGAGCGGGTGTTGAAGGTCGCCCGCACGCTGCAACTTGAGGACTACCTTGCCCGCAAGCCCGGCAAGCTGTCGGGCGGCCAGCGGCAGCGCGTGGCGATGGGCCGCGCCATCATCCGCCAGCCTTCGGTCTTCCTGATGGACGAGCCGTTGTCCAATCTGGACGCCAAGCTGCGCGGCCAGATGCGTTCCGAGATCGCCCAATTGCAGGACCGCTTGGGCGTCACGACAATCTACGTCACGCACGACCAGGTCGAGGCGATGACGATGGGCGACCGCGTCGCGCTCTTAAAGGACGGCGTGCTCCAGCAGGTCGACACGCCGACCGCGATCTACGACCATCCGGCCAATACCTTCGTCGCCGCCTTCATCGGCTCGCCGACGATGAATCTGTTTCGCGCCGTCGTCGAGCGCCGCGGCTTAGGCGACGGCCTGCTCAAGCTCGGCAGCCACCGACTGCGGCTTCCCGCCTCGCTGCTCGCCGACAAGGCGGCGTTGAAGGGAGAAGGCGTAACGGAAGTCGTCGTCGGCATTCGTCCCGAGGCGATGGACGACGCGGCGCTGAAGCCTGCCCATCCTGAAGACATGATCATAAAGGCGCCGGTTTTCTTGACCGAGCCGCTTGGGTCCGACTGCAACGTCCATTTCTCTCTCGACGCGCCGCCGCTGAAAGTGGTCGATCGCGATACGCTCGAACAGATTGCGCCGAACGGCGAATCCGGCGTCGCCATCGCCCGATTCGGCGCGCGCTCGGCCGTGCGCAGCGGAGCGAGCGCCCACATCGCGGTCGACTGCGACCGCCTGCATTTTTTCAGCGTCTTAAGCGGAGCGGCGATCTGAACGAGGGTCGGCGTCGCCGACGAAATTGTGCCCGGCGGGAGCCCTGCCGGAGTCTTTCAGCGAGGGAGGTCGAACAATGAGGTCTGGTTTTTCTAAAAGCGCGCTCGTCGGCGCGTGCCTGGCGTGTCTGGCCTGGCCTGCCCAGGCGGCGGACCAGGTGACGCTGACGTTTTGGCACAATCACCCGGAGTGGAAAGAGCGCGTGCAAAAGATCCTCGACAAGTTCGAGGCCGCCAATCCCGGCATCCATATCCAGCTCGAAGAGATTCCCGGCCCCGACTACAGCCCCAAGATGAACACCGCGCTCGCCGCCGGCGAGGCGCCGGACATCATCGAGCTGCGCCCCGGGCCGGAAGTTCGCGCGGCGGAAGAGGCAGGCTACATCGTCGAATTGACCGGCAAGGTCGATACTTCGAACGTGACCAAGTCGGGCCTCGACGCGGCTCAGATCGACGGCAAGCTTTGGGCGGTGCCGATGCTCGGCGAATATACGGTCGGGCTCTACTATCATAAGGACGTTTTCGCTCAGAACGGCTGGACGCCGCCCAAAACCGCCGACGAGCTCTTGAAACTCTGCCCGGTCATCAAGGCCAAGGGCATCGCGCCGATGATCGCGCCGTCGCAGGATGGCGTGATCCCGAGCTTCCTCTATGCGCTTGCGGCCTCCTCGATCCTGGGCGCCGACGGGCTGGCGGCGGTCAGGCGCGGCGAGCGCAAGCTCACCGATCCCGACGTCCTGAAAGCTTCGAAGTTCCTGCAGGATCTCTATCCCTGCTTCGAGGACGGGGCGATCGGCACGGCTTATGTCGAGGGCAAGGCGCTGTTCGCGCTTGGCAAAGGCGCGATGATGGAGGGCGGATCGGCCGACTATGCGGGCTTCACCACGACGAACCCGAAGGTCAATCTCGGCGTCGTGCCCTTCCCGGCGCTCGAGGGCGGGAAGGGCTCGACCGTGACCGGCATGGAGGGCGTCTTCGCCATCAACAGCCAGACGAAGGGCAAGGACGCGGCGCTCAAATTCCTCAACTGGATGCTCGGCAACGAGCCGGCGCAGATGGTCGTCGACACGATCACGCTGTCGACCAACAAGAACGTGACGCCCTCGAACAACGAGACGATGAAGGAAATGGTCGAGGCCTCGAAGGTCAACGACGTGCGCGTGTGGTACGAATATCCGGAGGTCGGCAGCGTCTTCACGGTCGCCGGCAACAACGCGCAGGCGCTGTTCTTGAAGGAAATGACGCCCGAACAATTCGCCGCCGCGCTGCAGGCGAGCGTCGATCCCAAGGCGAAGTGAACGGCTCGATCCGCCTCCGCCGGCAGCCCCCTCCTCCCTTGCGGAGGAGGGCATGGGAGGAGGCGCGCGCCGGCCTTTGTTCTTCGTGACGAACCTCGCGCCCGCCACGAGCGAAGAGACGCGGCCTTCCGTCCGCCCCGGTTCTTTGGCTATCGCGGGTAAGGGCGGCGAGGGCCGCGCGCCGCGGCGGGCGGCGTCGCGGCGCCGCAACGCCTTTTCCTCGTCCTTCGCGCGGCGCTACGGCCATCTCCTGTTCGCCGCGCCGGCGCTCCTCGTGTTCCTGTCCTTCATCGTCTATCCGACGCTGGAAGCCTTTTATTTGAGCCTCTTCGATTGGAAGGGAGTCGGGAAGAACTTCAACTTCATCGGCCTCGGCAATTTTCAAACCGCTCTCTCGTCGTGGCCCCTTTATCGCGCGGCGCTCAACAATCTCGTCTTCTTCGTCGTGATCCTGGCGTTCCAGCACACGGTCGGCCTGCTGATCGCGGTTCAACTCAATGCGCGCCCGCGTTTCATGCAGGTCTACCGGACGATCCTTTTCCTTCCCGTCGTGCTGTCGCTCATCGCCACCGGCTTCATCTGGACGCTGATCTTGAGCCCCAATATCGGGCTTCTCAATCCGGCGTTGCGCGCCGTCGGCTTAGGGTTTTTGGCGCGCTCGTGGCTCAGCGACACGACCTTCGCGCTTCCCGTCGTCATTCTCGTGCAGGCGTGGAACGTGCTCGGCTGGGCGGTCATCATCTATCTCGCGGGCCTCCAGAACATCCCTGAGGAGCTCGCCCAGGCAGCCGAGATCGACGGCGCCACGAAATGGCAGACCTTTCGGCGGGTGACGTTTCCGCTGCTCTCGCCCTCGTTCACGTCGCTGACCGTGTTGACCTTCATCCAGATCTTCCGGGTCTTCGACGTCGTCTATGTGCTGACCGGCCCGGTCGGCGCGCCGGCGGGCCGCACCGACGTGCTCGGCACGCTGGTCTACCGCACCGCCTTCGGCGTCGGGGGCTTGTCGGCGAACGATGCGCGGATGAGCTACGCCATCGCCATCTCGGTTATCATTTTCATCGTCATGGCCGCCGTCTCGGCGGCGCTCATCTGGCTCTTACGCCGCCGCGAGGTCGAAGCGTGACGGAGGCAGCGCCAAGACGTCGCGCGAGCCGCGCCCGCTCAAAACGCAACGCCGCGATCCTGCGCCATGCGTTTCTCGTCTTCGCGAGCCTCTCGGTGCTTGCGCCGATTGTTTACGCCGTCATCGCCTCGTTCAAAGATCAGGCCGAGTTCTTCGCCAATCCGTTCGGCCTGCCTGAGACTTGGCGCTGGGAAAACTATGTGCGCGCTTGGAGCGAGGCGAAGATCTCGGTGACGCTGCCGAACTCGATCATCGTGACCGCGCTCTCGGTGTTCTTCTCCACCGTCCTTTCGGGCCTTGCCGCCTACGGCATTTCGCGTCGCGAGAAGCCCTTCGCCTTCGCGCTTTATCTTGTCTTCGTCAGCGGCATGCTCGTGCCGGTGCAGATGATCATCCTGCCGCTCTTCGTGCTGTTGAAGTCGCTGGGTCTCTTAGGTTCGGTGCTGGCGGTCGTGCTGCCTTATACGGCGCTCGGCTTGCCGCTTGGCGTGCTGGTGCTCACCCCCCTCTTTGCGACGCTGCCGCGCGATCTTTCCGACGCCGCGCGCGTCGACGGCGCGACGGAGCTGCAGATTTTTCGCCGCGTCGTCTTGCCGCTGATGCGGCCGGGGCTCGCGTCGGTTGCGATTTTGAATGGCGTCTGGATGTGGAACGAGTTCTTCATCCCGCTCATCATTTCGGTGAAGTCGTCGACGCAGACCTTGCCGGTCGGCATCATGTCCTTCGTCGGCGTCTACTCGACCGAGTGGGGCCTGGTCTTCGCCAGCGTCGTCGTCTCAGCGGCGCCGATCGTCGTCGCCTATCTCCTGATGACCCGCCACTTCGTCGCCGGCTTAACCGCCGGCGCGCTCAAGGGCTAATGAGCCCGCCCGCGCCTTCTTGCTGGGGTGATCTTCATGAAAATCAGCGCCATCCGCCCGTACCCGGTATGGGTCGGCATCCGCAATCAACTGCTTGTCAAGGTCGAGACTGACGAAGGCCTCAGCGGCTGGGGCGAGAGCGGGCTTTCGGGGCGCGAGCGGGCGGTCGTCGGCGCAATCGAGCACTATCGCGAGTTCCTTATCGGCCGCGATCCGATGCGGATCGGCGCGCTGTGGCAGGAGATGTACCGCAGCCAATATTTCGAGGGCGGGCGCGTCCTTCAGGCGGCGATCTCGGCGATCGACATTGCGCTCCACGACATCAAGGGCAAGGCGCTCGGCGCGCCGGTCCATCAGCTGCTTGGCGGCAAGCAGCGCGACTTTGTTCCGACCTTCGCCACGACGTACGTTCCCCCCGGGCCGGAAATGATCGAGCAGGCGAAGATGCTGATCGCCGCGGGATGGAACGCCATGCGCCTTTCCGCCTCGGGCCACGAGGGCCGCGAACGCTACGAGCCCAGAGAGCATATCGCGACGACGGCCAAATGGTGCGTGAAGGCGCGCGAGGAATTGGGCGAGGACGTCGTGCTCGGCGTCGATTATCACCATCGCCTGTCGGTCGCGGAAGCCGCGAGCTTTTGCCAGAAGATGCCTTCCGGCACGCTCGACTTCATTGAGGAGCCGATCCGCGACGAGACGCCCTCCGCGTATAGGGCGCTGCGCGAAATGGTCGACGTGCCGTTCGCGATCGGCGAGGAGTTTTCGAGCAAATGGCAGTTCCTCCCTTATATCGAGGGCGACCTGCATCAGTTCAATCGGATCGACGTCTGCAACGTCGGCGGCTTAACCGAGGCGATGAAGGTCGCAGGCTGGAGCGAGGCGCATTATGTCGACATGATGCCGCATAATCCGCTGGGCCCCGTCTGCACGGCGGCGACCGTTCATTTTGCCGCGGCGATCGCCAACTTTTCTTGGCTCGAGACGCGCGCCTCGCCCGCCGAGACGCATCTCGGCTTCGACGACCAGGATATCTTTCCCGTCCAGCCGCGCCTCGTCGGCGCGCATTATCCGGTCTCCGATCTGCCCGGCCTCGGCGTCGAGGTCAACGAGGAGCTCGTCAAGAAGCAGAGCTTCCGGTTCTGGGAGGCGCCGCACTTGAAGCGCAACGACGGCTCCGTGACCAATTGGTAGGGCGCTCGATGCCTTCCCGTCTTCAAGGCCAGCATATTCTCGTCACCGGCGGCGCGCGGGGCATCGGCGCGGCGATCGTCGAGAAGGCGCTCGATGAGGGAGCGTCGGTCGCGATCATCGACCTCGAGGAGGCCGCCGGCCGCGATCTCGTCGAGCGGCTCGGCGCGGAGGACCGCGTCCTCGTCGCGGCGGGCGACGTGCGCCGCGCCGACGACATCGCCCGCGCGCATGAGACGGCGGTTCAACGCTTCGGGCCGGTGACCGGCCTCGTCAACAACGCAGGACGCAACGTCTATGGCGATCCCGTCGAGATGACCGAAGTCGAATGGGACGAAGTCTTTGCCGTCGACCTCAAATCCGCCTGGCTCGTCGCCCGCGCCGTGCTGCCCAGCATGATCGCGGCGCGGAAGGGGTCGATCGTCAACATCGCCTCGCTGCATTCCGAGCTGACCTATGCGGGCATGTTTCCTTACGCAGCGGCGAAGACCGGGCTCGTCGGCCTGACGCGCTCGCTGGCGCTGGAGGTCGGCCCAAAACAGATCCGCGTCAACGCCGTCTCGCCGGGCTACACGGAAACGGCGCTGGTCAGCGAGTTCTTCGACCGCAACGATCCTTCCATGCGAGCGACGGTGCTCGCCGCTCATCCGATGGGACGGATGGGCCGGCCGGCGGAGATCGCCAATTGCGTCGCGTTCCTGCTCTCCGACGAAGCCTCGTTCGTCACGGGCGCGAACTGGCGGGTCGACGGAGGCTTAGGCGCGCGCTTTGCGGGCTAAGACCTATTCACGGCACGCCGGTCGGGTCCCAGCTCATCGCCAGATCCTCTTCGAGCGCGTCGAGTCGCGCCATGGCGCTCGGATCCAGCGTGAAACCGTCAAGCGCGATGTTCTCTTCGATCCGCTTTGAGCGGACCGACTTTGGCAGCGTCACGAATCCGCGCTGCAGGCTCCAGCGGAGCATAACCTGCGCCGTACTGACCTGAAGCTCACCTGCGAGAGCCTTCAAGACCGGATGGCCGAGCCGGTGACCTTTGGTCAGAGGACTGTAGGCTTCGACGACGATGCCCTTAGCGAAGCAATAGTCGCAGACCGCCCGCTGCTGACGGAAGGGGGAGAGCTCGATCTGATTGACGGAGGGAAAGATGCGCGCGACGCCGAGCAACTCCTCGAGATGATGGACGAGGAAGTTCGACACGCCGATCGATTTGACCCGCTTCTCTTCATAGAGCCGCTCGAGCACGTGCCAAGATTCGAGGCGTCTGCCGGGCACGGGCCAATGAAGGAGATAGAGATCGGGCGGGCCGATGCCGAGCTTCTCCACGCTGCGCTCGAAAGCGGGCTCTGCAGTCCGAGCGCCCTGGCTGTCGTTCCAGAGCTTGGTGGTGACGAAAATCTGAGACCGATCCAGTCCTGAGTCGCGGACCGCGCGGCCGACCGCCTCCTCGTTGGCGTAGAATTGCGCCGTGTCGATGTGGCGGTAGCCGACCTTCAGCGCGTAAAGGACCGCCGCATGGGCGTCTCGCGGGCTCGCCAGGTAAACGCCGAGGCCGACGCGGGGTATCGCGCCGCCGGAATTCAGCGGCAAAGTTGAGCGCGACAGCGCCGGCGTCGCCCCAAGGTCGATTGTCATAGGACCAAAAGTCTTTAAGCCCGGAGGCGAAGCCTCTCAAGTCCGCCAAAACGGTCGCGGCGCCTTGAGAGGCGGCGTCAAGACGCATATCTGCTTGCGCCGACGGGCCGACTTGTCGAAAACGGCCGCGCGCAGGCGCGCTCTTCTCGAGCCTTGGATCCTCTCCCGGCGTGGGTTTTCATCCTTGGCCGGGGGGACCCGCGCGGCGCGCTGATGAGGGAAATCGCGTGCATGGCGGAGAGGCGAATCGCGCTGGTCACCGGCGCCAACAAGGGGATCGGCTACGAGATCGCGCGCGGGCTCTGCGTTGAAGGGGCGAGCGTGTTCCTCGGCTGCCGCGACGAAGAGCGCGGCGAGCGCGCCGAGCAGACGCTGCGCAGCCAGGGTTTCGACGCCGAAGCGGTTCTGCTCGACGTGACAAACGCCGCGACGATCGAGGCGACAGCCTTCTACATCGACGCGCTCTACGGGCGGCTCGACATTCTCGTGAACAATGCGGGCGTTTGGCTCGAAGGCGCGGCGGGGCCGAAGGTCGTGGACCCCGAGATCGTCAAGCGCATGTTCGACGTCAACGTGTTCGGCGCGATCGCGGTGACTGAGGCGATGCTGCCGCTCTTAAAAAAATCGCCGGCCGGGCGCATCGTGTCGACGCGGCTCGCCTCGCTTGAGGAGGCAAGCCGCCTCGAGCCGGTGCCGAATCGTCCAATCCCGCTCGGCTATGGCTCATCGAAGACCGCGCTGAACGCGGCGACGCTCTGGTTCGCCAAGGCGCTCGCCGACACGCCGATCAAGGTCAACGCCGTGTCGCCGGGCCTTTGCGCCACCGACATGACGCGCGGCCGCGGCCGGCCGGCGCGCGAAGGCGCCGCAGCGCCGCTTCGCCTTGCGCTTGTTGGCGACGACGGCCCGACCGGCGGCTTCTTCGACGATGAGGGAGAGATCCCGTGGTGAAGGGCAGGCTCTAGTCGGTCGCCGCGTGCCAGACGCCGCCCATGCCGTCGCCCTTAGCGTCCCCCTTCGCCTTGTCGCCGGAGAAGAAGTAAAGCGGCTTGTCCTTGTAGGTCCACTGCGCCTTGCCGTCCTTGCGCTTGGCGGTCGCCCAACCCTCGCCTTTGCTGGCCGCTCCAGCTGCGAGATAGGGTGGCCAATTCTGGGCGCAGGGTCCGTAGCAGCTCGACGCGCCGCCTTGGTCCTTGTCGAACACGTAAAGCGTCATGCCGTTGTCGGCGGTGAGCGGCGCCGCTGACGCCGGCGTCGAAGCGAGCAGTCCGACCGCCGCCAGCAGGCTTGCCGAGATGAAGAACCTCATCGTGTGCCTCCTTGTCCTCTCTAAAATTGCGGGCTCTAACGCCCGCAATTGCAACATCATAGTCCACCCGGGCCGCATCGCCCACGTTGCCGCCAAAGAGGCCGGCGCTTGAGCGGCGGTTCAGGCCATGAGAGCAAAAGCGCCTTCCTAAGCCTTTAAGAGTCGATGGCCTTAACGACGTCTACAAACCAAGTGCGACACCTGCGCGTCCAGCCGCGTCCGGGAAATCGCGCCCGCGGCTGGCTGTTCGCGGGGCCGTTCCGGATCGAATGCGCGCTTGGCCCGGCCGGCGTCGTTCGCTTAAAGCGCGAGGGCGACGGCGGCACGCCGGCCGGACGTTTTCAGCTGCTTTGGGCCTATTACCGTCCCGATCGGAAGCGCCCCAACGCGGGCGGCGTCAAACTTCTGCCGATGCGCCCCGATCAGGGCTGGTGCGAGGACCCAAGGAGCCCCCGCTACAACCGCCCCGTTCGCCTGCCGGCGCAAGATTGTACGGACCGAATGTGGCGGAGCGACCACCTCTACGATCTGACCTTCGTGCTGGATCAGAATTTCTCCCGCCGCGCCAAGGCCAAAGGCAGCGCGGTGTTTTTCCACTTGGCGCGCCCTGGCCTGACGCCGACGGCGGGCTGCGTGGCGATCTCAAGCGCCGATATGCTGAAGCTTGCGCCGAGGATCGGGCGAGGGGCGGCGATGGAGATTGGCTGAAGGCGCCAATCGTTTTGCGCGGGCGCTTGAACGGGCCGCGCGAAACGAGGCGCTAACGAATCTGGCGACGCCGAGGCTACGCCAAACTCTGCGACTGCCGCCGCAATACATGGCGAGTCGGCTCCGCGGCTGCCCTGCCGTCAGCTTGCGAAGCGCGGCGCAACGTGCAATTTGAGGCGAAACGTAGGCTTCGATAAGTCCCACAGATTTTTGAGTTGGGGCGCTTGGGTCATGCGCAAATTCGACGTCTATCTGATCAAGCCGACGCGCTATGACGACGACGGCTACCCGGTTCAGTGGCTGAAATCGATCATTCCCTCGAACTCGCTGGCGAGCGTCGCGGCCTTGCTGCGCGATTGCGAGGCGCGCAAGACGCTCGGGCCAGACGTCGAGTTCGTCGCGCACCCGATCGACGAGACGAACGCCGAGGTCGACACCGGCGCGATTATTGCGAAGGCCGGAGAGCCGGGAGCGCGCGTGCTCGTCATGCTCATCGGCGTGCAGACCAACCAATATCCGCGCGCCATCGACATTGCGCGGCCGCTGCGCGCCGCGGGCCTTCCGGTCTGCATCGGCGGCTTCCACGTTTCGGGCTGCATTGCGATGGTCGGCGTCGACTGTCCGGAGCTCATGGACGCTCGCGCGCTCGGACTTTCGATGTTCGCCGGCGAAGCGGAAGAGGGACGGCTCGAAGAGGTCCTGCGTGACGGCTTCGCCAATGCGCTGAAGCCGCTTTACGATCATCTCGCTCATATGCCCTCGCTGATCGGCGCGCCGGCGCCTTACTTGCCGCCGGACATTGTCGCGCGCACCGCGAGCCGCTGGTCGAGCTTCGATCTCGGGCGCGGCTGTCCGTTCGAATGTTCGTTCTGCACGATTATCAACGTGCAGGGCCGCAAGAGCCGCTTCCGCGACGCCGACGATCTCGAAAAGATCGTGCGCGAAAACAACGCCAACGGCATTCGCCGCTTCTTCGTCACCGACGACAACCTGGCGCGCAACCGCAACTGGGAGGCCTATGCCGACCGGCTCATCAAGTTGCAGGAGACCGACGGCATCTTCCTGAAATTTATTATCCAGGTCGACACGATGGCGCATCGCATCCCGCGCTTCATCGAGAAGATGTATCGCGCCGGCGCGCACATCATTTTCATCGGCCTGGAGAACATCAACCCCGACAATCTGGAGAGCGTGAAGAAGCGGCAAAACCGCATCGAGGAATATCGCGAGATGCTGATGGCGTGGAAGATCCACGGCTGCATGATCGTCTGCGGCTACATCGTCGGCTTTCCGAACGACACGAAAGCGTCCATCCTGCACGACGTCGACGTGATCAAGCGCGAGCTGCCGATCGACGCGCTCTATCTCAATTATCTCACGCCGCTGCCCGGCAGCGAGGACCACAAGAAGATGCGGGCGGCCGGGAGCTGGATGGACGAGGACGGCAACAAGTACGACCTCAATCACCGCGTCACCCGCCATCCGAAAATGTCGGATCGCGAATGGGACGAGGCGTATGTCGCGGCGCATCGCAGCTTTTATAGCTACGAGCACATGGCGCGCGTCTTCCGCCGCATGATGCGCATGCGCACCCAGCAGCCCTTCGTGACCTTGTCGACGCTGCTCGTCTACCGCGAGGGCCCAAGGCTCGAGCAGGTGGCGTTTTCGGAATACGGATTCTGGCGGATCACGCGGCGCAAGCAGCGCCGCCACGGCCTGCCGATCGAGAGCCCCGTCGTTTTCTATCCTAAGCTCGCCGCCCGAACCGCCTATAAGCTCTTCGAATACGGCAAGACTTATGCCTGGCTGCGTTTCAGCCTGTGGCGCGCGCGGCGCGAATTCGCCCGCAACGGCTTCTCCGTCTATCGCGACGCGGCGATCGAGCAAGTGGCGTCCGGCGTCGACGCGATCATCGCCGAGACGGAGGCGCGCAGCACGCCCGCCGCGCGTCGTCGCCAGCAGAACCGGCTGAAAGCGGCGTCGGCGGCGCTGGCGGAAGAGGGCGTCGCGACTTAGTTCTGGAGACTGAGCCCGCCCTTCTCGGCGACAAACCGCACGATCGTCTCGAGCCCCTCGCCCGTTTTCATGTTCGCCATCACGAAGGGCTTGCCCTTGCGCATGGCGGCGGCGTCGCGCGCCATTACCTCGAGCGAAGCCCCGACATGAGGCGCCAGGTCGATTTTGTTGATGACGAGAAGGTCGGAGCGGGTGACGCCCGGGCCGCCCTTTCGGGGGATTTTCTCGCCGCCCGCCACGTCGATGACGTAGATCGTCAGGTCTGCAAGCTCCGGCGAGAAGGTCGCCGCCAAGTTGTCGCCGCCCGATTCGACCAGGATGAGGTCGAGAGTTGGAAACCGTCGGCGCATGACGTCGATCGCCGCAAGATTGATGCTCGCATCCTCGCGGATGGCGGTGTGCGGGCAGCCGCCGGTCTCGACGCCCATGATGCGCTCGGGCGCGAGCGCGCCGGCCTCGACGAGGATGCGGGCGTCCTCCTTCGTGTAGATATCGTTGGTGATCGCGGCGATCTCGATCTGGTTTTTGAGCCGCTTGCAAAGCTGCTCCATCAACGCCGTCTTTCCTGAGCCGACCGGCCCGCCGACCCCGACGCGGAGCGGCGGATGGGATGTCGTCATGAGCGGAACAACCTTGAATATTGCGTCTCGTGCCGCATGGCGGCGATGTCGGACCGGAACGCGCACGAGCCGAGATCGTCGATCGTCGCCTCGGTCGCGAAGGCGGCCAGCGCGGAAAGGCTCGGCAGAAGCGCCGCGAGACAGCGCTGTCCCTCGCTCTGGCCGATCGCGGAGAGGCGCACTGCGGCGGAGATGAGGTTGGCGAGCTGGCTCGTCGCGAAGGCCTCGACGCTCGCCCTTAAGGCGATCTCGCGGCCCGCCGCCGCGGCGGCGACGGCGA
>Ga0187782_10001165_pt1 | contig 18801 bp, 16 predicted proteins | sample 0715_SJ02_MP15_2_FD_132454 | JGI IMG/M metagenome (GOLD analysis project Ga0187782, IMG submission 132454) | Tropical peat soil microbial communities from peatlands in Department of Meta, Colombia - 0715_SJ02_MP15_20_MG | ecosystem: Environmental > Terrestrial > Soil > Wetlands > Peat | place...
AAGCCGGCCGGCGGGGCCGGGTCATGATCGTCGAAGATCGGCAGAGCTCGGCGCAGCGATTCATCGAAACTCTCGAGCGGCACCACAACGTCTTTGTCGAGCCCAATGCTCAGGAGGCGCTCTTCAAAGCCGCCGAGGACAACATTGATCTCGTAATCGTGAGTTTTGGCCTCGAGGGGTTCGACGGGCTACGTCTGTGCAGCCAAATTCGCTCGTTGGAGCGGACCCGCAACCTCCCCATTCTCGCGATCGCCGACATCGAGGATCGCCAGCGCGTCTTGCGCGGCCTCGACATGGGCGTAAACGACTACATAACGCGGCCTGTCGACAGAAACGAGCTGATCGCGCGCGTGCGCACGCAGACCCGCCAAAAGCGATATGCCGACAGCTTGCGTGAAAAAGTCCAACAGTCGATCGAATTGGCGCTCGTCGACGCCCTCACGGGGCTTAACAATCGTCGGTTCCTGGAGACCCATCTCCAGACGATGATCGACAACGCCTGGGTCAGGCGTTCGCCGCTATCGCTGATGATACTGGATATCGATCACTTCAAATCTGTCAACGACACCTACGGCCATGATTGCGGCGACGAGGTTCTGAAGGCGTTCGCCGATCGGTTGCGCGGCATCGTTCGCGGCGGCGATCTGCTTTGTCGGCTCGGCGGAGAGGAGTTCGTCATTGTCATGCCGGGCGTCAGTCTCGTCGCAGCTACGCGCATCGCGGAGCGCGCGCGCCTCGCGATTCGGGACGAAGAATTCGTCATCGCCGGCGGCAGTAAGTCGGTGCCGGTGACCGTCTCAATCGGGCTTGCTGAGAGCGCCGCGAACGGCGACGCGAATTTGCTCTACAGGCGCGCGGACCGCGCGCTCTATCGCTCGAAGAGCGAGGGGCGCAACCGTGTGACCGCGGACGCGGCCTGATCGGCGGCCGCTAGTCGGCCGGCGGCAGCAACTCGAACAGCTCTTTGGCTCCCAAAACGGGATCGAAAAAAGTCGGCTGGCGCTGCGTCGCGAGAAGGCCGATCTCGGCTCGCTTGAGAGAAATCCCTTCAAGCAGAGGCGCGGCGCTCGCGATCTCTTGCGCTTCGGCGAGGTTGCCGTTGCAATGCAACGCGACGTCGATCCCAGCGTCGAACGCGGCGCGCGCCCGATCCCCAAGGCTGCCTTTCAGCGCGTTCATCGACAGATCATCGCTCAGAAGCAGCCCCTCGAATCCGATCTGCCTTCTAATGACGTCCGCGACCACGACTGGCGAGACCGTCGCCGCTCTTTGGGCGTCGACAGATCGAAACACGATATGTGCGCTCATCGCGATCGGCGTGTCGCGGAGCGCGATGAACGGAACAAAGTCCTTTGCGGCCAAATCGCTAAGTTGCGCATCGACGGTCGGCAGCTCGAGATGGCTGTCGACGCGCGTGCGTCCGTGGCCAGGAATATGCTTTATCACGGGCGCGACGGCGCCGTCGGTCAGCCCATCGCGATAGCGACGCGCCAAGCGAGCGACAATATCCGGTCGACTGGAGAAGGCTCTCGATCCGATGACTGCGTGCGTGAGTTCATCGCCGACGTCGAGAACCGGAGCGCAATTGACCGTCACGCCGACCTCGCGCAAGTCGTATGCGATCAGTCGGGCGGTCAGCCAAGCCGCCCGTTCCGACACTTCAAGCGTTGGCAGCGATTCGAATCGTGCGGCGGGGGGATAGACGCGCCAATTCGGCGACGCCAATCGCTGCACCCTTCCTCCTTCCTGGTCGATAAGGATAGGAGCCTCCTGGCGCTCAGCGAGCGCGCGGAAATCGCTGGCAAGCGCGGCGAGCTGCCGGCGGTCGACCACGTTGCGTCGAAATAGAATGAGGCCCCATGGCCGACTTTTGCGGACGAACGCCCGCTCGTCGTCGGAAAAGGCAGACCCGGCGCAGCCGCAGATGAAGGCGCGTGTCACGAGCCGTATTCAACTGGCCGACGTTTTGGCCCCAACTTAGTTCCTGGCGATGAAGCAGGCGCCTCCGGCGGAATGGATCTTCGCGCACATTGCCGCGGCGGCGTCCTTGGAAAGGCCGCCGATGCGAACGCGATAGACCGTCTCTCCGTTGACGTCCGCCTTGTGCACGGCGATTGGGGCGCCGCTGAGAGCCTCCGAATACTGCGATTTCGCTCGATCGACGACGCCATTCGCCTCAGACTCGGATCGCGGAGCCGCCAGCTGAACCGCCCAGCTGCCTTGACCTGTCGTCGATTGCGCCGCATCAGCCGTAGAGGCTGCTTGCGTTTGCGAGACAACAGGCGCGGTGTCTAGCGACGCAGTGGCGATCGGGCGGCCCGACTTCTTGATCTTGTCCGCGCTTGGCCCCAGTTGAAGCGGGGCATTTGGCGCGTCATTCGACGCGGCCGGCGAGGCTAACTTAGTCGGAAGGGCGCGGGTCGCAGTTTTCGCGCTCGACTTCGGCGGAAGGTCGACTTTTGGCGTGGAGGCAAGCGGCGCGCTGTCGCCGGGGGCCGCCGCCGATGGCGGAGTTGTCGGCGCTGGAGCCGTCGGCTGCGCCGCAAACGAATCGGGACCGCTACTGTCCTGGCTCGCGTCGGCCACGAGGGTGCCATCGGGCCGGACGATGACGGTCCGCGGCTTTTTCGGCTCGATCAACTGTGGGGTTGGAGGATTCGGAACGGGGACGGCCGATGCGCCGCCAGACGCATCCGGCACGATCGCCGTGAGGCCTCTTGTCACCTGTAGAGGCGTCGGCGAAACCTCCGCCTGCGGTGTAGGTGGATTTGAATCTTGCGTGAGCGTTGGCGAAGAAACGCCTGCGGCCGGCGCGGTCGCCAGTGCGCCATTCAATGTCGATGTGTCCGCGACCTGAACTCGAACATCGACTGGCTGCTCCTCGCTCGAGAGGATTTTCACCGGCGTCGAGGGCGTCTCGTGACCGTTCCTCAAGATCGCGTCGGAATTATCCGCGGTCTCGATCGTGTCCTGTGTTGGGGGCAGAACTTTCACCGGCGCCGTCGAAGCCAGGATGACCGGCGGCGCCTTGGGCAACCCTGGCAAGGCTCCCTTGTACCAGAAGTAACCGCCAATACAGAAAACCCCAACCGAGAGAAGGGCCGCAGTCTTGACCACGAACCCCCGTCGCGCAGGCGATCCGCTCTCTCCCGGTCCCGACGATTCAGCGGCGTATGGAGCTTCGGCGTCGATCTCTTGTTCGGGGCCGAAAGCAAATTCGTCGAAACTCTCGGGCGAGGGCGCAGAGCCGAGCGCGCCACGAAGGTCGCTTGAGATCGTCTCTTCGGCCTCTCGCTCGTTGGGGGCGCCCCAGTGCGGCTCCGTATTCATGGCGCCGCCGCCCTGGCCACGTGGCCCAACGCCGGCAGCGCGTCGGGCCGCCAGATCAACGACCGCCCCCGCAGGTTTCGCGGGAGTGTCGAAAGTTTCAATCAGGCGGGTCAATTCCGCCAACGGATCTTCCGCCTCCGCAGCCTCGGAATCGACCGCGCGAAGCCTTCTTTCCAATTCCTCAGTGTTAATTTCCGGGGCGGGTTTTGCCATGGGGCTGCTCAATCCAAACCTGTGGGGTTCATCCGCCCACATGAGACGCGCAGGGTGAAGGCGAAATAGGCCGAGAGCGCGGCGCTCACCGCATCTCCTCCGGGGCGGCAACCCCCAAGATTCCCAAACTCGTCTTTAGAACTTGTCCCACCGCCGAGGCCAGCGCCGACCGCGCATATGTTAAACTGCGCTCAGCTTCATTAACGAATCGCAAATGTGGCGCATCCTTGCCTCGATTCCAATGGGAATGGAAGCAGGTGGCGAGATCGTGCGCATAGAACGCTATCCGGTGGGGCTCCCGCGCGTCAGCAGCCGTCGCAACGATCCGCGGAAACTGCGCGATCACCTTCGCAATGTTCCTTTCCCCGGCGTCGTCGAGCCGAATCAAGTGTGCGTCGGCCAGCGCAACAGGCCGTAGGTTGAAATCAGGGAATGTTGACGCCGACTGCCGCAAGATGCTGCAAGCCCGCGCGTGCGCATACTGCACGTAAAACACAGGGTTATCTTGGCTTTGTTCGATGACCTTAGTCAAGTCAAAGTCGAGCGCAGCATCGTTCTTTCTCATCAGCATCATGAAACGGATCGCGTCAACGCCGACCTCGTCGATGACATCGCGAAGGGTCACGAAGTCGCCCGAACGCTTCGACATTTTCACGGGCTGGCCCGATCGCATTAGCCTAACGAGCTGGCAAAGGCGAACGTCGAGTTTGGCGCCTTCATTGGAGAGCGCGGCCACGGCGGCTTGCATGCGTTTCACATAGCCGCCGTGGTCGGCGCCCCAAACGTCAATCAATTCGACGAAGCCGCGCTCAAGTTTGGTTTGATGGTAGGCGATATCGCCCGCAAAGTAGGTGTAGCTTCCGTCAGATTTGATCAAAGGGCGATCGACGTCGTCTCCGAAGGCCGTGGAGCGGAAGAGAACCTGCTCACGATCCTCCCAATCTTCGACAGGGGCGCCTTTGGGCGGCGGAAGACGACCGTCATAGACGAGGCCCCGCTCCCTCAGCGTTGCGATGATTTGCCGCACATGGTCGAAGCCGCCGTCGGTGCCGGTTACCTTTCGCTCTGAAGCGAAAACATCGTGGCGGACGCCAAGCGCGGCGAGATCCTCGCGGATCATCGCCATCATCGCCGCCACGGCCCGGCTCCTAATTATGGGCAGCCATTCGGGCTCTGGAACAGCAAGAAGCCGTCGGCCGAACTCCGTCGCTAACGACGCGCCGATAGGCTGCAAGTATTCGCCGGGGTAGAGGCCGTCAGGGATTGTGCTGATAGCCTCGCCGAGCGCCTCTCGGTACCGCAAGAACGCGGACCTTGCGAGGATATCGACTTGAGCGCCCGCATCGTTGACGTAGTATTCGCGAGTGACGCGATGCCCGGCAAAAACGAGGAGATTTGCGAGCGCATCCCCGAAAACCGCCCCCCTCGCGTGACCGATATGCATAGGACCAGTCGGGTTGGCGCTGACATACTCGACATTGATGGGTCCAGATCCGGTGACTGATCCCGCGCCAAACCGATCGCCCATGCGCAGCGCTTCTCGCACAACCGAGGTGAAGACCTCGTGCCTAAGCGTGAGATTCACGAAACCCGGACCTGCGACCTCCGCCCTCTCGACGGCGGCGTCGCCCGACAAATGCGCGACGAGTCCGTTCGCGAGATTGCGCGCGTCGGATCCGGCGGACTTCGCCTCGCGGGCGAACACCATCGCCGCGTTGGTCGAAATGTCGCCGTGAGAAGCGTCTCGCGGAGGCTCGACCGAGAAGCGCGACAAATCCAGATCTTCAGGCAGGCGTCCGGCTTTGCTTTCGCGCCGGAGCGCAATCGCAACTCTCGCTCGCATGTCCGCGTAAATATTCATGGAACTCCGCCCACGTGCGCCGCGCCTCTATCGCAAGCTTGGGGTCTCGTCAAAGATGCGGCGATACTCGTTGACGGCGTAGCGGTCGGTCATGCCCGCGACGTAATCAGCGATTGTCCTCTCAAGGCCTCCAGTCTCAATGCGCGCGGACCAGCCGGTGGGAAGCAGCGATGGGCGCGCTTGGAACGCTTCGAAAAGACGTCGTACGATCCTCTCGGCGCTCTGACGAATCTTCAGCACGTCCGGGTGCCGATACATGCGCTCGATCAAGAATGCCTTGATTGCGGCGACGTCGGATGCGGCGTCACTCGAAAGGGCGATCAGAGGACCCCTGAACGCCTCGACCTCAGCGGAGCCGCGAATTTGATTAACGTTGAAGAGTCGCTTGCTCTCGCGCACGAGGTCGCCGACGAAGCGATCAATCAGCCGGCGAACCAGCTCGTGGATTGTGCGCGCGTCCTCGAGGCCTGGATAGCGCGATCGAATGGTGAAGATAACCTCTGCGACGAAGCTCAAACGTGTCAGTTCGGAAACTTGAAACAGCCCAGCTCGCACGCCGTCGTCGACATCATGCGCGACATAGGCGATATCGTCAGCGCTCGCCGCAACCTGCGCCTCGAGGCACGCAGAGCTCCAGAGTTTGAGAGATTTGAGCGCGTCGCATGCACGCACGTCCTCGCTCAATCGGCAGCCAGGCAGAATCTGCCCCGAGCCGTCGAGGAGCGGGCCGTTGTGTTTGACGAGGCCTTCGAGCGTATCGAGGGTCAAGTTCAAGCCGTCGAATTCGGCGTACCGCCGCTCCAGCAGGGTCACGACGCGAAAACCATGGTTATTGTGATCGAATCCGCCGAATTCGGAGATGCACTCGGACAGGGCGTCTTCGCCTGTGTGGCCGAACGGCGTGTGCCCGAGGTCGTGTCCCAGAGCAATCGCCTCCGTTAAGTCCTCGTCGAGCTTGAGGGCGCGTGCGACCGTCCGCGCGATTTGAGCGACTTCGATCGTATGGGTCAGACGCGTTCGAAAGTGATCGCCGCCGTCGTTGACGAAAACCTGAGTTTTGTGAGCAAGCCTGCGAAATGCCGTTGAATGGACAATGCGGTCGCGATCCCTTTGAAACTCGGTGCGAGTAGTCGATGCCGGCTCAGGGTGGAGCCGCCCGCGGGAGCTCCAAGGACTTGTGGCGAGCGGCGAACGCCCGTCAGACAAGGCGGAATCTCCATCGAGGGTCATTGCTTTCCCCGGCTCGCCGATTATCTTAGCCAACACTCAATGCGCAATCTTACTGTTGGCCGAGGGAGATGGTTGCGGAATCTGACACTGTCGCGACTCCGATCACGATTAGCGAACGCGCGGCCAAGCGCCTGCTTGCGCTGGTCGGCGTCGGCTCAGGAAGCGCCCTGCGCGTCTCCGTGAAGGGTGGCGGATGCTCGGGCTTCCAATATACGTTCGAAATCGAGCAGGGCCGAAGCCCGGCGGATCAGGTCGTGCATCGAAACGGAGCGACCGTAATCGTCGATCCTGTTTCGCTGGAGATGCTGCGAGGCGCCGAAGTTGATTTCGTCGATGATTTGATGGGGCAAAGTTTCCGAGTCAAAAATCCGAATGCACGTTCCTCGTGCGGCTGCGGGGTGAGCTTTTCGCTTTGATCTCCTTGGGGTTTGCAGCGCGTCATCTTTGCTGAGCGGGCACGGGGACCTGCAGGTTCCTGGGAAGATGGCGGCGTGCTAGGGAAGGAGAGCGGCGATGTTGCACTCCTTTGTCCTGGCGAATCTGCCAAACCTTGTGTCTTTGACGCGGCTTGCGTTGACGCCGATCGCCGTATCGATGATCGTGTCGCAGCGCTACGTCGAGGCGTTTCTCGTTTTTATTGTCGCCGGTTTGTCCGACGCCGTCGATGGGTTCATCGCAAAGCGATTTCGTCTGGTCTCAGAACTCGGCGCCTATCTCGACCCTTTGGCCGATAAGGCCCTGTTGATTTCAATTTACGTGTCCTTGGCGATTGTCGGGCAGCTCTGGCCAAGCGTCGCGATCCTCGTCGTCTCGCGGGACATCATGATCGTCGCGGCGGTTCTTGTCGCGTGGCTGCTCCAAAAGCCGATGGACATACGGCCCGTCTGGGTTTCGAAATTCAACACCGTGGCTCAGATCGCATTGGCGGGCTCGGCATTGGGCGCGCGGGCCTACGGGGTTGAAGCGCAAACTTGGCTCAGCGGAATGTCGTTTCTTGTTGCAGGGTCGACGTTGGCTTCCGCGGGCGTCTATCTGGGTCAGTGGCTGGCGCACATGTCTCGTTGATCGGCTCGCGATCGTCGGGGCCCGAGCACGGCTCGAACGACGTCGCTCGAGCGCCGCCGCCGCGCTTACGCTCCGAAGGCGATGACGGGACCCCGTGCTTTCGTCGGGCGGCGGAAATTCAATCGGAAGGCCGCGTGGCGCCGGCGGTCAGATACGACCTTTGGGTCTATGGTCACGCGAGCTTCGTCGCGGGTTCGCCCTGGATAAGGGGCGCTACGGCGCAGAAGCGGGGGATCGGCATGGTGGACGAAGCCCGCCAATTGACGCTGCAATGGCCTCACAACGAAAGTTTTGCGCGCGAGGACTTTCTGCCCTCGCAAAGCAATTCAGTCGCGCTCGCTAGAATCGAAGCCTGGCCGGACTGGCCGGGACGACAGCTTATGCTTCTCGGTCCGGCCGGATCGGGCAAATCGCATCTCGGCTCAATTTGGATGCAGCGCGCCGGCGCGCGCCGGGCTTCGGCGTCGCAATTGACAACAATGGAAACCCGCTCATTCGCGGGCGGCCGCTCGCTATTTATCGACGACTCGGATCAGGTGGGCGAAGCCGAGGCCGCCATGTTTCATGCCGTCAACGCGATCCGCGAGGCAGGCGGTCATCTTTTGATCGCCGCCCGGCGGGCCCCCGACTCGTGGGGACTGCGGACCGCCGACTTGTTATCTCGAATGCGCTTAGCTCCGATCGTTGAGATCCATCCTCCCGATCCTGAACTCATGCGCGCTTTGTTATTTAAGCTGTTTGCCGATCGGCAGCTCGTGGTCGACCCCGCACTTGTGGCTTACCTCGCGCCGCGTATGAAGCGTTCGTTTGACTTTGCCAAGGAGCTGGTCGAAGCGCTCGACAAAGAGGCCCTATCGCGCGGACGGCGGGTCACCCGCGCCCTGGCGACGCAGGTGCTGCCCGTCGTCGGGGGGGACGCCGCCGACGCCGAACCCTAGACAGGCCAAAACCGCCGCCGCGCCCGACCGTCAATTTGGACAACTCTTCTGCGGCAACATCTCCAGTTTTGTGAGCCGCCCGCTGAGCGCGTAGTCGCCGTAGTCGAGCTTAAGGTCGCCGGTGACTCCGTCGTCGTAAAGATCAAAGCTCATGATCACTTCCGGCTCGGCGTCTTCGTGCGCCCGATCGAAGTAGGAGATAACGACCGGCCAGCGTACGTGGCCCTGGAGCGGCTTTGTCTCCGGCGCGTCTGCGACGCTATCTTCTTTGCCGATGACCGCAAGCGTCTGAAACACCTTTTTGCCTGTGTCCGAGCCGTCGTAAACGGTCGCCTCCAAAGTGTGGACGCCTTGGCGAGCTGCATCGATGACGCGCTCCAAATGTTGCGTAGGGAAGAGGATTTCGGCGCCCAGGCTCAATTGTTCTTTTGTGGGCTTGGTCAGGTCTACAGTCACATTGCCGTCGGTTGAGCGCACCGCTCGTCCGGAAATTGGCGCCGCATCGCCATCCGCGCGCGACTCGATTTCAAAACTCATTTGTCTCCCATCGCCATCTTCCGCCACCAGCGACTGCAACTCCACTGTCGTCGCCTGCCCCTCGGACCGCTCCAGCTCGACGCCCATGCGAAAGTCGCTGGCATAGCCCGCGCAAGGCGAGCCACGGAATTCATAGGCGATCAGACCGCGCGCGCCAGTCGGCGCCGAGGCGCCCAATGAGGGCCTCGTCGACGAGGGTTCCGCGAGGGTGAGCTCGTAAGTTGCCCGGTGAGCCGCCAGCGGCGCAGCTTCCGCATGGCTTGCGACGCAAAACGTCAGCGCTCCAGCGAGACGACAAACTCGAGTGAACAACTTGACGCCTCCGACGTCGCTCGACTGCGCTGGGCTTGGTCCGATGATCTACGTCTGCCAGGATTTCTCAAGATCCCGTTTTCATCCGGCCTCTGCTCCGTCGATCGGGCGCCAAACCTCCTCCAAACGTCGGCCGTTGTCCAACGGTTCTTCGTCGTCCCGCAACGTCGGGTCGTCATTCGGCGAGGGAACCCCGAAGCCCGCTGGCAGGGCCGCTTCAAACAATCCGGTTCCCTCAAGCTCCTCCATTCCTGGCAAATCTGAAATTGAATCAAGATTGAAGTGCGATAAGAACTCTGGCGTCGTTCCGTAGGTCACGGGCCGCCCCGGGGCCTTACGCCGACCGCGGACTCTCACCCATCCGGCCTCCATCAGGACGTCGAGAGCGCCCTTGGAGACCGCGACGCCACGAATGTCTTCAATGTCGGCTCGCGTCACCGGTTGGTGATAGGCGACGATCGCCAGAGTCTCGATCGCGGCGCGAGACAGCTTTCTTGGCTCTCTTTTCTCTCGCGAAAATAGCCACGCCAAATCGGTGGCCGTGCGAAAGGCCCACTTTCCTCCGACGCGGACAAGATTGACCCCTCGATTTGAATAGAGTCTCTGCAACTCTTGCAGGATCGCCGAGACGTCGGCCGAAGGGCCCAGGCAGCCCGCAATTTGCGCCTCGTCAAGCGGCTCTGCGGAGGCAAACACGAGAGCCTCGGCAATACGCAGCTCTTCGGGCGCCAATCTGGTCGCTATGTCGAAGAGGTGAGCGACTTCGCCCATCTTGGGGTCCCCATTCGCAAGTTTATGCAACCGCGCCGCCCGCCCCTGCAGGCAGCGACCGGACAAATAGCGGCGCAAACGCGCCTGACTGGCGAAGCTCAATCTTGCCTTCGCGCACGAGTTCGAGCGTAGCCGAAAAGGTTGAGGCGAGCGCCGTCCGCCGCTGTCCAGGTTCGACGCAATATTTGACCAGCCATTCGTCGAGACATGTCCACTCAACCGCTGCCCCGATGAGCCGCGCCAGCGCCACGTGCGCGTCCGCGAGCGACCAAACCGCTCGAGGCTTGAATCGAACCCGCGAAAGCGCCTGGCGTTGGCGCTGGCGCGCGTAAGCGGCCAGGAGGTCGTAAAGATTCGTTTCGTAGTTCACGGCAACCGTGCCCGCGACCGTCTCGCCGAGTCCCCGCCCGAAAATCTCGCCTCCCAGTTGGGGAATTTGCATCAGCCGTTGCGCGGCGCGACGAATCTGCTCGAGTCTTCGCAGTCGGCTCGCCAAAGCCTCGGCAAGATCGGCTGGGTTCGGCTCCGCGCGGGAGGGGGGAGCAGGGAGCAGCAGGCGGGACTTCAGGAACGCAAGCCACGCCGCCATCACTAAGTAATCCGCGGCAAGCTCCAACCGCAGCTCTCGCGCACGTTCAATAAACTCTATGTATTGGTCGGCAAGCGCCAAAACCGAAATTCGCGCAAGATCGACCTTTTGGCTGCGCGCAAGCTCAAGGAGAAAGTCTAATGGGCCCTCGAATCCGTTTAAGTCGACGCGAAACGTCGGCTCACTGGCCGCCGGCTCGAAGGCGAGGCCGACATCCTCCGTTTCAGTCACCCCGAATCACCTTGCTCAAGGCTCGGCAGTCTGGCCGTTCGGCTTGTCCGTTTCAAGGCGGACACTCCGACGATCCCGTGGGAAATCATCCCGAAGCGGACGCTTGACGGGACTGGATACGACGGCGCTCCAAGCTCCTTGGCACGATTCTTTCAGGGCGGACGCCGAGCCGCGGTTGACGGTCTCGAATGAGGACTCTGTGTTCGAACCGGCGCTAAACCTACGAGTCCCGGACGGATCTTCGGCTTTCCCAAGGGCGGACTCGGACGCCTGCTGTCACGGGACGATGCTCCAGCTGTCCCCTTTCGAGAAACTTCGACGCAAAGCTGCCTCGCGAATCTCCCGCCACTGGGCCTTGGAGCGCCGGCGACTGAAAAGCGCCCGGCCAATGGTGAGCTTCACGTTCGATGACGTGGCGGAGAGCGCCTACGGTCTCGCGGCGCCTCTCATTGAGACCACCGGGGCCCGCGCAACGTTTTACGTTTCGACTGCGCTCCTCGGCAAGATCGGGGCCCACTATCGGTTCTTGGACGCAAATTCGGTGGCCGAGCTCCACCGACGGGGACACGAAATCGGGCTTCACGGCCACGCGCACGTGTCATTCGCGGGGTTGAGCGAGCAATCAATTGTTTTCGACATTCGTGCGAACCGGGACGGCCTTCAATCGCTCTGTCACGGCGCAGAGCCCGAGAACTTCGCATACCCCTACGGCGAAGTGTCATGGGCCGCAAAGCGAACGCTGTCGCGCCTTACGCGCTCCTGTCGCACCGTGACTCCTGGAGTGCAGAGCGGCGTCATTGATCCTTCTTACTTGCGAAGCGTCGAGCTCGCTGACGCTCGACTAGCGCCTGCAACCCTCGACAAGTATCTCGATCGCGCCGTCGAGCGCACGGGCTGGCTCATATTCTGCCTGCACGACGTCTCCGACTCGCCAAGCCCGTATGGCTGCACGCCCACGCTCTTAGGCAGAGCCCTTGTTGGGGCGGCGGCGCGCAAATTGGAAATCGTCACCGTTCGACAGGGGCTGATGCGGTCCGAATGATCTTAACGCGATCTGCGCGCTCCCCCACTCAACCAGACGAAGTTGGCAGCGCGCCCGAGGCCGTCGTCTGCGTGGCGACTTTTCAGAGGCCCATTCAGCTGCGCGCGACGCTCGATTCCTTGGCGCGGCAAAGAAACGCTCCGAGATTCGTGGTCGTCGTCGTCGACAATGACGCGACAAAGCGAGAGGGCGTCGCGGTCGCCGAAACCTATTTCGCCGGGCGTCTTCTGACAGGCCTCGTTGCAGTTGAGCCTCGACCGGGAAATTGCTCGGCGATCAATCGAGCCCTAACGCTCGCCCTCCAATGCTTCCCACGCGCAAAGCACGTAATGATGCTGGACGACGACGAAGTCGCCGACGAGGGTTGGATCGCCACGATGATCGACGGGGCGAACTCCTCGCAGGCGGACATCGTCGGCGGTCCGGTCTTGCCGCTTTTCCCGCGCGAGGCGACCGCCGCCAGGCGACGCGTTCCAGTGTTTTGGCCGGCATACGCCAAGAGCGGCCCGGTGCCGATGATCTACGGGTCGGGCAACATGCTCGTCGCCCGCCACGTCTTTGATCGTTTGCCGACGCCGCTATTCGACATGGCCTTCAATTTCCTCGGAGGCGGCGACACGGACTTCTTTGCGAGGTGTCGCCAGGCGGGGATGCGGTTCTATTGGGAGAACAACGCGCGGATTTATGAGACGGTCAGTCCTAATCGCCTCGATTGGCGATGGATTGTACGCCGCTACCTCCGCATCGGCGCAATCAATCGGCGCGTCGACGAAAGATCTCACCTGCGGCCGCGGGGGCGGGCGTACGTCTTAGCCAAGGACATCGCTCTCGTGCCTCTTTCGGCATATCGAGCGTTCCGCAGATTGGCCGAAGGCGAGCCGGCGCTTTCCGCGCTGCATCCGGTCCTGGTTTGCGCTGGACGGCTGCTATCCTGGATCGGCGTCGAGCCCGAACAATATCGCCCGCCCCGCTCTTGCGGGGACATCGAAATGGCGGGCAAAGAATCGCAGCCATCAGATTTTGGCAAAATTTACGTTTTGACGTCGGGGTCGGCGACGCCGTGCGGCGTTGAATCCTTTGCTCGCGGGCTTGCAAGCGCCCTATTGAGATCAGGGTATGACGCGCATCGAATTGCGGCCCGGGAAGGACGCAGTGACGCTTTGCGCCTGTGGCGCGGTCTTGCTGGCGCGTCGGACTTGATCGTGAACCTTCCGGTGGTCGCGTGGAAGTGTACCCCGTTGCTGCCGCTGATCCCACTCATTCTTGCTCGGCTGCGAGGGGCAAGGACGCTCCTCATTCTGCACGAATGGCAGGACCTCAAGGCGGCGCGCCGGGGCGTTTATCTCATCTATCTGTTCTTCGCCGGCGCCGTCGCATTTTCCTCGCCAGCCGTTCGGCGGCAGCTTGAGGCGACCCGATGGGCAAAGCTGGCGCGATCGGCCGCGGTCATTCCAATCCCGGCGAATTTGCGCCGCGGCGGAAACCATCTGACCTCCGACGTCGCCGAAAGGATCGCTCAAGAGCGCGCCCGAGGGAGATTCGTGCTCGGCCATTTCGGTTCCATCTATCCCAAGAAACGATGCGAATTCATTCTCGACGTCGCGAGCCGATTGCGCGATTGCGGCGTTGACGTATTCGCTGCGTTCATCGGCGATTTCGTGCGCGGTTCGGAAGACATTAAGCGACGGTTCACAGAACGCGCCACGACTCTCGGGCTGCAGGATCGGATGCTCGTCTCCGGCTACGTCGCCGAGAACGAGGGGATTTTCGCCGCTCTCGACGCGTGTGACGCGTTTGCCTATTCCTTCGAGGACGGTCTTACGTCGCGCCGGGGCAGCGTGCTGACCTGCCTTCAAAGCCGCGGGCCCGTTTTCGTGAACGCGCCGGCCAATGCGGGCGAGTTCGACCATCACCCGACTTATCGCGCGCTGATGGCCTCCGGCGCGCTGAGGCTCCTCGACACGAAGGCTTCGCCCGCAGACTTTGCCGACGCGATTTGCGCTTATGCGCAAGAGCGAGGCGCCGCAAACACGAAGAGCGCTGCGCCATCCATATTTTTTGAAGCATGGGCGGATGCTGTGACGGTCGTGCTCCGCGCGATACGACGGTCAAGCCGCCCTGAGCCGCTCTGCGCCCACGCGGTCGCAGCGGATTACGCGGACAGAGGCGATTCCCGCGGCCGCGAGTTGCAACTTTAGAGCCTGAGCGGAAGCGGGGTCGTCCGCCGCAACCACTGGATAAACGGCGTCAGCCGCCAACAGCAGACGCAGCGCGTCGGACTCGATCGGTTCCGGGCCGTCGTAGATTTCGAGATGTCGATCGAGCTCCGCCTCGCCGCGCGCGCTCGGTTCATCCTGCAAGCTGACGCCGAGCTTGGGGAGAACCAGCGAGACGTGCTCAATGGTAACGAGAAAGTCTCTGCCGAGAAGAGAAGCATCTCCGATCGAGGCGCGAACCGCGCGCGTCAGTCGCGCATTGCGTCTTGCCCCGTCAATCAAGCGAACGCGGAGTTCCTGCTTCGCGGCCGCGAGCGCAAGAGCGATCGCGCAGGCCGTGCGGAATCCGTTGCGATTGTCGCCCACGAAAAACACGCAGTAGCGTGGCTTCGCGGCGAGATCCCGAAGGACGTCGCCGAGGATCGGACCAAATCCGCCTTCGGCGGTCGCCGGAAAGCCAAGGCGCGCAAGGCTGAGCGACTCGACTGACTGCCGAGCGACGTCACTCTCCCGACCCAGGACGATCCGCAGCTCGGAACCGGAGGCGCCCGACGTCGTCGAAAAAACACGATCCTCGGAGGCGGCCGGCGTAATCGGCTCGCGCGCGGAAAGCGGTTCAATATTGCGCTCACGACTGGATCCGCCGGCGCTTGCTGGAAGGCTCTGCAGACGGAAGGCAATGAAGAGCGCCGTCAAGAGTCCCGCGAGCGCGCCCGCGCCCATCATCGTCGAGACGGGCGGCGGGAAGCTTCGCGTGGTTGGCGCGATCGCTTCGGAAATGACCCGCGTGCGTGTCGGAGAAATCTGCTGGATGTCGCCGCTCGCGCGCGACCTCTGGACAAAGAGATCGTACACTTCTCGCGCGGCGTCTGCTTCTCGCTCGAGCTCTCGAAGGCCGACAGACCTTTGCGAGTCCAATTCGTTTCGGCGCTTCAGGTCATCGAGCTGACCCGTCAAACTCGTCTCGAGCGCTTTTGCGCGCGCGTAGTCGATACGTTGGCTGTCTGCGAACCGCCTCAACTCGGCGTCGACGGCAGCGTCGGCGGCCGCGACCTGCGCTTCCGCTGCGAGCAGTTGAGGATGCCTGGGGCCGAGAGTCCGAGAAAGGTCAGCGACCCGCTGCCGCGCCTCTGCTTGTTGCGCCCGCAAGGCTCCGAGGCTCGGCAAGACGAGTTGCGTGGCGACCGCACCGACATCGCCGCCACGTGTGCGCAGTGCCTCGATTTGATCGGCTCGAGCTTTCGCCTCGGCCATGCGCGCGCGAGCCGCGACCAACTCGTCGTTCATCGACTTGAGCTGTTGCTCGTCGGGAAGCGCCTCCCGCGTGCCGATCAGATTGTTGGAGGCCTTGTATTCTTCGACTTTCTTTTCCGCGCGCTCGACGGCGTCGCGAAGATCGCCCAGTTTCCTTTGCAGTTCCGCTTCGGTTTTTCGAGCCGTCTCGGACTGCGTTTCGGCGAGCGCGTCGATGTAGGCTTGCGCCGCGGCGTTTGCGAGCGCCGCGGCGCGGTCCGGATCTCGGCTGGTCACGGAGAGATCGAGGACAAAGGTTCTCTCGGGGCGACGTATCGAAATGTGAGCGGCCAAGGCGCGGGCGGCTTCCGCGACCGGATCCGGCGCGTGGTTGGCTGTCGGCCAAAGGCTGGCGAGGATCGACCTAAACGCTGCGCCGGAGAACTCTGGGTCGTGGTCCAGCTTTTGGTCGACTACGACCTTCTCGAGAACAGATTGCGATCCGGCGATCAGCGCCTGACTTTCTACGTACGCGATGAAGCCGTTCGAATCCTGGCCCGGCGGCGCATTCTGAGCTTCCGCTCCCGGTGAGCCATTGGGGTCGATATAGATCTGCGTGGTTGCGACATAGCGTGTCGGCAGGACCTTGACGGCAACCGCGCCGAGGGCGGCTCCGATAACTGCGCCTACGGTCACGACCCTCCAGTGCCGGCGTGCGGCCGACAGAAGCCGATCGAAGGTCCACGATGCGCCCGGCCCCCCTGCTGAGGGGCCAGCAGCAGCGGCGACATTCGGTTGAGCGTCGGCGAACTCGAACATAGACCAGAACCGGGCGGGCCGGCTGACCGAAAGCCGGAGGAGAGAACCTGACGCTAGCGTCGCCATGGTTAAGGAAAGACAACCGCTCGAGCTTTTTCACGTCCCGGCGCTTGCCTAGCGAACGTGGTTGCGGCTAGAGCGGCGTTGCTAGGAGTGTAGCTCAAATGGTAGAGCACCGGTCTCCAAAACCGGGGGCTGGGGGTTCGAGTCCCTCCACTCCTGCCAAGTGACGGGCCGCATCACCCTCGGCGACGCGTCGGATTCTTCAGGCGATCAATATGTGAGAGGTTCGCCGCCTCCATGTTGGCGTCCGAGGCGGAATTCCTATATGGGTGGCGTCAGGCGCGGCGCCGAAAGGTCCCGCGCCGCGAATTTTTCTGCTCCCGGACGTTGATTAGGCAACATTCGGAGAGCGCCGAGGGCGCAGATGGCAAGTCCAATCGAGTTCCTGCAGCAAGTGAGGGCGGAGGCGGCCAAGGTCGTCTGGCCGACCAGGCGAGAAACGCTGATTACGACGGCCTTGGTCTTAGCAATGGCCGTTCTCGCAAGCGTCTTCTTTTTGCTTGTTGACGACGCGCTTGGGTATCTGGTCGGGCTTGCGCTCGGATTTGGTCGCGCGCATTAAAGCCAAAACGAAGAGTCAAATAGGCGAAGAAAGGGGCCAAAAGACGCGAATGAGCATGCGCTGGTACATCGTTCACGCCTACTCTAATTTTGAGAAGAAGGTCGTCGAATCTATTCGCGAGCAGGCCGCACATCGTGGATTGACGGACAAATTTGCGGAGATCCTGGTGCCGACCGAGCACGTCATCGAAGTTCGACGTGGCCGCAAGATCAACTCAGAGCGGAAATTCTTTCCCGGTTATGTCTTGGTCCAATGCGATCTGACGGACGAAGTCTATCACTTGATTAAGAACACCCCGAAAGTCACCGGGTTCCTCGGCTCGGACAGCAAGCCCGTGGCGATCAGCGACGCCGAGGCGGAGCGCATTAAGGGTCAGGTCGCGGAGGGGGTGGAGCGCCCGAAGGCCTCGATTCATTTCGAAGTCGGCGAGAACGTGCGCGTCGCAGACGGGCCGTTTGCGTCATTCAATGGAATTGTCGAAGAAGTGGACGAGCAGCGTTCGCGCGTCAAAGTGGCAGTGTCGATCTTCGGTCGCGCGACGCCTGTTGATCTGGAATTCGGTCAAGTTGAGAAGGTGTGATTTGGCCGAAGGCGTCAGCCGCCCGTAACGAAGGGACCCTGCAAGCCGAAGACGTGGCGAAGACAGAAGCCCCTGTCCTTGTCGGACGTCGGTTGGGGGTTGCACCGTCGGCGCCTAGGAGGGTTCACCAGATCGAGGCGAACGCTATGTTCTATCACCCGAGAAAAGACTGGGAAATAGACTCTGACGAAACAACGTTGGAGTCGAGATTTCTGACACGACGGTCGATCTTGGCGGCGGGAGCCGCGTCGATCGTGGTTGGATTAGGCGCAGGGAGCGATCCGAGCCGCGCTGACGAACAGGATGCGGCGACGGGTTTGTATCCGGCGCAGCGCAACGAGACTTACATGCTCGATCGCGAACTGACGCCGGAAAACATCAATACGAACTACAACAACTTCTACGAATTCACGACGAGCAAGCACGTCGATGCGGACGCCCTAAAGACGCATCCGTGGACGCTGACGATCGACGGCTTGGTCGAGAAGCCGATGACTGTCGACGTCTATGACCTGGTCAAGTCGATTGGAGTCGAGGAGCGGTTGTATCGGCATCGCTGCGTTGAGGCTTGGTCGATGGCCGTCCCGTGGACCGGGTTTCCGCTAAGTGCGCTTGTCGAGAGGGCGAAGCCTCTGGGCAGCGCGAAGTTTGTGCGATTTGAAAGCTTCCTCAACAAGAAGATTGCGCCCGGGCAGCGGTCTTTCATGCCCTGGCCCTACGTCGAGGGCTTGACGATCGCCGAGGCAACCAACGACTTGGCGTTCATGGTCACCGGGGCCTACGGAAAACCGTTGCCAAAGGTGATGGGCGCGCCGCTTCGTTTGGCGACGCCGTGGAAATATGGGTTCAAGTCGGCCAAATCGATTGTCAAGGTCAGTTTCGTTGAGGAGCGACCAGATACGTTTTGGCAGACGCTGGGGCCAGACGAGTACGGCTTTTGGGCGAATGTGAATCCGGAAGTCCCACATCCCCGGTGGAGCCAGGCCCGCGAAACGTTCCTTACGACTGGCGAGCAGCGGCCGACGCTGCTCTATAACGGCTACGGCGAACAAGTCGCGGGACTTTACAAGGGCCTCGAAAAGGAACCGCTCTTCATGTGACGGGCCGGAGCAGCCATACGGCCCTCAGAATCTCCAGCGTTGCGCCTTGGACACCAAGAAGTCCCGAAAAGCCTGGACGCGTGCGACGTTTTTCATCTCCTCGGCATAG